>Ga0209066_10005753_pt1 | contig 12929 bp, 8 predicted proteins | sample All_14_2_FD_187198 | JGI IMG/M metagenome (GOLD analysis project Ga0209066, IMG submission 187198) | Freshwater microbial communities in response to fracking from Pennsylvania, USA - Allegheny Zone_MetaG_DW_15 (SPAdes) (version 2) ...
CGTCATAGCTGAGGGTTTCGTCCTTGGCGAACCAGGTCTGCTCCTCTTCGGGCATGCAATAGCGGCAGCGTTCGTTGCACCGGTCGGTGACGGAAACGCGGAGGTAGGAGATGCGATGGCCGAAGGGGTCTTCCACAGGGAGGGAGTTCTAACCACAGACTACGCGCGTGCTCAAGCTTGGGTATGAAGTCAAAATGCCGGGGTGGCGAATGCGTGGCGGGACCGAAAGGACGGAAAGGACGGAAAGCGTGGGGGCGCGGTGCTTGGGGACGTCAAATCCTACGCCTGCTGGAGGGGCAGGCGCATGGTGAAGGTGGTCTCGATGCCGGGGGAGCTGGTGAGCTCGACGGTGCCGCCGTGGGCTTCCACGGCGCGGCGGACGATGGAGAGGCCGAGGCCGGTGCCTTTCACCTGGGTGGAGGAGTGGTGCTTGTTGCCGCGGTAGAAGCGCTTGAAGACGAAGGGGAGATCGTGCGCGGGGATGCCAATGCCGTTGTCGCTGACCTTGAGGATGCAGGCGTCTTTCTGCCACTCCCCGGAGACGCGGATGACGAGGCCGGGCTTGGAGTTTTCCTTGATGGAGTTCTCGATGAGGTTCGTGAAGATCTGGTCCCAGTAAAAGCGGTCGCCGGTGAGCAGGCAGTCGCCTTTGGGGAAATCCAGCTCGATGCGTGCATCGCGCCCTTCCAGCATGGGGGCGAGGTGATCGGCGGCGTCCTGGGCGCAGGCGCGGACGTTGAAGGGCTCCTTGTTGAGGGAGCTGCTGGCGTCTTCCAGGCGTGAGATGGCGAGCATGTCCTCAATGATGCGGGCGATGCGCTTGCCGTGCTTTTCCATGACATCGAGGCTGCGCTTCATCGTGGGGGATGATTTCGCGGAGTCGTCCTGAAGCATTTCGATGTAGCCGTTGATGAGCGTAAGCGGCGTGCGCAGCTCGTGGGAGGCATTGGCGACGAAATCGCGGCGGATCTGCTCGGTCATGGCAGATTCGGTGACGTCCTGGATCATGAGCCAGGCCCCGCCGCCGACGTCTGCCGCGAGGGGGGCGGCCTCGACGATGAAGTAACGTCCGCCCAGATTGGACCCGGCACCGACGTCTGAGGGCAGCATCTGGATGCGGCGGGTGGTGTGGCGGCGCTCGGTGAGGGATTCCTGGACGAGGTCGGAGATCTGGTGGTCGCGCACGTCTTCGATCAAGGGGCGGCCAACGTGGATGTCCTTGCGGTGGAGGAGTTTTTTGAGGGGGGCGTTGGCGTAGCGGATGCGCAGGTGGTCATCGACGAGGACGAGGCCCTGGCTGATTTCATCAAGGAGGGACTCAAAGACGCGGCGCTGCTCGGCCTGCTGCTCGGCCTGCTGGCGTGCGAGCAGGACGGTGGTGGCGTGCATGGGCAGGAGGTCTGCATCCCGCGCGCGCAGACCGAGGTTTTTGGCCACTCCCTCCCAGCGTTTCGTCCAGTATTTCTCACGCCGCGTCCAGGCAAACAGGCAGATGCCGAGCATCAGGGCGAGAAAGAGGGAGAGGGAGGTCATGCGGGCTGGGGGGCGGCGAGCTCCGTCTGGAACTGGAAGCCGGTGCCGCGAATGGTGACGATATGTTCGCCGGCTGCACCGAGTTTTTCACGCAGACGCTTGATATGCGTGTCGAGGGTGCGGGTGGCGACGTCGCTGTTGTAGCCCCAGACATCGCGGAGGAGATCAGCACGGCTGTGTACGGCGGTGTCGTTTTCCATGAGGGTGGTGAGGAGCTTGAACTCGATGGTGGTGAGGTCGAGGGCGGTGCCGTCGAGGAAGAGCTTCATGTTTTTGCGGTCGAGCATGAAGCGGCCGCGCTGGATCTCGGAAACATGGGTGACCTTTTTAACGCGGCGGAGGACGGCGGTGATGCGGAGGTAGAGCTCGCGCGGGCTGAAGGGCTTGGTGAGGTAGTCGTCGGCGCCGAGTTCGAGGCCGGCGATCTTGTCGGTGACCTGGCCTTTGGCGGTGAGGATGATGACGGGGATGGAGGCGGTGCGGGTGTCGGCACGGAGGCGCTTGAAGATCTGCAGGCCGTCCAGGCCGGGAAGCATGAGGTCCAGCACGATGATCTCCGGCTGCTGGGCGAGCACGGCGGGCATGACCTGGAGGCCATTGCCAATGCAGGTGACTTCATGCCCTTCACGATTGAGATGGAGGGAGATGAGTTCCGCGATGTCCGATTCATCCTCGACGATTAGTATCTTGCTCATGGCGTGGGCTTTGTGGCGTTGCGTTGCGATCGGTAAAGTGATGATGGCAACGAAGGTGTCACATGGCAACAGTCTTGCATTGTTCCCACCGAACAAGCGTGACGGATTCGTCACGGTGACAAAGTTGGACTGCATTCGTGGATGCGCTTCATGCAGCTTTCGTTAAATATGTCCCCCAAATGAGGGTCCTCATCGTCACTGACACGTATCCGCCAGACATCAATGGCGTGGCACGCACGCTGCACACCCTCGGGGTGGGGCTGGTGAGGCGGGGGCATGTGGTGGAGGTGGTGACGACGGTGGAGTCCCAGGAGGGGCTGCAGAGGCATGTGATGCACTCGATGCCGCTGCCGGGGTACCCGGGGCTGCGCTTTGGATTTGCCTCCACGCGGCAGATGCTGGAGCTGTTTGACGCCTTCAAGCCGGATGTGCTGTATGTGGCCACGGAGACGCTGATGGGCATCTCCGCGATCCGTGCGGCGGGCAAGCGGGAGATCCCGGTGGTGTCCGGCTTTCACACGAATTTTCAAAACTATCTGGAGGACTACCACCTGCCCGGGCTGGAGACGGTGGCCCAAGGGGTGCTGCGGACGATCCACAACCAGACGGCGCGGACGCTGACGCCTTCCGCAGATACGGCGGCGATGCTGGAACGCTGGGGCATCCAGAATGTGGGCGTGCTGGGGCGCGGGGTGGACACGGAGATGTTTGACCCGATCCGCCGCGATGCGGCGCTGCGGCAGAGCTGGGGCGCGGATGAAAGCACGCCGGTGGCCATCTATGTGGGCCGGGTGGCGGCGGAGAAGAACCTGGAGCTGGTGGTGCGCGCCTTTGATGTCTTCAAGGAGGTGCAGCCGAAGGCGCGGATGGTCATCGTGGGCAATGGGCCGAGGCTGGAGTCTTTGAAGGAGGAGAGGCCGGAGTTTCATTTTGCCGGAGCGCGCATGGGGGAGGATCTGGCGGCGCACTATGCGTCCGGGGATGTGTTTCTCTTTCCGAGCATCACGGAGACGTTTGGCAACGTGGTGCTGGAGGCGATGGCGGCGGGGCTGGGCGTGGTGGCGTATGATTATGCAGCGCCGCGTCTGCTGATCCGCTCAGGTGAAAACGGATGGCTGGCGCCCTTTAATGAGGAAGGGGCGTTTCTGGCGCAAACGCGGGCCGCAGCGGCGGCGTGGCAGGATGAGGAGCTGCGGTTTGCGGCGCGGCAGTCGGCGTTTGACCTGGGCTGGGAGAGGGTGATTGAACAATTTGAGCACGAGCTGGCGTCTGTGATGCATAAATCGAACCTTTTGATGTGATGAGTGAAGCAGCGCCAATTCTCAATCCCGCCACCGGCAAGTCGAAGCTGCGCTTCAAGACGATCTTCATTTCCGACGTGCATCTGGGCATGCCGGACAGCAAGGCGGCGCAGGCCTCCCACTTTCTGAGGAACTGCCTGTGCGAGAAGCTGGTGCTGAACGGGGACATCATTGATGCGTGGCATCTGCGCCGCATGGGCGGGTGGAACAAGGGGCACACGAACTTCATCCGCACGGTGCTGCGCAAGATGGAGAAGGAGAGCACGGAGATTATCTACCTGCGCGGCAATCATGACGATGTGCTGGACCGCTTCATCCCGATCCAGTTTGAGCACTTCATCATCACGGACGAGCACATCCACCACACACCCAAGGGCAACTACCTGGTGGTGCATGGGGACGGCTTTGATGCGGTGAGCACGAACCATGCGTGGCTGGCGCAACTGGGCGGACTGGGATATAATTTTCTGCTGCGGATCAACCGGTTGTACAACGCCTACCGCGGCCTGCGGGGGAAGGAGCCGTTTTCCTTCAGCGCGTGGGTGAAGCAGAAGGTGAAGTCCACCATCGGCGCGGTGGGCAAGTATGAGGAGCAGCTGCAAAATCTGGCGAAGCAGCGCGGCTGCATCGGCATCATCTGCGGGCACATCCACAAGGCGGACAACAAGATGGTGGGCAGCACGCATTACCTGAATTCCGGCGACTGGGTGGAGTCCATGACGGCGATTGTGGAAAATCTGGACGGGACGTTTGAGATCATCACATACGCCGAGTTCTGCGAGCGCACGCACCGGGATCCGAAAGGAGAGGTGGCGGAGGTGGAGGAAGATCTGAGGGCTCAGATGGAATCTTCTGCAATTCCAATGTAGCGAAACCGTCACATTGAGTCATTTTAAACCATGCACGAACACATTCTCTCCAGCTTCAACCATTCGCTCGACAAGCTGCGTGGCGACGTCCTCGCCATGGCAAGCATGGCGCGCAAGAATCTGGCCAGCGCGATGCGCGGACTGCTGGAGCGTGACACGGACCTGTGCAATGCAGCCATCGCCGCTGATCAGGATGTGAACGAGCTGGAGAAGAGCGTGGACAAACACGGCATGCAGATCTTGGTGAAGTTTCAGCCGACGGCGCATGACCTGCGGCAGGTGATGGGGACGATTCGTGTGGCGAACAATCTGGAGCGCATCGCGGATCAGGCATCGAGCATCGCCAAGCGTGCGCGCATCATCAACAACCTGCCGGAGTTCCCCGAGGTGAAGCTGATCCAGCCCGTGTATTCGCTGTGTGACCGCAACCTGGACCTGAGCCTGCAGGCCTTTTTGAACGCGGACCCGGATGCGGCGGCGGCGGCTCGTCTGCTGGACAAGGAACTCGATGCCGCAGAGAAATCTCTAGATCGTCAAATCATCACCGTGATGGAGTCCCACCACGCCGAACTGGAAGGCTACATCCATCTCATCTTCGTGGCCCGCTTCCTCGAACGCGTGGGTGATCACGCCAAGAACATCTGCGAAGACACGATCTTCATCGAGCGGGCGGAGGACATCCGCTTCAGCAAGGACAAGCGCGCGGAAGTGGCTGCGACGGCGACGATGTGAAGCGGGGTTAAGAAGACATGAGCTTCAGCCTCCGGGCTGGGGGCCTGCCTTCTCCCGGAGTGTCACCGGCAGAGATGCCGCCAGAGCCAACAGCGCGGTTTCCGGTCCATGCTTGAAATGCCTGCGGGGCCGGCGTGGTGTGCGCTGAGAGGAAGTTTCTCTTGCACCACGAATCTCGCGAGAAGACTGATCATGCTGCATTCTGTCCTATTTTAGTTGGATGCCCTGCGTTTCGCTGAGTTCACTGATGAATCGTTCCGCCCCGATCTCTCCTCTCCCCTATGGCGTTTCATTCGCAGCCCTTGCGATGGCGGTGTTGGTGCGCTGGCTGCTGGACCCGGTGGTGGGAGACACCCTTCCATTCATCACTTTATTCGCGGCGATCGGCGTCGCCGTCTGGATCGGCGGGTATCGTCCCGCCCTGCTTGTTGCCGGGCTCGGCTATGTGGCCAGTCTGTATCTGTTCATCCAGCCCCGTGGAAGGTTTGACCTGAGCGAACCCCGCAATCTCCTGGGGTTGTTCATGTACCTGGCCACCGCATCTGTCATCATCGTGCTCGGTGAAGCTCATCGCCGCGCCCAGAAGCGGTACCAAACAGGGGAGGAGGCGGCGCAGCGGCAGGCCGAGCTGATGCGGACCACGTTCGCCAGCATCGGAGACGGGGTGATCACCACCGACCCCGAGGGGAAAATCACGTCCATGAATGTCGTGGCCGAGGGGCTGACGGGATGGACGAACGCCGAGGTGGCCGGGGTGCCGCTGACGCAGGTCTTTCGCATCCTCAATGGATCGACGCGGGTGGAAATGGAGAGCCCGGCGAAACGGGCTTTGAAGGACGGGGTGATCGTCGGGCTGGCGAGCCACACGATACTGATTGCCAAAGACGGGAGCGAACGGCCGATCGACGACAGTGCCGCTCCCATCCGGACAGAGCGCGGTGAGATCATCGGCTGCGTGCTGATCTTCCGGGACATCAGCGCCCGGCATCGGGCCGAGGCCGAGCAGCGCACGGTGCAGGAGCAGACCGCCAAGACCCTGGAAAGCATCACGGACGGTTTCATGCGCTTTGACCGCGACTGGCGGATTGTGTATGTGAATGCGGAGGCGGAGCGGATCAACCGGCTCAGCCGTTCAGAAATGCTCGGCCGGATCATCTGGGAGGTGTTCCCGGCTCTGGCTGGGACGAAATTTGAAGCGGAATTCCGGCGTGCGGTGGCGGAGCAGGTGCCGGTCGAGTTTGAAAACTACTACGAGCCGTTTGGACGGTGGTATTCGCTCAAGGGGTATCCGATGGATGAAGGCGGGTTGACCACTTTCATCCGCGATATCACGGAGCAGAAAGTCTCCCGGGAGGCGCTGGAGCGGAGCGAGGCCCGGCTGCGCCGGGTATTCGAGTCGAACGTGGTAGGAATGATCCAGTGGGACCTGGACCGCAGCCTGATTTTGGACGCGAACGAAACTTTCCTGCGGATGACAGGATACACCCGCGATGACGTCGCCGCCGGCCGGCTGAATTTCCGCGACATGACCCCGCCTGAATGGACCGAGCGGAACGAGGAAGGGATCCACACCATCCGCGCCGACGGGCACGCGGCCCCCTACGAGAAGGAGTACTTCCGAAAGGACGGCACGCGGGTGCCGCTGATCATCGCCGGCACGAGGTTCGACGACTCGCCCTCTGAAGGCATGTCGCTGCTGATCGACATTTCCGACCGGAAGCGGGCCGAGCAGGAAATCGCCCGACTCGCAGCCGAATCCGAGCGGCAACGGCGTTTGTACGAAACGGTGCTGACAAACACGCCCGATTTTGTGTATGTGTTCAGCCTCGACCACAAGGTTCTCTATGCCAACGACGCCTTGATCAAAATGTGGGGCCGCGGGCATGAGGGTGCGATTGGCAAGACGTTTCTGGAGATCGGGTACGAGCCGTGGCACGCGGAGATGCACGACCGGGAGATCGACCAGGTGCGGGCCACGCGGCAGTCCATCCGTGGCGCCGTGCCGTTCACCGGGACGAACGGGCGGCGGCATTACGACTACATCTTTGTGCCCATCTTCGGAGCCGACGGCGAGGTCGAGGCGGTGGCCGGGACGACACGCGATGTGACCGAGCGCTGGCAACAGGAGGAACGGCAGGCCTTCCTGGTCCGCCTGGCCGATACCTTGCGCCCGCTTTCCGACCCGCTTGAGGTGCAAGCGGAAGCCAGCCGCGTGCTGGGCCAGTTCCTGGGCGCGAACCGGGTCGTTTACTTCGAGATTCGCGGTGACGACTACATCATCGAGCGGGATTACGCCTCCGGCGTGCAGCCGCTCGCCGGCCGCTACCCGGTCGCTTCCTTTGGTCCGGCCCTGCTCTCCTCCCTGCTCGCGGGCCGCACCGTCATCGAGGCGGACGCCACGACCGAGCCGGGCCGCCCCGCCGAAGAGCAGGCAGCGTTTGCGGCCATCCAGGTACGCGGTCATGTGGACGTGCCTCTGGTCAAAGACGGGCGGTTCGTCGCCGGCATGACCGTCCACCTCACGGACAGGCGGGAATGGACCCCGCAGGAGGTCGCCTTGATCGAGGACACTGCGGAGCGGATCTGGTCGGCCGTGGAGCGGGCCCGGGTCGAGCGGGAAGTCGCCCGGCTCGCCGCGGAGGCTGACCGGGAGCGCAGGCTCTTCGATACCGCATTGTCAAACACTGCGGATTTCAACTTCATCTTCAGCATCGATGGGCGGTTTGTGTACGCGAACCGGGCACTGCTGGCGCTGTGGGGCCTCAGCGCCGGGGAGGCCACCGGACGGAGCATGGCGGAAATCGGTTACCCGCCAGATGTGGAGGGCCAGCTTCTTGGCAACATCCGGCAGGTGGTGGAAACGGGACTGGAAGTGCGGGATGAGACGCCATTCACCGACCGGACCGGAGAAACCGGCCATTACGAGTACGCCCTGGCCCCGATCTTTGACGCGGCAGGCGCGGTGGTCCAGGTCGTCGGCTCAGCGCGGGACATCCGCGAGCGCAAAAAGGCCGAGGCCGCCATCCGGGGGAGCGAGGCCCGACACCGCTTTACCGTCGCGCTTGCCGACACGATCCGCCCGCTGCGCGATCCGGTGGACGTGCAGGCCGAGGTCAGCCGGGTGCTGGGCGAGTGGCTGGGGGCGAACCGGGTTTTGTACTTCGAGGTCCAGGGCGAGCACTATGTGGTCGAGCGGGACTACACGGATGCGGCCCCGTCCATGGTGGGCCGCTACCCCATCTCTTCATTTGGCCCTGAACTGCTCGCCCAGTACCGGGAAGGTCGCACCGCCACCGAGGCAGACGTGGAGGCCCTCAGCTCTCACACGCCGGGCGAGAGGGATGCATTCGCAGCCGTCCAAATCCGGTCCTACATTGGCGTCCCGCTGGTCAAGGGGGGCGTCTTCGTAGCGGGGCTCGCGGTACACGCGTCGACCGTGCGGGAGTGGACGCCGACCGAGATCGCCCTGACCGAGGAGACCGCCGAGCGCACCTGGGCAGCGGTGGAGCGGGTCAGGGCTGAAGCGGCATTGCGGGCCAGCGAGGAGAGCCGGCGTATCGCGCTCGACGCGGCGGAGCTGGGAACGTTCAACATCGACCTGACGAGCAACTCCCTCACCTCCGACGAACGGTTTCGCATCATCTTCGCGAGCAGCGCCGAGGCCATGAATTACGAGCAGGCGTTTGCCCTCGTCCACCCGGATGATCAGAAGCGAATCCGAGCAGCCGTGGAGGCGGCAACGCGCCTGGAGGCCCCAGCCCCATACGCCGAGGAGTACCGCGTCATCCACCCGGACAAGTCGGTCCGCTGGGTGCTGGCCAAAGGGCGGGCGAATTTCACCGGCCAGGGGCCGCAGCGGCGGATCGTGAGCTTTGACGGCACGGTCTCTGACATCACCGCGCACAAAGAAGCCGAAATGCGGATGCGGGAGAGCGAGGAGAGATTCCGACTGATGGCTGATGCAGCCCCCGTGATGATTTGGATGAGCGGCAGGGACAAGCGTGTCAACTGGTGCAACCAGCCGTGGCTGGACTTCACCGGCCGGACGATGGCTGAGGAGGTCGGCGACGGCGCGAACGAAGTCGTTCACCCGGGCGATCTCGTTCGCACGCAGTCGATTTACACGGCCGCCTTCGATGCACGCACGCCGTTTTCGATGGAGTACCGGCTGCGGCGGCACGACGGCGAGTTCCGCTGGATGATCTGCAACGGCGTCCCCCGATCCCGGGCAGACGGCGAGTTTGAAGGGTACATTGGCTCGTGCTTTGACGTGACCGATTATAAAAACGCCCAAGCCGCGCTGCTGGAAGCCGACCGGCGGAAGGACGAGTTTCTGGCGACCCTGGCGCACGAACTCCGCAACCCGCTGGCACCGATCCACAACGGCCTGCAAATCCTGCAAATCGAGGGGGTGAGCGGGACGATCGAACAGGCCCGTGCCATGATGGAGCGGCAACTGACGCAGTTGATCCGGCTGGTGGACGACCTGCTCGATGTGAGCCGGGTCACGACTGGTAAACTGGCGCTCCGAAAAGAACGAGTGGAACTGAAGGCCGTCATTGATGCGGCCATCGAGACGTCCCGTCCGGTCATCAACCAAGCAGGGCACGCATTGGCTGTCGTCGTTCCGGACGAACCGATCGTCTTGGATGGCGACGCCACCCGACTCGCCCAGGTGGTGTCCAACCTGCTGAACAACTCGGCGAAATACACCCGGCGTGGCGGTCACATACGGTTGGAGGTTCGTCTGGAGAAGGGCATGGCAGTGGTGGTGGTCACAGACGACGGGATCGGCATACCGCCCCAGATGGTCGGCAAGGTGTTTGAGATGTTCACCCAGGTGGACCGCGCACTGGAGAAGACGACCGGAGGACTGGGGATCGGACTTTCACTGGTGAAGGGACTTGTCGAGATGCACGGTGGGACCATCGAGGCCCACAGCGAAGGTGAAGGACGAGGGAGCGAGTTCATCGTGCGTCTCCCCGTGGCGGACGCAGTGACTCAGAAAGCCGCGCCCTCCGTCGTGGACAAACAGGCAGGATCGTCCCGCAGTCGCCGCATTCTGGTGGCCGATGACAACGTGGACTCGGCCCGGTCGCTGGGGCGCCTGCTTGAATTGTATGGGAACGATGTGCGAACCGCGCACGACGGCTTGCAGGCGGTGAAGGCGGCAGAACTTTTCCAGCCCGAAGTCATTTTGCTCGACATCGGGATGCCGGAGCTGAACGGCCATGAAGTATGCCGGCGTATTCGCGAGCTGACGTGGGGCAGGAACGCCATCCTCGTGGCCATGACCGGCTGGGGACAAGAGGAGGACAAACGGATGTCGCAGGAAGCAGGCTTCGACCTCCACCTTGTGAAGCCGGTGGATTTCGGGGCCATCAAGAAACTCTTGTCGTCTTTGAAGACGTAGATGATCTGCAGCGCCGTGCCAGGCCCGCCGACTGCTGAGTGACGAGGCGCAACCCTTGCCTGAAATCAAACGACCCCCTTTTGGAAAAACGCTCCTCATGTCATCCACCACCTCTCCGATTCTCCATCTCACGCGCCCGTATCGTGCCATCTTGTTCGACATGGACGGCACCTTGCTGGACTCCCATGTGGCGGTGGAGCGAGTGTGGCAGAAGTGGGCCGCCGCTTTTGGCCGAGACTCCGCCCCCATCATGCGCGAGTGCCACGGGCGCCGGACCATCGACACCGTCCGGGCTTTTGAAATCCCCGGCCTCGATGTCGAGGCTGAGGTGAGGAAGATCGAAGCCATGGAAATCTCCGATACGGACGGCATCGTCGCGGTGCCGGGAGCCGTGGAACTGCTCGCGCGGTTGCCCCGTGACCGCTTCGCCATCGTCACCTCCGCCAGCCGTGCGCTCGCCACGGCTCGTCTTGCTGCGGCGGGGCTGCCGATTCCGGCGTTCATGATCAACGCCGAGCATGTTTCATGCGGCAAGCCTGATCCCGAAGGCTATATGAAGGGCGCTGCGCTCTGCGGCACCACGGCAGACCAGTGCCTGGTGTTTGAAGACGCGCCTGCGGGGCTTGAGGCCGGACGGAGGGCGGGTGCGGAGGTTGTGGCGATCACGGCTGCGCGTCCGTTTTCGTTTGATGCGGGCTGTGCCGAGGTGCTGGATTACAACCATGTGAGGTTTGAGCTGGTGTGATGTGGCGTCAGCGGGAGCCAAGTACGCGCGAGCTTTAGCTCATTCAGGAAGGGGCGTAACTTCAAGAACGCCGGAACGAGCTAAAGCTCCTGAGTACTTTGGTTGGGCATGCTTTGCGAGAAAGAATGCTACTGACAAACCAGCGGATTCGTGAACAATCGTGGGTGATCAGCATCCAATCGTTCCATGAATACCACCGCTGAGTTTCCGGCCCTTTCCTTCACCTGTCCCAAACTCTGGGAGCAGATGGAGGGGAATGAGAAAATGCGCTTCTGCGATGTGTGCCAGAAGAACGTGCACAACCTTTCGATGCTGAACGCTGGGGAACGCCGGGAACTGCTGGCGAGGCCGGGGGAGATGCCATGCGTGGCTTACTTCAAGCATGTGGACGGAACGCCGATCGATGTGACGGCGCTGCCGGATGAGAGTCCGGTGAAGGAGACGCTGAAAAAAGCGGCGGTGCTCTCGCTGAGTGCTGCTGTGCTGATGACTGCCTGTGACAAAAAATCTCCGCCTCAAACCCACCAGCCTCCGGCCAAGGTCAAATATCCCATGATGGTGGGGCTGATATGCCCTCCGCCTGAGGCCAAGCCGGCAGATGCGCCGTCTCCGCCCAAGAAGTGAACCAAGCGTCTTTGAAAACAGGTCTGCTTTCCCGCTGGGCTGGCAGGTTCTCACGCAGGCAAAAAGGTGGCGCTCCGGCCGTAGGGCGGTCGTGGTTGGCGGCGAAGGTTTTCCGATGCTTTGGCACTTCCTTCGGCAAACCGCCCGACTGCGAGGACGTGCGTGGGCCGTGGAGTTTGCAGCGCGCTGATGGACGGGCGGGCTTCGCCACGACCGTCCTACGGCACCTGCGGCTGCATGTTTTTTTTTATCTATCCCGCATTTCTCACACGACTGGGAATCCGCGAACAGCGTGTTGCAAGCTTGGATGTAGCTCGGTATTCCGATACCGAGTCGGCACCTTCGCGGAATCGGAATTGCCTTCGGCTGTCTCCGCGATGCTTCGGCTCCGCGCTACATCGCCGCATGTCAACGTTGGGAGTGTGAGAAGTGCAGGCTAGGGAAGAATCTCTGCTGGTGATCCTGCATAGACCCGTTTTCAACTGGGCGTGGTATGAAACAGAGCTGATCCGGCCATAAAAAAGGCGCTGTGTTGCCACAGCGCCCTGGGTGAAACGGTTGTCGTTTTTAACTCAAGGAATGTTCCCCGGAGTGGAGACGCCTTCTTCGAGTTTGAGGGCCCACTTGATGCCGGAGAGGATCATTTCCTGGTAGGTTTCGGCGATTTCGGGGCTGTTTTTGCGGTCCTTGGTGTCGGCTTTCCAGGTGGGGTCCCAGACGTCTTCTCGGTGGCCGAGGGAGTTGTAATAGACACGGCCGGAGCCGAATTCCTTGCACCAGGAAACGGGGTAGTAGCGGCCTTTCTGGGATTCGACGTCCTTCAGGTCGGCATCCTTCTTGGGGTCTTCGATGTTCTTTTCTTTCCGCTGGGCGGCTTCGGCACGCATCTGCTCCAAGTTGGGATGGGTGTTGAGGCCGAGGAGGCCGTGGACTTTGGATTTTTCGAAGGACTTGATGATGTAGATCTCGTCGTAAACTTTCCAGCCGAGGGGGACGGCCTTGGTGATGGGGTGGGCG
>Ga0209066_10005754_pt1 | contig 12924 bp, 6 predicted proteins | sample All_14_2_FD_187198 | JGI IMG/M metagenome (GOLD analysis project Ga0209066, IMG submission 187198) | Freshwater microbial communities in response to fracking from Pennsylvania, USA - Allegheny Zone_MetaG_DW_15 (SPAdes) (version 2) ...
CGAACCGCCACCACTAATGCTCCAAGTATAGCTATCGGCACCAGCAACTGCTGGTATAGTATAGGTTTGGTTGCCCGTGCAAGCAGTATTGGTTCCTGTTATTGGGCCTGGGGTTGTAGGTGGCGCGCCGGCAACGGTTACGGTTATTGGCGTAGCATTTACGCTTCCACAGCCGTTTGATGCCGTAACTGATACGTTATATGTACCTGCAGCAGTCCAGTTGATAGATGGGGTGCGGGTACCTTGTCCAGAAATAGTGCCGCCACCACTAACACTCCAAGTATAGGTGGTAGCACCGGCTACTACTGGCACGCTGTAAGGTTGGCTACCTACGCATACGTTGGTAAGGCCGGTAATGGCACCAATTGTAGTTGGTGGACCAGCTTGAACGTTTACTTGCAAAGTTTGTGCAGCACTGGTTCCGCAACTGTTGGTGGCCGTTACCGAAATAGTATAGGGGCCACCAGTAGTGGTCCAGATTACACTAGCCGAAGTACCGCTACCAGTTATAGTACCACCGCCGCTTACGCTCCAGGTATAACTGGTGGCATTGGTTACCGCCCCTATGCTATAAGCCTCGGTGCCCGGGCATGGATTTGTATTGCCCGCAATTGCACCGGGTTGTGCTGGTTGAGGGTTGCTTACCGTAACCGATAAGGTTTGCGGGGCACTGGTACCGCAACTATTGGTTGCAGTTACCGAAACTGTATAAGTACCTGGTGTGGTCCAGTTTACTGACGCGGAAGTTCCGCTACCAGAGATGGTTCCACCTCCACTAACGCTCCAAGTATAGCTGGTGGCGTTGGTTACGGCTCCAATGGTATAAGTTTGGTTTCCAGGGCAAGCAGGGTTAGGGCCTGAAATGGCACCCGGCTGTGCTGGTGTTGCTGGCAAAACGGTAATAGTAACGGAAGGGCGGGTTGCACTTACACAACCCGGGTTGGCCGTGTCCTCTGTCTCTACATAATAGGTAGTGGTTACGGTTGGGCTAACGGTTAGCGGGGTTGTACCTAGCAAAGTACCGTTGGTCGACGCGGTGTAAACCTTATACACCACATTGCTTGAAGTTCCGGTGGCGTTTATTTGGGTTGAGCCGCCTGGGCAAAAGTTGTTATTGGTGGCCGTTACACTATTGGCCGCTGCTGGTCGGTTGCAAATAATAGTGCGGCAAGCAATAGATGATGCGGTACTTGGCGAGGTAATAACCATTGTAAGCGAACTTGCCGAAACAGATGTTGTCGTTATCGGGTCGAAGCTGGAAAGGCCAGGTGTAAAGCTTGCCCTAGATAGGCTCAAATTAGCCTCTGGGCAACCTGTATTATTGAGTAAGCCATTCTTATCCGCCTTTATCAATTCATAATCGTAGCCACCGCTGCCGCCAGAGCCAAAGCCTGTCGAAATCATCATGTACGACGAGTCGGTAGCTTGTATTCCTTCCGGCAGCAACGACACACTCAAAAAGGATGTTGAGGTAGGTGAGTAGTATTTTTGGAAAATCAAACTACCGTTGGATGGGTTGATTTTAAGAATAAACGCTGAGAATACCGGAGGAATGTTGAAACCAATATAAGTACCAAACATGGCGTAATTGCCATCATTGGTTTGCACAATATCGGTACCGAAAGCTTGATCAAAGCTCAAGAAACCAAAGGAATATCTGCTTCCGGCTGTTACGCTTCCGGCCGAACTCATCCTAATGTAATATGGCCTACCATTATCGCCGCCCGATATCAGCACTTCACTTCCGCTGAGTGCCTTTATTGACGAGCCATCTTGGCTATTGCCCCCACCATATCGATATGACCATTGACGCGTACCCGATGTGTTTGTTTTGATAACCACCGCATCGGTAGGGCCATCGTTGCCACTCTCATTTACATAACCCGTAAAAATATATCCATCCGATACTTCTGCCACATCCACTAAAGAGTGGTCATCAACAAACGCAGTGGTATAGAAAAACACATTGCCCCATTGCAAAGTGCCGCTTGAGTTAACCTTAATGCAGTACATATTAGTGGAGTCTTGCCTAACCAATGCACCTGCGCCATCGGGGTCGGCACCGGTAATGCCTCCAGCTACTACAAAGCCGCCGTCGGAGGTAGGTATTACCCTGTTTCCAAAACTGTTGGTATTGGCAACTTGGTAGGTATTGGCCCACGTAACATTGCCCGCAGCATCGGTGCGCATCAACATCAAATCGGAGCCATTTGAGCCAGTAACAATGTACCCGCCCGAAGCGACCCGCTTGATATCTTGAAAATCAGTTGCCACGGATAGCGCATTATAGCGCTTTGACCATACCACCGTACCAATATTGTTTACCTCGGTAAGGGTGCCCGATATTGGGATAAAACTGGTATTGGTGCCCGCAAACACCACATTGCCCGAGGAGGCCTGAACCAAGCCTCCAGGCAAATCCAACAACGAAATATCGTAATTGATGCGGTAAGTGGTTTGCTGGGCATGCAGTGCAAAAGTGCACAACATTAATAACGGCAATACCCATGTGGTAAAGCCTCGTCGATAATAAAGGGCCATTTTCATAACCTGGTCTCGTGATTCTGGTTGGTTAGTTTAATTAGTTCGGTTGTTATTGTTCGCTGATTTAGCGACAGGTCATAGTGGTTAAGTTCAATTACTTTAAAAGCAGCACACTGCCTTTTGAGCGCTGTGCGGGTATTTGCAAGTTCAAAAACTCTACATAAAGGTCCCATACATATACCCCGTCTTGCGCGTTTACACCTTTGAGGGTTCCATCCCAACCCATGTTCATGTCGTCCGTTTCAAATACTTTCTCTCCCCATCGGTCGTGCACCCTGAAAACAAGGCGTCTTACGCCTTTGTGATATACATACAGTATGTCGTTTGTTCCGTCGGCATTTGGGCTGAAAGCATTGGGCACAATAGCTATGTATTCGCCCGGCAATACCGTAATGGTTACACTATCGGTAGCCGTGCAACCCAGCGCATCGGTATATACCAGCACATAGGTAGTGGTGCTATCCGGCGAAAGTGAGGTCGTTTGGCAATTGTCGCAAGCCAAATAATCGCTTGGGGTCCATAAATAGCTACCACCCGCCGAACCGGTAACGGTGGCCGTTAGTTCAAGCACACTTTCAAATTGGATGATGGTGGTATCTTCTCCGGCATCAACGGTTATAGGTGCAGCCACAGTTACCACAACATCATCGGTGGCGGTGCAGCCGCCTGCATTGGTAATGGTAACGCTGTACGTGCCGCTAGCGGCGGCAGTTATACCTTGTGTGGTATCGCCGGTAGACCAAATGTATGCACCCGCCAACCCAGCATCCAGGCCGATGGTTTGTCCGTCGCATAGGTCGATATCATCACCCAAGTTAACGCTTGGCGGAGCAGGATTGGTTAACGTAATGCTCAAGAAAGCCGAGCAATTCGACACATCGGTAACAGTAACACTGTAAGTGCCCGCACCAAGGTTTACCAAGGTATCGGTACTAGCACCTGTCGACCATGTGGTAACATTTGGCGGTGTGCCACCGGTAACATTTATACCCACCCAACCATCAGTGCCCCCTGGGCAGGTTGGGTTGAAACTGCTAGGGGTAAGCACTAAAGTGTTGTTGGCTTCATTTACGGTAAGCAGCAAAGTGGTATCACAGCCATTTACGTCGCGGGCAATAACGGTATAGTTTCCGCCGCCAACGGTAAATACATTACTCGCACCAAAGTTGCCACCGTTTAAGTTGTATTCAAAAGGGGCAGTGCCTGTGGCCGCGTTAACCGTAACGGTTATACTTCCATCGGCAGTGCCACAACTGGCTGGGGTGGTAGTTGCCGAAGCCGATAAGCTACAACACTGTCCACCGGCAACTATGTTTACCTGTGCAGTGCTGATGCAACCATTAGCATCTTCAACCGAAACCGTGTATGGGCCTGGCGCCAAGCCCGTAATGCTAGCGCCTGTGGCTAAGTTGCTCCAAGTGTAGGTTAATGGTGCAGCGCCACCGGTGGCGGTTACCGTTGCGGTTCCATCGGCCGCTCCCGCGCATGATTCGTTGGTCGAAGAAACTGTGAGCGCAGCCCCACCGGCATCGCTAATGGTAATAGTGCTATCCAGTTGGCAGTTGGGTTGGCCGTTATCGGTTACCGTTACAGTATACGTTCCGGCTGCGAGGTTATTAATCAATGCCGTAGAAGCACCGTTGCTCCAGATATTGATAAACAGACCCGTGCCCGATACATTCGTTACCTCAATTGAGCCATTGCTTTGGCCACAGCTAGGGTCAATTACATCCAAATCAAATGCTAGGTTGCAACAATTAGGCCCAGCGGGCACTACAATAAAGCCCGTGGCTTGGCAGCCTAAACCATCGGTAACGGTTACGGAATAGTTACCAGCGGCCAAGTTACTTAGGTCTTCGGTAGTTTGGCCATTGCTCCAGCCAACCGTGCAAGGTGCGGCCCCGCAAGTTATGGTCATATCAACCGAGCCATCGCTTGCGCCCAGGCAGGTTTCGGCAGTGGCCGCTATATTGTTGATTACTGGGGCATTGGGGTTGCTCAACAATACGGTAGTATCTAGCTGGCAGTTCGGGTATGCATTGTCGGTAATGGTAACACTATAAGTTCCAGCACCAACGTTCAATAAATTTTGACCTGCCGAGTTATCGCTCCATAAGAAGGTATAATTGCCCGAGCCGCCCAAGTTGGAAATGTTAATAGCACCATCGGTATTGCCGCAGGTAGGGTCGGTGGTAGTGATGGTATAGCTCAGATTGCAACAGTTAGGCCCCGCCGCCAAACAAACTTGGCCAAATGCCTCGCAACCTAATGCATCGGTAACCACCACCGAGTAACAGCCCGGTGCCAAATTGGTTGCAGTGGCGGTAGTTTGTGCCGGCACAGTATTCCACAAATAAGTGAATGCACCCGTACCGTTACTGGCCGTTACAGTAGCAGTGCCATCGTTTTCACCTAGGCAAGTCTCGTTTGTTGAGGTAATGTTATCTACCACTGGGCCATTGGCACTGTTCAAGGTAATGGTGGTATCGCGGTCGCAACCTTGGGTAACGTCGGTAACCGTCACGCTGTAGGTACCCGCGCCAATATTTGCCAAAGTATTGGTGGCACTAAACCCACCGCTCCAAGCATAAGTATAATTACCACTGCCGGTAGTTACGTTTACGGTTATGCTGCCATCGAGGCCAGCACATGTTGGGTTGGTACTGGCAACCGAAATAGCCAAGTTGCAACAAGGCGGGCCTGCAGCCACGCTTGTGCTTCCGGTAACGGAACAGCCGCTGGCATCAGTTACGGTTACGGTATAGTTACCATCGGCAAGGTTATTGATGTTGGCACCCGTGTTGGCGGGTGTCCAACTGTAAGTAAGTGCTCCAGTTCCGCCACTGGCGTTTACCGCAATACTGCCATCGTTAAACCCAGCGCAGGTTTCGGCGGTAGGGGTAATGCTGTTTATCACTGGCGAGTTGGGAGAAGTTAGCGTAATGGTTGTATCCTTAAAACAATTGGGCTGACCTGTATCGGTTATCCTTATGGCATAGGTGCCAGCAGTTAATCCGGTGCGAGATGCACCTAATACACCGCCGGGGGTCCAAGTATAGGTATACGGCCCGGTGCCCTGCGTTACGTTAATATTGATAGCGCCATTGCTTGCGCCACAGGCCGGATTAGTAGCCGTAGCCCCAATAGTTAGGTTGCAGCAACTCGGCAATACGGTAACGGTTACTTGGTCAGTTACAGTTACACAACCTGCCGTATCGCTGGCGCTAAGGGTATAGGTTGTGGTACCAGTTGGGCAAACCTGCGGGGTAAGGGTTGTTGAGCCCGTCATGTTGGTGGTGGGGCTCCAGGTTATGTCAGCTGGATAGCTTATTTCTGGGTCGAGCAAAGTAATGTTCCAGTTAAAAAAGAAACCGGTACCTAAAGCTGCGCCATTCAAGGTTACTCTCAAACTCCAAACACCGTTTGCGGTGCAACCATTAAGATTGGTAAATGGCTGGTTCGGCGCAAAACCACCCGTATAAGGCGGCGAACCGGTGGTTATATTTGGCCCTCCTGGTACAAAACATAAATTAGTGATGGTATTACCGGCACTAATAACGTTTTGTGGAAGCAAGGTAAGCACCGTGCCATCAGGGCAAATTAATTCATATCTAAGATTCCTTGCCGTGATCGTAACAAAGGTGGGCGGAAACACACTAAAATCAAGTCCCGAACCAAAATAGGTAAGAGACCCAATACAAACCGATTGGATTGTTACAGGATTAATAGTTGGGTTATTCAATCCTGTAACGTTGATGTTGATTACAGCAGGAGTGCCTGGTGCCAAAACTTGGAACTCGTTATTAGCATATGTTCGAGTTTGCTCAGGGCTTTTTATCACTTTAGCCGTAGCATTTAGGTTGGCACATGTACCTGGGCAAATGCTGGTATCGTTACCAGCGTTAATGTCAATGGTTGGGTTTACTACGGTAAGTGTAACCGTATCGCGGCAAGTTGTGGTGCCATTGGTCATCAGCACAAAATAATTAGTAGTGGTTTGTGGGCAAACCCTGTTGGGGCTTGCACCGCCAGAGTTGCCTTGTCCGTAAGAGTAACCATCGTGCTGCCAAGTAATATTATAGGTAGGGTCATTGTAATAAATGGCCACGTTATCTATGCCCCAGTGGTCATAATCTGCTCCAGAGTCGGCATCTTGAAAAAACCGTATTTGGGTATTGGGACCCAATGCAGCAGGGGGCAATTGAAAACACCAGTTGTTCCAGTTTACCAAGTCAGGGTCGTTGCCTCCATTAGGATCAAAATAGAATATGGTCGTCCATGTGTTGCCACCATCGATAGAATATTGCAAAAACACACCCTCTTGCGGCTCGTCAGGGCCTTCGCAAGGGGCGTTGTTGCCTTGCTCAGCAAACAACATGTCAAAACAAACCGTGGCACCTGAAGTAGCGGTGGTAAAATTATAAGATTGGGTAACCAGTGAGCGCGGCACTGCCGATGCGCTGCCCATCCACAAATGCGTGGTACCATCAACCCCACCAGGACTACATGGATTGGTAAAAGTAGCCTGCTGTGTAAATGCCCAGCCAGAAGGAGTACCACTATTGAACGTTTCGTTGAACACCTGCTGGCCTTGGCCACGGCCAAAAGCAGTAAGCACAGCGCAGTCTCCGCAAACACTATTACTGGGCGAAATAGATGCAGTAACCTCGCACTGGCCAAATGACTGCGCACACGCAACTACAACAAACGAAACGATTATCAGGATTCTTGAAACCATTGGGTAGCAGTTTTTTAAGGTTGGGTCACTTTAATGTTCACCAATTCAAATGAAGACATTACTGATTGCGAAGTGCCATCAAGCATTTTCACAAAAATTGCCAGCCTATTATCTTTTAGGCTGCAACTGCCTTCCAGTACTTCTTCGGGCTTCAAGGTAACTGCAAAGGTATTCTCGGCGCTGGGGGCAGCGGCCGGTTTATTATTGTATGATACTTTCTTTTGATAACTTACCTGTTGCGCACTAGCCGTTAGGTTTGTAAACCTAAAGTGTACGTTCTGTTTGTGTATGCCATCCTCTGGGCGATGACAATCACTATAGCGATATTCTATGGCTACTTTCCCGTCGTTATACAGTGAAGTCCAATCTCCTTGGCCGAATGCGGCAAAAGCAGTAGCGAATACCCCAATATAGAGGGTGAGTAGCAGTTTTAACATGGCAGTATGTTAGTTAGTTAGGCTAAAACACCTAGTGGCAACTGTTAGCGGTTCGTTAGCACAAGGTTAATTTTGCGAGAAGTTAAATCATATTGCCAAAATATCCTAATGAGCGTTAGGCAACTTTATACACAACCCATGCCAGCAATTTACTGCAACCCTTGAAAACACTGCACTTTAAGGCAAAAAACCTGTTAAAATTTATTTCATTAAAAGGCCACAATCAATGGATAATAACCAAGCGATTTATTTTAGATGGATTATTGTTTCACAAATTGCCTAATCATGGCACCTTCGGCAGTAACCACCTGAATAATGTAAATAGCCGGCTGCAAATTGCCCGTGTAGATGCGGTAAGTGCTGCCACCCGCCGAATTGCGCACATCAGCAAGCGTGATTGCCTTGCCAGCGATATTAAACATTTTTACTTGGGCATCCCCTGGGTTTTGGCTTTCTACATCAAACTCTATCCAATCGTTGGCAGGGTTTGGCCGTATATGCGATACAAACTCGGTAGGTGCGGTAGAAATAATGGGCGCAACTGAGGTTGGCAAGTTGCTCCGTTTCCAGTGCCCGGCACCATCTTCCATTACCAATCGTTGGCCTAAGGTTTCGGTGGTAGTTTCGGTTAATATAGGCGAATACCAATACTCTGCCGTAATGCTGTCTTTATTAATATTGAGTACTCCATAACCATGCTGCACCACCTCCATAAATACATGGTGCGGGTTGGCCCCCTTGCTGATTTGCACGGCTGCCTCTACCAAAGCTAGCGAAATACCCATCTCATCGAAATTGCCACGGGTAACACTGGTGGGCAAAAATTCGGTACCTACCGCGCCCACCCCTGTACGGGCGGTGTATTGCAAGCTATCAAATGGGTCAATGGCCAGGTCCATAGCCAACGATAAGTGCGCATCGCCACTAATGAACATGTTGTTTCTCCTATCCAAAGAATCGAACAAACTAAACAAACGCCTGCGGTCTTCTACATAACCATCCCAGCTATTGGTACTAAAGAAATCGCCATCGCGGGGTATTTGGGGTATTTGCGGTATACCGCGGGCATACCAGCCACCCACCATTTTTTGGCTGCCCAGTATGTTCCATTTGGTGGTTGAGGCCAGCCACGAATTGATAAACCAATCGTGTTGCACGGTGCCCAAAATACTGGTTTCGCCGGGGGCAATAGTATCCCTGTCCCGAAACAACAAAATATCCAGCATGTGCAAGTCAAACAAATCGCCAAACTGAAAGGCCCTGTATATTACGGTAGGCTGTGTGGTATCGGGCATTCTAATCGGTACCCATTCGGTAAAGGCTATACTGCCGTTAAGCGGTGTGCTCTGGTTCACATCGTGGTTATCCCAGAAAGTTACCCACGGAAACTGCGCCTTGGCATCGCGCAAATCTGGGTCAAGCAAGTAATATTCATGCCTATCCCTCCATTCATCTACAGTGCTAGGGTCAACGGGAGGCGGGCTTGGCACGCGCACTTGCTCGTCAGGGTCAACAGTATCATACAAATAATCGCCCAAGTGTATCACCACATTAATATCATTACGCCCAGCCAAACGGGCATAGCCATTAAAGTAGCCCGAAAATATACTGCTGCACGACAACACGGCCACCTTCATACTATCGGTGCTGCCTTGCGGTGCGGTTTGGGTGCGCCCACGGCGCGAAGTAGCCCCATTTGGCGACTCAAAACGATAATAATAAACTGTGTTAGGCGTAAGGCCCGTGGCATCTACCGTTAGCGTAAAATCGCGTGCAGCGGAGGCAGTGCCGGCGCCATTGGCCACTACATTGGCAAAGGCCGTATCGGTAGCTATTTCCCAAGTAAGGGTTATAGGGGCTGCTGTGGCGCTATCGGGTGTTATACGTGTCCAGAGCAAAACAGCGTTGGGCAATGGGTCGCCGCTAGCAATGCCATGGTAAAACGGTGCATGGGCAGTATCGCCAAACATGCGGGGTGGGTAGACGGTTTGTGCCTCAAGCGAGCTCAAAGAAAATGAAAAACAAACCCAAAATAGGGCAACTTGTAGCAGGGATAGTTGGTAGCGCATATTCTAAGATAAGCAAGGAATGTATAAAACCATTGGGATAGGGCATTTATACAAACATTTTATTTTTTTACTGATGACTATGATAGGGTAAAGGTTCTCGTTTGCAGATAGAGATAGACGTGTTAGCGCAACTCCACCTCCCCTGCAAGTTTCCGCTAAGGCGGAAAAGTAGGCGCAGCCTGCTACTATCAATTGCACGCAGGCCTGGAATAGCCTACGTGAACATGGGCGAATCAGCACATTAGCACATTATCATTGGTACATCCGCACATTTTTCACCAACTTTGCGGCAGCACAACCTCACCCCACCCTATGAGCATCCTCCGCACCCATTTCCAGTTGCCAGGCCAAGTAAGCGTTTACCACGGCAAAGTACGCGATGTGTACAACATCGATAACAAATACTTGGTAATGGTGGCCAGCGACCGAATCTCGGCTTTTGATGTGATACTGCCCCGCCCAATACCCTACAAAGGTCAGGTACTGAACCAAATTGCGGCCAAATTTTTGAAAAGTTGTGTGGATGTATGCCCCAACTGGTTTATTGAGTCGCCCGACCCGAATGTGGCTATTGGTAAAATATGTGAGCCCATTCGTATTGAGATGGTAATACGTGGCTACCTTACTGGCCACGCATGGCGCACCTACAAGAGCGGCTTGCGCACCTTGTGTGGTGTGACCTTGCCCGAAGGATTGAAAGAGCACGACAAATTGCCTACCCCCATTATTACGCCAGCCGCCAAAGCTGCAGAAGGGCACGATGAGGACATTAGCCGCGAGGAGATTTTGGCACAAGGCATTGTAAGCCAAAAAGACTACGAAACCATGGAGCGCTATACTTACGACCTATTTGACCGTGGTACCGAAATGGCCGCCGAGCGTGGGTTGATTTTGGTGGATACCAAGTATGAGTTCGGTTTCTATAATGGGCAGGTGACTTTAATGGACGAGATACATACACCCGACTCATCGCGATACTTCTATGCCGAAGGCTATGAAGCCCGCCAAGCCAATGGCGAACCGCAAAAACAGTTAAGCAAAGAGTTTGTACGCGAATGGTTGATTGCCAATAACTTTCAAGGCAAAGAGGGCCAAACCGTACCCGAAATGAGCGACGAATGGGTGGAAACCATTACTGGCCGCTACATTGAGTTGTATGAGCTGTTGCTGGGCCGTAAGTTTCAATGCACCGAAAACGATAACGTGCTTGAGCGTGTGGAAGGGAACATTTTGAAAGCGCTGGAGAAACTCTCGTAAGTACGATTTACGAAGTACGAATTTGCATGTACAACGTACGATGTACCAGGTACAATGTTTAAAATGCGTGTCATCCCGTCTCGCCTCAGGCGAGATTCACGAGGGACCTCCCAGCGAATTTGTGGTGAAGTTGAATAGTCCTAATCCTTTACCTATCTAACAGCAGGAACAAATAACGAGTCGGTAACTACACCATTATGGATGTTGTATTGCCAACAATCTCTTGAACCTACATCGACTAATTTCACATAATAAAGGTCTTTAGGGAATTTACTTTTTGCACCATCAATGATTATGTGCTCAGTGCGCACACCATCTTGGTATACGTTTTTGGAGATAATTATTCCATCGCCTGCCACCATACTCGCTTCTTTCAGCACGCCTCTATCGTACAAAGTAACATGATGATAAACCTCCGGTGTATCTTCATCGTAATGCCATTCTTCAGAAATACCATGCCTCAAACCATCCTTATCAAATCGGATAATTTTTGAAGGCTTGCCTTTAATGGTATAGGTTAAAGTAGTAATACTGTCTTTATCAACTACCTTTTTAACCACAGGCTGTTGGGCATGTACGTTTGATGAAAACAACATTAGGCAAACAAAGCCAAAAGATAATAGCCACTTTTTCATAAGGAGAATTTGAAATTACTAAACCACTATCTGGAACAATTTCCTACAACAACCGCTCCATCAATGCATTTACATTAGCGCTCCACAACGGATACAACTCTTCATTTTCAGCCCAAAGTTCGTTTAGCTCCGATTTATCGGAAAGTACTAATTGTAAGGCATGCCTAGCGAATGGTTTTAAGTCGATTACGTTTATAGCGATGTGTTTTTTGGCAAAAACGTTAAAGTAGTCTGCATCTTCCGAACCCTCAATTACATACTGGGTGCCGTTCAGCATCGCATCCATATAAGCTGCCGAAACAATAACGGCATGGCAACTATCGTAATCCAAATGCTCGGCAATAATGGCATCCTCAAATGCGTCGGCAAAAAACTCGTACGGATTTTCCTCATACTGCATGGCATCCACCGCATCCATTGCCGTATCATCATCAAACAAGCCATATCCCCAAGCTCCCATAAGGTTGTTTTTTTGCCAAAAATAGAACTATACCCCCTAAGGCACAAACCCAATCATTACCAACCCTCGGGTTTGGTCGGTTTTTGCTCGGCCATGTAACTGATAATTTTATCCAGCCGCGCCACAAAAGCGGCACAGCGGTCGGCCTCGTAACCCAGGCGGTTGGCTTGCTCAAAGCTGGCCTTAGCCTCTGGGTATTGCCTAGTGTAGTATTGCGCCATACCCCTATAAAACCACGCCTTGGCATAGCCCGCATCGGCGGCAATGGCCTTATCGAAATAAAAAATAGACTGATCGAACTCCCACAACAACAAATACACAAAGCCCATGTTAAACAACATGGCATTGTTGGGGTTGTCGTCAGTGTTAATGATGGCATCTAAATCCTGCTTCGCCAAGTGCAGGTCGAAAAGGCTGGTTTCCTCAACGTTTTGGTATAGCATGCGCACCACGGCTATGTTGTTGTAAGCTGGGTAAAAGTTTTGGTCGAGCCTGATGCACTGCAAGTAATCGGTTAGCGCCAACCGATATTTGGCTGCTTTTAAAAAGCAAGTGCCCCTCATAAACAAGGCACCGGTATGGTTGGGGTCTATTTTGATGGCTTTGGCAAAATAAAGGGCCGCCTGATCGAAATACTGTTTATCGTAATTGAGGTAGCCCAATAAAATATAGCCATTGAAATAATCGGGGTGCTTTTTGGTTTCGCGATAAAGCACCTTGGTAGCCTTATTAAAAAAACCTTTGGCAAATAGTTCTTTTGCCTCTTTCAGAACCGCATCTTGGC
>Ga0209066_10005755_pt1 | contig 12924 bp, 10 predicted proteins | sample All_14_2_FD_187198 | JGI IMG/M metagenome (GOLD analysis project Ga0209066, IMG submission 187198) | Freshwater microbial communities in response to fracking from Pennsylvania, USA - Allegheny Zone_MetaG_DW_15 (SPAdes) (version 2) ...
GATACCGGTGCAGGGGCCGGTATAGGTGCTGTGGCCGGTACAATGGCCGGCGGTCGTCAGGCGCGGCAGAATAGACAATCTCAAGCAAAGCAGGCACAGGATGCTAAAGCAGGGATGGTCCAGCAATTCAACAGGGCTTTCGGCGCCTGCATGGAAGGGAAAGGCTATGTGGTTAAATAGACGGTGAAAATGAAAAAGCCTTGTGAGGGTCATGGGCTTTTTTTAGGTGGTACTCTTTGTTGAAACTTCAGCAGGACCGGAGGTCAAGAAACGGTACTTCACCGAACTCGATGGTGACAAACAGGCTGCCATTGAGGTATTGCAGTACATGGAAAACGGCGAAGCTACCCTGCGCCATGCGGCGAAGGTCGTGGAATACAACCATGCTGTCGCTTTACTGGGATAATGGTTTTGCCGTAAAGTGCGACGCCGATATCAATGTGTGTGAGCCGGCGCGCAACACGCTGTCCGCCTCTGCCGCAGTCCTGACCGCCGAATATAAGGTCAATTTCCTCTCGCCGGCCGAGGGCGAAAAACTGATTGCCCGCGGCCGCGTGCTCAAGCCGGGCCGCACCTTGACGGTCTGCTTCGGCGAAGTGCATGCGATCAGGGAAGGGAAAGAAAAACTGGTGGCGACGATGATGGCGACGATGATCGCGCGTCAAGAAACGGGGCTGACGGATTAGCCAACCACCCGGTGGCGGGAATGGCCCCCGACTCCGGCAGGCAAATTCCCTGGATGGATCCGCGGCCTGTCAACGCTATCCGGCAGCTATTCATGCATGTGCTTCACCACCCGTTTGCGCAGGTGGGTGGCAATCTCCGGGTCGCGATAGCTGATGACCGTGGCCGGGCAGCGGTGAAAAACCCGTTCGGCCACCGAACCGGTGAACAGGGTGCTGATGTCCCGGTTCTTCACCCCCATGACCACCGCATCGATGTTTTCCTTCACCACCAGCTGCAGTAATTTCTCGGCCGGATTGCCGACCTCGAAGTGGAAGGTCACCTCGTCACCGTGCAGCCCGACCTTTTCCAGCAGCCGGGCCATCTCCTCCCGCCGTTCCTGGATCAGGGTCTGGAGGTAGTGCTCGGTGTCGACCTTGTAACCGAAGGCGGTGATCTTCTGCACCGCCTCGAGATCGCGCTCGTTAATGACGTTGATGAGCTGCAGTTCGGCACCGCAGGCCTCGGCTATTTCGGCGGCGAACCGCAGCATGCCTTCAGTAAATCTCGAGAAGGCGATAGGTACGAGAATTTTTTTTATCATATCCTTACCTTGCTCAATCGATCACATCGTTTCAGCCGACCGCTTGCGTGGGCCCGTTGACCAGTGGCCCGGCACTACGCCCGGCCCGTCGTTTCTGTGACAGCCACACCAGGACGAGCAGGACCAGAGCCGGAAGGAACATCCACTGCTTGGGCGGCCGGTCAGTCAGGGTCTGGATGTTGGTGATCTCCTGGTCCCAGTCGATCCCCGCCTTCTGCGCCGGGCTGTTGAAGACGACATTGTCGATAAAGATGCGTCCGTCCTCGTTGCGGATGCCGAAGCCCATCGCCGGCAGCCGTTCCTGAGCCGGCGCTTTTTTGCCGGCCGCCAGCGACACCACCATCGTCAATTCGTCGCCGTTGGTCTTCTCGCCCTTCAATGTCAGGCGCAACTGTTTTCCGGACGGCAGGTCGCTGACGAACTGCTCCAGCTCCGTCGCCGAACGGGTTTCCAGTTCCGGGTAGATCCGGTCCCAGAAGAAGCCGGGGCGGAGCATGACGAAGGCGATCAGCAGCAGCAGCGCCGTTTCCCACAGCTTGCTGCGGGTCAGCATATACCCCTGAGTGGCGGCGGCGAATGCCATCACCGCAATGAAGGCGCCGCAGACTACGACGATGAAATGCAGCGGTGAGCCGATGCCGATCATCAGCAGTTCGGTGTTGAAGATGAAGGCGAAGGGAAGGATGGCGGTGCGGATGTCGTAGATGAAGCCCTGGATGCCGGTGCGGATTGGGTCGCCGCCGGAGATGCCGGCGGCGGCGAAGGCGGCCAGACCGACCGGGGGGGTGTCGTCGGCGAGGACGCCGAAATAGAAGACGAACAGATGGACGGCGACCAGGGGAATCAGCAGGCCGCTCTGGGCTCCGAGGCTGACGATGACCGGCGCCATCAGCGTCGAGACGACGATATAGTTGGCGGTGGTCGGCAGGCCCATCCCGAGGATGATGCTGAACAGGGCGGTGAAGATCAGGGTCAGGGTCATGTTTCCCAGCGAGATGAACTCGACGAACTCGGTCATGACCAGGGCGATGCCGGTCAGGGTGACGGTGCCGACGACGATGCCGGCGGCGGCGGTCGCCACGCCGATCCCGATCATGTTGCGGCCGCCGGCGACCAGCCCGGCGATGAGGTCATCGATACCGTGGCGGAAGCTGAACTCTTCGTTGTGAATCTTGCGGAAGATTCCCTTGAGCGGCCGCTGGGTGACGACGATCACCAGCAGCAGTACGGTCGCCCAGAACACCGACAGCGAGGGTGAGAGCTGCTCGACCGTCAGGCACCACATCAGCACCACCACCGGCAGCAGGAAGAACAGACCGGCCTGGACGGTCGGGCCGAGGTCGGGCAGTTCGTGCATGTCGGTCGTCATTTCCAGTTCCGGCACCCAGCAGGCGACGTAGAGAAGGATGAGGTAGGCCGCCAGGGCGAGGACGGCGATGATGTATACCGCCGCGTCCCCGGCTGCGGTCTTGATCCAGCCCAGGCCGTAGTAGGTGGCGGCACCGGTCAGGAGCACCCCGAGCAGGACCGCGACGATACCGAGCATTGACTGGGCCAGCGTTTTTTTGTGCCTTTTCGGCAGTCCCTGCAGCCCCATCTTGCAGGCCTCGAGGTGGACGATGTAGAGCAGGGCGGCGTAGGCGATGAAGGCCGGCAGGGCGGCGTGTTTGATGATCTCGATATACGGTACGCCGACGTATTCGACCATCAGGAAGGCGGCGGCGCCCATGACCGGCGGGGTGATCTGGCCGTTGACCGACGAGGCGCATTCGACGGCGCCGGCCTTTTCGGCGGAGAATCCGACCTTCTTCATCAGCGGGATGGTGAAGGTCCCGGTGGTGACGACGTTGGCGATCGACGAGCCGGAGATCATCCCGGTCATCGCCGAGGACAGAACCGCAGCCTTGGCCGGACCGCCGCGCATGTGGCCGAGACCGGCGAAGGCGACCTTGATGAAGTAGTTGCCGGCGCCGGCCTTTTCCAGCAGCGAGCCGAAGAGGACGAACATGAAGACCATGCCGGTCGAGACCCCGAGGGCGACGCCGAAGACGCCTTCGGTCGACAGCCAGTAATGGGACATGCCCTTGATCAGGCTGGCCCCCTTGTGGGCGATGACATCGGGCATGTAGGGGCCGGCGAAGGCGTAGATGATGAACAGGGTGCCGATGACCATCAACGGCGGGCCGAGGGCGCGGCGGGTGGCCTCGAGCAGCAGGATGATGCCGACGGCCGACACGACCAGATCGTAGGTGATCGGAGACCCCGGCCGGGTCGAGAGCGCGGCGTAGCTGAGGTAGATGTAGGCGGCGGTGTAGGCGGCGATTAGCGCCAGAACCCAGTCCTGGATCGGGATGTACTTCCTCGGTGATGATTTGAAGGTCGGGAAGGCGGTGTAGGCCAGGAACATCGCGAACGCCAGGTGGATGGAGCGGGCCTGGGTGTCGTTGATGACAAAGAAATCGAGGAGAAACGGCAGCGGCGAGGAGTACCAGAGCTGGAACAGGCTCCACAGCAGGGGGACGAAAAACAGCACCGCCTTGGGGATGCTGCCGTGCGGGGCGCGGCCGCCGCTGTCGATCTCGGCCACCATCTGTTCCAGTTTTTCTGCAGTCAGGAGATCTTTTGTCTCGGTCGCCATAGTCATTTCCTGTTGTGTTGTATCTGCGTCACACCCCACTGCGTCGATTCAGGCAAGGCATGCAAGCGGCCGGGAAGAAGGCACAACGGGCGATGGGAAGCGCTCCGGGCCGCCAGGGCGGGGTGAGTGGCGGTATCAGCCGCTTCGTCCCCGCCCGGCTCGGTCAGGCCTACATCAGGCCGGCTTCCTTGAAGTACTTCACCGCTCCTTCATGCAGCGGTGCGGAAAGAGCGTCCTTCATCATGTGCTTCTTGTCGAGGTTGGCAAAGGCCGGGTGGAGCTGTTTGAACTCGTCGAAATTCTCGAAAACGGCCTTGACCACCTGGTAGACCGTCTCGGCCGGGACCTTGGCCGAGGAGACGATCGTCGCGCTGACGCCGAAGGTTTTGGTATCGGCGGCATTGCCGCGGTACATACCGGCGGGGATCGTGGCCTCGCTGAAGTAGGGGTTGGCGGCGACCAGCTCGGCAATGGCCGGGCCGGCGACGTTGACGAGCACCGCATCACAGGCGGTATGGGCTTCCTGGATCGAGCCGTTGGGATGACCGACGGTATAGGCGAAGGCGTCGATCTTGTTGTCGCAGAGGGCGCCGGCCATCTCGGCGGCCTTCAGTTCGGAGGCCAGCTTGAAGTCTCCCATCTTCCAGCCCAACTTGGCCATGACTGCCTCCATGGTGCTGCGCTGGCCGGAACCGGGATCGCCGATATTGACCCGTTTTCCTTTCAGGTCCTCGAAATTCTTGATGCCGGCGTCGGCGCGGGCGACGACGGTGAACGGCTCCGGATGCAGGGCGAAGACGGCGCGGAGGTCTTTGTCCGGACCGCTTTCGGCAAATTTATTCTGGCCCTTGACAGCATCATACTGGACATCGGACTGGACGACGCCGAAGTCGAGCTCACCGGCAGCGACGGCGTTGACGTTGTACACCGATCCCCCGGTACTCTCGACGGTGGCGCGCAGGCCGTGCTCCTTCTTCCCCTTGTTGACGAGACGGGCAATGGCGCCGCCGGCTGGATAGTAGACGCCGGTAACGCCGCCGGTGCCGATGGTGATGAACTTCTGATCGGCGGCGGTGGCCGGGGTGGCAGCGGCCCCAAAATGCATGACGAAACCAAAGGCGACTGCGGCTAACAGCGAGGTAGTTCTTTTCATCGTTTTCCTCCTTGAATTTGAGTGGTCTCCCCACATACCGGAGCCCCGGCGTGGGAAAGGTTCACCGTACACCCCCGTGCATCAGGCCGGGAGTAATCCCGGAACATCAATGCAATCAGTATTGTACGATATCAGCCTGATACCAGCAAACACCAATACTTCCCCATCCGTCAAGATTTTTCCTCCGTCGGTTTATAGGGGAATATTAATAAAATAATTTGATATCGAATAATTATGAAATCATTGGGCCGGCCAAAAGGATCCCGTGCCGGTTGCATGGCAGCGCTCACCGCCACCAGAATGGTATGTCAACTGGACCTGAGGACCTGATCCCAGATGCTCAGGATACTGCAGGCGGCGAGGCGGACCCGGTCCGGCAGGCTGTGCCGGAGCATATACTCCCGGTCGCTGTGGTCGCCATCGCCGATCGGGCCCATCCCGTCGACCACCGGGATGTCGAGCTGGGCGATGGTGTTGGCATCGGACACGCCGCTCCGCAGTTCCTCCACACAGGGCTGACCCAGGCGCTCCGCCTCCGCGCGGATGACCTGGAACAGCCCGGAATTGCGATCGTTTTGCTCCATCGGTGGTCGGCCGCCGACGTACTGCAACGCCGCGGTGGTACCGACAACCGTGGAGCGGGAGGCGATTTCGGCCAGTCGCGCCGCCGTCTCTTCCGCATCGTTCCGGGTCAGGAAGCGGGTGTCGATCTCGGCGGCGGCATGGTCGCTGACGGTGTTGGGGCCGATGCCGCCCTGGATCAAGCCGACATTGACGACGATGCCGCGCCGGCTGTCGTTGAGCCCTTCCAGGGCGATGGTCTTGTGGGCCAGCTCGAGGATGGCGCTGGCTTTGTCGGCGCCGGCGGAGGCGGCATGGCCGGCCCGGCCGCTCACGGTCAGACGGTAGCCCGAGCGGCCCTTGCGGCCGGTGACGACCTCGCCGTTCAGGCCGCCGCATTCGAATCCGAGCGCCGCCAGGCTCCGTTGCGCCTCGGCCTGGAAAATGGCGGTGGAGGAGGGGGAACCGATCTCCTCGTCGGAGTTGCACAGCAAGGTCAGTGGTATATAGGCCAGCAGATCGCAGGCCGCCAGGGCCTTGATCGCGTAGACGGCGGCGACCAAACCGCCCTTCATGTCGATCACCCCGGGACCGGACACCGTGCCGTCCTGATCTTTGTACCAGTTGAAGGGGCTGTCGAGCGCGAACACGGTGTCCATATGGCCGAACAGCAGGATCGCCGGTCGGCCGTCACGGCAGGCGGGGGTGCGGAACAGCAGGTGATCGCCGAATTCCGATTGCCGCACCGTCACAAGGTCCAGGCCGGAGGTCTGCATGCCGGCGGCGAGCCGGGCCCCGACCGCGTCCACCCCCTGCTTGAACCGGGACGGGCTGGGCTGGAGGACCAGATCCCGGAGCAGGCGGAACATCTCGCCTTCCTCGCGGCGGCAGAAGGCGGCGATCCGCTCCCGCATCGCCGCTCTAGCGGTTGAAGGCGAACAGTGGGTTGGCATAGATCTCGGGGTCGGCGTCGGGATAGCTGACCTCTTCGCCGCTCCACGGTTTCTTGAGGATAATGTCGTTGCCTTCCCGGCTCACCACGTTGGAGCGGTGCAGCGGGATCTTGCCGCCGGCGGTGGCGATGTAGCGGGGGATGGCGTCGCCGGAGATGTTGCCGTACATCGACTCGACGATGTCCCGTCCGACCTCGAGGGGCACGCGGAAGTGGGCGAACTGGGGGTTGCGGTAGCTGCAGTTGAACAGATAGTAGGGCCGGACATAGGATTCGTGCACCGTCTCGCACAGTTTCCACATCTTGACCCGGGTGTCGTTGATGCCCTTCAGCAGCACGGCCTGGTTGAGGACGGCGAAGGTCCGTTTCGAGATGCGGCGGAAGACGTCGCGCGACAGCGGGGTGATCTCCTGGGCGGTGTTGATCTGGGTGACGACCCGGATCGGCTTGCGGTCATTGCTCTGTTCCAGGATATCGAGGAGTTCGTCGTCGATCCGCATCGGTGCGGTGACCGGGATCCGGGTGCCGAGCCGCTTCAGCCGGACGTGGTCGATCCCGTCCAGTTCCGCCAGCAGCCATTTGATCATCGAATTGGGCAGGACAAAGGCGTCGCCGCCGGTGATCAGCACGTCGCGGATCCGGTCGTTGGCGCGGATATAGTCCAGCGCCTCGGTGTAGGCCTCCTTCGCATACACCTGGTCCCTGCGGCCGATGTGGGCCAGACGCAGGCAGTGGGTGCAGAACATCGCACACATATTGGTGGCCTTGATCGTCAGCACCCGGGGGTAGAACTGGTCGACCAGACGGGCCGGGGAGTGGTCGGCGGCCACCGGCGGGATTTCGATTCCGGCGTTCTCCACCATCTCGCCGGTCGGCACCGACTGCAGCATGACCGGATCGTTGATGATCCCCGGCAGGATCAGGCTGGTGTAATAGGGGGTCAGGCGCATCCGGTAGGAGGCCGTCACCCGGGCGATCGATTCGAGTTGGGCCGGCGGCAGGTCGATGAGTTTGGCCAGGACCGCGACCGAATCGATCGCGTGGCGGATCTGGCCGTGGAAAGAGTTCCAGGCCGTTTCGTCCATGCCCAGTTCCGCCATGATCCGCGCCTTGTTCTCGAGAATCCGGTCCCAGGCCTCGATGCCGCTCGGGGCGATGCTGTCCTTGGCTGCCAGATATTCATCGACCCGGCGATTGGCGCCGGCGGCAATGGGGCGGGCCCGGGTCAGCCGGCCGCCGACCGAGACCATGTGCTCGTCGATCTGCTGGTGCTTGACGGCGAGATCCTCCAGGTCGCCGCCGCTGATGCCGAAATCGGCGGGAGTCCCTTTTCCCTCCCGGTGCAAGGTGAGCAGGCGATCGAAAAGATCGATGATCGGGGCCGTCAGTGGCGAGGTCCTCGCCTGAGCGTACAGTTTCCGCACCTCGTTTTTCTGCGCTTCCCCCGGATCCCGAGGGGTGGCGGGGGATTGTGCCAGGGTGGCGAGGAGGTCCCTCGTGTACTCGTCGAGGGGTGGATCGACCGTCGGTATATCGTTGTTTTCTGCGTTCATTGGCGTCACACGTGCTGAATTGTCTGGTTGATGAGGCTCATGCCCTGGCGCAGGCCGAGGGCGACGTTGTCTCTGGAGTTGGCCACCGATATCACCCGCGCCAGAAAGGTCCCCGGCATGACCGTGAGCGGCGCGCCGAGGTGCTCGACGACGACGTAGTCCATTGCCAGCTCCCCGGCCGCCACCCGGCGGAACGATTCGCGCTCCCGGGTGTTCTGCGGGAGATAGCCGCTGGTCTGAACCGTCTTCGCCACCTTGTGGTTATACGTCTCCCAGTGCAACCCACTGCGGTTGGCGTCCATCGCCACGGTCCCGGGCGGAAAGCGGCCATGAAGGACGGCGTGGAGTTCCAGTTCCAGCAACGATGGGGCGCCGGCGGGCAGGTTCTGCTCCAGGGTGCAGCAGAACTCGAAGGTCGTGCCCTGCTTGCGGGCGTTGATTTCCAGAAACCAGACGCCGCCCTGGTGGTCGATCAGGTAATCGCAGCCGAAGATGCCGCGGTATCCCGCCGCTCCCAGCGCCCGGCCGGCGGCGATTGTGGAGGCCTTGAGGAGCGCGGCCTGGTCGGCGGTGACCTGCGAGGGAAAGGACGAGCCGACGAAGCGGTTGCCGTCGACGATGTTCTGGTCGGCGATGCCGGCGATGTAGACGTCATCGGCGTTGGCCACCACCGCCAGTACCGTCGGATCGAGGTCATGGGGAATGTAGCGGGTGATCAGGTAGTCACCGTCCCCGACGGTGAACCGGCGCCGTACCTCGTCCTGGCTGCGGGTGACGGCGGAGTTGATGCCGGCGGCCGAATAGGCCGCACTGACGAAGATCCCATCCGGCCAGCTCTGCCGCAACGATGCGGTCCTGGTCAGCAGGGCGTCGAGACCATGGCAGACCTCGCCCTTCACCAGGGGCACGACCTCCGTCAGTTCGGTGAACTGCACCAGCTTGCTGTTCCAGCGCCGGGCGATGGCCTTGTCCGGCCCGAGGATCGATACCCGGTCGATCGCATCGAGCGTCATCTCCACCACGCTCTCGAACAGGCTGAGGTAAAGTTCCGGCTGGTTCTCGAGCATGGCGGCGATCAGGCCCCGGACCGTGGCGCTGGCGGAGACCGCCGTCATGAAGTGAGCGATCGCCATGCGGCAGCTGGTCCGTGGCCCCGGCTCTGAGGTTGTACCGACCGCCGTCGCTCCGCCGCCGCACAGGGGATTGATGACGATCACGTCGTCATAATAGTACTGGGTGCAGACATCGGGGATGATCGCCGCGAACCGGACTTCCCGGTCGAGAACCCGCTTCTGCAGGGCTTCCTGAACGAACTGGTTCAGGCCATAGGCCTTGAGCTCGCCGATATAGAGAAAATAGTAGCAGGCGGGATCGTAGGTGAAATTGGTGTAGTACAGGTCCTCGCCCTGGAATTGCATTGCTCTGTGCCGCACATCAAGCCTCATGCCACTGACCATTGGGAGGGGAGATGGCGGCGATCCTGTCGCCGCTCTCGCTGTAGTGCCGCCGTACCGTCTCTTCGATTGCGGTCGGGTCGCCGGACAGCAGGCTGGTGACGATCCGCAGGTGGCGGTCGCCGATCTCCGCCGGTGAATAGAGATCGCTCCAGTACCGGCAGAACAGGACGTGCAGCTTCAGCCGGAGACGATCCATGTACTCTGCCAGTTGCCGATTCCGGTTCCTGCTGATCAGCAGGGAGTGGAAGTCATCGCCCACCTCCACTACCATCTTCCTGTTGCCCAGTTCGGCCTCGTGGCGCATCCGGGCGACGAGCGCGTGCAGCTTGTCGATATCGCCGGTGCTGAATTGATCGCGGGTGGCCATGATGGCGTAGCCTTCGAGAACTCCCCGGGTGGTGTATACGTCGCGGATCTGGTGAGGGGGCAGGAGGGCGATGAAGCTGCCGACCTGCGGCCGGTAGTCGATGATCCCGTTGACGGTGAGCTCCTTCAGGGCCTCGCGCACCGGTGCCCGGCTGATCCCCAGCTCTCCTGCCAGCAGGGCCTCCTTGATCTGATGACCGGGCAGGTGTCGGCCGTCAAGGATGCACTGATAAACGTAGTCGATGACCTGGTCCTTGTAGGTCGTCTTTTTGATTGTCGTCATGGCATGTGGTCCCAGGCTGTGGTCGATGATCGATTGTCGACAATAGACATCCAGAGTATACCGTCCATCATGACGGCCTGTAAAGTCGAATTTTGGATCCGGATTCCTGTCGCGGCGATCGTTCCGGGTCTTTGTAATCGGATCGGATAGATAACTCTATCGTCGAGGTTGTCTGCCCCTCGGCGGAAATCTACTGGAGCCCCTGCAGGTTGGGGGGTATGATGGAGGAAGCACCTTCACGAATCCTGGGACAGGAACGTGAAAGAGAAGGGGCACCACCGTATTGTGAATCATGGTCCTTTTTTCCCGGGACCGGAATAGCAGGCTTTGACGGGAAAGGGTTATGTACGATGCGACAGTATTGCCGGCCTCGTTATGAAACCATTGCCGGGCGCGGAAAGTTCGCGGATAACAGGAGAAAATCATGAAACCGATGATGTGGGTGGTTATGGCCCTGACGAGTGTACTTGCCGCCAGCTCCGCCAACGCCGGGACCAGGGACGAGGTGCTGCAGCGCGGGTACCTGCAGTGCGGCGTCTCGACCGGGGTCCCCGGGTTTTCCCATCCCGATGACAAGGGCAACTGGATCGGGCTCGATGTCGATCTCTGCCGTGCCGTCGCCGCCGCGACCCTGGGCGATGCCAGCAAGGTCAAATACATCCCCCTCAATTCCAGCGAGTGCTTCACCGCCCTGCAGTCCGGCGAGATCGACCTGTTGTCGCGGGGTTCGACCTATACCCTGACCCGTGATTCCTCGTTGGGACTCAACTTCGCCGGCGTCACCTACTATGACGGCCAGGGATTTCTGGTCGCGAAAAAGCTTGCTGCCAAAGAAGCCGCCGACCTCACAGGTGCAGCGATCTGCGTCCTGGCCGGCACGACCAGCGAGGCCAACCTCGCCGCCTATTTCCGGCAGCACAAAATGGAGTTCAGGCCCGTGATCTTCGATACCTCGCCTGACACCCTGAAGGGGCTCGAGACCGGCCGCTGCGACGCCCTCACCAGCGACCTGTCGCAACTGCACGGCTTACGGCTCAAGCTGGCCCATCCGGAGGCGTATACCATCCTGCCGACGGTCATTTCGAAGGAACCCCTGGGGCCGGCTGTGCGTCAGGGTGATGACAACTGGTTCGATATTGTTAAATGGACCCTGTTTGCGCTGGTCAACGCCGAAGAACTCGGCCTCACCTCCGCCACGATCGACGAGATGGTGAACAATTCCGATCCCGCCATCCGGAAATTCGTCGGCAGGGAAGGCATCAAGGGCGAAGGGCTCGGTCTGAAGGATGACTGGGCGGTCCAGATCGTCAGGCAGGTCGGCAATTACGGCGAGATCTTCGCCCGCAATGTTGGCAAGGATTCACCACTGCAGATCGACCGCGGCCTGAACAACCTCTGGAACGAGGGCGGCCTCCAGTACGCGCCGCCGATGCAGTAGCGAGGAGGATGGAGAGATGATGACGGTACCGAATCGACCAGGTACGACTGAAGTCATGGTCGAACTCAGGGGGGTCCACAAGTGGTATGGTGACTTCCATGTCCTCAAGGACATCAACCTCAAGGTCTACAAGGGGGAGCGGATCATCATCTGCGGTCCCTCGGGCTGCGGTAAATCGACCCTGATCCGCTGTATGAACCGCCTCGAAGAACACCAGCAGGGCGACATCATCGTCAACGGCATTACCCTCGACGACGACCTCAGGGGCGTCGATCAGGTCAGGCGCAACATCGGCATGGTCTTCCAGCAGTTCAACCTCTTTCCCCATCTGACGGTGCTGGAGAACTGCTGTCTGGCGCCGATCTGGGTCCAGAAGAAAACCCCCCGCGAGGCGGAGGCCATCGCCGCCACGTATCTTGAGCGGGTCCATATCGCCGACCAGGCGGCCAAATACCCCGGCCAGCTCTCCGGCGGCCAGCAGCAGCGGGTGGCGATCGCCCGCAGCCTGTGCATGAACCCGTCGATCATGCTCTTCGATGAGCCGACCTCGGCCCTCGATCCGGAGATGATCAAGGAGGTCCTCGATGTCATGGTCGATCTGGCCGACGAGGGGATGACCATGCTCTGCGTCACCCACGAGATGGGCTTCGCTCGGACGATCGCCGACCGGGTCCTGTTCATGGATGCCGGCGAGATCATCGAAGAGAACGAACCCAACGCCTTCTTCGACCATCCCCAATCGGAGCGGACCAGGCAGTTTTTGAGCCGGATCCTGTAGCGGCGGGATTCAGCCGGGTCCGGCTGCGGAAGCACAAAGGCGGTTCCCTGTGCGGGGAACCGCCTTTGTGCTGATCGGCACTGCTGCAGACAGCGGGGTCAGGAGGCCTGCTCCAGGGCGACGGCCACCGACACCGAGGCGCCGACCATCGGGTTGTTGCCCATGCCGATCAGGCCCATCATCTCGACGTGGGCCGGGACCGACGACGAGCCGGCGAACTGGGCGTCGGAGTGCATCCGTCCCATGGTGTCGGTCATCCCGTAGGAGGCGGGGCCGGCCCCCATGTTGTCGGGGTGGAGGGTGCGGCCGGTACCGCCGCCGGAGGCCACCGAGAAGTAGTTCTTGCCCTGCTGGATGCACTCCTTCTTGTAGGTACCGGCCACCGGGTGCTGGAAGCGGGTCGGGTTGGTCGAGTTGCCGGTGATCGAGACATCGACGCCTTCGAGGTGGTTGATGGCCACGCCCTCGCGGACGTCAT
>Ga0209066_10005756_pt1 | contig 12923 bp, 7 predicted proteins | sample All_14_2_FD_187198 | JGI IMG/M metagenome (GOLD analysis project Ga0209066, IMG submission 187198) | Freshwater microbial communities in response to fracking from Pennsylvania, USA - Allegheny Zone_MetaG_DW_15 (SPAdes) (version 2) ...
CCCCCTTGTCCTCTTGTCCCAGCCCATCACTCGGCTTCCACGGGCAACGATGCCAATGAAAAAGCAGCCGAAACTATACGTTCGGTTTTTTCGTCTTTGGTAATACGGCCATCTCGCAATACAATGCTGCGTTGACTAAAAAGCGCAATATCAGGTTCGTGGGTAACGAAAGCAATGGTTTTACCTTCGGAATTCAGTTTCTGAAAAAGCGACATTATTTCGTAGGAGGTTCGCGTGTCGAGGTTGCCGGTTGCTTCGTCGGCGAGTATGATTACAGGGTCATTTACCAAAGCACGGGCAATGGCAACACGTTGCTGCTGTCCGCCCGACATTTGGTTAGGCATATGTTGCATGCGATCGGCCAGGCCGACAGCTTCGAGCACGTGCTGAGCTTTTTCCCTGCGTTGGTGCGATGTTATTGAAGAATTATACATCAGGGGTAATTCAACGTTCTCCAAAGCTGTGGTGCGGGGTAGGAGGTTGTACGACTGGAAAACAAAGCCTATTTTCTGGTTCCGGAGCCTGGCGCGCTCATTTTTGGTCATACTGCGCACCGGTATTCCATCCAGCAGGTATTCGCCGGCAGTTGGTGTATCGAGGCATCCCAGTATATTCAGCAATGTCGATTTCCCCGATCCGCTTGCCCCCATAATTGTTACAAACTCGCCCTGTTTAACAACAAAGGATATGCCTTTCAGCGCAGTTACTTTTTCGTTGCCTACCATAAATTCGCGCTTCAGATTACTCACAGTTATTATTTCAGTCATGGTTGTTTTTGTTGTATCACTCACTTAAAATTTTCTCATTTCTCATCTCTCACCTCTCGCCTCTCCCTACTCCCTACTCATCACTCCCGACTCCTCTCTCACTTCTCACATTCATCTTACTTTTTCGTGCTCCCCGGCCTTTTAGGCATAAACGGACTGCTTGCGGTTTCTGTTTTTGCTTCTGCAGATGTAATTTCCGACATGGATAGCACTACCAGGTCGCCCTCTTTAAGTCCCGAAATAATTTCGAGTGTGGTTTCATCTGTCATTCCACATTTAACCTGCACGGGACGAATAACTTCGCCTTCTTTTATCCAGATCGTTTTTGTTGAGTCAGTCTTGCTTCCGACTGCTTCGTTTATTACGTTAGTTGATGGCGGGGTCGTTGATATGGCTGGCGAAGCTTTAGCACCACCTGACGGAATGGATTCGGGTTTTTCGCCCCGGGCCGATTGGCTTAGCAGTGTACTATCCGGTTTAAACTGTAATGCTTTTGCAGGAATAGTAAGTACATTTTCAACTTCCTGTGTATAAGCTGTTATACTTGCTGTCAGACCAGGTTTTAATTTCAGTTCGGGATTCGGGGCATCGATTACTACGCTGTAAGTAACTACATTTGAGGTGGTTGTAGCCAAGAGCCGTACTTGTTTTACACTTCCTTCGAATTCATCGTCGGGATAGGCATCAACTGTAAATTTCACTTTCTGGCCTTCCTGTACCTGTCCTATATCAGCCTCATCCACGTTGGCTACCACCTGCATTTTGGTAAGGTCCTGTGCGATTGTGAAAAGGGTAGGGGTATTAAAACTTGCAGCAACGGTTTGTCCTTCGTCAACAGCTCGGTTCAGCACAACACCGTCAATGGGCGAATAAATTGCAGCATATCCCAGGTTGGTTTTTGCCCTGTCCACTTCCGAACCCGAGCGGGCATAGTTAGCTTTTGCATTGCTGTATTGGTACAAAGCCATTTCGTAATCGGTTTCGCTTATCGCTTTTTTATCGAAAAGTACTTTAAGTCTCACATAATTAGCTTCCTGGTAAACTAGTGCACTTGACGCGGATTCGAGGTCGGCTTTAGCTGTTGCAAGTTGTGCAAGCAAGGGCGTTTTGTCGAGTTCGGCCAGCAACTGGCCTTTTTTAACGATTGAATTGAAATCGACATAGATTTTCTGTATCACGCCCGAAACCTGTGTACCAACTTCAACTTGTTTTACCGGTTCGATTGTACCGGTAGCTGTCACCGTATTGCTGATCGAAGTCCTCACAACAGTGGCTGTTTCGTATGAAATTACCGATTGGTTGCTCTTGTTGAAGAAAATCCAGTAAACAGCTGCTGCTGCTGCCAACCCCAGGATTGTAAAAATTAGAATTCTGTACTTTTTCATTGTTATTAAATTTAATCTGTTACTATTCTACTCGTTTACTGCTATTGGTATCAAACTGTTAAGAATTTTCTTCTTTACACTTTACACTTTTCATTGCCCAGAGCGCCAATATCGCTCCGCTCCAGCTCTTCACTTTTCACTTTTCACTCTTCACTCTCCACTTATTAAAGTTCAATCGGCTTATTCTGGTAGAAATCAAGAATTTTATAATTCAGGATTGCCGTGTATTTTGCCTGCAGATATTCCTGCTGAGCAGTCAAATATTTATTCTTCTCGGTTATAAGTTCAACCGTATTTTTCATTCCCAGATTGAATTGTTCTTCTACAAGCGAATAACTTATGAGTGTATATTTGAGTTGTTCGGATGCCGACTGAAACCTTTGCTGCGCCGATTGTGCATCGAGGTAAGCCGTTTCTACTTCAGTAAGAAGATTCTTCTGAATTTCAGCCTGCGAGAGTTTTGCTGTTTCTATTCCGATTTTTGCTTTTGAAATACCCGATTTCACCTGTTTGTTATTGAAAATCGGGATATTCAGGCTGAGACCTGCATTCTGGTAAAAGTTATTTCCGAGCTGCGTTGGGAAAGTTGTTGTGGTAAGCGAGTTGTAGCCGGTTGCCGCACTGGCACTGAGCGAAAGACTTGGAAGCAGGCCGGCCTTTGCAATCATCAAATCCATTTCTGCAATATCCACGTTCAGTTTGCCGTTTTCCACTTCAGGCATCACCTCGAGAGCGGTGTTGTAAACATCATGCTTCGCGGGGATAAGTTTAAGTACCTGGCTTTCATTTAAATCAGGAAACTTGATGGAAATATCTTCGTTCATTCCCAGTTCGAGCAGTTGCTTTAACTGCAGCATCAATGTACTCATGCTGTTATTGGCAAGTACCAGCGAATATTTGTCGTTGCTGTATTGCGACTGTACCTGAGCATAATTGCTTTCGGCGATATAGCCTGATTCGTACAGTATTTTTGCCCGTTTGCTTGTAGTTTCTGACGAAGCCAGAATATTTTCGGCATTAATTACCGATTCGCGGGCATAAAGTATTTTCAGGTAGGCAGTTGTTATAGCCAGTTCAATGTTGTTCTCTGACTCTTTAACACTCAGTTCGCTCGATTTAACATAAAGTTCCTGCTGCGAAATTGTGTTGTTGAGCTTGTTGCCGTTATACAAAACCATTTGCGATTGCAGCGAGTAATTCCCGGTAAACGATTGCTCCTGTCCGCTTGCACCCTGCGTTGATTTCTGATTGGTAAACGATTGTCCTAATCCGGCATTCAGATCGGGAAGTCTGGCTGCTTTGCTTTGTGTAAAATTTATTTTGCTTGTGGCTACTGATTGCTGTTGCTTTTTAATCTGAATGTTATTCTCCAAAGCATAATCAATGCATGTGCGCAGATCCCATTCTTTTATTTGCTGCTGAGCGAAAATTTCGGTCACCGGATAAAGTAAAGCCGTCAGAAAAAGATATGTTGCGATAATACTGTTTTTCATTTTTTTTGACTGTAACTGATTGAATGATGCAAAAGTAGAGCCGTACAAAAGCTATTAAAAACTATATATAAGTAAATGGAAAGTTTATGGATGAAGAACAGGAATTTATCGACGAATAGGTTGGTTAGTATTTATCAGATTTTAGGGGCTGAGCCTGGTTGGTTTCAAATCAGTTTGTTTTTCCTGCTTTATGATCTTTGAAGAAGAATGGGGATAGGTTGTGCAAGAGGAGGGTGTTGGTAATAGAGTAGTAAAGTTTCACTTTTGATCACCTCATCCCCTTACCCTTCTCCTCAAGGAGAAGGGCGATCAATCGTGCAAAATGAGCGGTGTTTTGGCTTTTATAGGAGGATTTATTCAGAAACACATGACAGAACTCGACTAGTCACACCTTCAAGAAGGAGAAGGGCGATCACCTTTAAAAAAATGAAGGTGTTTAAAGTTTTGTAGTTGAATTTTATTGGAATTCCGTTTAGCACACCTCATCCCCTCCCTTCTCCTCAGGGAGAAGGGCGATCAATCGTGCAAAATGAGCGGTGTTTTGGCTTTTATAGCAGGATTTATTCAGAAACACATGACAGAATTCGACTAGTCACACCTTCAAGCAGGAGAAGGGCGATCACCATCAAAAAAATGAAGGTGTTTAAAGTTTTGTAGTTGAATTTTATTGGAATTCCGTTTAGCACACCTCATCCCCTCCCTTCTCCTCAGGGAGAAGGGCGATAGATTGTGCAGACCGATTGAGATTGTGTTTTTGAAGAAGGATTTCGCCCGGAACTGCAAACGTAACCTTGTTAGTCAACCTTCTTTTTCCGGGAGACGACGAGGGGTGAAGTACATAAAACACCGAATTTCAATTTCCCCATTTTTAAAAAAGGAGCAGGAAGTATCTTTCACTTAACTTTCCCCAACTCAGGAGCCTGTTTTCTCCTTACTTCCCGCCTCCTTATCCACCGTGCAACCAAACACGAACTAACCAGTCTTTAAACCTTCAGGTTATAATTTTCGATGCACAAACCCGATGAATGGGTTGTGCCGGACTTTTAATTTTCAAGCACATCGAGATAAAGCGTATCACTCGCCATACCGGTAAAAACGCCAAATCCGTTGTTGATTGTAGTTACCGGGTTGGTAATGTTATTGGAGTTGGCTGAAGTTTGCTGATACAGATCAACAAAGTCCTTGTTTACTTTAAAAAGCACAATCCGGTAAGTGCCAAAGAAATACAGGTTTCGCATTCCCAGCCTTGTTCCTGATGAGCTCATTGGAGCAATGCTTTGAACGGTCGAAATATCTGCATCAGCCATATTGTAATTGATGTAATCGGGCGTGGATTCGAGATATTCTATCAGAACGTAGTAATAACTTCCATCGTCGTTTGTCCAGGTCAGGTCAATATCTTCCATCGGCCCGCTGCCTCCCGGGAACCCACCCGAACTCGTGATTCTGTCAGCGTAAACATAGGATTCCGACATGGCAAAATCCGCCGGTTTTTCAGGAATGTTTGTTTCGGAGGAAACGGTATCGTTATAATATGCGAATTTTAGAGTGTAAATTTCGCCCGGCTGTATGCGGCTTTCGCCTAATGATAGCTTGTAAATGCCTGTTCCAGTTTCGGTGAGATGCTGGCCATTAATCAGTAACTTCAAACCGCTGATGTATTCGGTAGCCTCCGACGTGTCGTCCGAAAAAGGCAGAAGTTTTGTTATTCTAATTGTGATATTGCTATCGCCGGCATAAATGTACGATTCAACAATGGCTGTCGATTCAGGACTTAGTTGCTCCGTTAGTTCTTTCCCGCACGACCACAGCAAACCCGACAGCAGAATTATAAATAGGATGATTGTCTTTTGCATTTTAACGTATTGAAAGTGTGAGTGATATATTTGGGGTAATTCCTAAAAGATTAACATTGGTTTCGGTGAGCCCTGTTTCGTCAACGGCAAATTCCTTATACCATACATTTTTTCGGTTATAAACATTAAAAAGGGAGAATCCCAGACTTCCTTTTCCTGTTTCGCCCATGCTTATATCGTACTTAACAGCCAGGTCGAGGCGATGGAAATCAGGAAGCCGCGCTGCATTTTTGCTTCCCGGTATTATGGTGGAGGTAGTAGTGCCATCAGGTAGTGTAAGCACATAGCCGCCAATGGGTTGGGTGTATGGCAACCCTGTTGAATACACCCAGGTACCCGAAAATGTCCATTTCTTCAGTTTATATATTCCTACCAGTTTCAGTTCGTTGGTAACATCCTGCGATGCACTGAAATACCCATCGCCGTAAACCGGGAATTTGTACCTCGTTTCGGAAAGCGTATAAGCAATCCATCCGCTGAATTTTCCGAATTTTTTCTGCAAAAGCAAATCGATACCACGCGTATATCCTTCACCTTCGTAAAACAGTGACGAATAATCAACGCTCTGACCGAAACTGTGCGAAAACCGTAGGGTATATTCCGTTAATCCCGAAAGCTGTTTGTAGTAAGCCTCGGCATCGAAAAGGAAATCGCGGGTTTCGTAACTGGCACCGGCAATATAATGAATAGCTTTGCTTACCGGAATATTATCGCCATTCGAAAGTACCCAGATATCGCGGTTCCCGGATTGAATATCCTCTCGCAGTATCCTGTTAGCAAACTGGTAATACAATCCGGTGGAGGCTTTAACCTTTAGCTTATCAGTGAGATTATACGACCATTGAAAACGCGGTTCGAAATACGGTTTCTGCGAAACACTGTAATACGAAATCCGTACTCCGGGCAAAATGGTCATTTTTTTACCAAAAGGGCTGAGCCTGTCCTGTATATAGCCTCCAATCAGATCGCCTTTATTTAACATATTCAGGATGGTGAGTGTATCGTTTTGAATAAAATTGTATTTGATATCGTAGTGGTTGTATTGTACCCCGAATTCAATCTGGTTAAGCGAATCCAGTTTCCATTCGTTATCTGTTTTAAAGGAAAAATCATACAGATCGTTAGTTTCGACCGACCCGCTGTTAAAAGTGGTGCTTTCCCCTTCTTCGTCAATCATAGTGCGCTCGTCGCTGCGGTCTTTCGAATTGCTGTAATCCGAAACAGAAACCAGGTTATTGCTGTACAGCCTCTCGTTCCATTTGCGCGACCATTTTACGCTGCTGCCCCAGTTTCCCCATTTGGTAAGGTCGGTAACGCCTCCGCTCATGCTCATTCCGCCTCTTGAATTGCTCATTTCGCGCGAATTATCAAAATAATCCTGGCCGCTGAAATAGGAATACGAAACGATGTCTTTAGGTGTGAATTTGTAGGTTATTTTGGCATTCAGATCGTAGAAATAGGAGGTAGGCTGCTGCTCTTCCACATTGCGGCCCATGCCTCCCGGCCCTCCTCCCGAAGGCATAGGGTTATTGGGTTTTACATCGTCCTCAGTATAGGAATCAAATATTTTCTGGTACAAAAAGGTTTTGTACGAACGTCGGCCTGCAATAAATACGGAGCCTTTGCCATTGAGCGGAATTTCGGTATAGGCATTTACACCGATAAAACCGAAATCGATACCGGCATTAAATTTCTGGTCGTTGCCGGTTTTACCGATTATTTCCATTACGCTGGCCAGCCTTCCGCCATATTTGGATTCGAAACCGCCTTTATACAACTGCACTTCCTTAATGGCATTGGGATTAAAAGCGCTGAACATTCCAAAAAGGTGCTCCTGATGATAAACTGTAAATCCATCGTACAGTATAAGGTTCTGGTCGGGAGTGCCGCCCCGCACATACAAGCCGGCCGACGAACCGCTGCTGCCTCCGATGCCTGGCATAAGCTGAAACGTGCGGAAAATATCCTTTTCGCCCAGACTTGGCAATTCGGCGATTTTTGCCGGCGCCATTTTTATAAGGTTTCCACCTTCCGAAGCCCGGAGCAAATCCTCCCGCTGACCTTTTATTTCGGTCTCTTTCAGGTTGGTAGGCATAGGATCCATCAAAATTGTGATGTTGCTTACATCCGCATGAGGACTCAGGAAAAAGGTTTGCTTGTAATACCCTAAGTAAATAGCAATTATGGAGCAGGTATCCGAAGGTACATTCGGTAGAGTGAAATATCCGTCAACATTGGACGAACAGCCGATTTTAGTTCCTCTCACCATCACCGAAGCAAAAGGCAAAGGCTCACCGCTGAGTTTATCTTTAATTACGCCGGTAGCCGTAAATTTGAATTTCTCCGGTTTGCCTTCCCATTTTTCGATGGATGACGACAGCTTACTAGCGTTAATAATTGAGAGCGGAAGCACTCTGTATACATGGTTCGAGTCCAGTATGAAACCAACGGTTTTATTTTCGCGGAAAACAATTTCCATGGCACGACTTGCTGGCGTATTGGTAAACAGGTAGCCGAACTTTAAGTCCTTAACTGTAGCCTCTTCGTATTCAAGCGGAATTTTATACTTGTTTTTAAAATCATCCATAACTTTCGAGAGGGGAGTATCCCAGTAATACTCGTTGATTCTTACCTCCCCGTTTTCCTGAGCATAAGCCGTTTGGCCTATACAAAACAGGGCGACAACAATCAAAAAACAAGCGTGTACGAGAGTGGCGTTATTTGTAAAACGATGCATATCGACTGGTTTGGATTAACTGTTTCGGTGGGAAATTTTGAGTTGCAACTATCGGTGACCGGCTGCAGATTATAAAAAGTAACACCTTTATGAAGTTCCGATTACTTTCACTGCCGCACTGAACCGGGTACAAAATTGTATCACAGCAACCGGTCGCCCAAATGAAATATACGTTTGGCAGTTTTATCAGTATGAAATGAGGTTTTTTACCTATAAGCTGGGGAGGCGAAATTCCCTTGCCGGTAATCTTGCCTGTTGCCCTGGGAGATAAAGTTCCGTTATCCGGCTTTAAGCACAGTATCGGAAAGGTAAAAGGGTTTTTATGTTTCCTGACATCTGGAATAAAATGATTTGTTATTACTTTAAATAGACCCTGCCAGTATTTGTTTAACTTGTCTTTATCTTAAAAACAGGCTTCTTTCGGCATAGAAATTAGCCCTTCTGTTGTAACAAAACCACCACCCTCTCCGTCATAGCATTCTAAAAACTATATCACATGAAAAAATTTAGTCTGTTAATTGCACTTTTGCTGGTCACATTTACTGTGCCGGTTTTGACCAAAGCTAATCCGGTCAATTCAAAAACCTCAATCACCGGCAACAAAATTGTCACTACTCAGGATCGCCAGATTACATCCTTTCACGCACTAAAAGTCAGCGGAGGAATTGATGTAGAACTTTCGCAGGGAAATACGCTGAAATTGCAGGTAGAAGCTGATGAAAACCTATTAGCGTTGATCCGCACTGAGGTAAAGGATGGGGTTTTAAATATTTATCCTTCAGAAAGTATCCGCGATGCAAAAACCTTGAAAATCCACCTTACTTTTCAAAAGATTGATGCCATTACCGCCAGTGGCGGATGTGATATTGAATCAAAGCACAAACTCAGTTTTGATATATTGAAAGTCGATCTCAGCGGTGGTTGCGATATTGAGTTAGACTGCAAAGCAGATAAACTGGTATGTAAACAGAGCGGTGGCTGCGATGCTGAATTCAAAGGAGAAGCCGAAAGCGGAGCTTTCGATGTATCAGGTGGGTGTGATGTGGAGGCATCAGAGTTCAGGTTGAAAAACTGTTCAGTGGATGCCAGTGGAGGTTCCGATGTTGCAGTATTCGCGGTTGGTGAGCTAAGCATGAAAGCCTCCGGATCAAGCGATATAACCTATTCCGGCAATCCTTCAAAAGTGATAAAAAGTGCGACCGGCGCCTCTGATATAAAAGTTAAATAGTTGTGTCGTATTTCCCGCAACACCATGTTTTGACTATTCAAAACTAAAATCATCGTAAAGCGCAATACCTTACTATTGCTAAAAAAAGGCAAACCTGTCAGCTCATTTTAAGAGCCTGGTGGTTTGCCTTTTTTTTGATTTGTGACCTCATCGGGATTTGTTCACGCTCACATGCCCTTGCTTCAAGCCTGCTCATGATCACTCTGGAAAGGCGGGAAAAACAAAAGCCGCAAAATAGCGGCTTTTAATTTAAACAGTGACCCCATCGGGATTCGAACCCAAATCGTCAGAACCGGAATCTGAAATTCTATCCATTGAACTATGGGGCCGGTTGGTAATAAGCTGCAAAAGTAAGTATTTCCGGGGATAAATTGCAAATCGCGTTTGAGGTTGAGTTATAGGAATCACTATTTCATAAATATGGTGTTTCTTTAATACCATTCTGGTTAAAAAACTGTTATTCCTGAATTTGAATACTAATTATAATGTAACTTTGTGAACCCTCAGCTAATGTAAACAGGTATGCATCAAACTCTTCTACGCTACATTCTCTTTCTGTTGCCTTTTCTCGTGATTGTAAATCATGCTGATGCTCAAATTAGTGTAAATACTGGTGTTACACCTGATCAGCTTGTTCAATCACTTGTTGGAAACGGAGTTACCTATAGCAATGTTACTTACAACGGAGGTAGTCTTTCGCGGGGAACTTTCTCCGGGCCTAATAATTTTGGTATAGCAGCAGGAGTGGTACTATCTACTGGAAATGCAGGTACTATTGCTGGTGCTCCTGGAGGAATTGTTGGTAATTCATCCACCATGGCTGTTCAGAATGATCCCGATATGAATATTATTTGTACTAACAATACGCAAAATGGGAGCATCCTTGAGTTTGATTTTATTCCCCAGGGTAATACATTAACCTTTCGATATGTGTTTGCATCTGAAGAATATTCTAATTATGCACCTCCATGTAATTCAAGTTATAATGATGGTTTTGGTTTTTTTATCAGCGGCCCCGGTCTTTCAGGTCCTTACATGGGAAATACGGCACCTAATATAGCTTTGATTCCTGAAACAAATACACAGGTTTCCATTAATAATCTTAATGCTATTACAAATAGAATCTATTATCTTTCAAACTATAACGGAAATGGAGGATGCGATAGCCTTACAAAACTAGGTATCATCGGTACCATTCATGACCCGAATTTTAGATTTGATGCTTATACCACTGTGCTTGAGGCAAAAGTCACGGTTCAACCTTGCCAGACCTACCATATAAAACTTGCTGTTGCAAATGCGGCCGATGGGTCTGAACAATCAGGCGTCTTCCTTGAAGAAAGCAGTTTTTCAAGCCCTGTAATTTCCTGGAATACGGTGTACTCCAATCCGATGGTAACTAATACCATGGTTGAGGGATGCAATTCAGTTACAGTAACCTTCGGTATCGATTCTATCACAAGTGTGCCGGTCAATATTCCTCTTACCATTTCGGGCACCGCAATAAACGGCGCTGATTATAATTCAATTCCCAGTCCGCTGGTAATATTGCCGGGTGACTCTACGGTTTCAATTACCATTAATCCGGTTGCTGATGGCTTACCGGAAGGGCAGGAAACGGTTATACTAACATATAATCCAACAGGTTGCGGTTCACAAAACCAATCCGTTTCACTTTTAATTAACGATTATCAGGCATTTTCCGTTGCTCCTATCCCCGGTCAATCAGCCAGTTGCGGAGCCAATGTTACGCTTACCGCAATCCCGCAGGGAGGAATAATTCCTTATTCCTACCTCTGGACTCCAGGAGGGCAAACAACTGCTTCTGTTACAGTGAGTCCGCCTGTTTCCACCATTTATACCGTTAATGTTACTGATGGTTGTGGAACGATATCAACGCAACAGGCTAATGTTAGTGTTGAACCGGTTGCCGTTAATGCCGGTCCCGATCTGGCCATATGTTCATCTGCTCCGGTTCTTATTACCGGCAGTGCTTCTGCATACATGCCGGGTTCACTGCAATGGTTTTCTTTTGGTGCCGGAACTCTTTCCGGGGCAAATACACTTACACCAACCTACAATCCTGCTGCCGGTGAAAGTGGTACAATTAAAATTAAACTATCGGTTGGCGGAATGGGCGGTTGCACAGGCCAGGTATTCAGTGATAGCATGTACCTGCAAATTGATCCATTGCCACAACCCAATGCCGGGTTTGATGCCAGCGCCTGTTCTTCTGTAAATTATACATTTAATGGGTCTTCTACGTTTTACAATCCGGCAACAATTTTATGGACACATACCGGCTCAGGAACTTTGTCAGGAAGTACAACGTTTACTCCAACTTATTTGCCGGCAGCCGGCCAGCTTGGCACGGTTACTTTCACCTTATCTGTGCAGGGTAACGGAACCTGTGCTTCTCAAACAGTGTCCGATCAGGTAGTGCTCAACTTCGAACCGCCTCCAACCGTTCAGGCAGGAGCGGCATCAACCATATGTGCCAACACAACATTTACTGCCGGTAATGCGCTTGCGCTAAATTGCCAGTCGGTGTCGTGGAGTACTTCCGGAGATGGAACTTTCGATAATAGTGCCAATATTAATCCTGTTTATACTCCCGGACTAGCTGATATTGCAGCAGGAACAGTATTACTAACCTTTAAGGGAAATGGCTCCGCCAGTTGTGCCGCTTTGCAATCGGCGGATGTATTAACACTCACTATCAACCCTCTACCCGTTTCCAGCGCCGGCCCTTCCGGCACCACCTGCCAGGGTGTGAATTACGCGGTTTCGGGGGCAACGGCAGCCAATAACAGCGCGGTAAACTGGACCGAAAACGGCCCCGGCTCCCTGATAAATGCCAATACACTCACCCCGACTTATGTTCCGCTCCCCGGCGAAACCGGCACCGTAACCCTTACCTTAACCGCCACAGGATCAAATACCTGCAGCTCCGAAACAGCCGTTTCGACCCGTACGCTTGCGGTTAATCCTTTACCCGAGGTTGATGCCGGACCCGATGCAACTATTTGTGCTGCAAACACGCATACCCTTGCCGGCACACAAACTGATTGCAGTCCGTGGCTTTGGACAACTTCCGGCGACGGCACCTTCAACAATCCCAACCTCTTGAATCCGGTTTATACACCCGGCCCCAACGACATTGCTGCCGGCAGCGTAGCGCTCACGCTTACCGGACAAGGAACCGGCGCCTGCCTGGGTTTCACTGATACCGATGCCATGACCTTGTTTATCGATCCTATGCCGGCAGTAAATGCAGGACCCGACGATGCTTTCTGCGTTTTGAACGCTATCAATGTCATTGGTGCTTCTGCTACCAACTATACCAGCCTGCAATGGACCGCCGGCGATGGAAGTTTTAATAACAATACGCTGATGGCTCCCACGTATATGCCCGGCAACATTGACTTTAACAATGGTACTGTAACACTTACCCTTA
>Ga0209066_10005757_pt1 | contig 12922 bp, 13 predicted proteins | sample All_14_2_FD_187198 | JGI IMG/M metagenome (GOLD analysis project Ga0209066, IMG submission 187198) | Freshwater microbial communities in response to fracking from Pennsylvania, USA - Allegheny Zone_MetaG_DW_15 (SPAdes) (version 2) ...
TACTTAAATTGTCATTATATCTTTCTCCTTCACTTCGAGTTGATCATCCACTTTCTTGATAAAACCATTCGTGATTTGTTGAATTGATTCTTCTGCATCTTTTTGTAAATCTTCAGATAAACCATCATTCTTAAGGCTTTTTACCATGTCAATAGCATCCTTACGATTATTGCGTATACCCACTTTTGCATGTTCTCCTTCAGCCTTCGCTTTTTTTACTAAATCACGTCGTCGTTCTTCCGTTAAAGGTGGCACAGAAATGATTATTTGTTCACCATTATTTTGGGGATTCAAGCCTAAATTTGAGTTCATAATTCCCTTAGAAATCTCATTGATCATTGACTTTTCCCATGGCTGCACAGTAATTGTTCGCGCATCTGGCGTTGCAATGTTCGCTACTTGTTGTATTGGTGTTGGTGTACCATAATACTCAACCATCACACCATTCAACATCGAAGGTGTAGCTTTTCCAGCTCTAATTTTTAATAACTCGTTATCTAAATGAGTTATTGATTTACTATTTGACAATTTTAATTCGTCATATATCATTTGCAATTCTTCCGTCATAATTTGATTTTTATAGCGTCAAAAAAGTTAATTTCTTACAATTGTTCCAACTTGTTCACCTTCTAAAAGGCGCTGTAAATTTCCTGGAGTATCCATATCGAAAACGATAATTGGTAAATCATTTTCTTTACAAAGTGTAAATGCGGTCATATCCATCACTTTTAAACCTCTGCTATACGCATCGTCGAAAGTAATAACATCGTATTTTGTTGCGGAAGGGTCTTTCTCTGGGTCTGCCGTATAAATGCCGTCTACACGCGTTCCTTTCAAAATCACATCTGCATTTATTTCAATCGCTCTTAAAGAAGCTGCAGAATCAGTCGTGAAAAATGGATTTCCAGTACCTGCACCAAAAATAACAACTCTTCCTTTTTCAAGGTGACGAACAGCTCTTCTGCGCACATATGGCTCCGCAATTTCCTTCATTTCTATAGCAGACTGCAAGCGTGTTTTTAAACCAACCGATTCCAAAGAAGCTTGCAAAGCCATTGAATTTATCATTGTCGCAAGCATTCCCATGTAATCACCATGTGTTCGATCCATTCCTCCTTCTTCTGCCTGAACACCTCTAAAAATATTGCCACCACCAATAACGATTGCGATTTCAATTCCCATCGCATGAATTTCTTTTATTTGATTGGCATATTGAGTAAGTCGGTCGTTATCGATTCCGAACTGTTTGTTTCCCATGAGTGATTCACCACTCAATTTTAAAAGGATACGTTTGAATTTCATAAAGGCGTTAATAAAGTCGGACAAATATACAAAATTGATTTTTCTAAGTATTCCTTACGATTGGTAAATCAGACTTAAAAAAAAGGCTATCGATACCGATAGCCTTTCATATTTTTTACTTTCTCTTAGCTAAGAGAGAAGCGCTTAAATTCTGTTACAGTTAAACCTTTCTCAGTTGTTACTAAGAATTGCTCAACAGTCAATTTATTATCACGAACGAATGCTTGAGACAATAAAGTGTTTTCTTGGAAGAATTTATTCAAACGTCCTTGAGCGATTTTTTCTGCCATATCAGCAGGTTTACCTTCTTGGATAGCTAATTCCTTACCAACTTCGATTTCACGTTCGATAGTACGAGCATCAACACCATTTTTGTCTAATGCAATAGGATTCATCGCAGCAACTTGCATTGCAACTTGTTTTCCTGCATCTTCAGCAACGTCTGAACCGCTGTTCAAACCAACCAAAGTAGCCAATTGGTTACCTGGGTGATTGTAAGCAACAACTTTATCAGCCTTAATTGTTGAATAAGATGAAAGATCTAATTTCTCTCCTAAAACACCAATTTGCTCAGTGATTTTGTCAGCAACTGTCAATTTTTCATCGTAAGCTAATGATTTCAAGTCTTCAATTGAAGCAGGATCATTTTTCAACGCGATATCAACTAATGAATCTACTAATTTATAGTAACCATCATTTTTCGCAACGAAGTCAGTTTCACAATTTAACGCTAAAACAACACCTGATTTACCATCAGCAGAAGCTTTAGCAATAACTAAACCTTCACTTGCATCATTCTCACCGCGCTTCGCAGCAACTTTTTGACCTTTTTTACGCAAAATATCGATTGCATTTTCGAAATCTCCATTTGCTTCAACCAACGCATTCTTGCAGTCCATCATTCCTGCACCAGTTTGTTGGCGTAATTTATTTACCTCTGCAGCTGTAATTGCCATCGGAATAAAAATTATAATGTTAATTAATCGTTTGTTTCTTCTGTTGAAGCTTCAACAGCTGGCGCTTCCGCTACAGGAGCTTCAGCAACTGGTGCCTCAACTGCTTTAGATGCTTTTCTTTCCTTCTTTTCAGCAGGAGTTTCAGCAACTACCTCATCAGCATCTTTGTCAGCACCTTTCGTGTTTTTACGCTCTTCTAGTCCTTCCTTGATTGCTCCGCAAATTGCGTCAAGAATAAGTGTAATTGATTTTGTAGCATCATCGTTCGCTGGAATTGGGAAATCAACCGTTTTAGGGTTTGAATTCGTATCTACCATTGCAAAAGTTGGGATATTCAAACGACGTGCTTCATTTAAAGCAATGTGTTCTTTTAAAATATCTACCAAGAAAATTGCAGCTGGTTGACGAGTCATTTCAGCAATTGATCCAAAGTTCTTTTCTAATTTCTCACGTTGACGTGTTTTGAAAAGACGCTCTCTTTTATTTAATGTTTCCCAAGTACCATCAGTTCTCATTTTGTCAATAGTTGACATTTTACGAATTGACTTACGTGTAGTTTGGAAGTTTGTTAACATACCACCAGTCCAACGCTCTGTTACGAATGGCATATTGATTTCAGTAACTCGTTGAGCTACGATTTCTTTAGCTTGTTTCTTAGTTGCTACGAAAAGAACTTTTTTACCCGATTTAGCAATTTGCTTCATCGCCGCACATGCTTGGTCAAGATGTGCTATTGTCTTATTAAGGTCGATTATGTGGATACCTTTCTTCTCTTCGAAGATGTACGGCGCCATTGCCGGGTTCCATTTTCTTTTCAAGTGTCCGAAATGAACACCAGCTTCTAATAAGCTTTCAAAATTTACTTTTGACATTTTTTTAGTTTTTTAATTGTTTACGTTCCTTAGTAATTTCAGCATAAGAGGGATCTCGATTTTTTTTCGAGACAAGTACTCTTGAGCTTGGATACTAAACAACCGCCAAAATAATTGAATATTAACGTTTTGAGAATTGGAATTTCTTACGAGCCTTCGGTTGACCTGGCTTCTTACGCTCCACCATTCTTGGGTCACGTGTCATAAGTCCTTCTGCTTTCAATAACGGTTTGTTTTCTTCAGCGATTACTACAAGTGCACGAGAAATCCCTAAACGGATTGCTTCAGCTTGTCCATTGATACCTCCACCAACAACATTCACTTTTACGTCATATTGACCTACAGTGTTTGTTAAAGCGAAAGGTTGCTCAATTTTTGACTGAAGAACCGAAATTGGAAATGCTACCTTGTAATCTTTATTGTTAACAGTCACTTTACCCGAACCTTTAGAAAGGTATACTCGAGCAACTGATGTTTTTCTTCTTCCAAGTGTGTTAATTACTTCCATGCTAATTATTTGAATGTATCAAGATTAAATACCTCTGGTTTCTGAGCCTCATGCTTGTGGTCAGTACCAGTGTAAACCTTAAGGTTTGTAAACAAATTTCTACCTAAGGTGTTTTTTGGCAACATTCCTTTGATCGCCTTTTCAATAAGACGCTCTGGGTGTTTTCTCAACATCTCAGAAGCAGAAGTAAAACGTTGTCCACCCGGATAACCAGTGTAACGCACATACTCTTTGTTCTCTAATTTGGCACCTGAAAAAGATACCTTCTCTGCATTGATGACAATAACGTTGTCACCGCAGTCAGCATGGGGCGTGAAGTTCGGCTTATGCTTGCCGCGGATGATCTTCGCCACCTTGCTTGCTAAACGACCAACAGTTTGGCCTTCAGCATCCACAACCAACCACTTTTTATTAGCGGTCTCTTTGTTGCCGGAAACGGTTTTGTAACTTAATGTATCCACAATTTATACTTTAATAAAATAAGACAATATCCCCAATTTGGGGGTGCAAAGATATGACTTCTAAATTTATTAACAAACGAATTTTCAAAAAAGAATTAGATGACCCGTTTAAAATGATAAGAAGTATTAATAAATAGCTGTATTAGGAAACCAGAAAAGAACCAAATCTACCTGGAATAATCATGTCGCTAGATAATAGTTTATTTCTTTTTAAATGCGTTAATCGCATTCACAGTAAAGTCGCTTAAAACAAGATGACCGCTCATTCCTGCGCGCTCAACCAATAATTCGTCCCAATTCTCAGTTCCTTGCCAAAAAATTGACTTCAACATGGCCATGGCTTCCGGATTCGATTTTGCTAATTGCAGGGCTAAACGCTCAATTTCTGCATCCAACTCTTCCAATGAATCAAAGGTATCGACATAAAGTCCTTTTTTCTTTGCCCACTCAGCACCGCGCCATTCTGTAGCATTAATTGCCAACTCACTCATTGCTGACAATCCAATTTTACGCTCAACCGCTGGACCAACCACAAAAGGACCTATTCCAACTGCCAATTCAGACAATTTAACATCAGCATATCTTGAGGCTAAACAATAATCTACAGCTGAAGCTAGTCCAACTCCACCACCAACGGCTTTTCCTTGTACTCTTCCTATAATGAACTTTGGTGCTTTACGACATGCGTTGATTACATTAGCAAAACCTGAGAAAAATTTTTGACCAACTTCAAGGTTGTCAATAGAAATCAATTCGTCGAAGCTTGCGCCAGCACAAAATGCCTTTTCGCCTGAAGAACGCAATACAATCACTTTCACTTGATCATTATTGCCTAATTCAGTTATGGTGTCAGCTAATTTTTGAAGAATTTTACCTGGAAGTGAATTACTCATTGGGTGACTAAACTCAATCGTTCCAATTCCTTTGTCTGTAATTGTAAAACTTACATTCCCTTGATCAATTGCTTCTGACATCTTACTTATTATCTTTTTTATCGTTTGAATTTCTTGGATTGCTTCTTGGAGAAAAACCACCTGGTTTTTTGTCAAACGTTTTTTTCACGTATGGCTTCTCAACCACTTCTTTTCTTGGTGGACGATTTTCTTTCGGTGAAGCAATTTTCACATCTAGTTTGCGGCCATTTACTTCGAGTCCATTTAATGCTTGAATGGCTGCTATTGCGCCATCGGCTGTTTCCATTTCGATGTAACCAAAACCTTTTGATCGCTTTGTATCCTTTTCATACACAACATGTGCATATAACACCGTTCCAAAAGCTGAAAACGTCGTTTTCAAGTCCTCAGAAGTAATTTCCCAATCTAAATTTGCTATGAAAATATTCGTCATTTACCTAACCTATTAATCGCTTGCGCTATTAATTATTTCAATGTGAAGCTGTCAGAACCAATTAAGTTCCCATCACAATAAATTTTTACTTTATAATTACCTTTTACAGCTGTTTCGCCTTTTAAATCATAGAAAATTGTCACATCAATACGTTGATTGTTGTAGTTGATATCTTTAGAATCTGAGAAAGGAACACTTCCAGCTTCCGTTTGAATCACGTTACTTGACTTTTGTTGCAATGTTTTCCCATCTGGATTCACAATTTGCATATAAACCGTTTTGTTTCCTGATTTAGCAATTGGATTTTCAGAAACCGTGAAGGTAGATTTAAACTGTACAATTCCTTTCGCTCTGTTACTCTCTTCTGTCGTATTGTTGATTTTCATTCTTAAACCAACTGAACTGATATTGAAAGCAGATAATTTAGATCCTTTTCTTACTTCCTCAGCACTTTTCTCCGCTTCATCCTTGAATTGGTCTCTTTCGGTTTTTGTATCTGTCAATTCAGTTGTTGTTTTATCTAAATCTGAAGTCAATTGCAAATTCTTTGTATTTAACTCATCGATTTGTTTCACATAACCAATCATAATATTGCGAAGTGTTTCATTCTCACGATTTAACTTTGCAATTAAAGAAGCACTTACTCGCCCACTTTTCTTTGCTGTTTCCAACTCAGTAATCAACCCTTTGATTTTCTCTTGTTGCTCAGCCATGCCTTCCTGATCTTCAGGACGACCTTCTTTTCGAATTTTATCGTAATCAGCAAGCATATTATTGAAATCTTTCAATAAATCATTAGAAACATTATTGCCTAAAAATGGAGCCATCATTTCGTTCATGCCTTCCATATCAGCTAACAACAATTTATTTTCATTCATAGCTGCATTTAACTCACTATTCTTTTTCGCATACATTACAGCTAGCGCAGCCATTCCAACTAGTAAGACTAGTATAATTACAATAAACGGAGTAGTTGATTTTTTGGGAGCTTCTACAAATTCTGACATAAGACGATAATATTAAGAATGTACCGCAAAAGTAGAAATAGATTTGCAGTTAAGAAAATAGAACTGCGGATTTTAGGCTTTTTTATGAACATCTCTTCGTGTCCATTCCCCATTAATGCGTCTGGGTATGCGTAAACTGTTCTTATCCTTTAATTCTATTGGTAACATTTCTTGATGACAATTCTGAAAAGTGACCGGTCGCAAAAATCGTTGCATAGAATCAATTCCTACCGCCGTGAAACGAGCATCAGTAGTTGCTGGATAGGGTCCACCATGATTCATTGATGGGCAAACCGTTACACCTGTTGGCACTCCATTAAAGATTACTCTTCCTGCTTTTCTACTAGCAATTTGCACTAAATTTTTATTTGCCAACATTTCCGAATCAGTGCCAAAAAATGAAATCGTTAATTGCCCTTCAAAAGAATCAACAATAGAATTCAATTGAATTAAATCATCGCATAAAACAACAATTGATAAGGGTCCAAAAACCTCTTGTTGCAATAAATGTTGTTTTAAATATTGTTTTGCATCAACCACAACGACTGTTTGACGACCAATGTTATTTTCTATCAACAAGTCTGATTCTGAAAAACTTAAAAAATTACTTGAAAGCACTTCTTTTTTTCTTTCCTCAAAACGATCAAAAATTGCTGAATTCAGCATTGGAAGTGAAATTTGCTTGACAACTTTTTTCTTCAATTCATTCACGAATTCATCTGAAGAAGCAGACCTTGAAATAACAATTACCCCAGGCTTCGTGCAAAATTGGCCAGCATCATTAGTAATTGACGTTGTTATTTGCGAGCTAATTAAGTCTAAATCTTCAGAAAGTATTTGTGGTAAAATTACAATTGGATTAACACTTCCCATTTCTGCAAAAACTGGAATTGGAAATTCGCGTTGATTGGCTAAATCAAACAAAGCTCTACCACCTTTCAAACTACCTGTAAAACCAACTGCTTGTACTCCTGGGTGCTGGACTAAATATTGTCCAATTTCAAACCCTTGAGCGTTCAAGTTTGAAAAAACTCCATCAGGCATTTCCGTTTTTTTCGCAGCGCGGGAAATCGCTTCAGCAACTAACTCTCCTGTTCCAGCATGCATAGGGTGTGACTTTACAATGACAGGACAGCCTGCAGCGAATGCCGAAGCGGTGTCTCCACCTGCTGTTGAATATGCTAACGGAAAATTACTTGCCCCAAAAACAACTACTGGTCCAAGACCAACCATCATTTTACGCAAATCAGGTTTTGGAGGAAAAGTTGCAGCATCTGCTTCGTCAATCGAAGCTTTAATCCAATCGCCGTTGATGATTTCCTTCGAAAAGGAATTCAATTGGAAAATTGTTCTGGACCTTTCAGTTAATGCTCGTTGTTCTGATAATCCAGATTCTAAACAATACATCTGAATTAATTCATCATCCAATTTTGCAATTTCGTTGGCAATCTCCAAAAGGAAACTTGCTCGTTTCTCGAGTGAAATTTTCTTTAACTGAAGAAATGCCTCTTGAGCCAAAACTAAAGCGGCATCAACTTCTTCAATGGTAGCCTCAAAAAAATGAGTGGGATTTAAATCTCCAGTTATGGGATTGAACGTTTGAAAAGTGCGTTCACTTTTAGATGACAGGCTGAAACCAATTGCGTTTTTCCCTGTCATAGAATCATTTATGCTTCAACAATTGAAAATGTATAGCTTTCCATAATTTGATTTGCTAACATTTTCTTACAAGCTTCTTCTACTTTTTGCTCAGCCACTTCTTTAGAACTTGCCGTTATAAACAGGCGCACATGTCGTCCAATACGAACTCCTTCAATTTCTGGTAAACCAATATTTGACATACTGTTTGTTACTGCTTTTCCTTGAGGATCTAACAATGCATCTAATGGCATTACATCGATTTCGGCTTTAAACTTCATGTTGTTTCTTTTTTTTAAACGAATTCTCGATAAGAGATATAATCAGGTACAAAAATACAATTAAAGGAATTGACCAAACAAGGAAAATGAGAATAAATGAAATACTTAACAGAATAAAGACGTATCTAAATTCATTCCCCTTCCAGGCAAACGACTTGATTTTCAAAGCAAGAAGGGGGATTTCTGCTACTAAAAGTAACGACATTGAAAAAACCAATGCCATTAAAAAATAGGTATTCATCAAATACAAATGAATCGAATCTTGATTTTTCCAACTGTCAAAATCAACCATTAAAACAAGTGGAAAAAACATAAAAAACAAAGTATTCAAAGGTGTTGGCACACCAATAAACGAGTCTGTTTGACGTGTGTCTAAATTAAATTTAGCCAACCTAAACATTGACATAAACGGAATAAACAGTGCTGTTAAGGGTAAATATTTAATTGACGCATCCATGTGATTTGGCACACCATAAAACAAGGCGTTTATCCACGTATTGAATTCATAATGCACATGCTCATGAAATGTTTTTGCATTTGCCGTTTCGTCCATATAAATGGAAACAACCATAACCACCATCATAATAACTCCTGGAGCCACTCCAAATGTTATCATGTCTGCTAAAGAATCTAGTTGTTTGCCCAATTCGCCTGAAATTTTCAGTTTACGTGCTAAAAATCCATCAAAAAAATCAAAAAACAATCCAGCAAAAATGGCAAAAGGAGCCAAATCAATTCTTCCAGCCAGTGCCAAAATAATAGCAAAAACTCCACACAACAAATTGGCCGCGGTAAAAAGATTGGGAATACTGAACATCACTAACTTAAAATTGTTTAAGATTTGAATTTACAACCAATTGAATTAACTTTACGTCTATTAAAATTGAATTGAGTTTACAAATAACACAATTTTTTAATGAATAAGTTGTTAAAGAGGAGTAAAATTAGAACGACAATGACAATGAAAATTTTCAACATTTACTGCCTTACTGCAATTATTCTTTGTTTTAATTCACTTCACGCTCAGGATTTAGCGCCAAAATATTCGAATGAATTTCTTTCTATCGGAATTGGAGCGGATGCCTTAGGCCTTGGAAATGCTGTCGTTGCCCAAACAGGAAATGTAAATTCTGGGTATTGGAATCCAGCAGGTTTAACCCAAACGAATAAATGGTTGGAAGTAGGTTTAATGCACTCAGAGTATTTTGCAGGTATTTCAAAATTTGACTATTTGGGTCTATCCCATGCTATTGATAATAAAAGTACTGTTGGTTTTTCTGCCATTCGCTTTGCTGTTGACGATATTCCTAATACAACACAATTAATCGATAACGAAGGAAACATCAATTATGATAACATAACAACTTTCACTGCGGCGGATTATGCTTTTCTATTTTCATATGCTCGAAAGTTAAATGTTGAAGGTTTAAGTGTTGGTGGAAATTTCAAAGTAATTCATCGAAGAGTAGGTGATTTTGCTCGTTCTTGGGGTTTTGGAATTGATGCAGGTGCTCAGTACCACGTTAATAATTGGAAGTTTGGATTGGTTGTTCGCGACGTTACTTCCACATTTAACGCATGGGTGTTTTCGCTTGACGAACAAATGCAGGAAACTTTTATCGCTACAGGAAATGAATTGCCTAGAAACGGCCTTGAACTAACATTGCCTAGAATTATTTTGGCAGGTTATAGGAAGTTTGAATTAGGCAAAAAAGGCTTTTATTCAGCACCTGAGATAGATGTTGATATTACAACCGATGGTAGAAGAAATACACTTGTTAGAACTGGATTAATTTCAATTGATCCGCATCTTGGTGTTGAATTCGGTTTTAAAAAGATTGTTGCTATTCGTGCTGGACTATCAAACATGCAATACGTAACAAATTTTGATGATTCTAAGAGTTTAAACGTACAACCTAATATAGGATTAGGCTTAAATATCAAAAACTTTCATATAGATTATGCATTTACAGATATCGGAGATGCCTCAATTGCATTATATTCACATGTAATTTCTGTGCGACTACTACTTGATCGTCCCAAAAACATGAAATAAATATGGTTAAAAAGTTACGTTTTATTCTTTTTCTTACCTTGCTATTTGCCGTTCAATTTGAAGGCAAATCGCAAGTTTATGGAAACGAATGGATCAACTACAGCCAACGATACTACTCTTTTAAAATCGCCAACTCGAGTATTCATAAAATCGATTACAATACACTTGTTACGTCAGGTATTCCAGTATCTTCTTTTACTCATGAAAACATTCAAATTTTCGGGAAGGAACAAGAAATTCCTCTTTTTATAGATTTAGGGGTAGATGCAATATTTGGACCTGGTGATTTTATTGCATTTTATGGAGAACGAAATGATGGCTGGCTAGACACAACACTGTATGAAGATCCGACGTGGCAAGGAAATCCGAAATACAGTCTTTACAACGATACGATTCAGTATTTTTTCACCTGGAATAATCAGACAAATAATGCTCGTTATCTCATAGAAACTGATACTGATTTCCCTTCATACACCCCATCAGATTACATCATTTTTGAAACTTCAGCTTTTTACAACTCCGCCTATAATGAAGGGGAAAAAACATCAGATGCATCAAGTTCTTTCTACATGCCCGGTGAGGGCTGGGGTAATACTCCAATTAATGGCGCAAGTGGTTATACATTGAATATTTCTGCATCCACTCCTTTTGCGTTTACGAATGTTGGAGCACCACCTAGTTTTTTTGAGGCTGTCTCTGTTTCTAATTCAAATGCTGCCTTTTCTGGTTTAGGGAATCACCATTTACAATTTACTGTGGGCGCTACTGATTTTATAATCGAGGACACTATATTCACAGGTTATAAAGCCATAAATATTGCTAAGAATTTTCCAAGCAGTTTATTGAACTCTGTTAACACTCCTTTAAAATGGAGAATAATAGGTGATCAAGGAGCTGCAACTGATTTTCAATCACTTAATTATTGGTCGATTCGTTACCCAAGAATTCCCAACTTAGGGAATGCTAATAATCTTACATTCAGCGTTCAAAACAACATTTTTCAATCAAAGATACGTCTTGACCTAAGTAATCTTATCTATTCCAATCCATATGTTTTTGTGAATGGTACAATTCCAAGAAAAGTACCATTAATAGCTAATTCAGGTGTTTACAGTGTGTTGATTCCAAATGACGGAGTAACTTCTGAGCAAAAAGTCATTTTTCAAGATGGTTCAACTTTCTTAACTATTACCACATTAACACCTGTAAATCAAACAGGTTTTTTTACAGATTTTTCCGTTATCAATGTTGAAAAGGCCTTGTTAATGGTTTATCCAAGTTTATTACAATCAACAACAGCTGAATATGCGACATATCGCATGAGTCCAGCTGGAGGCGCACATAATGTTGTGCTGGCAAATGTAAATGAGTTGTACATGCAATTTGGCGGAGGAATCAACAAACATATAAATGGAATTCGACGATTCGCTCATTTCATTAATGACCAAGCAACAGAAAAACCTGTTGGACTTTTCTTAGTTGGAAAAGGAATTCGCGAAGCAAATGTAGGAGGAATTACTTCGACTGGCCCTGGATCAAGAACGAATGCAATAAACTATTCGAACAATTTAATACCTTCTTTCGGACAGCCCTCTAGTGATGCATTTATTACTTCTAGATTACCTGGTACTAGTGATTGGTCACCTTTAATTCCTACAGGAAGAATTGCTGCCATAAACAACCAAGAATTAAAAGACTACCTTGAGAAGGTAAAACTGTATGATGCACAACAAGTCCAAACTTCCGCATATAGCACGGCAACAAAGGACTGGCAAAAACAAGTGATTCATTTTGTCGGCGGTTCGGATCAATCCCAACAGTTTCAATTTCAGAATTACATGAACGTGTTTAAAAACACAATTGAAAATCAATATTTTGGTGGAAATGTAAAAACAATTGCAAAAAACACCAGCGCTCCCCTAAATCCTACAGAATTGCAGGAGGTAATGGATCGTATTTCAAATGGTGTTTCGCTTGTAAATTATTTTGGTCATGCTTCGGCAACAACGTCTGGATTTGAAATTAACTTAGACAATCCTGAGAATTGGAACAACTATGGGAAGTATCCAATTATGTTAACGAATTCATGTTACAATGGGAACATTTTTCAAAATAACCGATCTAAGTCTGAAGAATTTGTTAATCTACCTGAGTATGGTGCAATTGCATATATTGGAACGGTAAATTTAGGTTTTGCGAATACACTTTTTCAGTATTCAAACGAGCTATACCGTCAATTCTCCCTTGTGAATTATGGTACCACATTGGGCGAACAAATGAAAGCTACTATTTCAACAATCGAAAGTTTTGGTGACAATTTATTAAGAGAAAGTACATCAAGTCAAATGACATTGAACGGAGATCCTATGCTCCGATTAAACTGGCACGAAAAGCCAGAAATTGAGTTAACACAACAAAACGTTACTTTTTCTCCTGAAATAATTGACTTGACAACAGATTCAATTGAAATGCGCATCAATTTAAAGAATCTAGG
>Ga0209066_10005758_pt1 | contig 12921 bp, 14 predicted proteins | sample All_14_2_FD_187198 | JGI IMG/M metagenome (GOLD analysis project Ga0209066, IMG submission 187198) | Freshwater microbial communities in response to fracking from Pennsylvania, USA - Allegheny Zone_MetaG_DW_15 (SPAdes) (version 2) ...
GCCCACGGCCACCGGCACGGCGGCCAAGGCGCAGGGCGAAGCCGAGGTGACCACGCCCGCCAACAGCGCTGCCAGCAAGCCTTCGGTACCGGTCATGGCTGGGCCGGTGGCCGACCCAGACGCGCCAGGATCTCGTCCCCCGAGATTTTTCCCATGTGGCGCCCGGTCTCACGGCCTTGCGCGTCGAAGAATATCTGGGTGGGCATCAGACGGATCTGGTAGCGGCTGATCAGATCGCGGTCTTTCAAGATGTCGAAGTCGGCCACGGTGATGCGGTCCCCATGTGTTTTGACCAGCTCGGCCAGGATGGGCTTCATCTCCCGGCAGCTCACGCAGGCATTGGCGCCGAACTCGATCACCGCCGGTTTGCCTGTGACCAGCACCTGGGCCACCGGGTCGGCGGCCCCCTGTGCCATCGCATCGACCTGCGGCGGCTCTGGCATGTCGTTTTGCCGCAGGGAAACCACACCGCCCAACAACAGCGCCACAACCGCCAGCGCCCAGGGCAGCGTGCGGCCCATGTTCAGCAGCAACCGGTTCGCGTGGGCGCAGCAGCGTCGGCCGTCGATCCGCAGCAGCCGGTGTCAGCTGCAGGCACGGCCGGCGCACAGCACGAGACGGCCACCGCGTTGCCACCACAACAGCCGGGGCTGGCGGCAGGCGCCTGATGCCGTTGGCCGATCACCGGAAAACCCTTGCTCATCCATTTCAGGATGCCGCCTTCCATGTTGCTCACGCGGTCGAAACCGTGGAACTGCAGAAAGTAGGTGGCCTTGAGGCTGCGTGCGCCGTTTTCGCACACCAGCACGGTGTCACGGTCTTTGGGCAGCTCGCTCCAGCGCTGTTCCAGCGCCATCAGCGGGATGTTGACGAGGTCGGGCACATCGAACGCCAGCGCGGCCACTTCGCTCGGCTCGCGCACGTCCAGCAGCAGCGCACCCTCGCGCACCAGGCGCTGGGTGGTGGTGGGACAGACCTGTTTGGCTTCTTCCAACATGTGTCTGTTCCTTCAGGCGCTGAGCCACTGTTCGATCTTCTCGCGGCTGGGCACGCCGCCAGCGTGTACCACCTTGCCGTTGATGACCACGCCGGGCGTGCTCATGACGCCGTAGCCCATGATGTCGCGCAGCTCTTCCACCTTTTCCAGCTTCACAGCCACGCCCTTGGCCTGCGCCACCTGGTCGATGAGGGCGATGGTGTTCTTGCAGTTGGTGCAACCGGTGCCGAGTACCTTGATGTCCATGATTTACTCCTGTTCCATTTCGAGATAGGTGCGGTTGGCGATCTGGGGCAGCCAGACCTCCACGTGCTTGAGGTGCTGGTAGGGCGCTGCGTCGAAGCTCTTGATCGCCGCGCTCATGTCGGTGCCAGCTTCTACCGCTTTGCCCATGTGGGCGCGCAGGGCCTTGAGCAGGTTGCCTGTGTCCTTTTGTGCCTGGGCGAGCGTGGTCACGCGGCCGTGGCCGGGGACCACCACCTTGGGGTTCAACGCTTCGAGCGCCTCGAAGGACTCGACCCAGGTTTTGGTTTTGCTCACCGGGTGCAGGCCCAGGATGCGCTCCACATAGACCACATCGCCCGTGAACACGACGCCGCTTTGCGGCAGCCAGACCAGACTGTCGCCCGGCGTGTGGCCGCCTTTGCGGTGCACCACTTCGATGACCGTGCCGCCGAGTTCAAGCTGGGTGTTGGCGCCCTTCAGCCAGCGCGTGGGCAATACGATCTCTGTGCCGTCCATCTTTTCCTTGAGCACCGGCGCGTTGGCCTTCAGATGCTCCGGGCCACGCGCCTTCATGTCGGCCTCGGCATCGGCATGGGCCATGATTTCTGCGCCCTGCGCCTTAAAGTAGCCATTGCCCAGCCATCGGTGGTCTTGTCCACCGGTGTTGATGACCCATTTAATGGGTTGTTGCGTCACCTTCTTGGCCGCCTCGGCGATCTGGCGGGCGCTCTGGAAGCTGGCGCCCGGATCGATCAACACCGCGCCGGCTGGCGTGACCACCAGGCCAATGTTGGCGTTGAGCGCTTCGTTCTCATAGGTGCGGCCTTCGATGTCGCCCACATGGGCGTACACATTGGGTGCCACGGCCTGGAATTTCACGTCCAGAGCATGGGCGCTCCAGGCCAGGGTGGTGACCAGACCAACGACAGCGAGCTGGCGGATGCGGCTTAAGGTGGGGTGCATAGGGATGTATCTCCGGTTGGTTTTATGAGGAAAAGTAAAGCGTTCAACCGCTCACAGCAGTGCATTGAAGATAAAACCCACCGCCAGGATGCCGGTGGAAACGATGGACACAAAGATCACGATCAGACGCAGTTTGAGCACCTTGCGCAGGATGATCATCTCGGGCAACGAGAGCGCCACCACACTCATCATGAAGGCCAACGCAGTGCCCATGGCAGCGCCTTTGGCGGTCAGCGCCTCAATCACCGGCAGGATGCCGGCGGTGTTGGCGTACATGGGCACCCCCATCACCACCGCCAGCGGCACCGACCACCAGGCGGCATCCTTTCCCATAAAAGAAGCGAGGAACTCGGCCGGTACAAAACCGTGGATGCCCGCACCCACCGCGATGCCGCCCAGCACATAGGGCCAGACCTTGCCCACGATCTCGCGCACCGACGCCATGCCCGCTGCGATGCGGTCGGTCATACCCAGTTGCTGCGCCTCCACCTCAGAAGACACCTGCGGCATCTCGCGCACCCAGTCTTCCAGATGGCGTTCCAGCTTCATGGCGCCCATGATCAAACCAACGACGATGCCCAGCAACATGCCAAAACCCACGTAGAGAAGCGCCACCTTCCAGCCAAACAGCGAGAACAACAGGGTCAGCGCCACCGTATCCACCATGGGCGCAGTGATCAGGAAAGAAAACGTCACCCCCAGCGGCACACCGGCCTGCACGAAGCCGATGAACAGCGGCACCGACGAGCAGGAGCAAAACGGCGTGACCACGCCCAGCGCCGAGGCCATGCCATTGGCCACACCATGCGTGCGCCCAGCCAACAACGCGCGCGTGCGCTCCGGGGTGAACCAGGTGTTGACCATGCCCATGACGAACACCACCCCCGTCAGCAGCAACAGCACCTTGGGCGTGTCGTAGAAGAAAAACTGCAGGGAGTTGCCCAGGTGGCTCTGACGCTGCACCGGCAACAGGGACACCACGGCCTCGGAAAAGGGGATCAGCAACTGGTAGAGGCCGAGCCAGACCGCCGCAGCCACAATCAGAAAAACGCCAGGCTGGCGCTTGGGCCAGGCAGACAAGGAAGCAGTCAGGGTGTTCATACCAGTGAAGACGGTACTCAGGTCCAAAAGATGCAGGGTGGGCGCCCGTTATCTTTGCAAAGCGAACACTTCTTCAGCCATGCGCACCGCGTTTTGACCGCGAAAGCGCTTGTCATCAAAGTTCGCCAAATACGAAAAAGCCGACTGGTCGAGCTTCTCGGCCACCTCCACCGGGTCAAATGCCCCGTCGACAATGAGCTTTCGACTGCCATCGCGCAACATGAGCAGATAGCCCAGGCTGTCTTTGAGCGCCTTGTCCAGCGTGGTCACGTTGCCGTGCCCGGGGATCACGGTGACGGGTTTGAGTTCGTCGCGCAGACGCTCCAGCGCAGCGATCCACTGGAAACCGAGCCCCGGCTGGATGCCCAGCAAGCGCTCGGCAAACACCGAGTCGCCCGCGAAGACGATGCGTTCGGCAGGCAACCAGACCCAGAGGTCGCCGCCTGTGTGTGCCCCACCGGTGTAGATCAGCTCCACCTGTACGCCCTTCACGTCCAGTCTGTGGCGTCCTTTGAACGTGGTGTCCGCATGGACCTCTTTCGTACCGGCAAACCCGGCCTCGCCGATGTTGCGGCGGGCCATCTCCATTTGCTGGAAGCCGCGCGCCCGCTGGTCTTTCAGGCCCTCTTCGGCGGCGATGATGCGCGCGCCTTGCACAGAGCGGAAATAGTCGTTGCCCAGCCAGCGGTGATCCTGGCCCCCGGTGTTGACGGCCCAGCGGATGGGTTTATCGGTCACGGCGCGGATGGCCTTGACCATCACCTCGGCACCGGCGCGCGAGCCACTGGTGTCGATGACCACCACGCCGTCGTCGCCGATGATGAAACCCGCCGTCATGTTGTTGCCCAGGTTGCTGGGCGAGCGCTGACCGAGCTCGCCCACCAAGGCGTACACCCGTTCATGGACCTTGACGGTCTTGAACGTTCCCGTGTCGGGCAGAGGGGTCGATGGTGTCGGGTGGGCACAGCCCATCAAAAACACCAGAACGGCCAAAGCACCGTTCAAAAAAGCCTTGCGTCGCATCGTCGTCTCCATATTGGTATCCAATGGAGACGGTGCTGGGCCGAAAAAGACGCAGGTCACTGCAAATTTTTTGTTTGCGCTGCGCGCACCCGTCACAGCAACTGAGCAATGGCCTCCACGTCTTCGGCAAACATCTGACCTTTTTCGGCCAGCAGCAACTTGCCGTCGCGCCCGCCCAGCAGGGTAATGGGCAGGCCTCGGGGCTTGGGAAAGGCCTTGCGCCACTCGGGGCTGGCCCAGGCGGCGGGAAAGGTGTAGCCCTTCTTCTGTAGGTACGCCACCGCGTCCTCGGGCTTCCTGTCAATGGACAGCGCCACCATTTGCAACCCCTCGCCCTTCTGGCTCTGCCAGAGCTTTTCCATGCTCGGGCTCTGCAGCGCGCAGAACGGGCAGGTACTGGACCACCAGTACACCAGCAGCGGCTGGCCCGTGCTGCCGGACGGATCAAAAATCGAGCCATCCAGCAGGGCGATGCGCGGCAGGTTCAACACAGAGCCCAACGCGGGCAGGGGCGGCGCTTTGGCTTCTTCGGCGGCGGCAGACACGGGCTGCGCCTGGGTCGGCAGCGCGCACAGCAGGCTGGACATGCCCGCCAACAGCAGGCAGTCGCGTCGGTTCAGCCCCGATGCGGTTTCATGCGCTGCGATCGATTGGGGTGTGTCTGACGTGTTCATATCAAAGTACCTGGTTGGGCCACATCGGGCAAAGGCGGACGGGGAACAAAATCGTCCACACTTCCGCAAGCATCAAAAGACACCTGGCAGCCCTGCGCCATGCGCTCACGCATGCGCTGGCGGGCGCGTTGCACGCGCGATTTGGCGGCCGACAAACTCAAACCCTTGATCCGGGCAAATTCGGCTTGGGCCATCCCTTGCAGGTCGCACAACTCAATGGCTTCACGGTCTTGCGCATCCAGCTCGGACAAAACCCGTGGCACACACGCCACCAGCGCGTCCACCGCGTCCAGTTGCGCCGACTCCTCGGGCAGCTCTTCCCAATCGGCCGGCAAGGGCACCCACGGTTTGGCCGCCCGCAAGCGGTCGATCAGCGTGTTGCGCGCCACCTCGAACAGCCAGGCCCGTGGCTGGGCCACGTCAGGCAGTCGCTGCTCCTGCCGCATGACCTTGATGAAGGTGTCTTGCAGGATGTCTTCAACCTCAGCCTGAATCGGCATTCTGGCTCGCAGCCAGCCACGCAACTCCGCTTCGTGCCGGGACCAGAGAGACATCAAGGTGTTCATGTGGTGTGATTTTCAGGCCTGCCACCAAGGGCATGCATGTTGACTTTCGAATATAAGCGTCTGACGTTGAATCTAACACTTCAACACGTGTTGAATTTTGGTGCTGCCTCGTGCGAATTGATCCCAGGAACCCTGGTTGACCTCTTTTTCCCCTGCTGGAAACCCGGACGAATACCGACATTTGTGGCTACGAAATGAAGCACCCGTTGAGTGAGATCGTTGCGCGTCCGATGGGCGCTCTGCGGCATTGACCACCAGCCCGGCGGGCAGCCCACGCCAGGCAAAACACCGCGCCAAACTGAGAAACACGTCTGCGGCAGGACGACGCACAAAACCGCTGCGGCGCCGCCAAAGACAGGCCCAGTAAGGCTGACGCCGAACGCTTGGGAAAAATCATGAAGGTGGTGCACAGCGACCGGCTGCAAGCGTGTGGGCGACAACAGCAATGCACCAACAATTTCATCGGGGTCTTCAAGATCCCGTCCCTCACCCTTGCAAAGGGGTGGGGATTTTTTTATCCGATCTGAACCGACTTTTCCCCGTCTTCCGTGAACACTTGCGGAAAATCGACGGCTTATCGGAGATTGGGATACCTGCAGCCCGTATCCAACAACCGCTGCGGGCCTGCCAGAATACAGGTCTGTGACGATCCATCCATCCCACGCCCACACTCTTCCCGCCCACGCACTGCCGCTGCTGTGCCATCCGGCCACACCCTGCACACACGACCTGCATATCAGCGCAAGCATGGCGTTCGCGGGTACCGTGGTCGGCAACGAAGCCCGTGGTGGCTTGCTGCTGAGCTACTGCATCAGCGGCGACGTGTCCGCTCTGAAAATACCTGCACCGTCCACGCCCGGAGCGACCGACGGTCTATGGCAACACACCTGTTTTGAGGCATTCGTGGCAGTCCCCGGCGAAGCGGCTTACCGCGAATTCAACTTCGCGACTTCCGGCCAATGGGCAGCCTACCGGTTCAGCGACGAGCGCGTGCGCGACACTGCCCATGAATTGGCCCAAGAGCTGGCTGAGCCGCATATGGACACAAGTCGGGATGCCCACACCTTGCGTCTGCAGGTATGGCTTGCGCGCAGCGCCCTGCCCACACCAGCGGCGGGGCAGCCCCTGCAATGGGGTCTGACGGCCGTGGTGGAAGACCTCCGTGGCCAGCTCAGTTACTGGGCGCTGCACCACCCCGCCGCACGGCCCGACTTTCACCACCGAGGTGGCCTGGCGCTGTCCCTGGCGCTGCCGCTTTTCGATCCATCCTCGCCGCCCAAGACACCCCATGAAATTTGGTATTGAACGTTTCTTGCAAGACCCTGCCCTGCGTGCCCCCCTGGCGGGTCGGCGTGTGGCCCTGCTCGCCCACCCGGCCTCCGTCACGCGCGACCTCACCCACTCGCTGGACGCCCTGGCTGCCCTGCCCGACATGCAGCTCACGGCCGCCTTCGGCCCGCAGCACGGCCTGCGTGGTGACAAGCAAGACAACATGGTCGAGTCCCCCGACTACCTCGACCCTCGGCTCGGCATTCCGGTGTTCAGCCTGTACGGCACGGTGCGCCGCCCGACACCGGCCATGATGGACAGCTTTGACGTGTTGCTGGTGGACCTGCAAGATCTGGGCTGCCGCATCTACACCTTCATCACCACGCTGCGCTACGTGCTGGAAGCCGCTGCGCAACACGGCAAAAGTGTGTGGGTGCTGGACCGCCCCAACCCAGCTGGCCGACCGGTGGAAGGCCTGACGCTGCGCGAAGGCTGGGAAAGTTTTGTGGGCGCAGGCCCCATGCCCATGCGCCACGGCATGACCATGGGCGAACTGGGCCACTGGTTCGTCGCCACGCTGGGCCTGCAAGTGAACTACCACGTGATCGCTATGGAAGGCTGGCAACCTGGCGCTGCGCCGGGCTTTGGCTGGCCGGTGGAGCGCACCTGGGTGAACCCGAGCCCGAATGCCGCCAACCTGAGCATGGCTCGTGCGTACGCCGGCACGGTCATGCTGGAGGGCACCACGCTGAGCGAAGGCCGCGGCACCACGCGTCCGCTGGAGTTGTTTGGCGCGCCCGACCTGGATGCCCGTCGCCTGATGGACGACATGCGCCGCCTCGCACCCCAGTGGCTGCAGGGCTGCGTGCTGCGCGAGTGCTTTTTTGAACCCACCTTCCACAAGCACCAAGGCCAGCTTTGCGCTGGTGTGCAAATTCATGTGGAAGACCTTAAACACTACGACCACACGGCGTTCAAGCCTTGGCGCCTGCAAGCGCTGGCCTTCAAGGCGCTGCGTCTGCAAGCACCCAACTACCCGCTGTGGCGCGACTTTGCTTACGAATACGAGCACGACCGCCTGGCGATTGACCTGATCAACGGCGGCCCAGCACTGCGCGAGTGGGTGGACAATGCAGCGGCGATGGCTGCCGACCTGGACGCAATAGCGGAGCCTGACGAAGCGGCCTGGATGGAGACCCGCAAACCGTTCCTGCTCTACTGAGCAAGAAAAACGGGGCCGCAAAGATGCGGCGGAATCGACACCGGACCGCTCGAAAAACCCGATCAGAATACGGCGTACAGCGCGGCGGTGTTGTACCGCTCACAGCCATTTTTGAAAGAACTGGGCTGTGCCCATCTCCGGGTCGAGCTGGTAGCCTTCGTACCCGATGCGGCGGTACAGCTTCACGGCGGGCACGTTGCCCGAAAGCACTTCCAGCGTCATCTTCACAGCGCCGCGCTCTTGTGCAATGCGCTCGGCCAGTGCAAGCATCCGGACTGCAACGCCTCGCCCCCGATGGCTGTTCAGCACCGCTACATCGTGCACGTTCACCAAGGGCTTGCAGGCGAAAGTTGAAAACCCTTCGATGCAGTTCACCAATCCCACCGGTTGCCCTGCGTCCAATGCCAGCACGCTGTAGGCTTGAGGCCGTGCTGACAGTTCGCGCACGAGGTGGGTCTTGGCGTAGTGGCTCAACGGCTTGCCTCCACCGGCTGGGTCGCTGGCATAGGCGTCAAGAATGTACACCACAGCCGCCGCGTCGGAGGCGCTGGCGTAGTCGGCAAGGCGAACGGTCAATGCGGCAACCATCAGCCGGCCTTCACCGCATCGACCAGGCGTTGCGCGCACGCTTGGGCCTGCTGGCCGTCGCGTGCTTCCACCATCACACGCAACAGCGGCTCAGTCCCGCTGGCGCGAATCAGCACCCGCCCAGCATCCCCCAGCTCGGCCTCCACAGCGCGGGTTTCCTCGGCCAAACGGGTGCTGGTTGTCCAGTCCTGACCGGATTGCAGACGAACATTGATGAGGGTCTGAGGGAAAAGCGTCACGTCGACCAGCAACTGCGCCATGGTTTTGCCACTGTCTACGCAGGCATGCAGCACCTGCAGGGCCGACACCAAGCCGTCGCCTGTGGTGTGGCGGTCCAGTACCAGAATATGCCCGGAACCCTCGCCACCCAGCACCCAGCCGTGGCGCTCCAACTCTTCGAGCACGTAGCGGTCACCCACCTTGGCGCGCACAAACTTCACGCCTTTGTGCTTGAACGCCACTTCTACGGCCTTGTTGGTCATCAGCGTACCGACCACGCCAGGCACGTCGATATCGCGAGCAATGCGGTCGGCTGCAATCAGGTAGAGCAGCTCGTCACCATTGAACAGGCGTCCGCTGGCGTCCACCATTTGCAGGCGGTCGGCGTCGCCATCGAGTGCAATGCCGTAGTGCGCGCCGTGTGCCTTCACAGCGTCCACCAGTGCCTGCGGATGGGTTGCCCCCACACCGTGGTTGATGTTCAGACCATCGGGTGAGCAGCCGATCTTGATCACCTCTGCACCGAGTTCGTGGAAAACGTCGGGTGCGATGCTGTACGCAGCGCCGTTGGCGCCGTCCACAACGATCTTCAAACCCTTCAAGGTGAAGTGGTGCGAGCAGGTGCTCTTGCAAAACTCAATGTAACGACCGGATGCATCGTCCATGCGTCGGGATTTGCCCAGACTGGCAGAGTCCACCCAAACCGGCGCCTCTTCCAGCGCCGATTCCACCGCCAACTCCCAGTCGTCCGGAAGCTTCGCGCCTGTGGCGCTGAAAAACTTGATGCCGTTGTCTTCAAACGGGTTGTGACTGGCCGAAATCACCACACCCAGACTGGCCCGCTGGGCCCGGGTGAGGTAGGCCACGGCCGGCGTTGGCACAGGGCCCAGCAACAGCACGTCGACCCCAGCGGAGTTGAAGCCACTTTCCAGGGCGCTCTCCAGCATGTAGCCTGAAATCCGCGTGTCCTTGCCAATCAACACCGTTGGGCGCGCCTCGCTGCGCTTGAGCACGCGGCCCACCGCGTGGGCGAGGCGCAACACGAAATCGGGCGTGATGGGAGGCTGCCCAACTGTTCCGCGAATGCCATCGGTACCAAAATATTGGCGGCTCATATCTTTGTCCTTGTGTGGTGTTTGCTGTTGGTATTTTGTGGAGTCGGTACGGGACGGCCGCCTCTTCACCGGCATGCATTATCGGGGCACCGCTCGCCCACACAAAAAATCAGGTGGGCAAACTGGCTTGCCAGACCTTCAGAGCGTCAACGGTTTGACAAACATCGTGCACACGTACCACGCGCGCGCCCCGATCGACCGCCAACAGAGCGGCCGCCACACTGGCCGAGACGCGCTCCGCTGGTACAGCGCGGCCCGTCACATGCCCCAGCGAAGACTTGCGCGACCAGCCCGCGAGCAAAGGGTAGCCCAGCGCCAACAGCGGTTGCTGGTGCGCCAGCAGGCTGAAGTTCTGCGCCACGGTTTTGCCAAAGCCGATGCCGGGGTCGAGCACAATGCGCTCAGCAAGCACACCGTGCGCAGCCAAAACGCCGGCACGCTGGTTCAAAAAAACAGCCACCTCATTCACCACATCGCCGTCCATAGGTGCCACCTGCATGGTTTGCGGGTCGCGGTGCATGTGCATCAGACACACACCGCAGCGCGGATGCGCAGCCACCACAGCCAGCGCACCGCCCTGGCGCAGCGCCCAGATGTCGTTGATCACATCGGCACCGGCATCCAGCACAGCGCGCATCACCTCGGGTTTGTAGGTATCCACCGATACCGGGACACCCAACGACACCGCCGTTTGCACCACAGGCAACACCCGGGCCAACTCCTCCTCCAGCCCCACCGCCGGGCTGCCAGGCCGGGTCGACTCACCACCAATGTCGAGCATGTGAGCCCCGTCTTTCAACAGCTGCTCGCAATGGCGCAGCGCTGCGGTGGTGGTGGCATGGCGCCCGCCGTCTGAAAACGAATCGGGCGTGACATTGACGATACCCATGACCTGGGGTGTGGAGAGATCTATGTCAAAACGGGAGGTTACCCAACGCATGGCACGCCTTTGAACGGGAAAGTCATGTGAAAAGTTGCAAAAAGCAAACAACAACGGGGCCCAGGGCCCCGTTTGTTGAAGATCAGCGAACCGCTTCTTCAGGCTGCTGTCGGCGCCGGATCGGTGTTCACCGCTGGCGTACCGCCACTGTCACCCCCACCCACCGAGGGATTGCGTGGTGTCCAGTCCTTGGGTGGGCGAGGTGGTTTGCCTGCCATGATGTCGTCGATCTGCTCAGCATCAATGGTTTCCCATTCCAGCAAGGCCTTGGCCATGGCATGCATCTGCTCGGTGTGCTCTTCAATCAGATCACGGGCCAATTTGTACTGCTGGTCGATGATGCGGCGCACTTCACCATCTACCTTTTGCATGGTCTGCTCGCTCATGTTGGTGGTTTTCGTCACCGAGCGGCCCAGAAACACTTCGCCTTCGTTTTCAGCGTAGACCATCGGGCCCAGCGCATCGGTCATGCCGTACCGCATCACCATATCGCGGGCGATCGAAGTAGCGCGCTCAAAATCGTTGCTGGCGCCGGTGGTCATCTGGTTCATGAACACCTCTTCGGCAATACGGCCACCAAACAGCATGCTGATCTGGTTCAGCATGTAGTCTTTGTCGTAGCTGTACCGGTCTTGCGCCGGCAGGCTCATGGTCACGCCCAGCGCGCGGCCACGGGGAATGATGGTGACCTTGTGCACCGGATCGCATTTGGGCAACAGCTTGCCAATGAGTGCGTGGCCGGACTCGTGGTAGGCCGTGTTGCGGCGCTCTTCTTCCGGCATCACCATGCTCTTGCGCTCGGGGCCCATGAAGATCTTGTCTTTGGCTTTTTCGAAGTCCTGCATTTCCACCACGCGGGCGTTGCGGCGAGCGGCCATCAGGGCAGCTTCGTTGCACAGATTGGCCAAATCTGCACCGCTCATGCCAGGTGTCCCACGGGCAATGACGCTCGGGTTCACGTCGGTGCCCAGCGGCACTTTGCGCATGTGCACGTTCAGGATTTGCTCGCGGCCCCGAATATCGGGCAGAGTCACATACACCTGACGGTCAAAACGGCCGGGGCGCAGCAAGGCAGCGTCCAGAATGTCGGGACGGTTGGTGGCAGCCACCACGATCACACCGACGTTCGTCTCAAAGCCGTCCATTTCAACCAGCATCTGGTTCAAGGTCTGCTCGCGCTCGTCGTTACCGCCGCCCAGACCCGCGCCACGCTGGCGCCCCACGGCGTCAATTTCATCAATAAAGATGATGCAAGGTGCATTTTTCTTGGCATTGTCAAACATGTCGCGCACGCGGGCTGCGCCCACGCCCACAAACATTTCGACAAAATCAGAACCTGAGATGCTGAAAAACGGTACTTTGGCTTCACCAGCGATGCCCTTGGCCAGCAGCGTCTTGCCGGTGCCCGGAGGACCAACAAGCAACAGACCCCGTGGAATACGGCCACCCAGTTTCTGGAACTTGGCAGGATCTTTCAGGAAGTCAACAACCTCCTTGACTTCTTCCTTGGCCTCATCGCAACCGGCCACATCGGCAAAGGTCACGGTATTGTTGTTTTCATCGAGCATCCGGGCCTTGCTCTTGCCGAAGCTGAACGCGCCGCCTTTGCCGCCGCCCTGCATCTGGCGCATGAAATAGATCCAGACACCGATCAGCAGCAGCATGGGGCCCCAGCTGACCAGCAGTGTCATGAGCAACGAACCCTCTTCGCGGGGACGCACATCGAACTTGACATTGTTGTTGATCAAGTCGCCGACCAGACCACGGTCAAGATAGGTGGCGGTGGTGCGCACACGGCGATCATCTGTGGTGATAGCCACAATGTCGGTACCACCCGGACCTTCCTGGATGGTGGCCGACTTGAGTCCGCCTGATTTGACCAGATCAAGAAATTCAGAGTAGCCGACGGTGCCGGCACTCGCGCTGGTGCGGCCGTCAAACTGCTTGAAGACGGTGAAAAGCACCATGGCGATAACCATCCATACGGCGATTTTCGAAAACCACTGGTTGTTCAAGTGC
>Ga0209066_10005759_pt1 | contig 12921 bp, 7 predicted proteins | sample All_14_2_FD_187198 | JGI IMG/M metagenome (GOLD analysis project Ga0209066, IMG submission 187198) | Freshwater microbial communities in response to fracking from Pennsylvania, USA - Allegheny Zone_MetaG_DW_15 (SPAdes) (version 2) ...
CTGCGACATCGCGCAGGTACTCGCCAGCAGCTTCGCCGGACAGTGGCCGGGCGAAGTAGAAGCCCTGCGCGATGTCGCAGCGGTGCAGCGTCAGGAAGGTGAGCTGGGTTTCGTCTTCCACGCCTTCGGCCACCACCGGCACGCCCAGTTCATGCGCCAGTGCGATGGTGGCGCGCACGATGGCGGCGCCCTGGTGGTCGTTGGCGATGTCGCGCACGAAGCTCTGGTCGATCTTGATCTGGTCGATCGGCAGGCGCTGCAGGTGAGCCAGCGACGAGTAGCCGGTGCCGAAGTCGTCCACCGCCACGCCCACGCCCAGTGCGCGCAGTTCGTTGAGCAGGTGCATCACCTGATCGACGTCGGTCATCGCGGTGGTTTCGGTGATCTCCAGCTTCAGCAGCGAGGCGGGGATCTGCTCGGCCGCCAGCGCTTCGGACACCACCTGCACCAGCTTGCGGTCGAGGCATTGGCGGGCCGAGACGTTGATCGAGACCGGTAACACGGGCAGCCCCGAGCGCGACCAGCGCGCCAGTTGTTGGGTGGCTTCGCGGATGACCCAGGTGCCGATGTCCAGGATCAGGCCCGATTCCTCAGCCACGTCCAGGAACTGGGCCGGGCCCCATAGGATGCCGTCGCCCTGGCGCCAGCGCAGCAGCGCCTCGAAGCCCACCGGCTCGGTGCTGGCCACGTCGAGCTGGGGTTGGTAGTGCAGCTCCAGCGAGCCTTCCACCAGCGCGCGGCGCAGGCGGGTTTCAAGGGTGAGCACGTCGCGGGTCCACGACGGGGCGTTGGGCAGGCGGGCGGCGGCGGGTGAGCAGTATTCGAAGCGGCCGCCGCCGTGTAGCTTGGCGCGGCGCAGTGCGGCGTCGGCCAGCGTGAGCAGCACATCCAGCGATTCGCCCTGCGCCGGCGCCACGGCGATGCCGATGCTGCAGCTGCAGTGGATGTGCATGTCGGCCAGCTCAATGCCCTGGGCCACGGTGTCGATGATGCGCTGGGCCACCAGGGCGGAGGGCTGCAGGGTGCTGTCGTCTGGCACGAGGGCCACGAATTCGTCGCCGCCCCAGCGCACGATGCCGGTGTCCGGGCCGCAGGCCTGGGCCAGGCGGTCGGCCACCAGCTGGATCACCGCATCGCCCTCGCGGTGGCCCAGGCTGTCGTTGATGCGCTTGAAGCGATCGATGTCGATGAACAGCAGGGCCAGGGTGTGTGCGCCTTGGCGCGCCTGTTCCAGCGCTTGGGTGAACCGCTGGCTCAGCATCACACGGTTGGGCAGCTTGGTGAGGGCGTCGTGGGTGGCTTCGTGTTGCAAGCGCTCGGCGGCGCGCACGCTGTCGGTCACGTCATTGAGCACCAGCACCGAGCCGTCGGGGTGCACCGGGCCTGAGGGGCTGGCATCCGGGTCCTGCCGGCCGATCACCGGCGATGCGGTGACGCGCACCAGCCGGGGTCCCACCAGCGTGTTCACTTCCACCGGTTGCGACACCTGCACCACCGCGCGGCGGTACAGGCTGGTGTCGATGGCGTCCTTCACGCGGCGCTGGTCGGCCTCGTTCATGCGGATCAACTGGGTTACCGCCATGCCGGCTTCTTCACGATCGTTCGATTGCGGGCTGGTGCGGGCGAAGCGCCAGGCCACCGGGTTCATGAAGAGCACGCGGTGCTGGGCGTCGACGGTGATCACGGCGTCGCTGATGGCGCGCAGGGTGGCGGCGGCATGGCCGCGGGCGCGAAGCAGGTCTTGCCGGGTGGCTTGCAAGTGGGCAGCGCGCGACAGGCCGTAGCCCAGCAACCAGCCCAGCGTGGCGGCCGCTGGAGGCAGCCATTGGCGCGACAGCAGCAGGCCCACCAGCGACAGGCAGAACGGCACCGCAGCCAGCGGCAGCAGCCAGCGCCCGCGCCATTCGCTGTGGCGGCCCGGGGCGACCAGCAGCACCAGCAGCAGCGGCGCCAGGCTGGCGGCAATGCGCGCGCCGGGGGTGGCCGGATCGATCAGCTCGCCGCGGCGCAGGGCTTCCTGGGTCTGGCCCAGCCAGGCGATGCGGGTCCAGGCCACGGCGGGGCGCGCCGCGGGCGTGGCCACGGGCTCAGTCAGGCCGGAGGCGGTGACGCCGACCCACACCGTGCGCCCGGCCAGCAGCGGCCGCACGCGTGGATCCAGCAACACCCGGGAGGCCGAGATCTGCGGCAGCTGCGGGGCACCGGCGGCCACCAGGGCCTCGTCTTCGAGGGTCCAAGAGGTGTAGCCCTGGGCCAGTTCCTGGTCGCGGTAGCTCAGCGGGCCGCTGGGCGGCAGCAGGCGACCACCCTGGTTGAGACGCCAGACGGCGCGTGGCATGGAATCCCAGCGCTGCGCACCCAGCCGGGCGCCGAGGTAGAAGCGGCGCGCGCTGCCGTCGGCGTCGATGCTGAGCTCGCTGTGCGCGACGGCTGCAGCGGCCTGGGCCAAGGCGGGGATCGGCTCCTGCACGCCCACCCTCAGCTTGCCGGCGCGTCCACCGGCCTGCACCGGCAGGATCACCCGGCCGTGGCGCACGATGGCGTTGGCCAGCAGTTCGTCGTCGCGCGGGTCGGCCGCCGGCTCGTTGAACGGCAGGTCGTAGGCGATGACGCCAGCGCCGGCTTCGCGCAGCCGGTCGATCAGCGCAGCGTGCTGGCGCCGCGGCCAGGGCCAGCGGCCCAGGGCATTGAGGCTGGTGTCGTCGATGGTGACGATGACCGCATCGGTGCCGGTTGCGCTTGGCGCAGTCCGCACGGGGGCCGGCAATTTGTCGTCAGGGCTGAAGAGGCAGAACAGGTCGCCGGCGATGAAATCGTAGGCCAGCAGGTCCAGGCGCTGCAGCGTGGTGGGGGGGTGCCAGGACAGGACGGCGATGAAGACACCGACGATCCACCAGGGGTGGCGTAGCGCCCAGTCACGCAAATGGGGCCAGGCCGCGGGACGCGATGTGGCGATGTGACCGGCTTCGCCGAAGGGGGCGTTGGGACGCTCGGGATTCATCGATCGGTGGGTCGCGATATCCGCAAATTGGGAAGCAAAGAATACCGGGGCAAAGCCCCGCCATCTGTTGCAAGCGTGTGCGAGTGTGCACAGGCTTTGCAAGATTCAGAGGAGTGTCCCGAATTCGGGGGCAGGGTTGGCCCGGCAGGTGTAAGTGCTTGTTTCTAAAGCTCATCTCGGCTGGCAGCCGGGATGCCACTGCGGCTCAAACGGCTTCGTAGGTGAGGCGCACGTAGATGGGCGCAAAGGCCTCGGCCTGGGTCAGCTCGATGAGCCGTTCGCGGGCCAGCTCCAGCATGGCGATGAAGGTGACCACCAGCACTTGCGGGCCGCGGTTGAGCTCGAACAGGTCTTCGAACGAGCGGAAGCGCTGGCCTTGCAGCCGTTTCAGCAGGATGCTCATGTGCTCACGCACTGAAAGCTGCTCGCGGGTGATGGTGTGGTGCTGGGTGAGCTTGGCGCGTTTGACGATGTCGGCCCAGGCGGCGCGCAGCTCGTCGATGTGCACATCGGGCAGGCGGGCCTGCGACGAGGCTTCGACATGCACCTCGGCGCGGTGGAAGTCGCGGCCGATCAGCGGCAGGGCGTCGAGCTGCATCGAGGCCAGCTTGATCTGTTCGTATTCGATCAGCCGGCGCACCAGCTCGGCCCGCGGGTCTTCGGGCTCGGCGCCGTCATCCGACTTGCGTGCCGGCAGCAGCATGCGCGACTTGATCTCGATGAGCATCGCTGCCATCAGCAGGTACTCGGAGGCGAGCTCCAGGTTGTGGCCGCGGATCTGGTCGACGTAGTCGAGGTACTGCTTGGTGACATCCGCCATTGGGATGTCGAGGATGTTGAAGTTCTGCTTGCGGATCAGGTACAGCAGCAGGTCCAACGGGCCCTGAAAAGTGGAGAGAAAAACCTCCAGCGCCTCGGGCGGGATGTACAGGTCGGTGGGCAGCTTGAACAGCGGCTCGCCGTAGAGCGTGGCCACGGCGACGTGGTCCACCACCTCGGGCAGGCCATCGTTGCCGCCTTCGGCCGCTGCAAGGCTGCTCATCGGTGTCGGTTCGGCCTTCAATCAGCCTTGGTCTGGTAGACGTAGGGCTGTTGGGGCACCTGGGCGGCACCGAATTCGGCTTGATTCTGGCGGTCGAGCTGGCGGTCCCACAGCAGGCTGCGGCCCTGGCGTTGGCGCTCCTCCAGCTTGGGATCGCGCTGCTTCAGGCTGTCGATGAACTGCGTGGTGTCGGATTGGTAGGGCTTCCAGAACAGCGGCATGGCGGTCTTTGTCGAAGGGGCAGGAGAGGACGGGGTCAGTGCGGCGCTGATTTTAGCGGCGCGGTTGCCGGCGGCTCTCCTGGGATCGTGGCCCAGTCGGCATGCAGGTGGCCGAGGCCGAGGTGTTCGATGAAACCCGAGCGGCGCATCAGCGACAGCGGCTGGTCGTTGGGTGCCAGCAAATGCAGGGTGATGCCGCGTTGCTGCAGGGTACGTGCGAGCTGTTCAAGCGCGTCGAGGCCAGAGGTGTCCATCGAGATCAGGCGGTGCATGTCGAACACCAGCGTGTGCGTGCCCTCGGCCAGCTGGGCGGGTACCCGCTCGATCTTGTCCACGGCGCCGAAGAAGAGGGCGCCATACAGCTCGATGGCCTGCACCCCGGGCGCGAGCCCGGCCCGAGGCGCGGAGGTCACGCGAAAGAGCTGGCCCATGCGCACGATGAAGAACACGCAGGCCAGCAGCAGGCCCATCTCCACCGCCACAGTGAGATCGAACACCACCGTGAGCAGGAAGGTGCCCACCATCACCACCCGATACGGCAGCAGGAACTGCTTGAGCCGGACGAACTCACGCCACTCGCCCATGTTCCAGGCCACGAACATCAGGATGCCCGCCAGCGCCGCCAGCGGAATGGCGCTGGCCAGTGGCGCCGCCACCATCACGATCAACAGCAGCGTGGCCGCATGCAGGATGCCAGCCACCGGCGTGGCCGCACCGGCGCGCACATTGGTCACGGTGCGGGCGATGGTGCCCGTGGCGGGGATGCCGCCGAAGAAGGGCGCCACGAAGTTGGCCACGCCCTGGGCCATCAGCTCCTGGTTCGGGTCATGGCGGGGGTGGTCGGTCAGGTTGTCGGCCACCCGGGCGCACAGCAGCGATTCGATCGCGCCCAGCAGCGCGATGGTGACGGTGGGCATCAACAGGTGCTTGGCGCTGGCCCAGCTGAACTCGGGCAGATCGAGCGCCGGCAGTGAGCGCGGGATGCCACCGAAGCGCGAGCCGATGGTGTCCACCGGCAGGTCGAACAGTGCCACTACCACCGTGGCTCCTACCAGCGCGACGATGGTGCCGGGCACATGCGCGGCCCAGCGCCGCAGGTGCGGCCCCAGGCCCTGGGGCTGCAGCGGCATGGTGTACGACTTGGGCCACAGCACCACCAGCGCCAGGCAGGCCAGCCCGATCACCAGGGCGAAGGGGTTGAAGCTGTCGATGTGGTGCGCCAGCGTGGCGATCTGGGCGAAGAAATCGGCCGGCAGCTTGTCGATGCGCAGGCCCAGCAAGTCCTTCAGCTGCGACAGCCCGATCAGCACCGCGATGCCGTTGGTGAAGCCGATCACGATGGACACCGGAATGAACCGCACCAGCGCCCCGAGCTTGAGCATGCCCATCACGAACAGCAGCACGCCGGCCAGCGAGGTGGCGATCAGCAGATTGGCCAACCCGTAGCGCTCGACGATGCCGTAGACGATGACGATGAACGCCCCCGCCGGCCCGCCGATCTGCACCTGCGAACCGCCCAGCGCGGCGATCAGGAAACCCGCCACGATGGCGGTGAACAGGCCCTGCTCGGGTTTCACGCCCGAGGCAATGGCAAAGGCCATCGCCAGCGGCAGGGCCACGATGCCCACGGTGATGCCGGCGCCCAGGTCCTTGAAAAAGACCTCCCGGTTGTAGCCGCGCAGGCTGCTGAGCAGGCGCGGGTGGAACTCAAAGGAGGCCATGCTCAGCCCCTTGCCTTGTTGGTGAAGGTCGTCTTTGTGGTGGTGGCCGTGGTCGTGGTGGCGGGCATGGCCTCGGCCTCTTCGGTCAGGCCGCTGGGCACGTAGCTGGCGCCGTGCTCGGCCAGGTAGTCGCGGATCAACTGCCTCACCACCTGCGACGGCGTCTTGTCCTGCAGGGCGCACAGGCGCTCGAAGGCGGCCTTTTTGGCTGGGTCGATCAGCAGGGTGAGCCGGGCGGTCTTGAGTTCCATCGGAGAGCCCTCAAACATGTTAATGTGACGCACATTGGAATCGCATCGTAGTCTCATGACGCGGTGAGCACAACGACTTGGCGCAATGACTGACGCAGACGCAGATTCAGACGACCCCCACGTGCAGCCCTACCTCTACGAGGACGCAGACAGCGTCTCCCTGCACTTCGAACTGCATTCGATCCAGAGCCGCATGCAGCGCGATGAACCCACGGCGCTGGTGCTCAGCTACACCCGGCTGATGATGGGCAGCCTGCTGCTGCAGCCCGCGCCCGAGCGCGCGCTGATGATCGGCCTGGGCGGCGGCTCGCTGCCCAAGTGTCTGCATCACCACTTGCCGGGTGTTGACCTCACCGTGGTCGAGATCAACCCGCATGTGATCGCGTTGCGCGAGCGTTTCGCGATCCCGCCCGATGGTGAGCGCTTTCGGGTGGTGTTGGGCGATGGCGCCGATGTGGTGGCGGCGCTGCCGGTGCCGGTCGACCTGCTGATGGTGGACGGCTTCACCTACGACGGCCAGCCCGAAGCACTGTGCACGGCCGGTTTCTACGCGGCTTGCCGGCAGGCGCTGTCGCCCAAAGGCGTGCTGGTGGTGAACCTGCAGGCTGATGATCCGCTCATGCCGGTCTACCGGGAGCGGCTGGCCCGGGCCTTTGATGGTGCGCTGCTCGCGGCACGTTGTCTGGACGGCGGCAATGTCGTGGTGCTGGCGGGCGAGTCGTGCCGAGCGGTGACCCCCGCGCGGCTGAAACAGGCGTTGGCGCGCTGGTCTGGCGCGGCGCCGGATCTGCGTGCGCTGCTCACCGGCGTGAGCGATCAGCTGTCACGCGCGGCCGCGGGCTGAGCCGCCCGCGGCGTTGTGCCCTCAGCGCACCGGCATCACCGAACTCTCATGCCCGGCTGCGCGCCGGGGAAGGGCTCCAGCACGAAGATGCCGGGGTTGGCCTTCTCGTCGGCGTGGCTGGCGGCCAGCACCATGCCTTCGCTCACGCCGAACTTCATCTTGCGCGGCGCCAGGTTGGCCACCATCACGGTGTGCTTGCCGATCAGGTCTTCAGGCTGGTAGGCGCTCTTGATGCCGCTGAACACGTTGCGGGTGCGGCCTTCGCCCACGTCCAGCGTCAGGCGCAGCAGCTTGTCCGAGCCTTCCACGTGCTCGGCGTTGACGATCTTGGCGATGCGCAGATCGACCTTGGTGAAATCGTCGATCTTGATCTCGTCGGCCAGCGGCTCGCCGCCGGGCGGGGGCAGCTCGATCATCGGCGGCTCGAACAGCGCGTCCAAGAGTTTGGGGTCGACCCGTTGCATCAGGTGCTGGTAGGTGCCGATGCGGTGGGCGCCCAGGTTCGCGTCAGTCGAGGCGAAGGTGAGGGGTTCAACCTGCAGGAAGGCTTCCACCTGTGCGGCCAGCGCGGGCATCACCGGCTTGAGGTAGATGGTCAGCAGCCGGAAGGCCTCGATACAAACGCTGCACACGTCCTGCAGCACCTGGTCGGCGCCTTGTTGCTTGGCCAGCTCCCAGGGCTTGTTGGCATCGACGTATTCGTTGACGCGATCCGCCAGCGCCATGATCTCGCGCAGGGCTTTGCCCAGCTCGCGTTCTTCGTACAGCTCGACGATGGTGGCGCGGTGCGCGCGCAGCGTCTCCAGCAGGCTGTTGCCGTCCACGCCGAGATCGCCCGAGAGCTGCCCGCCAAAACGCTTGGCGATGAAGCCGGCCGCGCGCGAGGCGATGTTGATGTACTTGCCCACCAGGTCGCTGTTGACGCGGGCCACGAAGTCATCGGGGTTGAAGTCGATGTCTTCCACATGGCTGTTGAGCTTGGCGGCGATGTAGTAGCGCAGCCATTCAGCGTTCATGCCCAGTGACAGGTACTTCAGCGGGTCGAGCCCGGTGCCGCGGCTCTTGCTCATCTTCTCGCCGTTGTTCACCGTCATGAACCCGTGCACGAAGATGTGGTTGGGGGTCTTGCGGCCACTGAAGTGCAGCATCGCCGGCCAGAACAGGGTGTGGAAGTAGGTGATGTCTTTGCCGATGAAGTGCACCTGTTCCACGGACGGGTCGGCCATGAACTCGTCGTACGAGCGGGCTTCGCCTTTGGTTTGGGCGCCGCCCTTGTCGAAGTAGTTCTTCAGCGAGGCCAGGTAGCCCACGGGGGCGTCGAGCCACACGTAGAAGTACTTGTCGTCGGTGTCGGGGATGCGGATGCCGAAGTAGGGCGCGTCGCGGCTGATGTCCCAGTCGGCCAAGCCACCGTGGCCGTGCTCGTCGGTGGCGAACCACTCCTTGATCTTGTTCAGTACCTCGGGCTGCAGGCGGCCGGGCTCGTTGGTCCAGGCTTCGAGGAAATCCTTGCAGCGCTGCGACGAGAGCTGGAAAAAGTAGTGCGCGCTCGACTTCATCACCGGCGTGGCGCCGGTGAGGGCCGAGAACGGGTTCTTCAGCTCGGTGGGGGCGTAGACGGCGCCACACACTTCGCACGAATCACCGTATTGGTCTTTGGCGCCGCACTTGGGGCATTCGCCCTTGATGTAGCGGTCAGGCAGGAACATCGACTTCACCGGGTCGAAGAACTGCTCGATGGTGCGCTCGGCAATCAGGCCTTCGCGGCGCAGGCCGCGGTAGATGTCTTGCGCGAGTTCGTGGTTCTCGGGGCCGTCGGTGGAATGCCAGTTGTCGAAGCTGATGTGGAAGCCGTCGAGGTATTCCTTGCGGCCGGCGGCGATGTCGGCCACGAACTGCTCGGGCGTCTTGCCGGCTTTTTCGGCAGCAATCATGATCGGTGCGCCGTGCGCGTCATCGGCGCCTACGAAGTGCACCGCATGGCCCTGCATGCGTTGGAACCGCACCCAGATATCAGCCTGGATGTATTCCATGATGTGGCCGATGTGGAAGCGGCCGTTGGCGTAGGGCAGGGCGGTGGTGACGAACAGCTGACGGGGCATGATGCGCACAGGGTCGGGGAGGCGGCTGGCGCCGCCGAAGCCTGCGATTCTAGGCGGGCGCCCCAGCGGCGATCGGTGCGCGGCAGGACCCTTCACCGGCACGGCAGAAGGCGCCGTGCCGGTGGCAGTGCAAGCTCAGAGCCCGGGGCTCAAGCGCAAGCCCGGCAGGGTGGCCGCAGGTCGGCTGCCGGTGTTGACCGAGGCCCGCAGCGGGCCACCGGGGATGGGCGTGGTGCAGATCTGGTCGTCTGGCACGGGTACCGGGCGGCGCTTCGCCGGCAGCAGGCCCAGGCGCTGCAGGGTGCTTTCGGTGCGCGCGTAGGAGCGCTTCATCGGGTCGACGACGCTGTCGAGCAACGCGGTGGCCGGCGAGACAATGTCCACGTCCATCATCATGCCCTCGTCCTCGTGGTCCAGGATGTGGCAGTGCATGACGAAGCGGCCGGTGAAGTCTTCGTACTTGGTGCGCATCACCACCTTGTAGCCCTTGGGCGGCTGGCCGGGCACAAACGGGCCGCCGAGTTGCACCACCGTGTCGCGCACCACGCCGCCCTGGTCGCAGTATTGAAGGTCCACCGTGCCGGTGGCGGGGTCGGTGAAGGCCTGCTTGGCCGTGTCGGTGCATTCCGACAGGCCGAGCGCGTTCTTGTACAGCGCGCCACCTGCCGTCTTCTTGTAGATCGAGGCGCCGTTCGGGTCGAAGACGTCGACGATCTGGAAGACGTTCACATGCACGTGGAAGATGTGCTCGAAGCCGCCTGTGATGGCCCATTCCTGCGTCTTGCCCAGCACGGGCTTGAAGTAGTTGCGGGCGGCATAGGTCGGGTAGGCCGGGTCGTTCGGGTTGCTGAGGAACGAGATGTTGTTGATGCCGAACGTCACTTGTGGCACCGGGGTGCTGAAGTTCAGATCGATGGTGAACTCGTCGTTGCGGGTGGGCGCGCAGCCTTGAGGCGGGCAGGTGATGTCCTTCACCGGCGCGTATTCGGCAATGCGCAGCGCGGTCAGGTCTCGTTTCACGTGTGGCGGCAGATCGGGGTTGGCTTGCACCAGCTCGTTGCGCACGTGTTGCCAGTACTTCGAGCGGCCATAGCCGTCGGGGGAGAGGGCGGGGACGCCGCGGCCGGGGCTGACCTGCACGAACGACAGCAGTCGGCGGTCCTTGAGGCGCAGCCGGGATTGCAGCACGCCCGCGATGGCGTTGACGTTGGTGGCATTCACCGGGGCGGCTTCATCCAGCACGCAGTAAAGGCCGCCTGCCGGAAACGCCACCAGCACATCGCTGCGCTGGCCTGGGTGGAGGGTGTTGACAGGTTTTTCGCTGAACGCGGTACGGGTGGTGCCATCCACTGCCAGCTCCATCTGGGCGACGGCCTCGCCCTTGCAGAGGTTGCTCAGCTCCACTTGCTGAGCGTGGCGGTTGCGGCGCTGGCGCAGCCGGTCGACCGCGCTGTTCAGGCCTTGATCCAGGTCGGCTTGTGTGGGGTGGGCCGCAGCATCCGCAGGCAGCAGCGATGTCAGATCGGCTTTGACGATCTTGACGTTGATGCGGTCACGCACACCGCCGTGCACCATGCGCCAGCGCTGCAACTCGCCTGCAGTGATGCGCTCGCCGCGCTGGGGCATCAGGGGCTGGACAACGCCATTGATCGAGGTGAAGCGGCCCGAGCGGTCCCAGCTGCCGATCACCACCTGGTTGTTGTAGTTCCGCAGTTCCCCCACCTTGCCGGCCGGGCAGTCCCAGTAGCCGGTGGTGGCACTCACCAGCGGTGCCTGCGGCGGGTTGGTCACGGCTGGCGGGCCATCAAAACAGCCGTATTCAACCTGCTGGAAGAGCATGGTCTGCTCTTTGAGCGGGCGGCGGGTGTTGCTGTCCCGCAGGATGGTGTCGATGTCGGCGATGCCCTGATTGAACGCCTTGTCCTGCACGCGACGGTGGCCGCGCACGATCAGCACGCCCGCAGCGCCGCTGGAGACCTGCAGCGCCGTCGAGCCGTGCAGGTGGGCGTGGTACCAGAAGGTGCCGGCCGGGTGGTTGCGGGGGATGTTGTATTCGTAGCGGAAGCGCTGGCCAGGATCGACACGCACGAAGACGTTGTCGCTGCGTCCCGTGGGCGAGACGTGCAGGCCGTGGGTGTGCAGGTTGATCGAGTTGAAGCAGTGCGGGCCGTGATGCCCCAGTGCATCGGCTGGTGGGCAGTCGAAGTTTGGTTCCGAGGCCGGCAGCCGGTTGTCCAGCGCGACCTTGAGCTGCATGCCGGGTTCCACGTTCACCACCGGGCCGGTGGGGCAGCCGTTGTAGGAGCGCAGGTGAACCTTGTCAAAGCCGTCGGTCCAGGGGTTGTACAGCTCGTAGTCGGCATAGGCCACTTCGAGCCCGACGCTGACGGTGTTGCCCGAGCGGCTGGGCACCACGCCGCGGGGGCACTTCTGGTCAGGGCGGGCGCTCTGGATGTCGGGCATGTCGCGGAACCAGCGGCCCGCGGGAATGTTGTGCGCCTGGGCCGGCGCTGACGCGCCGAGCAGTGGCAAAGCGGCCAGCAAGGCGGCCGTGAGTGGGTGTGGTTGCATTGATCCCTCCTTCGTTACTGCTGGATGGGGAGGTTGTTGCGCCGCAGGCGCCCTGCGGACAGACCTCCAGGATGTCTGTAGTCAAGTTCCACTGAAGGGTTGACTCTTCAAACATCATGAATCGATGATTCACATTTGTTGACGTTGCGGCAAGCTGTCAGTCCCCCTTCGTCGCGGGGGGGTTGTGGTGCGAAGCCCATGCCATCCCCCCGAGCTGCGCAGCGACGTGCAAGGGGTCTGATCTGGCGCAAGACGCAGGCCCAAGGCCTTCGTGAAGCGCTCTGCGCCGGGGCTGGGCTAGACTCTTTCGCATCCCGTTGCTGCCCGTTGCGCCCCTGATGTCCTCATTGCCTGAATCCTCTGTTGTCGCCGCCGTCACGGCCTTGATTGATCCTTTGACGCTGCAGGCCTACACGGCCAAGCAGGTGCGTGATGTCTCGGTGGTGCAGGAGGCCGACGGCGCAAGGGTCAGCCTGGCACTGGTGCTTGGGTATCCGGCGCGCAGCCAGGCTGACGAGCGATCGGAGCAGGTGGCCGCCGCGGTGCGTGCGCTGCCCGGCGTGGGCGCCGTGGTGGTGAGCGTCCGCAGCGAGGTGGTGGCCCATGCGGTGCAGCGTGGCGTGGCGCTGTTGCCGGGGGTGAAGAACATCATTGCCGTGGCCTCAGGCAAGGGCGGTGTGGGCAAGAGCACCACCGCCGTCAACCTGGCGCTGGCGCTGGCCGCCGAGGGCGCCAACGTGGGCGTGCTGGATGCCGACATCTACGGCCCCAGCCAGCCGATGATGCTGGGCGTCTCGGGCCAGCCGCACAGCCCCGATGGCAAGTCGATGGACCCGATGCGCGCGCATGGCCTGCAGGTCATGTCGATCGGCTTCCTGGTCAGCGACGACCAGGCCATGATCTGGCGCGGCCCGATGGCCACCGGTGCGCTGGAACAGCTGCTGCGCCAGACCAACTGGCAAGACCTCGACTACCTGATCGTCGACATGCCGCCCGGCACCGGCGACATCCAGCTCACGCTGTCGCAGCGCGTGCCGCTCACCGGCGCGGTGATCGTCACCACGCCGCAGGACATCGCGCTGCTCGATGCGAAGAAGGGCCTGAAGATGTTCGAGAAGGTGCAGGTGCCGATCCTGGGCCTGGTGGAGAACATGGCCGTCTACTGCTG
>Ga0209066_10005760_pt1 | contig 12915 bp, 13 predicted proteins | sample All_14_2_FD_187198 | JGI IMG/M metagenome (GOLD analysis project Ga0209066, IMG submission 187198) | Freshwater microbial communities in response to fracking from Pennsylvania, USA - Allegheny Zone_MetaG_DW_15 (SPAdes) (version 2) ...
GCCCGGCCTTGAACCGTGTCGGGCCGAAGCTTGCGTTGAGGCCGAGCCCGGGGGCGGCGTAGCCGATGCAGTTCGGTCCGACGATGCGCAGCAGGTAGGGCTGGGCCGCGCGCAGCAGCCGCTGGCGCCACTGCGCATTGACCGACGCCGCATCGGGGCCGTTGCCGGGGCCAGCGCTGATCACCACCGCGACGCGTGTCCCCGCCTCGCCCAGCGCCACGATCAGGCCGGGGATTGTCGCAGCCGGGGTCATGATCACGGCAAGGTCCGCCGGCTCCGGCAGGTCCGACACCTTGCGGAAGGCCGTGCGACCGGCAATCGTGCCGCCCTTGCGATTGACGAGGTGGATTTGGCCCTGAAAGCCGCCGGCCAGCACATTGCGCGTGACGGCGGCGCCCACAGAGCCGGGGCGTTCGCTGGCGCCGATCATGACGACCGAGCGTGGCGACATCAGTCTATCGAGATTGCGGGTCGACATGCCCCTAGAAGAGCGCCGGACCGTTCATCAGCACAAGCCCTGAAACGATCACGAACGCCGCAGCCACCCGGCGGCCGCCGAACGGTTCGCCCAGGATGAGCGTGCCGATCAGCGCCCCGAACAGCACCGAAGTCTCGCGCAGGGCCGCGATATGGGCCATCGGTCCCAGCGCCAGCGCGTAGATCGCGATGCCGTAGCCGACATTGGCGATCACGCCCCCTCCGACGCCGCGATACCAGGTCTTCTTCATGTGCGACCAGACGGTTGCCGGCCTTTTCCAGAAGGCGAGCACCAGCAGCCACGGCCCCTCGAGCACGGCCAGCCAGGCGATGTAGGAGACGCGATGCTCCAGCGTCTCGCCCGCCGCGCGCACGCCCAGGCCGTCGGAGATGATGTAGCCCGCGATGGTGATCCCGGTGAGGACCGCGAACAGCGTCGCCAGCCCATGACGGCTGCCCGGTTTCGGCACGATGTTCTTCAGCGGCAGGGCCAGCGCCACGAGGCCGAAGCTCAGCAGGAACACGCCGACGATGTCCTGTGTCCGGAGATGCTCGCCGATCACACGGCCCGACACCAGCGCCACCAGGAGCGGCCCCAGGCCGCGCGCGATCGGATAGGTGTGGCTGAGATCGCCGTAGGAATAGGCTTTCAGCAGGAAGAAATAGTAGGCGACGTGGATCGCGACCGAGAGGATGAGGAACTTCCAGGCGCCCGGTTCGATCATCGGCACGAAGGGCACGATGCAGAGGCCCATGACCGTGCCGGTCGTCATGATGAGGCCGAAGGTCGCGAGCCGGTCCGACTGATCCGACTTCAGGATGGCATTCCAGGTGGCATGCATCAGCGCTGCTGCGAGCAGCAGCGCGACGATCAGGGGCTCGACGACCAAGGGGGCACTTTCTTCTTGTTGCCCTCAACCTACGCCCGTGCCCAAGATCGAGAAAGGGCGGAAACGAAGACGAGGCATGCGATGACGATCGAAGCGTACAAGGCAGCGCGCGAATTCCTGCTGGCCCATCGCGGCGACTATGCGACGGCCTATCGCGATTTCCACTGGCCGCAGATGCAGCACTTCAACTGGGCGCTCGACTGGTTCGATGGCGAGCTGGCGCGCGGACCGCAGGCCAACCAGCCGGCGCTGACGATCGTCGGCGATGGCGCCGCGAGCCTCACCTTCGCCGAGTTGTCGGAACGCTCCAACCGCGTCGCCAACGGGTTGCGGGCGCTGGGCGTGAAGCGCGGCGACCGCATGCTGCTGATGCTGGGCAATGTAGCGCCGCTCTGGGAAGTGATGCTGGCAGCCATGAAGCTCGGCGCCGTCGTCATCCCGGCCACCACCCTGCTGACGCCGGTCGATCTCGCCGACCGCTTCGAGCGCGGCCGGGCCCGTCACGTCGTGGCCGCCGCCGGCGAGGCCGCGAAGTTCGACGGTTTCGACAAGAGCCTGACACGAATCGCCGTGGGCGAAGCACCGGATGGCTGGCATTCGTACGCCAAGCTGCTCGACCATCCGGCCGAGTTCACGCCGGACGGGCCGACCCAGGCCGACGATCCGATGCTGCTGTATTTTACGTCGGGCACGACGGCGAAGCCCAAGCTCGTGCTGCATTCCCATCGCAGTTATCCGGTGGGCCATCTGACGACGATCTTCGTGCTGGGGCTGCGGCCGGGCGACGTGCATCTCAATATCTCCTCGCCGGGCTGGGCCAAGCACGCCTGGAGCTGCTTCTTCGCGCCGTGGATCGCGGGCGCCACGATCTTCATTGCCAACCAGCCGCGCTTCAACGCGCGCTACCTGCTCGACGCGATCGTCGCCAACCAGGTGACCACGCTCTGCGCGCCGCCGACCGTGTGGCGCATGCTGATCCAGGAAGACCTGAAGTCCTGCAAGACGTCGCTGCGCGAGGTGCTGGCCGCCGGCGAACCGCTGAACCCCGAGGTGATCGAGCAGGTCGAGAAGGCCTGGGGCCTCACCATCCGCGATTTCTACGGCCAGACCGAGACCACGACGCAGGTCGGTAATCCGCCCGGCCAGCCGATCAAGCCCGGCTCGATGGGCCGCGCCCTGCCCGGCTACAGGATCCGCCTGCTCGACGCCGACGACAAGGACGCGGAGGAAGGAGAGATCTGCATCGACCTGGCGCATCGGCCGGCAGCCCTGATGCAGGGCTACCAGCAGGATGACGGCTCGATCGCACCGCTCATGGGTGCGGTCTATCGAACCGGCGACGTCGCCTCGCGCGACCGTGACGGCTACCTCACCTACGTCGGCCGCGCCGATGATGTGTTCAAGGCCTCGGACTACCGGATCAGTCCTTTCGAGCTGGAAAGCGTGCTGATCGAACATCCCGCGGTCGCCGAAGCCGCCGTGGTGCCGGCGCCCGACGCGATGCGCCTGGCCGTGCCGAAGGCCTACATAACCTTGACCGCCAGCGGCAAACCCGACCGCGCCACGGCGCTGTCGATCTTCCAGCACCTGCGCGGCCGATTGGCGCCGTTCAAGCGCGTCCGCCGCCTCGAATTCGCCGAACTGCCCAAGACCATCTCCGGCAAGATCCGCCGGGTCGAGCTGCGCCGCGACGAGGAAAAGCGCGCCGCCGACAACCAGCGCGGCCCGGGCGAATTCCGGGAGGAGGATTTTCCGGAACTGGCGAAGTGAGGCGAAAGGTCCCTCGCTAGGCTCGGGATGACAGCGTTTTCACGATGAGCGCACTGCGTCGAACCGGCCACCTTTGTCATCGCGAGCGTAGCGAGGGACCTTTAGAAGGCCTATCAGCGCGGCCCGCAGCCCGCTAATATCCCCCCATGCTTCTCCTGATCGATAACTACGACAGCTTCACCTACAACCTCGTCCACTTCCTGGGCGATCTCGGCGCGCGCTGCGTCGTGCATCGCAACGACCAGATCACGGTCGACGAAGCGCTGGCGCTGAAGCCGGCCGGAATCGTGCTCTCGCCCGGCCCCTGCACGCCCAACGAGGCTGGCATCTGCATGGACCTGATCCGCGCCGCGGCGAAGGAACAGGTGCCGCTGTTCGGCGTCTGCCTCGGCCACCAGGCGATCGGTCAGGTGTTCGGCGGCCACGTCGTGCGCGCGCCCGAGCCTATGCACGGCAAGCTGTCGGGCGTCGTCCACAGGAACCAGAGCGTGTTCGAGGACGTGCCCTCGCCCTTCCAGGCGACGCGCTACCACTCGCTGATCGTCGACCGGAAGGATTTTCCCAAGGACCTAGAAGTCACCGCCGAGACCGGCGACATCATCATGGGCCTGCGCCACAAGACCCTGCCGATCCACGGCGTGCAGTTCCACCCCGAGAGCATCGCCTCGGAACACGGCCACAAGATCCTCGAGAACTTCCTGAAGATCGCGGGCGACCACCCGAGCCAGCAGAACAAGAAGGCGGCGTAAGCGCCGACAACAAACATCCATGCTTGATCGGCGATCCCTCGTCACGTTGCTCGCAGCATCGAGCGTCGCGCCTGCGGCTTTGGCGCAAACCGCGTGGCCCGCGAAGCCCATCCGCATCATCGTGCCCTTCCCGGCCGGCCAGGCGACCGACATCCTCGCGCGCATGATGGCAGAGCAGCTGACGAAGGCGCTGGGCCAGCAGGTGATCGTGGAGAACCGGCCCGGCGCGGGTGGGCAGATCGGCGCCGATGTCGCCGCCAAGGCGACGCCCGACGGCTACACGCTGCTGATGGTGACGATTTCCACGCATGGGATCGGCCCGGCGCTCTATCCGAAGCTGCCCTACGATCCACAGAAGGATTTCGCGCCGATCGCCAATATCGGGCTGACGCCGCAGGTGCTGATGACCAGCCTCAAGAGCGGCATCGGCTCGGTCGCCGACCTCGTCGCCAAGGCCAAGGCGGGCGCCGATCTCAACTACGGCTCCTCGGGCAACGGTTCGGCCAGCCATCTCGCCGTCGAGATGCTGAAGAACGCCGCCGGTATCAAGCTCACGCACGTGCCGTTCAAGGGCAATGCCGACGCCCAGCTCGCGCTGCAGAGCGGCGACATCCAGCTCCTGTCCGATGCCGTGCCGGGTGCGGTCGGACCGGTGAGGTCCGGAAAGGTGAAGGCGATCGGCATCGCCGACGAGCGCCGCTCGCCCTTCCTGCCCGATGTGCCGACGGTCGCCGAGCAAGGCATCTACGGCGTCGTCGCCGTCGGCTGGATCGGCCTCTCCGCCCCCGCGAAGACGCCCGAGCCGATCCTCGACAAGCTCAGTGCCGAGGTGATGCGCATGCTCAAGGATCCCGCGGTGCTGGAGAAGATGAAGAGCCTGTCCTTCGTCCCGGCCAAGGAATCGCGCCAGGAGTTCGAGGCCTATATCGCCATCGAGAACACCAAATGGCGCAAGATCATCCAGGATGCCGGCGTGAAGATCGAGTAGCGCGCGAGGCTATTCCAGCACCGCGTGGCCCGCGCCGCCCTGCCCCTTCGCCTTGCGCAGCAGCAGGATCAGCGGCAGCGCCAGCAAGGCCACCAGCATCATCAGCTTGAAGTCGTTGGCATAGGCGATGACAGCAGCCTGCTTGGTCACCTCGGCATTGAGCGCTGCGCGGCCCAGCGTGGTCGCCATGTTCCAGAACTGCAACGGCCCCGCTTGGCCCAGCGCGTCGTTGAACGGCGTCACCTGGCCCGCCAGCTCGGCATGGACGAGCTGCGTGTTGCGGGTCAGCAGGAAGATTACCATCGAGATGCCGATGCTCGAGCCGATGTTGCGCATCAGGCTGTAGAGCGCCGTGCCCTGGGTGCGCAGATGGCCCGGCAGGGTCGCGAAGGTGATCGTGGACAGCGGCACGAACATGAAGCCCAGCCCCATGCCCTGCAGGACACCGGTGCGGATCAACGTCCATTCCGACACGTTGGGCGTGAAGCCCGTCATTTCCCAAAGCACCGCCGCGGTGATCAGCAGGCCGGCCGCCAGCAACAGCCGCGGATCGACCCTGTTGATGATACGGCCGACGATCATCATGGCCAGCATCGTGCCCATGCCGCGCGGCGCCAGGATCAGCCCCGCGGTGACCACTGGATAGCCCATCAGATTCTGGAGGTAGGGCGTGATCAGCGCCAGCGAGGCCAGCAGGATGATTCCGACCACGAAGATGAAGCACAGCCCGACCGAGAAATTGCGGTCCCTGAAGATGGATGGATCGATGAAGGGCTGCTTCACCGTGAAGGTCTGGACGAGGAACAGGTAGAAGGCGAGCGCCGCCAGCCCGGCTTCGACCACGATCTCGGTCGAGGAGAACCAGTCGATCTGCTCGCCGCGGTCGAGCATCATCTGGAACGAGCCGATGGCGAGGCTGAGCATCAGGAAGCCGAACCAGTCGAATGAATCGCGGCGGGTCTTCGTCTCCTCGAGATAGGCCGAGAGGCCGAGGAAGGTGACGAGGCCGATCGGCACGTTGATGTAGAAGACCCAGCGCCAATTGTAGGCTTCGGTCAGCCAGCCGCCCAGGGTCGGACCCAGGATGGGGCCCACCATGACGCCCATGCCCCACAGCGCCATCGCCGAGCCGTGCTTCTCCTTCGGGTAGGAATCGAGCAGCACCGACTGCGACAGCGGCACCAAAGAGGCGCCGAACAGGCCCTGCAGCAGGCGGAACAGCACCATCTCCGGCAGCGACGTGGCGACGCCGCAGAGCACGGAGGCGCCGGTGAAGCCTGCGACCGCGATCTGGAACAGCCGCTTGCGGCCGAGCCGTGCCTCGAGGAAACCGGTCACCGGCGTCGCGATGGCCGCCGCCACGATGTAGGAAGTCAGCACCCAGTTGATCTGGTCGGTCGTCGCCGAAAGAGAGCCCTGCATGTAGGGCAGCGCCACGTTGGCGATGGTCGTGTCCAGCGCCTGCATGATCGTCGCCAGCATGACGCACAGCGTCAGCGGCACGATGTGCCTGGGGGCGCTGCCAGCCATGATCAGAATCCGCTGAACAGGTCGCGAAGCTGGCGATGATGGCCGGTGTCGATTTCGACATAGGCGCTCATGCCGGTGCGCAGCGCCGGTGCGCCCTCCGGCATTTCGACACCGAGGCGGATCGGCACGCGCTGTACGACCTTCACCCAGTTGCCGGTCGCGTTCTGGGCCGGCAGCACGGAAAATTCCGCGCCCGTCGCCGGCGCGAGGCTGGTCACGGTCGCCTGCCATTCGCGGCCGGGATAGGCGTCGATGGAGACGGTCGCCTTGTCGCCCGGCTTGAGGTTGGCGAGGTCGGACTCCTTCGGATTGGCCTCGACCCAGACATCGGCGGTCGAGACGAGGCTGAACGCCGGCTGCGCCGCGGGCAGGTATTCGCCGGGCAGCAGCGCATCGACGTTGGTGACGATGCCGGGCATCGGCGCCACGACCGTCGTGCGGCTGAGGTCGCGGCGCGCCTTGTCGACCTGCGCCTTGGCCGCGAGATAGTTTGCATTCTGCTCGATCGGCGCATCGGCCCGACCGCCGAGTTGCCCCAGCGTCGCCTCTGCGTCGCTCTGCGCCACCAGCAACCGCTCGCGCGCCGTGTCGAGGTCGCGCTTGGCCTGGTCGAAGGTCGCCTGGGCGGAGACTCCGCGCTTCAGGAGATCCTGCTGGCGCTGGGCATTGGTCTCGAAGAAGCCGATGTCGGTCCTGGCCTGCTCGATCTGGGCGAGCTTCTGGCGATAGGTCGCCTGCTGCGTCACGATCTGGTTGCGCACGGTCCCCAGATTGGCCTCCGCGCCGGCCAGCGCGATCCTGAACGGCTCCTGGTCCAGGGTGAACAGGACCTGGCCCTTCTCCACCCTCTGGCTTTCATGCACGGCCACATTGGCGACGATACCGGAAACGTCGGTCGCCACGGTGAGCTTGCCGGCATGGACATAGGCATTGTCGGTCGAGACGTAGCGCCCGCCCGTCATGTAGGCGAACAGGCTTCCGGCCAGGACGATGGCGGGTCCCAGAACGAGCAGGATGCGGCGCAGGGTGCGCGGCTTGCGCGCCGAACCGGTCTTTTCCGCGGGCTTCCCAGCCACGTCGAAGCGCTTCAGCAGCTTCTCGGCCGCGACCTGGTCGGCATGGTTGGCGACCGGCGCCGGGGCCGTGACCTCGTCGGTGCTGCGACGGAAGGAATTCCTGTCAGCCATTGCTCGTACTCCTCTCGGCCGCCGCCGGCGCAGCCTTGTCCAGAAGATTGGCCTTCATGCTCGACAGCAGGGCAAACAAACGGTCGCGGTCTTCCTCGGCGACGCCTTCCAGCGCCTCCCCGCGGGTCGCGGCGCCTATGGTGAAAATGTCGTCCAGCAACGGGTGGGCCTTGTCGGTCAGGTAGAGCTGGCGGATGCGCCGGTCGGTCGCGTGCGCGCGGCGCTCCACGAAACCCGCCTCCTCCAGCCGGTCGAGCAGACGGGTCAGGGTGATCGGCTCGACTTCGAGAATGTCGGCCAGCCCGCTCTGCTGGATGCCCTCGTTGCGCGCGAGATGCGCCAGGACCTGACACTGCGAGCGCGTCAGACCGAGGCCGCGCGCATTTTGCTCGAACCGCTTGCGCATCAGGCGCGCCACGTCGTGCAGGAGGAATCCAAGATTTCGTTCGGGAAGTTCCATGGGCCTATCTCTTAAGTTTACTTAAGATAAGCTTGCTTACTAATTCGGCAAGGGCCTCTTGGACGAAAATCCGGATATCAAAAATAGTATTATATATCAGCCACTTCTGGCTGATTTCTCATGTGACTGAGGGCGCTAGGGCGCGATGCCGAAACCGGCGCGCTGGACCGCCTTGGTAATCGCCGCGACGTCTGCGCCCTCGGGAAGACGCATCTCCCCGTTCTTGAGGTCGACGGAGAGAGGCGCGGTACCCGCGCCGGTGGCGGCACGGGTGACGGCCTTTACGCAGCCGTCGCAATCCATGCCGGTGACCTTGAGGATGAGTTCTTGAGCCATGTGATATAGCTTCGCGCCGGCCGGTCGAGCCGGCAAGAGGCAAAAGCGCGGGGTTCTGGGTGAGCGGCGACATCGACGATTTTCGCGGCCTTCTGGCCAAGGTGGGCAACGGCGAGACTCTGGGCATCGATGAGGCGGAGCGCGCCTTCGATATCATGACCTCGGGCGACGCGACGCCGGCCCAGATGGGCGCCTTCCTGATGGGCCTGAAGGTCCGCGGCGAGACGGCCGAGGAACTGGCCGGCGGCTCGCGGGCCCTTCGGGCCAAGGTGCTGCGCGTAAAAGCGCCCGAGGGCACGATCGACATCGTGGGCACCGGCGGCGACCATCACGGCACCTACAACGTCTCCTCCTGCTCGGCCTTCGTCGTCGCGGGCGCCGGCATTCCCGTGGCCAAGCACGGCAACCGCGCCTTCACCTCGAAGTCCGGCGCCGCCGACGTGCTGTCGGCCCTGGGCATCGGCCTCGAAGTGCCCCTCGAGAAACTCGAGCAGGCGCTGGTCGAAGCCAAGGTCTGTTTCCTCATGGCCCCCCGCCATCACAGCGCCATGCGCAACGTGGCCGGCCCGCGGGTCGAGCTCGCGCCGTCGCGCACCATCTTCAATCTGCTCGGCCCGATGTCGAACCCCGCTCTGGTGACGCGCCAGCTCGTGGGCGTGTTCGATCGCCGCTGGCTGAAACCCGTCGCGCAGGCGCTGGGCCAGCTCGGGCTGGAGCGCGCGCTGGTGGTCCACGGCCAGGACGGCATGGACGAGCTCACCACGACGACCAAGAGCTGGGCCGCCTCGCTCGAAAACGGCAAGGTGACCGAGATCGAGATCGCGCCCGAGGAGATCGGCGTGAAGCGCGCGACGCTCGACGAGCTCAAGGGCGGCGACGCGGCGCATAATGCCGAGGCGATCCACGCGCTGCTGGGCGGCGCGAAGAACGCCTTCCGCGACATCGTCCTGTTGAACAGCGCCGCCGCGATCATGGTCGCGGGCAAGGCGAAGGATCTGAAGGAAGGCGCGGCCATGGCCGCCCAGTCGATCGACAGCGGCAAGGCCAAGGACGCGCTGGCGACATTGAAGAGGATTTGCGCATGAGCGACACGCTCGACAGGATCGTTGCCGACAAGAAGCGCCATGTGGCCGGGCGCATGTCGCAACGTTCGCTCAGGGTCGTCGAGAACCTGGCCCGCGACACCGATTCGCCGCGCGGCTTCGCCAGGGCGCTCAAGGCCACGATCGCCGACGGCCGTTACGGCCTGATCGCCGAGATCAAGAAGGCCTCGCCCAGCAAGGGCCTGATCCGCGAGGATTTCGACCCGCCTTCCCTCGCCCGGTCCTATGAGCGCGGCGGCGCCACCTGCCTGTCGATCCTGACCGACCAACCCTACTTCCAGGGCAAGGACGAGTACCTGACCCAGGCGCGCGCGGCGGTGAATCTGCCGGTCCTGCGCAAGGATTTCATGATCGATCCCTATCAGGTGCCGGAGGCCCGGGCGCTGGGTGCCGACTGCATCCTGCTCATCATGGCCTGCCTCGACGACGCGATGGCCGCCGAACTGGCGAAGCTGGCGCACAAATGGGGCATGGACGTTCTGGTCGAGGTGCATGACGCGCCCGAGCTCGAACGCGCGCTACAGGTCGATGCCGACCTGATCGGGGTCAACAACCGCAACCTCAAGACGCTCGCCGTCGATCTCGCCACGACCGAGAAGCTGGCGCCGCTGGTGCCGAAGGACCGCGTGCTGGTGGCCGAGAGCGGCCTGGGCTCCCCGGCCGATCTCGCGCGCATGGCCAGGGTCGGCGCCTCGGCGTTCCTGATCGGCGAGAGCTTCATGCGCAAGCCCGACGTCGAAGCGGCGGTGCGCGAGATGCTGGTCCGCGAGGCGGCATGAAGCGGAAGGCGGCGCTCACCCATTTCGACGAGGGCGGCAATGCCCGCATGGTCGATGTCGGCGACAAGGAGATCACCGAGCGGGTCGCCGTGGCCCGGGCCAGCGTCACCATGCAGGCTGCGACCCTGAAGCTGATCCGCGACAAGAAGGCCAAGAAGGGCGACGTGCTGGCGGTGGCGCAACTCGCCGGCATCATGGCGGCGAAGAGAACCCCGGACCTGATTCCGCTCTGCCATCCGCTGGCGCTGTCGTCGGTCGACGTGACGCTGTCGCTCGACGCGAAACGCAAGGCGGTCGACATCGAGGCGACCTGCAAGCTGAAGGGCCGCACCGGCGTCGAGATGGAGGCACTGACCGCCGCCTCGGTCGCCGCCCTCACCGTCTACGACATGTGCAAGGCGGTCGATCGCGGCATGGTGATCTCCGACGTGAAGCTCCTCCACAAGTCCGGCGGCAAGTCGGGCACGTGGGAAGCGCGATGAGGCCGGGAATGCTGACCGTTCGTGAAGCCCATGCGCGCGTGATCGGGGCCTTCTCTCCGCTACCCTCGGAAATCGTGTCCGTCGCCGAAGCGGCAGGGCGCGTGCTCGCGGTCTCGCCCCAGGCGCGGCTGACGCAACCGCCCACGGATCTCTCGGCGATGGACGGCTATGCCGTGCGCGCGGCCGACGTGCCGGCCGCGCCGACGACGCTCACGCTCGTGGGCCATGCGCCGGCCGGCGGTTCCTACGACCAGGCACTGAAGCCCGGCGAGGCCGTGCGCATCTTCACCGGCGGCCCGCTGCCGATGGGCGCCGACTCGATCGTGATCCAGGAAGACACCAAGGCCGACGGCACGAGGATCACCATCCTCGAAGCGCCGCGCCTGGGCCGGCACGTCCGCAAGGCCGGGCTGGATTTCTCGGTCGGCGATACGCCGCTCGCGGTGGGCCGCACGCTGACGATGCGCGACCTCGCTTTGGCTGCCGCCATGAGCCACCCGTGGCTCTCGGTGCGTCGCAAGCCGCGGGTCGCCATCCTCTCGACAGGCGATGAGCTCGTGATGCCGGGCGAGCCGGTCGGCCGCAATCAGATCGTCTCCTCGTCCGGCATTGCGGTCGCCGCCCTCGTGCGCGGCTGGGGCGGCGAGCCCACGCTGTTCGATATTGCCCGCGACGACGCCCGGCTGATCGAGAGCTGCATCGAGGCCGGCGCGCAGCACGACCTGCTGATCACGCTCGGCGGCGCCTCGGTCGGCGACCACGATCTGGTGCAGGGCGCCCTCAAGGCCCAGGGATTCGACATGGATTTCTGGAAGATCGCCATGCGTCCCGGCAAGCCGCTGATGTTCGCCGCCCGCGACCGCGCCCGCGTGCTCGGCCTGCCGGGCAATCCCGTCTCGACCATGGTCTGCGCACTGCTGTTCATGAAGCCCGCCCTGGAGCGCATGCTTGGCCAACCGGGCGACCTCGTGCGGACACAGCCCGCCCGCCTCGCGGTCGACGTGAAGCAGAACGACCAGCGCGAGGACTATGTCCGGGCACACCTCGCCCAAGCGTCCGACGGTACCCTTACCGTCGATCCCCACCCGGTGCAGGACAGTTCGATGCTGTCGGTCCTGGCCGCCTGCGACGGGCTGATGATCCGCCCGCCCCACGATCCCGCGCGCAAGGCGGGCGACCTCGTACATGTGGTTGATCTGCGAGCGCTCGGGCCTTTTTAGTGGCGCCTTCCTTCATTCCGAGGTCGGCGTGGCGCCGTCGGCTCGCGTACGAACTGATCTACCTGGCGTTCGGCTTCAGCCGCTCGGGCATGTTCAACGTCGGCTTTGCCCCGGCGCGGCAAGGCATCCTCGCGAACCCGGCGTTCGCGGTCCGCCCGACCCAGATCGAACTCTACGCCCAGATGTTCGATCAGGTCCGATGGGATGCCGAGCAATGGCGCCGCAGCGACTGGCTCGAACTGGCGGCGGGTTGCGGTGGCGGTCTCCTTTACCTGCACACGCAGCATGCGCCGCGGTCCGGGTCGGGCGTCGAACTGTCCCATGTCGCGGCGTGGCGAGCGAGGCGCCTGGGCCTTGACGTCCGACAAGGCGACGCCGCGCGGCTCCCGGTGGAAAGCGGCCGCTTGGATGGCATCTTCTGCCTGGACGCTTTGGGCTACTTTCCACCAGCGGCGTTCACGGAAGCATTCCGGGTGCTGAAGCCCGGCGGCATCCTGCTGTGCGGGGAGTCATTTCGGGGCAATCCAGATGCGGCGCGTGACCACTACCATCGCCGAGCCGGCGCCGCCGGTTTCGAACTCATCGGTTGTCATGACGCCTCGGCAGGCGTTCGGGGGGCGGTGTTGGAACGCAGCACGAGCACGCTGCCGATCGCCTTCACGCTTCTTCCATTCATCCGGGACTCATTGAAGGAGATGCTCTCCCACGAAGGCAGCCGGAGACTCGGTCAATGGTGTTCAGGCACCATGTGCTTTGTCATCACCAGCTTCCGGCGACCGGATTGAGGACGAGGCGAAACCGTGGCCTTTCTCTTCGGTCCCCCCCCACCGGCTGGTGGCCCCGGGACTCTCCTGCGACAGTTCCGTCGCACAGCCCCACAGGCGTTCCGCGAAGACTGTCCGACGCTAGACCTCTTCTTCCCAATCCTCCGTGCCCTCGGGATA
>Ga0209066_10005761_pt1 | contig 12912 bp, 11 predicted proteins | sample All_14_2_FD_187198 | JGI IMG/M metagenome (GOLD analysis project Ga0209066, IMG submission 187198) | Freshwater microbial communities in response to fracking from Pennsylvania, USA - Allegheny Zone_MetaG_DW_15 (SPAdes) (version 2) ...
GGGGTGGGTCATGTGCGTGGGGGCGTGGAGCAGCGAGCCGCTGCGGAAGGTGGAGCCAGACACTGTAGGCAACCCCTGCGGTTCAGCCAACCATGAAAACCGAATGACCTTATTCGCGGATCCCCTGGGTGGTGCTGTGTCTGGACGGCCTGCTGGGTGAGGGTGGTTCTCTTAGCTTGTTTGGCTATAAAAAAACAAAAAATGATTCGTTTGAGTTTTGATGATGCGTGTCTACAGTCGTTTCAACCCTTCACACACAGGAGAGAAACGCATGTCCAACACATGGAAATTCGAAACCCAATCCGTCCACGCAGGCTACAGGCCCGACCCCACCACCAAGGCGGTGGCGGTGCCCATCTACCAGACGGCGGCCTACGCCTTTGACAGCGCCCAGCACGGGGCCGACCTGTTCGACCTGAAGGTGCCGGGCAACATCTACACCCGCATCATGAATCCCACGCAGGACGTGCTGGAGCAGCGTGTGGCGGCGCTGGAAGGTGGCATTGCCGCGCTGGCACTGGCCTCCGGCCAGGCAGCGGTGACCTACGCCATCCAGACCATTGCCGAGGCGGGCGACAACATCGTGGCCAGCACCGCGCTGTACGGCGGCACCTACAACCTGTTTGCGCACACGCTGCCGCTGTCGGGCATCACCACCCGGTTTGCCGACCACCGCGACCCCAGCAGCTTCGAGCCGCTGATCGACGAACGCACCAAGGCCATCTTTGTCGAGTCATTGGGCAACCCCCAAGGCAATGTGACCGACATCGCCGCACTGGCCGAGATTGCCCACCGCCATGGCGTGCCGCTGATCGTGGACAACACCGTGGCCACGCCGTTTTTGCTGCGCCCCATCGAGCACGGGGCCGACATCGTGGTGCATTCGCTGACCAAATACCTGGGCGGCCACGGCACCACCATCGGCGGGGCCATTGTGGACAGCGGCAAGTTTCCGTGGGCGGAACACAAAGCCCGCTTCAAACGCCTGAACGAACCCGATGTGAGCTACCACGGCGTGGTGTACACCGAAGCCCTGGGGCCAGCCGCCTACATCGGACGTGCCCGCGTGGTGCCGCTGCGCAACACCGGCGCGGCCATTTCGCCCTTCAACGCCTTCCTCATCCTGCAAGGCATCGAAACGCTGGCCCTGCGGCTGGAGCGCATCAACGCCAACACGCTGGCCGTGGCGCAGCACCTGCAAAACCACGCCAAGGTGAGCTGGGTGAACTACGCGGGCTTGCCCGAGCACCCCGACCACGCACTGGCGCAGAAGTACCTGGGCGGCAAAGCCTCGGGCCTGCTGACCTTCGGCGTGAAAGGCCCTGCCGGTGAAGGCCGCGCTTCGGGCGCTCGCTTCCTGGATGCGCTGCAACTGTTCACCCGCCTGGTGAACATCGGCGACGCCAAATCGCTGGCCACGCACCCTGCGTCCACCACCCACCGCCAGCTCAGCCCCGAAGAGCTGGCCAAGGCGGGAGTGGCGGAAGACACGGTGCGCCTGTCCATCGGCATCGAGCACATCGACGACCTGCTGGCCGACCTCGATCAGGCATTGGCCGCCGTCTGACCCATCTTCCCACGCACCACAGGAGCCGACCATGACCACACCTTTGTCCGACGCCGCGCTGGACCAGTTGTTTCGCACCGCCCGCACCGTGCACGCGTTCAAGCCCGAACCTGTGTCGGACGACACCCTGCGCCAGCTGTACGACTTGCTCAAATGGGGCCCTACCGCCTTCAACGCACAGCCTGCGCGCTATGTGTTTGTGAAAAGCGCCGAGGCCAAGGCCAAGTTGCGCCCCGCACTGTCGTCGGGCAACGTGGCACAGACCGAGCAGGCTGCGGTCACGGTCATCGTGGCGCACGACACGCGGTTTCAAGACCATTTGCCCGCGCAGTTCCCGGCCTACGACGCCAAGCCGCTGTTCGACGGCAACGCCGCGTTGGCCGAGGCCACCGCGTTTCGCAACAGCAGCCTGCAAGGGGCTTACCTGATCCTGGCTGCCCGCGCACTGGGGTTGGACGCAGGCGCGCAGTCGGGTTTCAACCCCCAGGCTGTGAACGACGCTTTCTTCCCTGATGGCCGCTTCAAGGTCAACTTCATCATCAACCTGGGCGTGGCCGACCACAGCGCCACCCACCCGCGTGGCCCGCGTCTGTCGTTTGACGACGTGGCGCAAATCCTCTGAGCGGCCTCAGGCCACCTTGACCGAACTTTGCCCATGACACGCCCATTCAAAACATCCCGCCCAAGTCTGGCGCTGGCAGGCATGGCAGCCAGTGCTGCCCTGCTGCCCCTGACAGCACAGGCCACCAACGGCTACTTTTCTCACGGCTACGGTGCAAAGGCGCAAGGCATTGCGGGTGTTGGCATTGCCCTGCCGCAGGATGCGCTGGCCGCTGCCACCAACCCGGCCGGCATCGCTGCCGTGGGTGATCGCACCGACCTGGGCCTGACCTGGTTTGCCCCCAGCCGCGAAGCCAGCATCACCGGTAACGCCTTTGGCCCCGATGCCACCCACAGCGGCAACGGCAAGAAAAATTTCTTCATCCCAGACTTCGGCATCACCCGCCAGATCAGCCCCCAGCTGTCCTGGGGCGTGGCGGTGTACGGCAACGGCGGCATGAACACCGACTACGGCACCAACCCCTTTGGCCGCTTCGGTGCCACGGGGTCAGCGGGTGTGAACCTGGAACAGCTGTTCATTTCCCCTTCGGTGGCTTACAAATGGAACGATGCCCACACGGTGGGCGTGGCGCTGAACGTGGCGCACCAGCGCTTCTCGGCCAAGGGCTTGGGCCTGTTCAGCGCCTTTTCCGGCGCACCGGGCAACGTGAGCGACCAGGGCACCGACACCAGCACCGATGCGGGTGTGCGCCTGGGCTGGACGGGCAAGGTCACGCCACGCCTCACGCTGGGGGCCACCTGGGCCTCCAAGGTGTCGGGCAAATTCGACAAGTACAAAGGCCTGTTCGCCGACGGCGGCGGATTTGACGTGCCTGAAAACTACGGGCTGGGCCTGGCCTTCGAGCTGTCGCCCGACACCACGCTGGCCGCCGATGTGCAGACCATCCGCTACAGCAAGGTGCATTCGGTGGGCAACTCGGTGGCCTCGCTGTTCGGTGGCTCGCCTCTGGGCAGCGCAAACGGCCCCGGCTTTGGCTGGCGTGACCAGACCGTGCTGAAGGTTGGCGTGCAGCACAAGGCCAGCAAAGACTTGACACTGCGTGCCGGCTTCAGCGCCGCCAACCAGGTGGTCAAACCGGGCGAAACCTTCTTCAACACCGTGGCACCGGGCGTGGTGCGCCGCCACGTGACGCTGGGCTTCACGCTGGCCACCCAGGGTGGCGGTGAATGGTCTGGCTTTTACGCACTGGGGCTGGGCGAGCGGGTGAACGGCTCGGGCTCGATCCCACCCGGGTTCCCGCCCGGCGGCTTGGGTGGGGGCAACGCCAACGTGCGCCTGAAAGAACACATCGTCGGCATCTCCTACGCGTGGACGTATTGACCCGCTGACAGGTCCGGCAGGGCTTGCACGCGTGAAATGTGAAGCCAAAAGTGCACCTGCCGCTTTATGCAAAAGCGATGACAGCTATCAAAAATGAAAGGCACCTCATGAGCACAACCCTTGCCCGCCTCCGTTGGGCTGCGTGTCTGGCCACCGCACTGTGGTCCGGCAGCGGCATGGCACAAGACGCCGCCTTGCAAACCCGCGCCTGGGCGGCGGCCTGCGCCGCCTGCCACGGCACTGGCGGCGCGGCCCACACCGGCATTCCGGCCATTGCGGGCCAAGACCAGGCCGTGCTGCAGCAGAAGTTGCTGGCCTACAAGGCGGGCACCCTGCCCGCCACGGTGATGCACCAGCACGCCAAGGGCTACACCGATGAGCAACTGGCCCGCTTGGCCGAGCACTTTTCCCGCCAACCCAAATAACACAAGGACCCTGTCATGACCACATGGAATCGGCGTGCGCTGTTGGCCGCGTTGGGCGGCACGGCCGCTTTGTCTCTGGCCGGGTGCGCCACCTCACCCGCCAAACCCGCTGCGCGGGTGGTGGTGATCGGTGGCGGCTTCGGCGGTGCCACGGCGGCCAAATACATCCGCCTGTGGGCCCCCGAAATTGACGTGGTGCTGGTCGAGCGCGAGCAGGCTTTCGTGTCTTGCCCCCTGAGCAACCTGGTGCTGGGCGGCAGCGAAACCATCGACAAACTCACCACCGGTTACGACACCTTGCAAAAGAAATACGGCGTGCGCCTGGTGCGCGGCGAGGCCGTGGCGGTGGATGCCGACAAGCGCCTGGTGCGCCTGGCCAGCGGCGACGTGCTGCCCTATGACCGCCTGATCGTCTCGCCCGGCATCCACTTTCAGTACGAGCAGGTGCCTGGCCTTGAAAAGCCCGAGGCCCAGGCCCGCGTGCTGCACGCCTGGAAAGCAGGCCCGCAAACCGTGGCCCTGCGCCAGCAGCTCGAAGCCCTGCCCAACGGCGGGGTGTACGCGCTGCACATCCCCAAAGCCCCTTACCGCTGCCCACCCGGCCCCTACGAGCGCGCGGCCCAGGTGGCCTGGTACTTCCAGCAGCACAAGCCCCGCTCCAAGGTGCTGGTGCTCGATGCCAACCCCGACATCGTGTCCAAAAAAGGCCTGTTTCTCAAAGCCTGGAACGAGCGGTACCCCGGCCTGGTGGAGTACCGCCCCAACAGCGAACTGGTCAGCGTGGATGCTGCGAGCAACACCATCGAACTGAGCTTTGACAAAGTGAAGGCTGGTGTGCTGAACGTGGTGCCCCCGCAGCAGGCAGGCAAGATTGCGCAAACCGCAGGCCTGATCACGGCCAACGCCAAGTGGTGCGGCGTGAACTTCCAGACCTTCGAGTCGGTGGCTGTGCCCAACATCCATGTGCTGGGCGACGCCACGCTGTCGGCGCCGGGCATGCCCAAGTCAGGCTTCATGGCCAACAACCACGCCAAAGTGGCCGCCGACGCCGTCATTGCGCTGCTGACAGGGCGCGCGGTCAACCCGGACCCGATCATTGCCAACACCTGCTACAGCTTCGTGTCGGACACCGACGTGGTGCACGTGGCGTCCGTTCACAAATGGAACGCCACCCAGAAAACACTGGTACCCGTGGAGGGTGCAGGCGGCCTGTCTTCACAAGCCAACGCCATCGAAGGGCAATACGCCAAATCATGGGCGCGCAACATCTGGGCCGACGCCCTGCTCTGACACATGAATTTTCAACAACTGCGCTCGGTGCGCGAAACGGTGCGTTGCGGCTTCAACCTGACCGAGGTGGCGGCCATGCTGTACACCTCTCAACCGGGTGTCAGCCGCCAGATCCGAGAGCTGGAAGACGAACTGGGCATCGACATTTTTGTGCGCCTGGGCAAACGCCTGACCGGCCTGACCCCGCCGGGCGAAACGCTCATTCCCATCATCGAACGGCTGCTGGAAGACGCCGAGAACCTGCGCCGTGCCGGGGCCGACTTTTCCACATCCCACCAGGGCAGGCTGTCGGTGGCGGCCACGCACTCGCAGGCCCGCTATGCGCTGCCACCGGCTGTGCGCGACTTCCGCCAGGTGTTCCCGGATGTGAGCTTTCATTTGCATCAGGGCTCGCCCAAACAGGTGGCTGAAATGCTGCTGTCGGGCGAAGCAGACCTGGGTGTGGCCACCGAGGCGCTGACCGAGTACCCCCAACTGGTCACGCTGCCCTGCTACCGCTGGACACACAGTGTGGTGGTGCCCCCGGACCACCCACTGACTGAACTGACCGAACTGGTCACGGTAGAAGACCTGGTGCGCTACCCCATCATCACCTACGAGCAGGGCTACACCGGCCGCTCGCACATTGACGAGGGGTTTGCCAAACAAGGCCTGCAGCCCAACGTGGTGCTGACTGCCATGGATGCCGACGTCATCAAAACCTACGTTGAGCTGGGCATGGGCATTGGCATCGTGGCGTCCATCGCTGTGGACAACCAGCGCGACACCCATTTGCGTGTGCTGGACGCGGGCCATCTGTTCGAGATCAACACCACGCGACTGGCCATCAAGCGCGGCACCTGGCTGAGGGGCTATGTGTTCAGCTTCATCGAAACGTTTGCGCCTTCGCTCACCAAGGAAGAGGTGCTGCGGGCGTTGCAGCCGGTGGCGTGACCCCGGAGACGCCTACCACCCCATAGTCGCTGACGGCATAAGCAAACGCCGAAATCTGATTCGACTTGACCCGCCCCGCTGCTTACGCTGACCCCTTCCTCAACCACTGCAAACAGCACCATGAACACCACATTCACCCGCAGAACCTTTGGCGTCACCCTGGCAGCCACCATGGCCACGCTGGGCTGGACCACCGGCGCACAAGCCCAGGCGTTGCCCAAAGAAGTCCGGATCGGATGGCAAAAAGGCTCTGCCATCCAGATCCTGGTGCGCAAACAACAGGTCATCGAGCAGCGGCTCAAAGCCCTGGGGGTCGATTCGGTCAAGTGGGTGGAATTCCAGTTCGGCCCCCCCATGCTGGAGGCCCTCGGTGCCGGGGCGATCGACCTTGGTTCGGTGGGCGACACACCGCCCATCTTCGCGCAGGCCGGAGGGTCCAACCTGGTGTATGCCGCCGCCTCTCCTTCGGCCCAACACGCCGTGCTGGTGCCCAAGCACTCGCCCATCAAAACCCTGGCCGACCTGAAAGGCAAGAAAGTGGCCTTCGGCAAAGGCTCCAGCGCCCAGAACGTCACGCTCAAAGCCCTGGCCCTGGCAGGGTTGGGCATCAAGGACATCGAGCCCTCCTACCTGTCCCCTGCCGATGCCACTGCCGCGTTCAACGGTGGGAATGTCGATGCCTGGACCGTTTGGGACCCTTACTACGCCATCGCCGAGACCCGGTACGAAGCCCGCGTGATCGCGGACACGTCGGATGCACGGCTGCGCAGTTCCTCTTACTACATCGCCCACAAGGACTTTGCCCACAAGCACCCGCAGGTGCTGGCCGCCGTGCTGGATGAAATCCGCAAGGTCACCGTCAAGGCCGGGCAGAACCGGGATGAACTGGCGGCACTCGCGGCAGAGGCCACGGGAATCGACATCAAAGCCTGGCAAATCGCCTTCAACCGGGCAGAGTTCACGCTGGGCCCTGTGACGGATGCCCACGTGGCCCAGCAGCAGCAACTGGCCGACACCTTTCAGTCGCTGGGCATCATCCCCAAAAAAATCCACGTGGCCGACATCGTCTGGCGTGCCCCGGCAGGCAAGTGAGTTTGGCGACCGGGGCACGCAGACGCCCCAGTGGCTCGGCCTTTTCAGGTGGCCCCAGTGACTGTGGCCACCCGGTTGCGCCCTTCGTCTTTGGCCTTGTACAAGGCCTGATCCGCCAGAGACACAAGCGTCCCTGGCTGGCCATTGCGGGCATCAGCGCCCGGGTACACAGTGGCCACCCCAAGGCTCAGGGTGACCCATTGGGCCACGTCGCTGCCCGCATGGGGCAACGCCACCGCTTCGACCTCTGCCCGGATGCGCTCGCCCACCTGACGCGCCCCCTCCAGATCGGTGCTGGGCAGGATGATGGCGAATTCCTCGCCCCCGTAGCGGGCGGCCAGGTCGGAGGCCCGGAAGGCCAGCCGCTGGAAAACCGCCGCCACCGCCTTGAGGCAGTCGTCACCCCCCTGGTGGCCATACACGTCGTTGTAGCGCTTGAAATGGTCCACATCGGCCAGGATCAGCGACAGCGGTGCGTTCGCCCGTCCCGCGCGGCTCCACTCGTGCTGCAGGCGTTCGTCAAAAGCCCGCCTGTTGGCGATGCCCGTCAGGCCGTCCAGCGTGGCCAGCCGCTCCAGTGCCGTCTGGGCCAGCTTTTGTTCGGTGACGTCGCGCAGGGTCTCAATCACCGCGATCAGCTGGCCGTCTGCGGCGTAAATGGGCCCGGCGTCAATCGCCAGGTAATGCCGCTGGCCCACCCGGGGCATGACACACCAGTTCTCGGCCCTGACCCCGTGCCCCAGGTCGGACGGTTCGGTGTGAAACGGGTAGAGGGTGTCCAGCTCGTTCGCACGCCCCTGGGCCAACACGTCGGCCAGACACAAGCGCGGCTCGTCGTAAAACGCCTGCCAGTGGTCCGAGGTGCCCATGACGTCTTTGGCGGCCACACCGGTCAGGCGTTCACAGGCGCGGTTCCAGACGATCACCCGGCATTCATGGTCGAGAACGAAAGTGGGCACCACCAGGTGCTGCATCAGGTTGACGGCAAACGCCTTGTCCTGGGCGTTCCTCTCCAAATTCTCGTTCGTCATGGCTTGTCCCGTGTGTCTTATGGCAGTCATCTGAGTCGCTGCGGGCGGCAGTTTGCCACAGCAGGCACCGGACAAAGGGCCTTCGGCCCACCGACGCGGCGCAGATGAACGGTGTCGGCCCCAAACCACGGCCCCTGGAGCGGGGACAGCCCCTCCCCGCTGGGGGCGCTCGCTCAAGCCGCCTTGTCTGCCTCACGTGGCAGCACGTGGCGGTTTTCCGGGCGTTTCAATCCCAGGTGTTCGCGCAAGGTGGTGCCGGTGTAGGCGGTGCGGAACAGGCCACGGCGCTGCAGCTCGGGGATGACCAGGTCCACAAACTCGTCCAGGCTGGCGGGCAGCACCGGCGGCAGCACGTTGAAGCCGTCGGCCGCGCCGTTTTCGAACCACAGTTGCAACTGGTCGGCGATCTGGGCGGGGGTGCCCACCAGCGTCCAGTGGCCGCGGGCGGTGGCCACCCATTGGTAGAGCTGGCGGATGCTGAAGCCGTGCTTCCTGGCGATGTCGCTCATCATCTGCTGGCGGCTCACCCAGCCTTCGGTGCGGGGCAGCTCGGGCAAGGGGCCGTCCAGCGGGTACCCCGACAGGTCCACCCCGCCCGACAGGCGAGACAGCAGGTCCAGGCCGTCTTCGGGGGCGATCAGGTCGTTCAGTTCTTGCAGCTTGGCGCGGGCCTCTGCCTCGGTGCGCCCCACGTAGACCGACACGCCGGGCATGACCTTCAGCTCGTCGGGCGAGCGGCCGTGTTTGGCCAGCCGCCCTTTCAGGTTCTTGTAGAAGGCCTGGGCGTCTTCCAGGCTCTGCTGGGCGGTGAACACCACCTCTGCCGTGCGGGCGGCCAGCTCCAGCCCGGGTTCGGACTGACCGGCCTGCACCACCACCGGGTGGCCCTGGCGCGAGCGCGAGACGTTGAGCGCCCCGGCCACCGAAAAGTGTTTGCCCTGGTGGCGGGGTGGGTGGACCTTGGCGGGGTCGAAATAGCGCCCGCTGGCGGTGTCGCGCACAAAGGCGTCGTCTTCCCAGCTGTCCCACAGCGCGGTCACGGTGTCCACGAACTCGTTGGCGCGGTCGTAGCGGTCGGTGGCGACCAGCTGCTGCCCGAAGCCGTAGTTCTTGGCCGTTTCGTCCCCGATGGTGGTGACCACGTTCCAGCCCGCACGCCCGTCGCTCAGTGCGTCCAGCGAGGCAAACTTGCGCGCCAGGTTGTAGGGCTCTTCGTAGGTGGTGGAGGCCGTGGCAATGAAGCCGATGTGGCGGGTGACGGTGGACAGCGCCGAAAACAGCGTGACCGGCTCGAAGTCCACCGCCTTGGCGCTGGAGCCCGAGCCGATGACGCCGCTGAAGTTCACACCCAGGCCGTCGGCCAGGAAAAAGGCGTCGAACAGCCCACGCTCGGCGGTCTGGGCCAAGCGTTTGTAGTGCTCGAAGTTCAACGGCCCGAAGGCGTTGGACCCGGGGTGCCGCCAGGCGGCTATGTGTTGGCCTGCGCCGGGCAGAAACGCCCCCAGGCGAAGTTGCGGGCGGGATGGATGGGACATGCGCATGACTCCTATCGATGGAACAGATGGGCAACCGACTCTAGGCAGCGCCCCCCTCCGGCGAAACGACGCATTGCGCATATGCACATGCGCATCCCTTCGTTGGCGACGACGGGGAGTCCTTTCTAAGCTGCCCTCCTGCCCCCAACCAGGAAAGCCCATGTCACGCCCCAACGACCTGTCCCCCGCCTTCACACGATTTGGCGTGGAGCCTTACACGCCCACCATTGGAGCCGTCGTCCACGACTTGGACCTGAGCCAGCCGCTGGACGCCACCACCCAGGCCGAACTGCAAACCGCACTGGCCCGACACGAGGTGCTGTTCTTTCGCCAGCAACACCTCACACCGGACCAGCACGTGGCCCTGGCCCGCGCCTTCGGCCACGTGAAAGAGGTTCAAGCCTTCTTTCCCAGGCTCGACAGCCACCCGGCCATCGAAATCGTGGAAAGCACGGCACAACGCCCCTCCGCCGCCAACAACTGGCATGCCGACATCACCTGGCGCGACAACCCACCCGTGGCCACCGTGCTGCACGCGCAGGTGTTGCCGGCCGTGGGAGGCGACACCGTCTGGGCCAGCCTGACGCGGGCCTTCGAAAGCCTGTCACCCGCCTTGCAGGCCCACCTCGAAACGCTGACGGCGGTGCACACCTGGGAAATCAGCCGCTGGACCGAATACCTGCTGGGCAAGGACCAAGGCGAACAACACCTGCGCGAAGCCCGCGCCAAGTACCCGCCAGTGGAGCACCCGGTGGTGCGGGTGCACCCGATCACCGGCAAAAAAATCCTCTACGTCAACCCCACCTTCACCAGCCACATCAAAGGGCTGCCCAGAGCACAGAGCGACAGCCTGCTGGCACAGCTGTTCGCGCTGGTGGTGGTGCCCGAGTTCCAGGCACGGCTGCGCTGGGAGCCAGGCACGGTGGCCATCTGGGACAACCGTTCCACCCAGCACTATGCGGTGGGCGATTACTTCCCGCAGCACCGCAAGCTGCACCGCATCACCGTCACGGCAGACCGGGCTTTTTCTTGATCCCTCTGGCGTGTGGCGAAAATGAACGCCTACAGTGCGAACACACCCCCCCAAACCGTTCCAGCCGCATGAAGCAGCGGGGCGTGGGTTCAGAACCGACCTCACAGGAAGCACCTCCATGACGCAGATCTACGCAGACAACTCGCTCTCCATTGGCCGCACCCCGCTGGTCAAGCTCAACCGCATCACCGGCGGTGCCGGGGCCACCGTGCTGGCCAAGATCGAAGGCCGCAACCCGGCCTACTCGGTCAAGTGCCGCATCGGCGCGGCCCTGGTCTGGGATGCCGAAAAGCGCGGTGTGCTGGGCGCAGGCAAAGAGCTGGTGGAGCCCACCAGCGGCAACACCGGCATCGCGCTGGCGTTTGTGGCCGCCGCACGCGGCATCCCCATCACCCTCACCATGCCCGACACCATGAGCATCGAGCGGCGCAAGCTGCTGCTGGCCTACGGTGCCAAGCTGGTGCTGACCGAAGGGGCCAAGGGCATGAAGGGTGCGATTGCCAAGGCCGAAGAAATCGCGGCCTCCGACCCCGCAAAATACGTGCTGCTGCAACAGTTCAAGAACCCGGCCAACCCCGCCATTCACGAAGCCACCACCGGCCCCGAAATCTGGGCCGACACCGACGGCGGCATCGACATCCTGGTGTCCGGTGTGGGCACGGGCGGCACCATCACCGGCATCTCGCGCTACATCAAGCACACCCAGGGCAAGGCCATCACCACGGTGGCGGTGGAGCCTTCGGCCAGCCCGGTGCTGACGCAAACCCGAGCCGGCGAAGAAGTGAAGCCCGGCCCGCACAAGATCCAGGGCATCGGGGCCGGGTTCGTGCCCGATGTGCTCGACCTGTCGCTGGTCGATGCCATCGAGCAGGTCAGCAACGAGGACGCGGTGGACTTTGCCCGCCGCCTGGCGCGGGAAGAAGGCATCCTGGCCGGCATTTCGTGTGGCGCTGCCACGGCCGCTGCGGTGCGGTGGGCGCACAAGCCCGAAAACGCGGGCAAGACCATCGTGGTCATCCTGCCGGACTCGGGCGAGCGTTACCTCAGCTCGGTGCTGTTCGAGGGCTTTTTCGACGCGGCGGGTTTGCCTGCCTGAACACAAACGGCCGCCCGAAGCGCTTGATCGGCCCGCTCGCCACCAGAAAATTTACAAAAAAACAGCCGCCAGCGCTTCATGAAAAAGCGCTGACAGCTATCAATTCAAAAGCAACGAGCCCCCAGCTCAGGACACCAGAAAACGGGCCACCTGCTGCTGCAGCAGTTCGGCCTGTTCGCGCAGCGCGGCGGCCGACGACGCGGTTTCTTCCACCAGGGCGGCGTTTTGCTGGGTGTTGGAGTCCAGCTGCTGAATGGCTTGTCCCACCTGCTCCACGCCGCTGGCCTGCTCACGGGCAGACACATGGATCTCGCCCAGCAGGCGGTTGATCTCCTTCACGTTGGAGACCACTTCGGCCATGACCTGCCCGGCACTTTCCACCACCTGGGTGCCTGCCGACACCTTGTCCACGCTGCTGGTGATGAGCCCCTTGATTTCCTTGGCCGCCTCGGCACTGCGCCCGGCAAGGCTGCGCACCTCGGACGCCACCACCGCAAACCCACGCCCGGCCTCCCCGGCCCGGGCCGCTTCCACGGCAGCGTTCAGGGCCAGGATGTTGGTCTGAAAGGCAATGCCGTCGATGACCCCGATGATGTCGCCGATCTTGGCCGACGAGGTCTGGATGTCGCGCATGGTGTCCACCACCTGGCCAATGATGGCCCCGCCCTTTTCGGCCACCGAAGCGTTGGTGTTGGCAAAGGTGGACGCCGCCTGCGTGCGCTGGGCGTTGTCCCCCACCTGGGAGCTGATTTCCTCCATGGCGGCAGCCTGTTGCTCCAGCGAGGCCGCTGCGGACTCGGTGCGGGCCGACAGGTCCATGCTGGCGTTGGAAATTTCCACGCTGGCGTTGTTGAGTTCGCGGGCCGAGTGCCGCACGCGGCGGATCAGTTCGTGCAACGAGTCGTAGGCCTTGCGCAGGTCCACGATCACCGCCGCCGGTTCGTCCTGGCCCCAGGGTTGGGCGGGAG
>Ga0209066_10005762_pt1 | contig 12910 bp, 7 predicted proteins | sample All_14_2_FD_187198 | JGI IMG/M metagenome (GOLD analysis project Ga0209066, IMG submission 187198) | Freshwater microbial communities in response to fracking from Pennsylvania, USA - Allegheny Zone_MetaG_DW_15 (SPAdes) (version 2) ...
CCATGGCCAGTTCCTTGGCACGTTGGAGGGTTTTGATGAGCATCTGCTCGGCGGCCAGCACGGTTTTGTGTAGGTAAACCTGCCAGTACATGAGCCGCCGTGCAATGAGGAATTTTTCGATGGAATAAACGCCTTTTTCCTCCACCACCAGTTCGCCGTCGTGTACGGCCAGCATTTTGATGATGCGGTCGAAGCCGATGACGCCCTCGGACACGCCCGTAAAATAGCTGTCCCGGTTGAGGTAGTCCATGCGGTCCATGTCGAGCTGACCGGAGACGAGCTGGTGGAGGAACTGTTTCGGGTATTCATCCTTGAAAATGCGAATGGCGAGGCCGAGTTTTCCGTGGAAAACTTCGTTAAGCCGCTCCATGAAACGCAGCGAAAGCTCCTCGTGGTGGACGTTGATGAGCGTGTGCTCAAGCGTGTGCGAGAACGGCCCATGCCCGATGTCGTGCAGTAGGATGGCGATTTTGACACCCTCAGCCTCCTTGTCGGTGATGTCCACGTCTTTCGAGCGCAGCACGTCAATGGATTGGCACATGAGGTGCAGCGCCCCCAGCGCATGGTGGAAGCGGGTGTGCAGCGCCCCCGGATACACGTAGTGCGTCAGGCTCACCTGCTTGATGCGCCGCAGCCGCTGGAAGTACGGGTGGTCCACCAGGTCGAGCAGGATGCCGTGCGGGATGCTCGTGAAGCCGTAAACCGGGTCGTTGAATATTTTGATTTTGTTCATTTTCAAGGTCTCTGAGCAGGAGAGAGTGAGGAAATGAGCGAGTGAGCAGGTGAGCAAGCTCATCAAGGTTTTTCACCCGTTCACTCGCTGACCTGCTCACCCGCTACTTTTGGCAAGTATTTTGGCAAAAATGTAGGGATTTTACAGGACGATGCAATCATTTTGAAAAAAAATCGTCCTTAGCGTCCAGTGGTTAAAACAGCGTTAAAAAGTATCCCCTCCGCTGCTGTCGAAAACATTTATTTGGCATTAATTGTAAACTTGTTGGTCAGATTGGGATTCTAGTTGCGGCCCCCTTAACTTTGGTGTTCCAATTTTGTCCAATAACTCAAGAAATGACTGACCACCCGCAACAAATATCAATTTTAAACCGCATTAAAGAAGTGATTATGAAAAACAAAGGTCTCCTGCTCACCCTCGTGGCTGCTGCTGCTTTGCTTTGGGCCTTTTACCTGCCCGTCAACAATGCGCAGAAAGAGGCAACCCTGATGCAGTCCATCCTGACCGACCTGAACTACTACCACTACCAGCCACTGGAAGTGAACGATAATCTTTCGGAGAAACTGCACGACCTCTTCCTCGACCGCCTCGACGGCAGCCGCCGCTGGCTGACCCAATCGGACGTGAACCAGTTGGACCCTTGGAAGAAAAAGCTGGACGACGAAGCCAACGAAGGTACATTCGCCTTCCTCGACCTAGCCACGAAACTGCAAGACGCTGGTATCAAAAAGACGCAAGCCTGGTACCGGGAATTACTTGCCAAGCCGTTCAATTTCAAGGAAAAAGAAGCCATCGAAACTGATAGCGACAAAAAACCATTTGCAAAGGACGACCAACAACTGAAAGAATATTGGCGCCAGCAAATGAAGTGGGAAGTGCTCAGCCGCTACACCGAAAAGCTGGAGAAAAAAGAAAAAGGCGAAGCCGATTTCAAGGATAAAACAGAGACGGAACTGGAAGCCGAAGCTCGCAAGGACGTGCTCAAGGTCTATGACGACTGGTACGAGCGCTTGGAAAAACGCAAGCGCAACGACTACCTGAGCATGTATCTCAACGCCTTCACCAATATCTTCGACCCGCATACTGAGTACTACGAGCCTGTTGACAAACAGAACTTCGACATCAGCATGTCTGGCCGCTTGGAAGGCATCGGCGCCCGCCTGCAGACGGACGGCGAGAACACCAAGGTCAGCGAAATCATCGTCGGCGGCCCAGCTTGGAAGCAGGGCATCCTGAAGGAGAATGACAAGATTGTGAAGGTGAAACAGGAAGGCGACGCCGAATGGACCGACCTCACAGGCATGGTTATCAACGACGTAGTGCAACTTATCCGGGGCAAGCCGGGAACGAAAGTGACGCTTTTCATCAAAAAAGCCGAAGGCAGCACTTCCGAGGAAATCACCATTGAGCGTGATATTGTAATTTTGGAGGAAGGCTTCGCAAAATCCCTGCTCATCAAATCGCCGCAGAACGAGAACATAGGCTACATCCGTCTGCCGAAATTCTACGCCGATTTCAACAACAAAGATGGCCGCCGCTGCGCCGAGGACATCGCTGTTGAATTGGAAAAACTCAAGCAAAATAACGTCAAGGGCATCATCCTCGACCTGCGTGGGAATGGAGGCGGCTCGCTCCGTGACGTGGTGACGATGGGCGGCTACTTCGTAGAAGAAGGCCCCATCGTGCAGGTAAAATCACGTGCCCGCACCCCAGAGGTGCTCACCGACGACGACCCAAGCGTTCAGTACAACGGCCCCCTCATCGTGATGGTGGACCAGTTCAGCGCATCGGCTTCCGAAATCCTTGCGGCAGCGCTGCAAGACTACGGTCGGGCTGTCATCGTTGGCACGGGCAATTCCACGTTCGGAAAGGGCACGGTGCAGCGCTTCTTCGACCTCGACGCCGTGGTGCGTGGCAACCAGGAAGTAAAACCGCTCGGCGAGGTGAAGCTCACCGTGCAGAAATTCTTCCGTGTGAACGGCGGTTCTACGCAGCTCAAAGGCGTTGTTCCTGACATTATTTTCCCCAACAACTGGCTCTATGTTGACTTGGGCGAGAAAGAAGAAGACTTCCCGATGGAGTGGACCCAGATAGACCCTGTGCCTTACGGCCAAAAGGTATATTCCTTGGCAACACTCCCTAAAATCAAGGAATTGGCCAATACCCGCATCAAGAACAACGAGGTGTTCCAGAAAATTGACGAGCGTGCCCGCCAATTGAAGGCGCTGAAGGATGACACCAAGCACACGCTCAACTTGGACGAGTACTTGGCCGAAAACAAAGCGCTGGACGAACAGGATACCATGTACGACAAGCTTTTCGACCGGGAAGTGCTTACTAGCATCCAAAACCTATCGGTGGACATGGTCAGCATCAACGCCGACGAAAGCAAAAAAGCCCGCAATGATGAGTGGCTGAAAGGCATCAAGAAGGACGTTTACCTCCTTGAAACGCTGAACATCATGCACGACATGTTGACGATAAATTGAGTTCTAAGTTCTGAGTTGAACTTAGTCTAACGGTAAAAAGAAAAGGCCGCCTAGCGACAAACTGCTAGGCGGCTTTTTCATGCCGTTATTGTTATGTTTTGCAAAAAGTAGTACCAACTCAAAGCTCACACCTCGAAACTTCTCATCTCACCTCACCTCGAACTCCATCGCCAAAATCACCTCGAAGGAGCCTTCCGGCACGTCCCGCAGCCGCTCGAATTTCACCTGCACATTGATCTGTTTTTGCAACACAAAATCACGGATGTCGTTCACGGCACTACCGCCGAGTTCCAACTCGGCGCCCACGTCGAAAGGGGTGGGGTCACGGTAGAAAGCCTCTTGGCCGCAGTTTTCCTTGTTGTCGCTGAGGAGGCAGAGGCGGATGGAGGCAGCATCAATAAAATCGAGGTTGCCGTTGCCGAACAGGGCGGTGAGCGTGGCCCGGCTGGGTCGGATGCTTTTTATCTCGCTGGTGTCAATGCCCTCGGCATCCAATTGGGCGAAGGCCCCAAGGTTGACGCTGTTGATGGGGATATAGTATGTGAAGGCCGGGTTGAACGTGGGATCCACGGAAAACTTCAGGTTGCCAACCTTGATGCGGGTGCGGGGCGGTTCGGTCTCTTTTTTACAAGAAAAAAAGGCCAAAGCCACAAGGATAAGTAACGCTGATTTTTTCATTGACAAAGGTTTATTCCCTAAAACGCCGAACATGCTCCAAAAAATTTTATTTAGCCACAAATTTGACTAATTTCAACAAATATGATTCTTTTGCTGAAAGGAAACTGCTTGGTAGATAGGGGTCTGCATTTTCGTCCACTCAAGTTCAAACACCCAAACCCACCCAGCCTTCCTGCGGCATAACAATTTACAACAAACATCCTTCTAGCATTCTCAAACAATTCTACTCATGGGCGAAGCAAAAGTATCGGTAGCAAAAGACCACGGCGAACTGCAAACCTTCATGCGCAATCTCCTGAACGACCTCCAGTCACTGGAGTACATGATTGAGCACGACTGGTTCGAAAAAGGCATCAGCCGCATCGGGGCGGAGCAGGAAATGTGCATCGTGGACAGCAAAACCTACAAACCGGCCAAAATCAACATGAAAGTCATCCAGGCCATGAAAGATTGTGCCTGGCTCGACACGGAACTGGCACAGTTCAACCTAGAGACAAACATGACCCCCGTCGAGTTCACGGGCAGGTGCTTCCGGCAGATGGAAGATGAAAACCTTGTGAACCTCGCCGCCATCCGAAAGACGCTGAAAACAATGGGGGCAAACCTTGCGCTCACGGGCATATTGCCCACCCTGCGCAAAACCGACCTCGACCTCGAAAACCTAACGGAAAAGCCCCGCTACATGGGCCTCATGCGGGCGCTCCAGAGCCACCTCATCGGCAACGCCTTCGAGCTGAACCTCAGCGGCATTGATGAGCTGCACGTGAAGCACGAGTCGCCGCTGCTCGAAGCCTGCAACACTAGCTTTCAGGTTCACCTGCAAGTAGAACCCAAGGACTTCGTTTGCCTGTACAATATTGCGCAAGCGCTCACCGGGCCTACCATCGCCATCGCTGCCAACTCGCCGCTCGTATTCGGCAAGCGGCTCTGGCACGAGACCCGCATCGCCCTCTTCCAGCAGTCGCTCGATACCCGCACCTCGCATGACCACCTGCGGGAGCGCAGCCCCCGTGTCAATTTCGGCAACGGCTGGCTGCACGGCTCCATCCTCGAAATCTACAAGGAAGACATCGCCCGCTTCCGGGTGCTGATGACCGCCGACGAGGTTGAGGATTCCATCGAGCAAATCATGAAGAAAAAAACGCCAAAGCTCAAGGCGCTACAGGTACACAACTCCACCGTTTACCGCTGGAACCGCCCCTGCTACGGCATCAGCGACAACGGCCAGCCGCACCTCCGCATCGAGGCGAGGGTGTTGCCTTCGGGGCCGACCGTGGTGGACGAAGTGGCCAATGCAGCTTTCTGGCTCGGCGCCATGATCGGCTTGCGGAAAAACTGCGAGGACGTGACCAAGAAACTCTCCTGGGAAGACGTTCGGGACAATTTCATGAAGGCTGCCCAGTTCGGTATTGACACCAAGTTCACTTGGTTTGACGACAAGAAATATTCCGCTACCGACCTCATTATCAAGGAGTTGTTGCCATTGGCCAAAGAGGGTCTGGAGTCGAAAGGCGTGGATGCTGGCGACATTGACCGCTACCTCGGCATCATCCACGACCGGGCCGAAGCCCACATGACCGGCGCCCGCTGGCAATTGCGGGCCTTCACCAAACTAAAAGATTCCATCACCACCGACGAGGCAACTGCCGTCGTGACGGCTTGCATCGTCAAAAACCAGGAAAAGGAAATGCCCGTGCATACTTGGCCCTTACCCGAACCCTCCGAACTCGAAGAATATGTGCCCAGCCGCCTGCGGGTCGAGGAGTTCATGACCACCGACCTCATCACCGTCCAGAAAGACGACATGATTGACTTCGTGGCCGAAATGATGAACTGGCGCAAGATCCGTTACATGCCCGTCGAGGATGCCAAGGGTAGGCTAGTCGGCCTCGTCACCTCCCGGCACCTGTTGCGCCACTATTCGCAGCAGAACAAGCTGAGCAAGAAGACGCCCAATTCCCTCGTGAAGGACATCATGCTGGACAAGCCGCTGACCGTGACGCCGAAGACCTCCATCATGGGCGCCCTGAAAATCATGCGGGAGCACAAGGTGGGTTGCCTGCCCGTCGTCCACGAAAAGGACAACGAACTCGTCGGCATCATCACCGAGATGGACTTCCTGCGGGTCTCGTCGAGGTTGATGGAAAGGTTGGAGTTGGCGAGCGGTAAATAAATTTTCGTCAGAAATAGCTTCGTGGGTAAAAAGCCAACGGCATACTTGATTTGCTGTTGGCTTTTTGTTTTATAAAAAAGCATTAAAACTTCGGCAAGTCAGTTTGACACCGATTTTTCCTATTTTTCCCGCCTTATTTTTTACTAACAAAAAAACGAACGCTATGCCAATCAGGATGGAACAAGACCCCGAACAGCCCAGGAGGGAAAACAGTGGCAACCAAAACCGTGGCTCAAGCGGCGGTGGAGGCATGGGCGGCCTGCTTCAGTTTTTGCCGCTAGTACTTGGTTTTTTGTTCAAAAAACCGAAACTGCTGCTGGTCGTGCTGGCGGGCCTTGCCATCTGGTACTTCATGAGCGGTGGCTGTGGCGACCTCAGCGGCAGCGGCGATTTGTCCGGGGGCGGCGATGAGCAGGAGCAATTCACCTTCGGTGCCGTTTTGAGCGAAGCGGAATACGACAAAGCCGATGTGTTCGAGCCACTTTCCACCAGCTACGGCGGTGCGGAAAACCAGCTCCCAAGCTCCATTTCCCTGCTGAAATACGCCCCCAAGCGGATGCACCAGGGCAACCAAGGCTCCTGCGTGGGCTGGGCCAGCAGCTACGCCGCCCGCACCATCCTGCAAGCACGGGCCACGGGCGTTGACCCAAATAATGTGGTGTTCAGCCCATCCTACCTCTACAACCAGATCGCCCTCGACGGCTGCAACGGCGCCTACATGAACAACGCCATGGAAACCCTGCTCAAGCACGGCGACCTCCCCTTCTCCAAGTTCGGCTACGACGACAGCGATTGCAGCCGCCAGCCCACCCAGTCGCAAGCGACTGAGGCGGCGCAGTTCCGCACCAAGGGCTACAACCGCCTCTCGCAGGGCGGCAACGACTACGGCCTCGACATGAACGGCATCAAGCAGCACTTGGCGCAGGGCGCCCCCGTGGTCATCGGCATGATGGTCGGCGGCACCTTCATGCAGGATATGGTGGGCAAAAACGTTTGGCAACCGACGCAGCGGGACTATAGCGGCTACGGCTTTAGCGGCCATGCGATGTGTGTCATCGGCTACGACGACGACCGGGAGATGGTGCAAATCATGAACTCGTGGGGGCCGGAGTGGGGCAACAACGGCACGGCATGGATTCCCTATCAAGCTTTCGAGCATTTCACGAAGGAAGCCTACGGCCTGTACCCGATGGGCGACGCCGCCAAATACGACCCGAACAAGCTTTCGGTGAAATTCGGCCTCGTGGACAACGCCACGCAGACCCTCATCCCGCTGCAAGCGGCTGGCGACCACAATTTCCGCACCCGTGCGCCGATGAAGCTCGGCACGAAGTTCAAGGTGGCCATCACCAATTCCATCGAGTGCTACGTGTATGTATTCGGCCAAGAGGTGGACGGCAGCAGCTACGTGCTCTTCCCATATACCGAAAAGCACTCGCCCTACTGTGGCATCACAGGCACCCGCCTCTTCCCGAAGGACCACTCCATGACGCCCGACGACAAGGGTAAGCGGGACTATATCGCCGTGGTGGTGAGCAAGTCGCAACTGGACTGGAACGCCCTCAACAGCCGAATCAATACGAGCCGCCAAAGCACTTACCTCGGCAAGGTGCGGGAGGCCATTGCACAAGAGGAAGTGGCTAACGTGAAGTTCAGTGCCCCCGACGCCGTGGAATTCTCCTGCGAGCTGAAAGGGAAAAACGTGGTCGCCACGGTGATTGAGATTGACAAATAAGGCTGGATTCGTCAATCCATATCGTAATTATCATCAATCAATATTGCAATCCTCTTCAATTAAAGTCGATTTTTCGTCAATCAAAGTTCATTTTTCGTCAATCAAAGTTGATGATTTGTTTTAAAAATGCCATTATTTGTTTCAAAAATCTGATTTTGGCACGAACAGAATCTGTTTTCGGCTAAAATAAAACCGGGTTTTATCAAGGTACAATCAACTTTGATTGACGAAAAATGAAATCTTGAAAACAAGAAATGGTATTTGATTGAGAAATAATGGACTTTGATTGACGAGGATTGGAAAAGTGATTGACGAATATGGCTCTTTGAAACAATATAATTCAATTTATTAAAAAAATTGACATTTTTTGGTTTCATCTTAAATAAACAGCTTTTCCCGAAACGCCTATTTTAAAACAAAAAATTGCTCCCATTTTTGCTTGCGGCGCAGCGCTTTGGGTAAAAAAATCACGGCGTTTCGGTGCCCCTCCCAACACAATTCACCTGTTCTCCCTATTTTTACAAAAATTACATGTACCAAGTGAGCGGAACACAAGCATTTGCGGAGCGCACAGCATAATTCCGTTTTAGAATGGCGGTTTTCCAAAGAAAAAACCGAAATTCGCAAGCTTTTTGGAAAAAGGAGGTTCGGCAGTTTTGCGCAGCCAATGAATCTCCCAGCAAAACCAATTTTAAACACCATGTCTTCAATGAAAAAAATTGAACTCGACATAGTTGCCCTTTCCCACAGCGTCACGCAGTCGCACAATTACGCAGTGGTGCTTGGCGAGCAACACGGAACCCGTCGGCTGCCCATCGTCATCGGGGGGTTCGAGGCACAGGCCATCGCCGTGGCGATGGAACGTATGGCCCCCAACCGCCCATTGACGCACGACCTGTTCAAGAACGCTTTCGAGACCTTCGACATCAACCTGCGGGAGGTCATCATCAACAATCTGCTGGACGGCATCTTCTATGCCCGCCTCGTTTGCGAACGAAACGGCGAGGTCTATGAAATTGACTCCCGCACCTCCGACGCACTGGCGATGGCCGTGCGCTTCAACTGCCCCATCTACACCTACGAGTTCATCCTCGACGCCGCCGGCGTGGTACTGGAGGAACCAGAGGGCACCGCCGCCAAAAAGCCCGCCAGCACCAGCACCAGTAGCAGTCGTGGCACTTCCAGCGCCAAGCAGCGGCCAGCCAAGGCAGCTTCCCTCACGTCCTACTCCGTGGAGGAACTGAGCAAACTGCTGGAAGAAGTTCTCGCCAAAGAGGACTACGAGCAGGCCGCCAAGATCCGGGACGAGATCAATCGCCGTAAGGAAGAGGGGTAGTGGAATTACGAATGTTGATTTACGATTAACAATTGAGGGCGAAGCTGCTGAGGTAGTTTCGCCCTTTGTCGTTTGAAAACCTTGTGGCTACCTTTACCTCAGAAATTGATTTTAGAAGCTAACGCTGTGATTTACTTTTTCAAACGATAAAGTCTCCCAACCCTAGAGGCGCTCCAAATCGTAAATCGTAAATCCCAAATCGTAAATCCAAATTATGAATCACAAACTCGAAATACTCGACCAGAAAATAGCCGAGGCCAAGCTCGGCGGTGGCGAAAAACGCATTGCGGCGCAACACCAAAAAGGCAAACTCACCGCCCGTGAGCGCATTCACTTCCTACTCGACGAAGGCTCATTCGAGGAAATCGGGATGCTCGTCACGCACCGCTGCGACGACTTCGGGATGCAGGAGCAAATTGTGCTGGGCGACGGTGTGGTCACGGGCTACGGTACTATCCACGGGCGCTTGGTCTATGTCTTTGCGCAGGATTTCACGGTCTTCGGCGGCTCGCTTTCCGAGACCCACGCCGAGAAGATTTGCAAAATCATGGACTTGGCGGTGAAAAACGGCGCTCCCGTCATCGGCCTGAACGACAGCGGCGGCGCCCGCATTCAAGAGGGCGTGAACTCGCTGGGCGGCTACGCCGATATTTTCTACCGAAACGTGCGCAGCAGCGGCGTCATCCCACAGATTTCGGCCATCATGGGTCCATGCGCTGGCGGGGCGGTTTACTCCCCGGCCATGACCGATTTCACCATCATGGTCGAGCACACGAGCTACATGTTCGTCACCGGCCCGAACGTGGTGAAGACCGTAACCAACGAAGAGGTGACCAGCGAGGAACTCGGCGGGGCACACACCCACGCCACCAAGTCCGGTGTGACGCACCTCACGGCCGTGAACGAACTGGATTGCCTTGAAAAAATAAAGCGGCTGCTGTCGTACATCCCACAGAATTGCGAAGAAAAAACGCCACGGCTGGCTGTTGAAATCGGCGACGAACTGCGCCCCAAGCTTACCGACCTCATCCCCGAAAATGCTAACCAACCGTACGACATGCGGGAGGTCATCGGCGGCATCGTGGACGAAGAGAGCTTTTTTGAAATCCATGAGGAATGGGCAGAGAACATCGTCGTGGGCTTCGCCAGGTTGGCAGGCCGCAGTATCGGCATTGTGGGCAACCAGCCCATCAGCCTCGCTGGGGTTTTGGATGTAAATTCAAGCCGCAAGGCCGCCCGTTTCGTGCGCTTCTGCGATTGCTTCAACATCCCGCTGCTGGTGCTGGAGGACGTGCCCGGCTTCCTGCCCGGCACCGACCAGGAGTGGAATGGCATCATCACCAATGGGGCGAAACTGCTTTACGCCTTCAGTGAAGCCACTGTGCCACGGGTAACGGTCATCACCCGCAAGGCTTACGGCGGTGCCTACGATGTGATGAACTCCAAGCACATCGGCGCAGACATGAACTTCGCCTGGCCGAGTGCCGAGATTGCGGTGATGGGCGCAAAAGGCGCCTCGGAAATCATTTTCAAAAAGGAAATTGACGCCGCCGCCGACCCCGCCGTTCTACTCGCCGAGAAAGAGCGGGAGTATCAGGAGACCTTCGCCAATCCCTACCGGGCGGCCCAGCGGGGCTTCATTGACGAGGTGATTGTCCCGAAGGACACCCGCCGGAAACTCATCAAGGCCTTTGCGATGCTGGAAAACAAGGTGGTGGACAGACCGAGAAGGAAGCATGGGAACGTGCCGCTGTGAGGTCAGACTTTCCAAAATTGCCACCATTTATTTTTTTGGAAATGTTTGATGGGTAAAGGGTCAAAGCCATCTTCAAATATCAAGTTGCCTAAATCATCAAGGAGATAGTACCAAGTGTTAGGTTTGCTATTATCAGCAATGAATTGCTTAGCCCTATCTATTGAATCAAAAACCAAATAGTGCTCGTCCCCAAATGAATATGTCAACTCTTTTGTCAATACGATACCAGTTGTACCTTCTGTGATTAGAAGCGCGCACTCACCTTTTGAAATATTGGGAAAATTGGTTGATTTCATATTGGCCCAGTCTTATAAAGGCTATTCCAAAGATAGGGCAAAAACGAAAAACGGGCCTCGCCATTCCTGACGAAGCCCGTTTTTATTTATTGTAACCTGCTGTTTTAAAGCTCTTTCCGCAACCTCGCCACCGAGATGTTCAATTGCTCCCGGTACTTCGCCACGGTGCGGCGGGCGATGTTGTAGCCTTTTTTCATCAACATTGTTTTCAGTTTTTCGTCCGATAGTGGCTTGCGCTTGTTCTCGGCGCTGATGATGTCGGTGAGGATTTTCTTCACTTCCAAGGTGGACACCTCTTCGCCGTCCTGGTTTTGGAGGCTTTCGGAGAAGAAGTCCTTGAGGCGCTTGGTGCCGAACTCCGTCTGCACGAACTTGCTGTTGGCCACCCGTGACACAGTGGAAATGTCCAAGCCCGTGATGTCGGCGATGTCCTTCAAAATCATGGGGCGAAGGCGCTTCTGGTCACCGCTTGCGAAGTAGTCATACTGGTAGTTCATGATGGCGTACATCGTGTTGAACATCGTCTGCTGCCGCTGGCGGATGGCGTCAATGAACCACTTGGCGCTGTCAATCTTCTGTTTGATGAACATGATGGCCTCCTTCTCCTTGTTGGTGGCACGGCGTCCGACGACGGTGTGCTTGTAGGAGCGGAGCATGTCCTTGTAGTGATTATTGATGTGGAGGTCGGGTGCATTGCGGGAATTGAGCGAAAGCTCCAATTCGCCGTCGTTGTTGATAATGATGAAATCCGGCACGATGTAGTGCGTGCTGCGGCTATTGGTCACGTGGCCGCTTGCAGGTTTCGGATTCAGCTTGAGTATCTCATCAATGGCCTCCTTCAGTTCTTCCTCAACGAGGTTGAGCTGGCGCTGAAGGCGCTGGTAGTGCTTCTTGGTGAACTCATCGAAGTAGTTCGCAATGATTTTGCGGGAAATCTGAAGGACAAGCCGCTCGTCGAAGCTGGTGTCGGCCCTCGAAATCTTGTGTTCGATTTGGAGCAACAGGCTTTCCTGCAAGTTGCGGGCACCCACGCCCGGCGGATCGAAGCGCTGGATTTTTTTCAGCCAATATTCGATTTCCTGATGGGTGGCGCTCACGTTCTGCGAGAAAATGAGGTCGTCAAGGATGGCGTCGGTCTCCCGGCGCAGGTAGCCGTCGTCGTCAATGCTGCCGACGATCTGCCTAGCGATGATGCGCTCCCGCTCTTCTTTGAAGTCGAGCATACCCAGTTGTTGTTCCAGGTATTCGTGGAAAGTATCCTCCACAGCGACGGGAAGCGTTTTATTTTCTTCTTCCTGGCCACCACTTTCCATTTGGTATTTGTAGCTGGCCTCGTCGTCTTCCATGTAGTCGTTGAGGTAGTCGTCAATGAGGACTTCCTCTTCAGGCATGGCCTCCTCTTGCTCCAAATCCTCCAACTCATTCTCGCTTTCGTTCTCCGTTTCATTGTCCGCATTCTCCGATTTTTCATCTTCGGTGCGGCCCATTTCCAGGAAATCTTCTTCGTTGGTATCCCCTTCTTCCAGGGCAGGATTTGCTTCCAGTTCCTCTTGGATACGCTGGTCAAGGATTGCAGTTGGAATCTGCAAAAGCTTCATCAGCTGTATCTGCTGTGGCGAAAGTTTCTGTTGTAACTTTTGAGTAAGTTGTTGTTTCAGCATCGTTCCTTCTTAATTTGTGTTCTCGTACATGCTTGTCCACAGTGAATGCTGAG
>Ga0209066_10005763_pt1 | contig 12908 bp, 9 predicted proteins | sample All_14_2_FD_187198 | JGI IMG/M metagenome (GOLD analysis project Ga0209066, IMG submission 187198) | Freshwater microbial communities in response to fracking from Pennsylvania, USA - Allegheny Zone_MetaG_DW_15 (SPAdes) (version 2) ...
TCGCGCCAAACAGCGTGTCGCCGCTGCGACCCGCTATGCCGCTGGTGATGCCCGAAGCGGTCAGCAGCGAGCTGACCGCTGCATCGCGCAGCGACACCAAAGCATCAGAGTCGGTGTCCTTGGGCTCGCCGGCGGAGCCGGCCGCCACCAGGGGCAGCAGGCTTGGCGAGGCATTGGTGTAGTTGGTGGCGGCGAACGGCACAGTGCCGTCCGTACCGCCCAGCAGGAACTGCACGCCCAGTTGCTTGGCGGCGTCGTCGGACACTTCCACGACGATGGCCTCGACCAGCACCTGCTCGCGGCGGATGTCGAGTTGGCGGATCACTTCGGCCAGTGTGCGCTGGGTTTCGGGTGGCGCGCTGATGATCAGCGCGTTGGCGCCGGGATAGCGCGCGACGCTGGCCTGGGCCCCGCTCGACGCCGTAGCGATGGGGGCGGAAGAGGCCTGAGGCGCGGCACTGGCAGAAGTTGCCGTCGCAGCGCTGCCCACCGCGCGGGTGGCTCCCAGCGACCGGGCAGAAGTTCCGACAGAGCTCGTCGCGGCCTGCCCCACCAGCTGCTGCAGGACTGGCAGCATCTGCTCGGCATTGGCGTGGCGGAGGAAGACCACACGAACGTCGTCGCTGGACTCGGCCCGACGATCCAGGTCGCTGATGATCGGCAGCAGGCGCTGAACGGCGTCGGCGTCGCCACGGAGCAGCACAGAGTTGCTGCTCTCCACCGCGACGACCGTCACCGCGCCACGACCGCCCTTCCCGTCCGCGCTGGGCGCGGACATGATTTCGTTGATGACCTGAGCGATCTCGCGCGCAGAGCTGTTGGTCAGGGTCACGGTATGGACGCTGGCCCGGTCCTGATCGACCTGGGCCAGCAGCGCGCGGATGCGGCGAACATTGTCGGCATAGTCGGCCACGACGATGGCGCCGCCGCGCGGATTGGCCACCACCTGGCCCTGCGGACCGATCAGCGGCTTGAGCATGTCCACGGCGCTGGCGGCGTCTATGGTCCGCAGGCGGAAGACTTCGGTGGCGAACTGCCCTCCGGCCGTGCTGGGCTGGCGGGCGGCGTTTTCAGACGGTTCGATGCGGTAGGCGCCGTTGCCTGCGGGTGTAGCGACGAAGTTATTGGCGCGCAGGGTCGCCAGGAAAACCTCGAACAGTTCGCGACGATTGAGAGGACCGTTACTGGCGACCGTCACCGTGCCCTTGACCCGGGGATCGATGATGAAGGTCGTGCCGGTGCTCTTGGCGACGTCCTGGATGAAAACGCGGATATCGGCGTCCTGGACGTTCAGAACCTGGGTCTGGGCGCGAACGGGCGCGGCTGGCAGTGTCGCGCCAGCCAGCGCGATGGCCACGGCCATGGCCAGGACGGAAGCACGCGACGAATGGGCCTGGGTCATGGGTTTTCCGGGAACGAAAGGGTGCTGCGCGCGCCGTTGCGGGAGAGTTCGACGTGGTCGGCGGCCACGCTCGTCAAAATGACGCCGTCAGCCACCTGTTCGCCCACGGCATAGGCCTTCTGAACGCCGTCCGGTCCAGCGATGATCGCCGACGCCCCGCCGCCGCCGGAGCGTACGCCAAACAGCCGGAAGTCACCCGCGACCTGGCCGCCGGAGATGGCGCTGACGCTCCCAGAAACACCGAAAGCGTCGAAGCTGGCGAGCACGCTGGGATCAGCGCGCGTTTTTTGAATGGCGACAGGCGCGGCGGCCGGCGCCGTAGGCGCGGCGATGATCCAGATCAGGCGCGCACCCTGCGTGGCGACCACCAGCAGCAGGACCAGCTCAAGCACCAGAAGGATCCTGGCGTTCGGCGCACGGAGATAATCTGTGAGGTTCAAGGGATCCTGCCGATACGCCGCTTGCGACAGGGGCGGAGTATCCCGGCGCGGATGCAGAACGGCGACAGTTTGAAGACAGTATGATGACAAACGCTCCCCACTCGGACGAATGGGGAGCGTTGCCGACGCCACGATCAGGCCCGGTAGGGCCTTGAAGTTTCTTTAGAACTTGGCCGAGACGCTAACCGTAAAGCTCTGGCCAAGGTCATAGGAATTGTTGTCGACGCGACCGCCGCCAAGTTCCTGATATTCCTCGTAGTCCTCACCGAGGATGTTACGAGCCTTGAAGGTGAACTCGACCTCGCGCTCCATCACGTCAAAGGCGCGACGGTAGGTGAAGTCAACGGACACGCCCGGATCCTGGACCAGGTCAGGCTGACCCGGACGGCCGCGAGCCGAGATACGCTCACTGACATAGGTGGCCAGGATCGTGGCCTGTGAACGCGCCTCGGCATTTTCGTAGCCGAACTGGATGTTGGCCAGATGCTCGGACAGACCCTGCAGCTGGCTGCCGTCCTTGACGTAGTCGGAGGCGGGACGCGAGGCCCCGGCGCCGGCCAGCGGGAAGACCACATCGCCGGACGACACCTTCACCTCGGACTTCGAGTAGGTGTAGTTGGCGGCGATCAGCCAGCGCTTGCCGTCAAAAAGGACGCCCTCGAAGGGCAGATCGAAGTACTTCTTGGCGTCAATTTCCAGACCATAGAGGGAAGCCTTGGGGGCGTTCACATAGGTCTGGACGATGGTGGCGCCCTGCTCGCTGACCACGGCTTCCACCGGGCTGTCGATGTCCTTGTAGAACAGGCCGCCCGACAGATACTGACCAGCGTTGAAATACCACTCGACGCGAGCGTCGAGGTTCAGCAGTTCGGTGTCCTTCAGGTACGGGTTGCCGATGAACAGGCGATCGCTGTCCGGATCGAAGTATTGCTGCGGCGCCAGCTCGCGGAACTGCGGGCGGGCGATAGTCTTGGACGCGCCGAGACGGAACTGCATGTCTTCATAGAAGTTGTAGGTCAGCGTAGCCGCCGGCAGGACATAGGTCTCCGTCAGCGAGCTGGGGGCCGCCGGCGCGCCGCCGAACAGATCCACAACCTGCACTTCCTGTTCACCGTCCTCCAGACGAAGGCCGAAGGAGGTGCGCAGGCGCGGCAGGAACTCGGCGTCGACCTGGGCATAGGCCGCATGGACCTTCAGAGAGGCCTCATAGGCCGCCGCGCCGTCGCCACCGGTGGTTTCGGTGAAGGTCAGGAAACCCTGGGCGATGTTGTAGTCCGACAGCAGGAAGTCGACACGCTCCTGCTGAACGGTCGCCGGAATGGCGCCGCCCTGATAGCGGAAGTCGCGGCGTTCAGCGTCGCGCTGGTTGTCCATGTAGGCGTAGCCGCCGCTGAAGATGGCGTCACGGCCCGAAGACAGCGGCAGGGTGTACTGAACATCAAAACCGGCGCTGGCGACGGTGTCGTCCAGCTCGCTGAAGCTGGTCGAATTCTGCTCCTGCGAGGCGCTGTGATAGTAGACGCCGTTGTCTTCGCGATAGCGGATGAACTTCTCGTACGGCGCGTCGCGCTCGGACTTGGCGTACGAACCGCGCCAGTCGAAGTTCCAGGCGCCGAACTCGTGCTTGCCGGCGATCTGGGTGTCGAGCAGCGAGCGCTCGAACCACTCGGTATAGGAGTCCAGGACCTGTTGACCGGCCAGCTCGTCATAGCCTTCGCGCTGGCGCGCCGACTTGGTGGTGCTGTGGATATAGAGGTTGGTCCACTTGATCTGGTTCTCACCCCATTCGAGGCCCAGACCAAAAAGGCCGTTCACCACCACGTTGTTGCTGGTGGCCATGAAGTCGTAGTCGGTGCGGGTCTCAAGAACCCCGTTCTGCACCAGGCCCTCTTGCTGCTTGCCCTGACGGGTGCGCCAGCTGTTGTCGAAGCCGCCGATGGCGACCAGACCCAGATGGCCCCAGCCCAGATCGAACGACTGGCCGGCGCTGATGTCGGTGGAGAAGTTGAGCGGGATCTTGTCCTTGACCTGGATCAGGTTCAGCGGCGCATTGACCAGGCTCTGGCCGACGCGGGTCAGTTCGGCCGTGGTAAAGTTGCCCGAGCTGATGCGCTTGCCCGTGGCCAGCGCCTCGCGCAGTTCCGGCGGCTTCTTGCGGGTGCCGTCGTCATAGCCCAGGAAGTCGGTGTCCGAACCGTAATAGGTCAGGCCCTTGGTGAGCGAGGTTTCGGTGTTGCCGCCGGTGCCGATTTCGAAGCTGAAGAACGCCTCATCCGGCACAGCGATCGTCTGGAGGTCGATGAGACCGCCGCCAAACTCGCCCGGGTAGTTGGGCGAGTAGCTCTTCTGGACCGTCGCGCCGGCCAGGATGCTGGACGGGAACAGGTCAAGCGGAACAACGCGCTGCAGAGGCTCGGGGCTGGGCAGCGGCGAACCGTTCAGCAGGGCCGACGAGTAGCGCTCGCCCAGGCCGCGGACATAGACAAACCGGCCGGACACCAGGCTCAGGCCGCTGACGCGCGTCAGGGCTTCAGCGGCGGTGCTGTCACCCTGGCGCTTCAGATCTTCCTGGGTCAGGAAGCTGGCGACCTCGGAGGTGGTGCGCATCGGCTCGGGGATATTCTTGCCGAGGATCAGGATTTCCTCGACCTCGGTGGAATCTTCAGGAGCGGCGCCCGACTGCGTCTGGGCGGCCGCGGGCGTTTGAGCCAGGGCGAACTGCGGCGCGACCAGCGCTGATGTCGCGAGCAGAAAGCCGCTCAGGGGCAGGAACAACTTGTTCATGTCGGGAACCTTGAATTGAGGCGTGAGCAAAGGGATCGGGGGCGGCGCAAGCGCCGCCCCCGTCCAGATCAGCAGGTCGAACCGGAGGTCAGACCGCAGGTCCAGCCCTGCCACCACGTGTCGTTGGCGTCCTTCACCGCGCCGACATAGGTCGTCTGCGTGAAGAAGGAGCTCAGGCTCGTCAGGTTGGCGTACGCGGGGCGAGCCGTTTCGTTGGCGCCGTTGATGAACGTGCCGGTGAGCGACGAGGTGAAGCCCGTGTTGTTGTTCGTACCCGCAGTGAAGAAGGCCTCATTGCCGGCGGCGTTCACGTTGGTGTCTTCAGTGAACTTGGTCTGGCAAGCGAGGTTGACCGAGTGGAACGTCGCCAGGGTGGTGGCGTCGTCGATGTCGACGCACGCACCAGCAGCGCTAACGATGACGCCGTTGGCGAACACGCTGTTGGTCGAGCTGTTCATCTTCAGCATGTCGTTGCCCGAACCGCCACGGCCGACGAAGGTGAAGTTCGCCAGCTTGGGGTTGGAGCGGGGAGCGGTGCCGGCGCTGCTCATTTCAACGCCGTGGTTGCCGCCGTTGGCGCGCTGGACGACGATGGCGAACTGGATGGCGCCGTTGTAGCCGGTGTCGGTGTCGAGGTTGTCGTCGTCGTTGCCGGTCAGCACCAGATACTTGGCGTTGACGTTGCCGCCGAAGAACTCGATGCCGTCATCCGAGCTGTTGTGCACCTGGATGTGGTCGAAGGTCGTGCCCGAACCGACGCCGGCCAGAGTGATGCCGTTCAGTTCGTTGTTGGCGACGATCACGAAGCCCGAGTGCTGGACGCGCAGGTAGCGCATCACGCCGCTGTTGTCCTGCTTGGAGCTGCCGCCGTAGAACGCGTTGGTGCCTTCGACCTGGGCTTCGCAGTTGGCGGTGCCTGGCGTGGCGCCCGAACCCGAGCAGTTGCTGGTCGGCGCGCGGCCGAGGATGACCAGACCACCCCATTGGCCGATCGAGTCGACACCGGTGGTGCCTTCAACGCTCTGCTTGCTGGTGAAGATGATCGGGTTGGTGGCGGTGCCTTCAGCGAAGATCTGCGAACCGCGGTTGACCACGATGTAGTCAAGGCCAGCGGAGCCGAAGATCTTGACGCCTGGCTCGACGGTCAGAACGCCCTTGAGGCGACCGGCGATCGGAGCGTTCGGATCGCCGCCTTGGTCTTGGCCGACGTCAACGCGACCGCTGACCGAGTAGACCGTGCCGGCGCGGGCCGGAACCACCAGGTTGCCGGTGATCGACTGGGGCAGCTGGCAGTTGCGCAGCGTGCCGTTGGCGACGGTGCCGACATTGGCGAAGCCGGTCGGGCAGTCGGTGGCCGGCGTACCCGGGGTCGGGGTCGTCGGGGTGGTGGGCGTGGTCGGCGTGGTGGTGCCGCCGCCAGCAAATGAGCCTTCGCCCGGCGAGGCGACGCTATCGGCGCCACCGCAACCGGCGAGAGCCAGAGAGGCGCCCATGGCAAGCGCGATCAAACTAACATTTCCGAGGCGGATCATCAGGTTTCTCCAGTGGCGAGCAGCCGCTAACAGGGCAGCGAAGACCGATGGTCAGCGCCTATGGAAAAGCCTCGCCCTTCCTCACCCCTGAGGACGGGCTACAGAGCTAGGACGACATTCGACTTACAATTTTGCGACGGTTTGACGACGTGCCATTTGGGCCACACGACAGGGCGCCGCCCTCGGGCTACGATGGGGGGCGGGTAAAATTGCCGCAAAAGTCAGAAATGGCTGCGCCGGACTTAGTCTGAACACGGATGTTTTTCGGCCTGCTCGACCAGAGCTCTGGGACCCGATTGCCCCCTCAACGGCTGGGCCGATCCTACTGCCGTTCGAACACATTGGCGCGGCGGTCGGCGCCGATTCGGGTCTCTTCGCACGGCTGCCCCTCGGGGCGGTCCGGGAAACGGCTCCGCCCGTCGCGCGCAGCAGAACTTCAGGACGCTCCCCACGAGTCGATCGAGCCTGCAGAGCGACGCGGCGTCATAAGTGAAGCGATGCGACATCCGCAGTCGCTGGATGCGAGACCCGATCAAAACGCGACTGCCGCGCGCTGGCGGCCAGCGCGCGGCAGTTTACATCTCATCTCGAGTCGGCGGGATCGGTCAGGGATCAGGCGCGACGCGTATTCAAACCTATTGGAAAAGGCTTCAGCGGGTCTGGTGCCTGATCTGCACGAGATTGCCGGACGAGGATTCCAGGCGACGCAGTTCGGCCCCCGTGATGCAGCGTGGCGCTGTCCACTGATCACCATCACCCCGGCGTTCGAGCAAAGACTTGGCGGTCACAAACCTGACTTCGCCATGCAGTCTCTTAAAGGTTCGCTTGGACGCCGCATCACGTTCACAAACATACAGGGTCTTGGCGGCAGGGCTCTGCGAGGCAAGACTCTTGGCCTGCACTACTTCAGTACCTGCGCCACCAGCAGACAGGGCGACGGCAGCCGCAAATCCAGCAAAAACGGTAAGCATGTCTCTCCTCCTTGCCCGATTGTTCCGAGCTTGAAAGAGAGCTTAGGCCCACTTTTGGAAATGTGAAGGTATTTTGACAGTTCTGTGGATAACTTTTCGGCGACAGAATGACACGGCCAATTTCAGTCCGATGACTGAGCAATTTTATCGACGTTTCCGCCGCCCGGCGCTTCGCCCGTGACCGTTGTCTTATCCCCAGCAGCCTGGGTGGACTGAGCCGGATCATTGGCCACAGCATCCTCGCCCCGGGAGGCAAAGGGCTGCGGCCCCGTGTTGGGAGGCCGAGCGTCGCCTAGCGAATCTTGATGAAAATCGGGTTCGCGTAGAACCACAGGTCGGACCAGGGGTCTTCCCCCAGAGGATCCGGCTGGGGTTCGGTTTCCGTCCCGTTGGTTCCCCTGACGCGAACATAGCGGGGTTGGCGCACATCCTTCAGCACATGGGTCATGGAGAGCAACTCGCCCTCGCGCACCCAGCGCCCGGGCGAGAAGCTGCGGACGACCTGCGTGGTCGGGTTTGAATCGAGACGACGATCCGCCGCCGGCCCCATGACATCGCCCTGGATCAGATCGATCCGCGAAACGTCGGGCGAGCGGCCGCCGAAGTTCTTGCCCGCCGGATCGCGCACGCGAATGACCACCGTGACGTCGTCGCCGGCCGCGACCTCAAGTTGCCCGCCGATATCCGCCCGCCGGGCGCCGTCGGCGGTCATGACGGTCACCTCCACCTCGGAAACCAGGTCGCCCAGCGTCACAAACACCCGGCCGTTGCGCAGACCGTCCAGCACGTCGTCATAGGTCCGCGCGGCCTTCACATAGGTCTTGGAATACTCGCCGGGCCAGAAATCGCTCCCGCCGGTGGTATAGTGGCGATGAGAGTCCGAAGTGGAGGTGATCCACCAGCGACGCCCCTCGCCCAACATCGAGTCCCAGAAGCCGCCCAGTTGCGCCGTCATCTGGTCGAAGCCGCCCATGGTCGGCGCGCGCGAATAGCCGCCCCGATCGCCCTTGGGGTCGAGGGAACCATCCGGCTTCAGCGCAGAGGCCTGGTGCCCCGGCGCGCCCTCCATTCCGACAGCGACCTTTGGCGCGGTGTCGTTCCAGGCGCGCAGTTCCTGGGGCGTGAGCAGACCATAGCGACCAACCTCGGTCGCGGTGCGGGCCGGATGGTTGGCGATGATGACCGGCGGCTGAGGCAGGGCCTGCATATGGCGCAGGGCGTCCAGCATGAACGCCTCCTTGTCGCGCGCCGGATCAGCTGGCCAGGGTTCGCGGCGGTTGTACTGGCGCTCGATGCCAAACAGCGCGTCGCGCTCCGACGCAGACTTTGGGATGATGACGCTGGAATGCTCGGCCGCGGGCGTATCGAGCTCCATGCCCCAGAACTGCAGCACACCGGGCGTGGCGCGGCGGGCGCGGAGCAATTCGGGATAGGCCTCGTCACGGTTCAGCTTCGAGTGGTTGGGCCCGCCGTGATCGGTCGCGACCATCCAGGCCAGACCGTGCTTCTCGGCCTTGCTGGCATTGGTCGTGATCGGGTTGTTGGAGTCTCCGCCCTTGATCAGAGCCGGTGGCTGGGACGGATCGACGGCAGGTTCAACACCCACACTGAACCAGCTGTGCACATGATGATCCCCCGCAAGCCAGCGCCGCTCCTGCGGGTCGACAGGGCGGGCGGAACGCTTTTCAGGCCCCACGAGCCGAACGGCATGACCCGGATGGGCCTCCGCCGGCGATTGCGGAACCGCGAGAAGGCCCAGAACAACGACTGACGCCGCGCCGGCGAGCATTTGAGAGAGAGGCTTGTGCATGGTCAGCCCCTAGCGATGTTTTGCGACACAACCATTGCAGGTCGGCTGAGATCGGCCGCTCCTAGGCGAGCCTGGCCACGCCAAGTTCACACCAGCCCAGGGACTTGGGCGCCTTGGGCATGTAAAACGCCTGGCTGGCGTCGATCACGAAACCTGCACCGGCGATTGACGCGCCTACGGGACGGGTCAGGTGGCAGCCCCCCGCCAAAGGCGTCCACAAGGGCTCGATGCGTTTCTGCCAGGCGGCGACCTTTGGGTCGGGCGCCAGGCCATGCTCGCAAAAGAGGAACCGGCCATCAGGCTTCAGGACCCGGCGCGCCTGCGCGAGAACGGCCTGTGGCGTATGCACCGAGCAGAGCGTGAAGGTGCAGACGACGGTGTCGAAGCTCTGGTCGTCGAAATCCAGCGTCTCGGCTTCACCGGCGAGGACCTCCACCTTGAGACCTTCGGGGCGCGGCGCCGCCAGCGCCCGGTCCCGCAGTCCCTCGGAGGGATCAACGCCCGTGACGCTGGTCACCCGCGCCGGATCATAGAAGGCCAGGTTCAGCCCGCCGCCGATCCCCAGCTCCAGAACCCGTCCCTGCGCCTGGGGAACAATCCTGGCGCGCTGTTTGGCGATCGCGCCGGCGCCGCAGGCGCAGCCGATCAGGCGGGGCAGGATATGGCGATCATAAAAGGACGTCATATCTGCGGCTTCTCCTGTCGAGCAGCAAGTCGTAGAAGTCCGTCCGCTTCCGTCAAGGCCCGGCTTGACGGGGTCGACTAGGAACCGCCCAGCAGCGCCTTGAGGCGATAGATCGAGACGGTCACGTCTCCGCGCGCGGCGACGAGGCCGCTTTGCGCTGCAAGAGCCTCGCGCTCGGCGTCCAGAAGATCGAGGATGGGCTTCTGGCCGACCCGGACTTCGTTGCGCACGCTGTTCAGCGCGCTGCCCGCAGCGCTGGCCTGGTCGGTGGCGGCAAGCAGGACCGCGCGTGCGGTGGCCAGATCGCCCCACGTACTGATGACGGCTTCGCGCACCTGGGCGCGGGCCGCGTCTACACGGGATTGGGCGATCCGGAGCATGGCCCCGGCCTCGTCAATACGTCCGGTCACCGCGCCGCCCGAGAACAGGGTCCAGCGCCCCTGGACGCCGACCGTCACGCCATCGGCGCTGTAGCCGGGAAAGAACTGGTCGCGGGCCGTGCTGGCGGTGGCGGTCAGGGCAAGACTGGGCAGCCGCTCAGCCCGCGCGTAGCGAACGCCCGCCTGCGCTGCGCGCTCAGCGGCCTGGGCGGCCAAGAGCAGAGGACTGGACTGAGCGGCCAGGGCGACCGCCTCGTCAAGGGAAGACGGCAGGGCCGGCGCGACGACGTCAGGGCTCTCCAGCGCATCCGGCTCGGCCCCGACGACGGCGACGAAATGGGCCCGGCGACTGGCCAGTTGACCTTCTGCGCGGGCCAGACCCGCACGGGCCTCGGCCTGACGGGCCCGGGCCTGATCAAGGTCGGTGCGGGGAATCTCGCCGCTCTTGAAGCGCAGCTCGGCCTGATCCGCGATGGTCGCCATCTGAACGACCTGCGCCTTGGCCAGAGCCAACATGTCCTGGGCGCCGAGGACACCGACATAGGCTGCGGCCACGTCGACGCTCAACTGGGCCGTCGCGCCGCCGACCAGCGCCAGCGCCGCCGCCCTGCCCTCACCGGCCTGGGCTATGGCGGCGCTGACGCCGCCGCCGGAAAACAGGGGCTGGCGCAGTTGCAGCGACGCCGCGCGGGGCGACACATCGCTTTGGCCAAAGCCGAAGAAGCCGCCGAGGTCGGTCGTCCCGCTTCCACGCTCACCCGAGAGGGTTAGGCTGGGCAGACGACCGGCGCGGGCCTGAGCCAGACGCGCCGACGCAGCGTCCGACTGGGCCAGGACCTGCGCCAGTTCGGGATTGGCGCGCCGCGCCAAAGCGATGGCCTCGGGCAGGGTCATGGCCGACGCGCCCAGGGGCGCGGCGACGCTGGCCAGCAAGCTCAGGGCGAGGACGGCGCGCATCGGGCTCACCGGAACGCGACGCCCGGCTTGACGCCGAGTTTCTTGAAGATCATCGCCGCCGGGCAAAAGCCGGTGAACGCCGCCTGAATCATGTTGAGACCGGCGAAGACCGACAGGCCAATCCACCAGGGATGGACATAATGCGCCAGGCCGACGCCCAGCAGGACGACGAAGCCGGCAAAGGCCAGAACCATACGGTCGACAGTCATGATCAACCTCCTTTAGTGGCCGAGGCGTTAGCCTGGGCCAGGGCCTGGTGCGTCCAGGCGACGATCTGAGCCGAGCTCATCAGTCCGGCGGACCGGGCGATGACGACGCCGTCTCGATAGAGCAGCAGGGCCGGAATGCCCGAGACTCCCAGCGCCCCGGCGGCCTGCGGCTCGGCTTCGGAATTGAGTTTCAGCAGCCGCACGTCAGGCTCAAGCTTCGCCGCCGCCGCAGCGAACTGGGGAGCCATCGACCGGCACGGTCCACACCAGGGCGCCCAGACATCGACCAGCACGGCCACGCCCCGGCTCTTGCTGGCATGGGCGGCCAGTTGCGCGCCGCTGACTTCGGCCGGCGCCCCGGAAAACAGGCGCTCGCCGCAGCGACCGCACTTGGCCGCCAAGGCGTTCCTGTCCTCTGGCGCGCGATTGGTGGCGCCGCAGGCGGGACAAACAAGCTGCCGCATCACAAACGCCTTTCGCCCTCAGGGCTTGATCTTGTGGATGCCCATGATGTCGAGGGCCAGCTTTTCATAGAACGGCTCGCTCTCGCCCCGGCGGACCTTGGACAGGAAATATTTCTCGAAGCCGACCTTGGCCAGATGCACCCACCCGCCGCTGGCCGACCAGTTGACGTTGCGGGGCGGGATCTGGGGCTGGGCGACAAAGGCCACGCCGCCGTCGCCAAAGTCGGCCAGACAGATGGCGTTCCAGGTCGCCTCATGGCTGGCGGGCTTGCCGTCCAGGATTTCCTTGAAATTGTGGGCAATGGCCGTGACCATGCTCTCGATCATGAAACCGGTCTTGGGCACGCCCACGGGCACCGGGGTCTTGCCGGTCGGCGCGATGGCCACGCAAACCCCCAGAGCCATGACGTTCTGATAGGTCGGATTGCGCTGGTGCTTGTCGACCAGAATGAAGCCGCGCGGATTGGTCAACCCCTCGACACCGCGCACGGCGGCGACGCCCCGGAAGGCCGGCAGCATCATCGAATAGGAAAACGGCAGATCATGGGTCGCCTTGACGGCGCCGTCGTCGGCGATCTCCTCGACATGCATCATCCCGGCTTCGACCGACGCGACCTTGGCGCTGGTGATCCATTTGATGTGCCGCTGACGCATCTCGCTTTCCAGCAGACCCTTGGTGTCGCCCACCCCGTCCAGACCCAGATGGCCGACATAGGGCTCGGAGGTCACGAAGGTCATCGGTACGCGGTCGCGCACCTTGCGGCGACGCAATTCGGTGTCGAGGATCAGGGCGAATTCATAGGCGGGCCCAAAGCACGAGGCGCCCTGCACGGCCCCCACGATGATCGGACCTGGATTTTCGACAAAACGATCGAAGGCGGTCGCCGCGGTCTCGGCGTGGTCGACGTGGCAGACCGACTGGGTAAAGCCGCCGTGCGGGCCCAGGCCCGGTATCTCGTCAAAGGCCAGCTCTGGCCCCGTGGCGATCACCAGGTAGTCGTAGTCGAGCAGCATGCCATCGGTCAGCTCAAGCTGATTGCGCTCGGGCATGACCTTGGCCGCGCCCAGACCCCGAAAGGCGATGCCCCGCTTCTTGAAGACCGGCGGCAGCTTGACCTCGATGGCCTCGCGCTTGCGCCAGTGGACAGCGACCCAGGGGTTTGACGGCACAAAGTGGAAGGTGTCGCCCTGCGACACCACCTCGACCTCGGCCCTGTCACCCACAGCCAGCTTGATTTCGAAGGCGGCGATGGCGCCGCCCAATCCGGCGCCCA
>Ga0209066_10005765_pt1 | contig 12902 bp, 13 predicted proteins | sample All_14_2_FD_187198 | JGI IMG/M metagenome (GOLD analysis project Ga0209066, IMG submission 187198) | Freshwater microbial communities in response to fracking from Pennsylvania, USA - Allegheny Zone_MetaG_DW_15 (SPAdes) (version 2) ...
CGGCCGCTGCGTGTACTCGCGCCACGACTACGACGGCATCGCCACCGAGAAGGCCAACGCGCTGATGAGCGAACTGCGCGCACAGCTGCCCACGCTGGGTGGCACGGCGGTGGCGGGCCAGCCCGTCGCCTGGGCCGACGACTTCGCCTACACCGACCCGGTGGACGGCTCGGTGAGCCAGAAACAGGGCGTGCGCGTGGTGCTCGCAGATTCGTCCCGCGTGGTGTTCCGCCTCTCCGGCACCGGCACCGAGGGCGCCACGCTGCGCGTCTACCTGGAGCGCCACGAACCCGACGCCAGCCGCCACGACGTGCCGGCCCAGGAAGCGCTGGCGCCGCTGGTGGCGCTGGCCGAAGCGGTGGCCCACATCCGGCAGCACACCGGGATGGACGCACCGACCGTCATGACCTGAGACGGGTTCGCCTTCAAACGTGTAGACGCGTTGGTTGGTTGATGCGACAGGATGATTGCGGCTGAGACCTGCCGGTGACCTAGCAGGCCCGAATGTCAGTAACCGAGGTCATCCGTCATTCAAGGATGAAAGGGGCGAACGACCGCTGCACCTCCGTGACCGGCTTCTCAACACATGCCAACCCCGGTTGCCTGGCGTGGCACGTGGTTTTCCCGCGTGCGCGGCCCGCAGTGCGTCACGGCTGAGATCAAGCCAACTGTTCGAGGTCCGAGGGAGCTGCGAACGGCTTGGACTCTGCGTTTGTGGTCATGGCCTCACCGTGCAGGCCGGTGCAGCTCGCGCAGACGGCTCTCAAGCGTGCCAACATCCAGACCCGTGAAGTCGGCGTCGTGGGCCCATTGAAGGCGGTAGGCCACACCCCGGTTCAGGCAGGCCTTGGTTTCGCTCAGGAGCGGGCCGGGGGCGATCAGCCAGAAGGTCACATATTCGCCATCGACCGCACCTTCCTCCAACCGCCTGGCCAGTTGGTTGGCGAACTGGTGCAGTACCTTCTTGTGCGTGCTCGTGTGCGGCTCGAAGTGAACGACTGCGCTGCTGTTGTCATTGCTCCCATGGCCCTGGCGGTCGCGCTCGAGATCGTTGCCTTTGAGGCGTCCCGCGGGAAAGTCGAAGTTCTCCACTGCCAACAGCGGGTCGCCCATGCTGGCGCGACTGAAGATACGGGCCATGGACCCGTTCGCGACCAAAATCCAGTGCTTTTTCATGGTGGCTGCTTTCAATTCAAGGTCACCAAATCTAGTGCTGGAAAAGACGCAACCCGTTGAGTTCGCTCAATGCGGACACGCAAGGCCTGGCGACGACAAGCGACTGTGTGCGCCGATCTGCAGAGGCATTGAGCAGGCTCAATCCAGCCGGGTGATCTCCCTACCAGACTGAAAAACCCGCTGCATGCAGCGTGTTTCCTGGAGCTGACATGGGCACCCTTTTTCTGAAGCGAACACTGCCTGTTCTGATGACTGCCTTGGCGCTGACGGCGTGCCAGACGCCGGTAACACAGGAGCAAAGCGGCATGGTGATCGGTGGCCTGCTTGGTGGTGTGGTCGGTTCGCAGTTCGGCCAGGGCAGTGGCCGCACGGCCGCCGTCATCCTGGGCACGCTCACCGGCGTGGCCGTGGGTGGCGCCGTGGGCCGTTCGATGGCCGAGCGCGACAGGTACATGACTGCCCAGACGCTGGAAACGGTGCGCACCGGCGTTCCCAGCCAGTGGATCAATCCCGACACCGGCTATCGCTACACCGTGGTGCCCACACGCACTTACGGCAGCGACGAAGGCCCCTGTCGCGAATACCAGGTGAACGCGGTGATTGGTGGCCGCACAGAGCAGATGGTGGGCACCGCCTGCCGACAGGCGGATGGCAGCTGGCGCGCCCAACCCTGACGTTCGGTGTTACCAGAAACCACTCACCTTTGGAAGGAACTCAACCATGAACCGCATCCTGGTCGTCCACTACTCCCGAACGGGCCACACCGACCTCGTGGCCAGACAGATCGCTGCCCGCTGCCATGCCGACATCGAGCGCATTGAGGAACTCACCAGTCGCGAAGGTGTTTTGGGCTACCTGCGTTCGGCCATGGAGGCGATCCTGGGTCTCCATCCTCCCATCAAACGTGGACGCCACCGCCCGGGTGGCTACGACCTGGTGATTGTGGGCACACCGGTGTGGTTCTGGTCTGTGTCCAGCCCCGTTCGCAGCTGGTTGCATCGCCACCACCGTGCGCTGGACACTGTGGCAGTGTTCTGCACCTGCGGTGGTTCTGGTCACGCCAAGGTGCTGGACGACTTGGAACGCTTGTGCGGACATCCTGCGCTGGCCAGGCTGGCCCTGACCGAGCGGGCGGTAGAGCATTGCCAGCAAGACCCGGCGTTTCAACGCTTCCTGTTCGAACTCAAGCGCATTCGTTCGGTCTCCGTCTCGCTGCCCCCCACGCAGGATCAGGCTCCCGCCTGAAGCGCCATGAAAGTCGCGCCGCTGGTTTGTCTTGCCATGTTGGTGTCCGGCGCATTCGCCCAACCGATGGAGGTCGAGCGCAACGAGCAGGTATTCGGTTCCTCGGTTCGGACCGCGACAACAGTGAAGGGCGACTTTTCAGCAGTGGGCGGGCGCGTTGTGCTGGACCGGGCAGTCGCCGATGACGCCTTGCTAATGGGCGGTACGGTCGATGTGCTTGCTCCTGTGGGCGAGGATTTGCGCGCGGTCGGCGGTGATATCTCTGTCGAGAGTTCGGTCGGCGGCGACGTGTTGGCAGCCGCAGGCACCCTCAGACTGACCAACGCCGCGCAGGTGGGCGGCCGTGCCGAGCTTGCCGGGGGGGATGTGCTGATTGATGGCCGGGTGAACGGTTCGCTGAACGTGCACGCGCGTCGACTGGTGCTCAACGGGCCGGTGGGCGGCGACGTGCAGGTCTCCGTGGAACAGCTTGAGCTCGGATCAAAGGCCCGAGTGGACGGCGGACTGCGCTACACAGCATCAACCTTCACGCAGGACCCGGCCGCCGTGGTGACCGGTCCGTTGCAGCGCGTCGAGCGACACAACATGCACGAAGACCGGCGGCCCGCGATGAGTGGATGGTGGCTGCTGATGCCGTTGTCCATGGGCCTTCTCGGTGTGCTGGCCCTGGGCGGCGCAATGCTGTTCGTGTTCTCCCGTTTTGCTGTTCAGGCTGCGCACCATATCGAAACCGAGCCGTGGCGTACCTTGGGACTGGGTGCAGTGTTGCTGCTGGCCCTGCCAGTGTTGTCGCTGTTGCTCTTTTTCACGCTACTGGGCATTCCACTGGGAATGTTGGTCATGGCCATATACCCGCCGTTGCTGCTGCTGGGGTGGCTGATCGGTGCATTGTTTGCCGCACGCTGGCTGGCCTCCCTCGCCTCGCCAGACAAGGCCAGAAGCTCTGCCGTTCCATACGGCTGGATGGCCGTTGCCGTACTTGCATTGCTCGTTCTGGGGGCGCTGCCGGTGGTGGGGCAGTTGTTGGTGACCGCCACCATGGCGGCTGGTCTGGGTGCCTGCGTGCTGGAGTGGCGCCGCCGGCTGGCCAGCCGGTCCGAAAGCGCAGCGTGAGCAGGAACCACAGCGCGCCCCGGGTGTACAGATTCGAAGCCCCGGGCAGTTTCCTGAATGTGGCAGCCACGGCACATGCTACCGGGGTTGACGCGCAAGCAGCTCTCTCGCCTGGGGTTCTTCAGAGCGGTGGGCGTTGTGAAATGCTGAGTTCCGATTGAGCGGCCTCAATGGGTGCAGATTGTGTGGGATCTAGCATGAATGCCATTTCGAACGGAATTCCTGTGCGGACTGTAATTCCTCGCCAAACCTCCCCAGGAGCCACAGCATGAACACACTCCAGAGAAAACTTCTTGCACTCGCAATGACATGCTGCGTTGGCGCCGCGATGTCCCAGCCTGCTGTTTTCGATCCGGGCAAGCAGGAGTTCTCTGAAAACTGCGCCAGTTGCCATGGCCTCGATGGCAAAGGCAACGGACCGATGGGCGAATTGCTGCGCAAGGGCCCTCCTGACCTGACGCTGCTGGCGAAGCAGAACAAAGGTGTATTGCCCATCAACCGGTTGTACGCAGTGGTGGACGGCGCAGGCGTACCCAGCCATGGTTCCCGCGATATGCCCGTGTGGGGTCGCGAGTATCAGATCGAGGGTGCGCAGCAGATGCGCGAGGCGCGAGGCGGCTACGACTCAGCCGAACTGGTACGGGCTCGCATCTTGGGCCTCCTTGAATGCATCAGCCGCATCCAGACAACTTGATCCCAACCCTGCTGCAGCAGCAAAGCTTTCTGTGAATTTCCGCTGAAAACAAAGACATGAATCATTCAGAGCTTCTCCAGCGCCGGGCTGTCATGGTGGAGCGGCATGTGATGGGCCGCAACGTGCGTGCCGAGCGGGTGCTCGACGCCATGCGTGAGGTACCGCGCGAGGAGTTCACTCCCAGGTTGTTGCTGGAATTCGCGTTTGACGATGTGTCGCTGCCCATCACCGGGGGCCTGTTGTTGCAGCGGCCAAGCGACGTGGGCGTGATGCTCGCCGCGCTGGGCCTCACAGCGCAGGACAAGGTGCTGGAGATCGGGACTGGCGCGGGCTATGTGACTGCGCTCTTGTCGCGCCTGTGCGCGAGCGTGTACAGCGTCGAGCCACAGGGTCCGGCCGCGCTGGCGGCCATGTCCACGCTCGCACGCCTCCACTGCCACAACGTGCATGTGCGCCACGACAGCGGGGCCAAAGGCTGGCCGGAAGAGGCGCCATTCGATGCGATCGTGGTGCATGCCCGTGCCCGCCACGTGCCGCAGGTGTTGAAAGATCAGTTGGCACAGGGCGGCAGACTCGTCATGCCCCTGGGAGACGACCCCGAGGTGGGGGAGCTGGTTCGTGTGACGCGGTTGCCAGGCGGCCCGTTTTGTGTCGAGGACATGGCCGACATCGGGGCTGACCTGGTGCTGGGTGAGGCGCCGCACGTGGGCGTGCACGCGGGTACCCTGTGGCGCATGCCGGCCCGGGCAGCGAATGGCAAAGGGACCGCTGCCGCCGACGCAGCGCTCGCGCGCCAGGTGGCCGCGGTGGCCGAACGATTCGACTCGGTGGATTCGGCCGATCTGGAACCCTTGCTGCAGCGCCTGGGCGATGCGCGTGTTGTGTTGTTGGGTGAAGCCACGCACGGCACCTCGGAGTTCTACCGCATGCGCGAGCGCATCACGCGCGATCTGATCACCCGGAAGGGCTTTTCGTTTGTCGCCATCGAGGGCGACTGGCCCGATGCGGCGCGGATCGATCAGCATGTGCGCGGGACATCGACATCAGAAGAGGCCTGGTCTGGTTTTGACCGCTTTCCCACCTGGATGTGGCGCAACAAGGAGGTGCATGGTTTCGTCGACTGGCTGCACGAGCACAACAGGCAGGCTGCGCGGCCGGTGGCCGTCCACGGGCTGGATCTCTACAGCCTGTACAACTCCATCGACGCCGTGCTGGCCTACCTGGACCGCGTGGATCCGCCCACGGCGCAGGTCGCCCGACAGCGCTACGGTTGCCTCACACCCTGGCAGTCCGATCCGGCCAGCTACGGGCTGGCGGCGCTCACTACACGCTACCGAAGCTGCGAACAAGACGTCGTGAAGATGCTGGTGGACCTGCAGCAGAAGAGCCCGGTCTACATCGGTCAGGATGGTGAGCGCCTGCTGGACGCGCTGCAAAACGCCCGAGTCATCAGTCAGGCCGAGCGCTACTACCGCACCATGTACTACGGCTCGCGCGTGGCCTGGAATCTGCGGGACAGCCACATGTTCTCGACGCTGCGGCACCTGCTGTCCTTCCATGGCGCTGACAGCAAGGCCGTGGTGTGGGCGCACAACTCGCACGTCGGTGATTCGGCGGCCACCGAGATGTCGCTGCGCCAGGAGTTCAACCTGGGGCACCTTTGTCGCCAGGCGTTTGGCCCTTCGGCCTGCCTGGTGGGTTTTGGCACCCACGGCGGCACCGTGGCCGCCGCGACCGAATGGGATGCGCCCATGGAAGTGAAGGCCGTTCGCCCGGCGCTGCCTGGCAGCTACGAACACCTGTTTCATGCCAGCGGTGTCGAGCGTTTTGTGCTGCCGCTGCGTGAACAGCCGGGACCGAAAGCCATGGTGGATGGCCTGGCCGTGCCCCGGATGGAACGCGCCATCGGGGTGATCTACCGCCCGGACACAGAACGCCAGAGCCATTATTTCGACGCCGTGTTGCCGCGCCAGTTTGACGAGTACGTCTGGTTCAACGAAACCCGTGCTGTGACGCCGTTGCCGACGCAGGTGCGCGAGGGCTTGGCCGACACTTACCCGTTTGGCCTGTGACCACACTGCCCGGAGTGACCAACGCCACCATCGCCCAGGCCCTGGCCGAAATGGCCGCGTTGCTTGAAGCACAGGGTGACAACCCCTTTCGCGTGGCGGCTTACCGGCGCGCCAGCGAGACCGTGGCCCAGCTGGGGTCGTCCCTGCGGGGGATCCATCGCAGCGGTGGTGTGGCCGCGCTGGACGCGCTGCCGGGCGTTGGTCAGCGGATCGCGGCCGCGATCGTGGAAATGCTGGAGACGGGTCATTGGCAGCAACTGGAGCGCTTGCGCGGTGGGTCGGACCCGGAGGCCTTGTTTCGCTCCATCCCGGGTGTTGGCCCCGATCTGGCCATGCGCCTGCATGAAGCGCTCGGCGTGGACACGCTGGAGGCGCTGGAAGGTGCGGCGCGCGCCGGGCGGCTGGAAGCCGTTGATGGCATCGGCCCACGCCGTGCGGCCGCCATCGGCGCGGCCTTGACGCAGATGCTGGATCGCGGGCGCAACAGGCGCCAGGAACTGTCACGCGGTCTGGCAGGAGCGGAACCGCCGGTGGCGCTGCTCTTGCAGGTGGACCGCGAATACCGCGCTGCCGCCGAGGCCGACAGGCTGCCCAAGATCGCGCCCAGGCGCTTCAACCCGGAGAACCGTGCCTGGCTGCCGGTGCTGCACACCGACAAGACAGGCTGGCATTTCACCGCGCTGTACTCCAACACGGCGCGCGCCCACGAACTGGACCGCACCCACGACTGGGTGGTGATCTATGCCGAGGACGTGGCCCATCACGAACACCCGTACACCGTGGTCACCGCGGGGCGTGGCGCCTTGGTCGGGCAGCGGGTGGTGCGGGGCCGCGAGCTTGAATGCCGGCAGTGGTACGCGCAGGCCGCAGCCTGAGGTGCTCAGGGCTGCCTGGTGCCCAGGGCGTGGGTTGCCGCGCCGCTAGAAAGGGACCACCCGCGCCAACACGGCGCCGTGGGCAAAACGATCGTCCGTCGGGACCAGAATGGTTTCCAGAACGCCGTCGTGTGGAGCAACCACTTCGAGCGACTGGTGAAGCAAGCGCAACCGCGCGATCGGCTGCCCCGCGCGCACACGATCCCCTTCCGATGCCAGCCAGCCCTCGACGCGGGCACCGTCACCCGCTTCCAGGCTTTCCCACAACAAGGGGTCCAGGACCACATCACCCATCATCGGTACGCCCTTCTGAAAAAGACGGCAACTCTGCGCCGTGGTTTTCCTGCCCTGCCCAATCAACAGGCATCCACTCTACCCTCGGTGGTCGGCCGCCCGATTGACACCGCTCAACCGGTCGCAGGACCGTGGGGTTTGATTGAGCACGCTCAATGCCGCCGCCACGGGCCCCCTGCACACTGAAGTTGCCGAAGTTTCCCTGGGTCATACCCGAGAGCAACGGCCAAATGGGGATTCCCCTGATGGGGGTTTTCATGGTGTGTTTCCCACACCATGGACGGATGAAGGCACCCTCAGACCGGTGGAGCCCGAGAGGGTATCGCCGGGGACCTTCACCATGGCCCGCCCTCCGCAAGGACGGCGGGCCATCTTTATTTCAACCCGTCTGGCCATCCAGCAGAAAGGTCGAACATGAAATCCGATGCGCAGCTCAAGAAGGACGTGGAAGCCGAACTCGAATGGGACCCCTCGATCAACGCGGCCGAGGTGGGTGTGGCGGTCAAGGACGGGGTGGTGACGCTCTCAGGCCACCTGGACACCTTGGCGGAGAAACACGAGGTGGAGAAGGTGGTGCAACGGGTGGCCGGCGTGCGCGCCGTGGCGGTCGAGATCGACGTCAAGTTGACCGCCGGCAGCGCCCGCAGCGATTCCGAGATCGCCCACGCGGTGGAGTCGGCTTTCACATGGCACAACTCGGTGCCGGCCAACCGGATCCAGGTGAAGGTCGAGAAGGGCTGGGTCACGCTCGCTGGCGAAGTCGACTGGGAATACCAGCGCGCAGCCGCTGCCAATCTGGTGCGGCCATTGATCGGGGTGATGGGCATCCACAACAACATCCTGCTCAAGCGCCGAACCACACCGGACAACATCGAAAAACGCATCCGGGACGCGTTGACCCGCCAGGCCGAGCGCGAGGCCAAGGGCATAGAAATCCATGTCCAGGACTCCACGGTGGTGCTGCGTGGTTCGGTGCATTCGCTGGCCGAGCGGGTGGCCGCACAGGGCGCAGCCTGGTCTGCACCAGGCATCACGCGGGTCGACAACGAGTTGCGCATCAGCCCCTGACGGGCAGCGGTCAGTGCGCGCTCGTTGAGCAAGCTCAATGGCGCCCGGACTCCAGCGTCGCAACATCGTTTCCCGGTGGGCGCTTCGCCTTCCGCTGTCCTGGGTTCGCGAACTCAGGCCCCTCATTTCCACTGAGCCACAGGAGCATCACCATGAACGAACTTCGCACCCTCGATCCGTTTGCTCTCGATCCCTTTGACGACACATTCCGCTCGCTCATGCGCCCATGGCGCTTTGAGATGCCGGAAGCCGCACCGCGCATCAAGATCGATCTCTCGGAGCAGGACGGCAGCTACGCCGTCAAAGCCGAGATTCCCGGCGTGAAGAAGGACGACATCGACGTGCGCGTCGATGGCAACACGGTCACCATCAGCGCCGAGGTGAAATCCGACAAAGAAGAGAAGGGCAATGGTGGACGCGTGCTGCGCCGCGAGCGCCAGGAGGGCTACGCCAGCCGCAGCTTCACCCTGGCCTGTCCGGTGGACGAAGGCAAGGTCGAGGCCAGTTACAAAGACGGCATCCTGGCGCTGACCCTGCCCAAGAAGGCCGGCACCTCCAGCAAACGCATCGCGATCCAGTGACGCCATGGGCACGCTGACCGCACCCTGGCGCCAAGGCGCACAACATGCCTGGGCTTCGCTGGCAGAAGGTTGGCGCGACCTGCGCCAGCGCGCCGGCGGGGCGCTCACCCGCTTCCGCCGCAAGGATGCCGCAGGGCGCGAGGACGACGCCGGGTGGGGCTTGGTGTCCGCCGATCTGCGTGTGGAAGACGACCGCATCATCGTGCGCATGGAGTTGCCCGGCATGAACCGGGAAGACCTGCAGATCGACATCGATGGCGACCAGCTCAGCGTGTCGGGGGAGAAGCACTTTGAGCAGGAGAGTGGCGACGGCAGCTACCGTCTGCGGCAGTGCGCCTACGGCAGCTTCCGGCGCGAGCTGATCCTGCCGCACGCCGTCGATGCTGAGCACATTCAGGCCCGCTACCGCAACGGCGTGTTGCGCATCGACTTGCCGCGCACCGACCGCGACCGCGGTCGACGCATACCCGTGCGCGCGGCCGACTGACGCAAGACGGCAGCCACCGGCGGTCGCCGTCACGAACCCGGCGGTGGACGGAGGGACACCCCATGAACGAAGAATCCAGCCCCTTGTCTTGTGACAACCCGCTGCCGGCCGATGTGGTGGCGCTGTTGCCCATGCGCAATCTGGTGCTCTTTCCCCACGTGCTGGCGCCTGTGGCGCTGGGGCGGCCGAAGTCGGTCGCTGCACTGCAGCAGGCGGTGGCCTGCGAGGCGCCTGTGGGGCTGGTGCTGCAGAAGAATCCCCAGGAAGACGACCCGGGGCTGTCGGGCCTGTGCAGCGTGGGCACGCTGGCCACGGTGTTGCAGCACAGGCTGGCCGACGACGGTCAGGCCCACGCCGTGTGCCAGGGGCTGCAGCGCATGCGGATCGTCGAGCTGGTGGAGGGATATCCTTTCCTGGCCGCGCGCATCGAACGCTTGTCGGACACCGGTGAACATTCGACCGAGGCCGAAGCCATGGCGATCCAGCTGCGGGAACGCGGCACCGAGATCCTGTCATTGCTGCCGGGTGTGCCGGCCGAGCTGGCGCACCTGCTGCAGGGCACCCGTTCTCCCTCGCAACTGGTCGATCTGGCGGCCAGCCTGCTGGACTCGGAACTGCCCGAAAAGCAGGCCCTGCTGGAGACGCTGTCCACCGAAGAGCGCCTGGGCACCGTGTTGAAGATCGTGAGCCACCGGCTGGAGGTGTTGCGGCTGTCACGCGAGATCGGTGCCCGCACCAAGGAGCAGCTGGACGACCGGCAGCGCCGCGTCCTGCTGGAAGAGCAGTTGCGCACCATCAAGAAGGCGCTCGGCGAGAACGGCGAGGGCGCGCGCGAGATGGCCAGTCTCGGTGAGGCCATCTCCGCCGCGCACATGCCGCCCGAGGTGGAAGCCCATGTGCGCAAGGAGTTGCAGCGGCTGGAGCGCATGCACGATGCGGCCGGCGAAGCCTCGACCCTGCGCACCTGGATCGAGTGGATGACCGAGATGCCCTGGGCGGAACCGGGCGAACGGGTGATCGACCTGGCCGCCGCGCGGCAGACGCTGGAGGACGAACACTTCGGCCTGGCGCGCGCCAAGCAACGCATCGTCGAGTACCTGGCGGTGAAGAAGCTCAACCCGAAGGGCCGTGCGCCGATCCTGTGCTTCGTGGGACCGCCGGGGGTGGGAAAGACCTCGCTCGGCCAGAGCGTGGCGCGGGCCATCGGACGGCCCTTTGTGCGTGTCTCTCTCGGCGGGGTGCACGACGAAGCCGAATTGCGCGGCCACCGCCGCACCTATGTGGGCGCGATGCCCGGCAACATCGTTCAGGGCCTGCACAAGGCGGGAGCGCGCGACGGCGTCATGATGCTCGACGAGATCGACAAGATGTCGGCCAGCCTGCACGGCGATCCCTACGCCGCCCTGCTGGAGGTGCTGGACCCGGAGCAGAATTCGACCTTCCGCGACAACTACCTCGGCGTGCCTTTCGACTTGAGCCGGGTGTTGTTCATCGCCACCGCCAACGTCATCGACTCGCTGCCACCGCCCGTGCGCGACCGCATGGAGGTGATCGAACTGCCCGGCTACACGCTGGAAGACAAGCTGCAGATCGCACAGCGGTACCTGCTCGGGCGCCAGTTGCAGGCCTGCGGCTTGCGGGCCGATCAGTGCGAACTGACCGAGGCCGCGCTGCACGCGATGGCCACCGGCTACACGCGGGAGGCTGGCGTGCGCCAGTTCGAACGCGAGATAGGTCGCGTGATGCGTACGGCCGCACTGCGCGTGGCCGAAGGCAGCGCCACGCAGGTGCGCGTCGATGTTGCCGATCTCGAGGCCTTGCTGGGACCACCCACGGTGGAGCACGATGTGGCCCTGCGCATCAGTCTGGCCGGGGTCGCCACCGGACTGGCCTGGACACCGGCGGGCGGCGACATCCTGTTCATCGAGGCCACCCAGGTGGCGGGCAGCGGGCGCCTGATCCTCACCGGGCAGCTGGGCGATGTGATGAAGGAAAGCGCCCAGGCCGCGTTGACGCTGGTGAAGTCGCGTGCGCCCGGCCTCGGCCTGGCGTCGGCGCTCTTCGAGCATGTCGATGTGCACGTTCACGTGCCCGCCGGGGCCATTCCCAAAGACGGACCCAGTGCGGGTGTGGCGATGTTCATCGCACTGGCTTCCTTGTTCAGCGACCGGCCGGTGCGCCACGATCTCGCCATGACGGGCGAAATCAGCCTGCGCGGCCTGGTGCTGCCGGTGGGCGGCATCAAGGAGAAGGTGCTGGCCGCACAACGGGCCGGGCTGCGCGAAGTGCTGCTGCCTGCACGCAACCGAAAAGACCTGCACGACGTTCCCGAGAGCACACGCCAGGCGTTGCACTTCACGTGGCTGGAGACGGTGGACGACGCCATTGCTGCCGCGCTGGGCGTGCGTGCACTGGCTCAAGAAGGTGATTTCAAACTCGTTTGAAGTGCGGCCAAACCGGTTGCAGCCCGGCCGACGCCCAGACAGACCGCGTCGGATGCACCGCAACGCGATCTTTCCGACAGCAGGGCGACCTGACCGGCTGACGCCTGCGCCCCTTGCGCTCACCCGCCCATGGCCGCTTTGGCGGCCAGCGAGTCGTCCAAGTCGTGACCGTGCTCACGGCCCCGTCTCTCATAGAGCTCGTAGGCCGCTTCGCTGATGCGCGTCTCGCGGGAAAGCCCGGGCCCGGAATCGACAGCCTGTGCATGGCCTTCGCCCGAGGCCAAAAACCGCCAGCGGTGGGTGTTGACGCAATTCACCGAGATCAAGGAAGCGATCAATCCCGCGCAGCAAGTGATCGCGCGGAATGTGATCAGTGAGGTTGAAAGCGTAGAAGAGCTGATCCTGCGGAGCCGTCTGACCCATCATGGTGTGCACTTCCGTCGATGACGAACTGCATGCAAACCAGGGGCCAGAAACGGGCTTCGGCGGAGTTTTTCAACACAATTCCACATGCAGCCGCCATCCGGGCCAGCGGCGGTCGCAGTGCCCAGCACGGCAACCTCTGCGCCCCGGGGTCACTCTCACGGCTCCCACCTTGTTCAACGCTTGAATGCGAACCCGTATGAGCGTCTGCCGCGTCAGCTCTTGAGAAATATCTCGTGGTCCGGGGCGAAGCAGGCGTGCAGCGGGAGCAGCGCGCCGCCGAGCGCGCGCGCGTCGGAGCCGATGCTGCCGATCTCCAGCCGCGGCATCTGCTGCAGGCCTTCCCAGTTGTAGGCCTTGAGCGCTTCGCCGGTGCGCGCCCAGAGTTTGCGCAGCAGGTCGGGCGCGACCACACCGTCGATCACGACCG
>Ga0209066_10005767_pt1 | contig 12898 bp, 11 predicted proteins | sample All_14_2_FD_187198 | JGI IMG/M metagenome (GOLD analysis project Ga0209066, IMG submission 187198) | Freshwater microbial communities in response to fracking from Pennsylvania, USA - Allegheny Zone_MetaG_DW_15 (SPAdes) (version 2) ...
GCCTTCCAGAACGGCCGGCTGGACTTGGCCCAGGCCGAGGCGGTGGCCGACCTGATCGACGCCGAGACGGCCGCGCAGTCGCGTCAGGCTCTGGACCAGCTGGGTGGCGGCCTGTCGCGTCGCTACGACGCCTGGCGTGAGGCCCTCATCGAGAGCCTAGCGGTGCTGGAGGCGGCGGTCGACTTCCCCGACGAGGACTTGCCCCAAAACGTCGCCGCCCGGGCGCGGCCGCATCTGGCGCGCCTGTTGTCGGAACTGCAGGGCGCGCTGGCCGACGCCGACCGGGGCCGCAGGGTGCGCGAGGGCTTCCGGGTGGCGCTGATCGGGGCGCCCAACGCCGGCAAGAGCAGTCTGCTCAACGGACTCGCCCGCCGCGACGCCGCCATTGTCACCGCGACGCCCGGCACGACGCGGGATGTCATCGAGGTCCCCTTGGTGCTGGGCGGCTACAAGACCCTGCTGGCCGACACCGCTGGTGTTCGTGAGACCGAGGAGGCGATCGAGGCCGAGGGCGTGCGTCGTGCGCAGGCCTGGTCGGCGGGCGCGGATCTGCGGCTCTGGGTGGTCGACGGCCATGCCTCGGACGGCAGCTGGCGTCTTGCCCATGATCTGGTTCAGTCGGGCGACCTCTGTGTGATGAACAAGGCCGACCTGCCCGAAAGCCTCGATGGCGGGCGGGCGCGGGCGGCGGCTCTGGAGCTGGGCCTGGAAATTCTGGACGTGTCGATGAAGGCGGACGGCGCGGCGTCGGTGCAGCGGGCGCTCGAGGCCCGTGTTGTGGCGGCGCTGGCGGCGTCGGAGTTCCCGGCGGCGACCCGGCTTCGTCACGCCGAGAGTCTGACGGAGGCGGCGGCCCGCATTGAACGCGCCCTCGCCCAGCCCGAGCCGGAGCTGGCGGCGGAAGATGTCCGCCTGGCGGCGAGGGCGCTGGAGCGGGTGTCCGGCCGCGTCGACCCGGAAGCGGTTCTCGACCGGGTCTTCTCCAGCTTCTGTATTGGTAAATGAGATGTTTCACGTGAAACACGGGTAGGCCCTGCGTCCTTCGACACGCCCGCTGTGCGGGCTGCTGAGGATGACTGGATGAGAGAATGCCAGATAACCTAGTCCTGCTGAGCAGCGCCGCAGGCGCGTATCGAAGCACGCACAGACTCCCAACCTCGTCCCGCTTCCTGTATACCCACGTCCCGTCGCCCCCGCTCGTCGGGGGCGTTCGCGTTCGGACCTGTGCAGATGAGCCAATCCTGGGAAGTGATCGTGATCGGCGGCGGCCACGCCGGCTGTGAAGCCGCGGCGGCCTCGGCGCGCTTCGGCGCGCGCACCCTGCTGCTGACTCACAAGCTCGAGACCATCGGCGAGATGAGCTGCAACCCGGCCATCGGCGGCCTGGGCAAGGGCCATCTGGTGCGCGAGATCGACGCCCTCGACGGCCTGATGGGTCGGATGGCGGACAAGGCCGGCATCCAGTTCCGCATGCTGAACCGCTCCAAGGGTCCCGCCGTTCGCGGTCCGCGCGCCCAGATCGACCGCAAGCTCTATCGCGAGGCGATGCAGGCCGAACTGGCCGCGACGCCGAACCTCGACATCATCGCCGAGGCGGTCGAGGATCTGATTGTCGAGGCCGATATGGTCGCCGGCGTGGTCGGCGGGTCGGGAACCGAGTACCGCGCGCCGAAGGTGGTTCTGACCACTGGGACCTTCCTCAAAGGCGTTATCCATCTGGGCGAGCAGCGCATCCCGGCTGGTCGGGTCGGTGACGCGCCGGCCATCGGCCTGTCGGACCGGCTCTATAGCCTGGGCCTCGACATGGGGCGGTTGAAGACCGGCACGCCGGCCCGCCTGGATGGTTCGACCATCGCCTGGGACCGGCTGGAGATGCAGGCGGCCGACGCCGAGCCCATCCCCTTCTCCTTCCTCAACGACCATATCGACGTCCCCCAGATCCAGTGTGGCGTCACCTGGACGACCGAAGAAACGCACAAGATCATCGCCGAGCGACTGACGGAGTCGGCGGTCTACGGGGGGCGGATCGAGGGTCGCGGCCCGCGCTACTGCCCGTCGATCGAGGACAAGGTCGTCCGCTTCGCCGACAAGACCGCCCACCAGATCTTTCTGGAACCCGAGGGTCTGGATGATGACACCGTCTATCCGAACGGCATCTCGACCTCCGTGTCGGAAGAGACCCAGCTCCTGTTCCTGCGCACCATCCCGGGCCTGGAGACGGTCGAGGTTCGTCGCTACGGCTACGCCATCGAGTACGACTACGTCGATCCGCGCGAGCTGTTCCCGACCCTGGAGGTCAAGCGCCTGCCGGGACTCTATCTGGCAGGCCAGATCAACGGCACGACGGGCTACGAAGAGGCCGGCGCCCAGGGTCTGATGGCCGGCATGAACGCCGCCCGGGCCGCGTCCGGCGCCGAGGCGGCGACCTTCGCCCGCGACGAGGCCTATATCGGTGTTCTGATCGACGATCTGGTGACGCGGGGTGTGACCGAGCCCTACCGGATGTTTACGAGTAGGGCCGAGTTTCGGCTTTTGCTGCGCGCCGACAACGCCGATCAGCGGCTCACGCAACGCGGGATCGATCTCGGAATTGTCGGCTCCACAAGGGCTGGAGTGTTTCACGTGAAACAACGGGCGCTCGATGAGGCCCGCGCCCAGGCCCGTTCATGGTCGTTAACGCCGGCCGGCGCCCAGAAGGCGGGGCTTTCGGTCAAGGCGGATGGTCAGCGACGCGATCTGACCCAGCTTCTGGCCTATCCGGAGGTCACTTTGGATGTGTTGGCCGGCCTCTGGCCGGAGATCAACAACTGGTCGCCGGCGGTTCGGGAGCAGATCGAGATCGACGCCGCCTACGCCGGCTATCTCGATCGCCAGGCCGCCGACGTCGAGGCGTTCCGCCGCGACGAGGCCCTGCGTCTGCCCGCCGATCTGGACTACGCCGCCATCGGCGGCCTCTCCAACGAGGTCCGCTCGAAGCTGACCGCCGTTCGTCCCCTGACCCTCGGCCAGGCGGCCCGCATCGAAGGGGTCACCCCCGGCGCCCTGACCGCCCTGCTTGCCCATGTCCGACGCCCTCGCGCCGCCTGAGGCGGCTGGCGCGGCGCTGGACGCCGCGGGCTTTCAAGCCCTGACCCAGGCCACCGACGCCCAGATGGCGGACCTCGAGACCTTCCTCGAGATGCTGACCGCCGGTAACGCGGTGATGAACCTCGTCGGTCCGGCGACCCTGCCCGACTTCTGGAATCGCCACGCCTGGGACAGCGCCCAGCTGCTGCGCCTGGCGCCGGACGCGAAGACCTGGGCCGACCTGGGCGCCGGCGCCGGCTTTCCCGGTCTGGTTCTGGCCATCCTGTTCAAGGGCGTGCCCGGTGCGACGGTGCATCTGGTCGAGAGCATGGCCAAGCGATGCCGCTTCCTGACCTCGGTGTCGGAGGCGCTGGACCTGCCGGTGGTCATTCACAACAAGCGTGCGGAAGACCTGTCGCTGACTGTGGATATCGTCACCGCCCGGGCTTGCGCGCCGATGACCCGACTGCTCGGGTATGCGCGGCCTTATCTGCGGCGCGGGGCCACCGGCCTGTTTCTGAAGGGTCAAGATGTGGTATCCGAGCTTGAGGACGCCACCACATCGTGGAAGTTCTCCAGCCGCCTGATCGAGAGTTTGAGCGACCCCCGCGGCCGCATTGTCGAAGTGAAGGGACTTTCCCGTGCCTGACAGGCCTGACCCGGTCCTACCGCCGGCCCCGATGCGCGTTCTCGCCGTCGCCAACCAGAAGGGCGGCGTCGGCAAGACCACGACGGCCATCAATCTGGGCACCGCCCTGGCGGCGGTCGGGGAAAAGGTCCTGCTGATCGACTCCGACCCGCAGGGCAACGCCTCGACAGGCCTGGGGATCACCCGCCAGCAGCGCAAGACCAACCTCTACGACGTGCTGATGAACGAGATGCCGGCATCCGAGGCGGCCGTGCCGACCGCCCTCCCCGGCTTCGACATCCTGCCCTCGGACCCGGACCTTTCGGGCATTGAGCTGGAGCTGGGCCACGCCCCCCGCCGTTCCTACCGATTGCGCGACGCGCTGGAGCCGCTGCGGGCGGCCGGCCACTACGGCTACGTGCTGATCGACTGTCCGCCGTCGCTCAACCTGCTGACGGTCAACGCCATGACCGCCGCAGATGCGGTGTTCGTGCCGCTGCAGACCGAGTTCTTCGCGCTCGAGGGCCTGACCCAGCTGATGCGGACCGTCGACCTGGTGCGGGGCAGCCTCAATCCGACCCTCGAAATCCAGGGCGTGGTGCTGACCATGTTCGATCGCCGCAACAGCCTGTCCGAACAGGTGGCGCGCGATGTCCGCGCCCACTTCGGGTCCAAGGTCTACGAGACGGTCATACCGCGCAATGTGCGGGTGTCGGAGGCGCCGTCCTTCGGCAAGCCTGTGCTGATCTATGATCTGAAGTGCGCCGGATCACAGGCCTACCTCAAGCTGGCCCGCGAAGTCGTGGGTCGTGAACGCGAACGGCGCCTGCGGGCCGCCTGACGACGGAATGAACGGAGTGACGACGTCGATGGCTGAAGGTCGCAGGGGACTGGGTCGCGGTCTGTCCGCGCTGCTTGGCGAGGCCGAGGCGGAGACGGCCGCAACGCCGGCCGGTGAGCCCGCAGGCGTGCGCGAGATCCCGATCGAGCTGATCCACCGCAATCCCGACCAGCCGCGCCGCCGGTTCGGTGAGACCGAGATTGGTGAACTGGCGGATTCCATTCGGGAAAAGGGCGTCCTGCAGCCGGTGCTGCTGCGTCCCGCCCCCGATCTCCCCGGCGAGTACCAGTTGGTGGCCGGTGAGCGCCGCTGGCGTGCGTCCCAGCAGGCCGGCCTGCGGGCCATGCCGGCCCTGATCCGCGACCTCGACGACCGCCAGGTCCTCGAGATCGCCATCGTCGAGAACGTCCAGCGCGCCGATCTCGGCGTCGTCGAGGAGGCGCTCAGCTACAAGGCGCTGATGGATCGGTTCGGCCGCACCCAGGAAGAGGTGGCCCAGGTGGTCGGCAAGAGTCGGCCACACGTGGCCAACGCGCTGCGTCTGCTGACCCTGCCCGAGTCCGTCCAGTTGATGCTGGCCGAGGGGCAGCTGACTGCCGGTCATGCCCGGGCGCTGGTCGGCCATACCGAGGCGGTCAGCCTGGCGCGCGAGATCGTCGACCGCGAACTGAACGTCCGCGAGACCGAGGCCCTGGTGAAACGCGGCGCGCCGGAGACCCGGTCCGCTCGGCCGCAGGTTCCCGGTCGGCCCGGCGGCAAGGATGCCGACACGATGGCGCTGGAGGACGACCTGTCCGAGGTGCTCGGCCTGCCGGTCGAGATCAAGGACGCGGGCGGCGCCGGCGAGATCCGCATCCGCTACAAGACGCTGGAGCAGCTCGACGACCTCTGCCGACGTCTGACACGCGGCGGCTGAGGCGCAGGGAGCCGTAGCTGAGGGCGACCGGCGCGGCTAATTTCGCCACAGAGCCGATTTTGGTTTTCAGGTTCGTAACCTACTGAAAATAATAGGGTATTTCTGGCCCCTTTTGAGGGTACCGGTCTGGATGCTCAGGGAGTAGCGCTCAGGGTCGGCAAGGTCGCCCAGACCCGCGCGTCATGGGCCGGAACGAGGACCAGGCCGGGATCGGCCGCCTTCAGCTGCTTGAGCCGGACAAGCAGGGCGCGGGTGGCGTCGCGATCATGGTCGACGCTTCGCGCGATCCACGGCTTCTGCGCTGGCCGGTCCACGCCCTCGGTCTGCCAGGCGATGTCGCCGATCAGGGCGTAGCGCTTGCCATCCGGCAGGCTGACGAAGGCGATGATCGAGCCCGGCGTATGTCCTCCGGCCTCGACCAGCACGACACTGCCGTCGCCGAACAGGTCCCGACTGGCGGGGAAGCCCCGGTAGGGACCGTCCGTAAATCCGTAGGCGCGATAGCTGTCGGTTCCGAGGCGGCGCGCCAGCGCGCCGGCCTTGGCCGTCCCCTTCACGAAGGCCAGTTCGGCCGCCGGCACCCACACGGGAACGCCGGGCAGAGCCTCAAGTCCGCTGACATGATCCCAGTGCGCGTGGGTCAGGATCACGGCGGTGAGACCGGACGGCGCCATTCCGGCCTTGCGCAGCTCTTCGGCCACGGTGGTTTGGCGGTCGTACTTCGAGGCCAGCCGCAGGAGCAGCGGCGTGCCGATCCTGAAGTGCTCGTCGACGCTTGGCCCGAAGCCGGCGTCGAACAGGACCGTCCCTTTCGGATGGCGCACCAGTATGCCGCCGATCGAGAAGACGCGCGCATCGTCCATGCCGCCGCCCTCGTAGGCCAGTCCCGCCCTGGCGTACATGCGCCCGGACGGGATGGCCGCAAGGCTCATACCGTCGGGCGGGTTGGCGGCGGGCGCGACCATGGCGGCGGTAGGCGGCGGGACCGGAATGACCGGCGCCGGCGCGCAGGCCACGACGAGAGCCGCCAGTGACGACAGGACGAGGACGTTTGAACGGCGCATGGAAGCCTCCCAAGACTGCTATAGACTATACGATATAGTCTAATCCATGAGTCAATCGTCTTTCGCCGGATCACCCTCGTGATGACGCCGACCGTAGCGGCAGAGGAAGGTGGCCACAGCCTCGGTGATGACCGTCTCGCGGGACGGCAGGGTCTCGGCCGCCGGGCCGATGCCCATGACATGCGGCCAGATAGCGAACTCCTGGATCAGACCCAGGAACTGGCGGGCGGCGATGTCGGGGCGTGGGCAGTCGATGACGCCCTGGGCATGCATGGCCGCCAGCACGCCGGCCAGCGCCTGGAGGGTCGGTTCCTTGCCGAAGCGGTAGAATTCCTCGCCGATCCAGGGCCGGGCGCGGGATTCGGCGACCACAAGACGGGTCAGCGCGACCTGCTCGCCCTCTTCGGCGAAGCGGTAGATGGCGCCGGCGATGCCGACCAGCTTGGCCGCGGGATCCTCGAAGGTGACGCCGCCGATCGACTCCCGGACCCAGTCCGCCCAGGCCAGCATGCCGCCCCAGTGCCGGCGCAGCATGGCGCGAAACAGGGCCTCCTTGCCGCCAAAGCGGTTGTAGACGGTCTGCCGGGACACGCCCGCCGCCACCGCGATCTGGTCGAGATTCACGCCGTCGTAGCCGGCCTCCAGAAACAGGCCGCGCGCCGCTGCGAGAATGGCGTCTTCCGAGCGCGCGGCGTCGGCGCGGGCCCGCGCGGCGCGGCCTGAAGCGGGAACGGGGGGCGTATCTGCGCTCATCGATGGACTATACTGTAAAGGTCATCCTTAGTCATGCGGCGCTCGGCGCCCAGGAGCGAGAATGGCGCCTTTCAGATGCGCGGTGCGGCCAGAACGAGGCGCGAAAGACGCCGGGCGTCGCCCTACAGGCCCAGTCGTCGCGCCCGTCCGGCGATGGTCAGCGCCAGGCGCTCGGCCAGCAGGCTGTCGGGCGCGCCGGCCGTCTTGCAGGCCATATCGGCGGCCAGCACCTCCGGATGCAGCGCCAGCAGATGCTCGAGCGTCCAAGCCCGCGCCTGGCGCAGCATCTCGCGCTCGTTCTTCCAGAAGACGCCCGAGGCCTTGGCGGCTTCCGCCAGGCTGGCGCCGTTGCCGGCCAGGGTGAGGATGCGGCGCAGCCGTGCCAGATGCATGCCCATGGCGCGGACGGCGGCCGGTCCGCCCTCCCCCTCGGCCGCCGCGCGTCGCAGTCCGGCCTGGGCCGCCGCCAGCTTGCCGCCGAACGCGTCGGTGGCCGCATCGCTCAGCGAGGCCTCCGGCTCGACGCCGAGAAAGTCTTCCAGGTCGGCGGGCGTGGCGATCCGGCCGCTGCCCGGGCCGAGCCAGAGCGCCAGCCGCTCCATCTCCTGCCGGGCCACGCCGCGCTCGCGCGGCAGACGCGAGACGAAAAGTTCCAGCGCCTGGCTGTCGAGCCCCACCTTGTCGGCGGCCAGCGACTCGCGGACCAGGCGGGCGACATCGCCCGGCTCATCGTCGTAGCAGGGGATGGTGGCGCAGGCGGCGGCCTTCTCGGCGACCTTGCGCATCGCCGAGTCGCGGCCGAGCGCCCCGGCCTCGATCAGCAGGAAGGCGTCGGGGTTCAGTTTTCCTTCGGCATGGGCCGCCAACGCCTCGGCTGCGGCCTTGTCAGGCCCCGCCTTTTCGCCGGTGAACCGCACCCGCACCAGCCGGCGACCGCCCATCATCGAGATGGCGGCCAATTCACCTTCCAGCCGGCCGCCATCCAGCTCGTCGTCGTTGAGCATGGCCGTGTCGAAGGGGTCGTCGGGATTGGCGGTGACGACCCTGGCCAACTTGTCGGCCCGCTCCCGGACTCCGCCGCGATCACGGCCATAGATCAACGCGGCGCGCACGCCTGTGTCCGGCCCCTTGAGGAACCGTTCGACGTCGGGGCGTTTGGAGATGATCACGGGAGGCTAGCCCGACCGGCCGTGCATCATCCAGATGGCCAGCTGCAGCTGGATCTTTCGGGCCAGCTCGGCCGCGGCGCGCTCCTCGGCGTCCTGGTGCCCGGCGATCGAGGCATAGGGTTGATCGGCGCGGTCGAAGGTGACTTCGGTGCTGGTCACGCCCTTGAACGCGACCAGGCCGGTGGCCGCTTCGGTCAGGGTCCAGTCGGCGTCCAGAACCAGTTCGTAGCGACTGGCGGCGGAATCGACGCGGCGGCCGCGCGGCGTACGGGTCTGCTTGAGGTCGATCTTCAGGGTGTAGGCGGCCGGAATGGCCGCGTCGCGCGCCAGGGCGTCATCCAGCGACTCGCGCAGCAGATAGCCGGTGCGGCCCTCCGGCGCGATGGTTTCGATGGCCGACAGGCCCGGGCTGACGCCGGGCTGGGCGTACAGGGGCGTGAAGCCGCACCCGGCGAGGAGCGGGGCGGCCGCGATCAGGACGAGCGCCAGAAGACGGATCTTCATGGTCATCCCGCGACGATGTTCACGATGCGGCCGGGCACGACGATCACCTTGCGGATCGAGAGGTTGTTCGCCGAAAGGTACGCCTGAACCGCCGCGTTGGCTCGCGCTAATTCCTCGACCGTCGCCGCGTCCGCGTCGGCCGGGGCTCTCACCTCGTCGCGGCGCTTACCGTTGATCTGCACCGGCAGAACCAGTTCGGCGTCGACAGTCAGGGCGGGATCGGCTTCCGGCCAGGGCGCGTCCACGGCCATGCCCTCGCCGCCGATCCGCATCCAGCATTCCTCGGCCAGATGGGGGGTGAAGGGGGCGATCAGCCTGGCCAGCACCGACAGGGCCTCGGCCCGCGCATTGGCCACCCCCGCGTCACCGGCCTGGAAGCCTTTGAGAATATTCAGGAACTCATACAGGCGGGCGATGCCGCTGTTGAACCGGAAATGCTCGATGGAGTCCGTGACCGCCTTGATGGTCTTGTGCGTCGCGCGGCGCAGCTCTTCGGCCCGCGGGTCGGTGTCGGGCCCCGACGGGCCCGGTCCCGAGGCGTCGAACTCGGCCCAGACGCGGTTGACGAAGCGTCCGGCGCCTTCGACCCCGCCGGTGGTCCACTGCACGTCCCGTTCGGGCGGGCTGTCGGACATCACGAACAGGCGGGCGGCGTCGACGCCATAGGCCTCGAAGATCTCCTCCGGCGCCACGACGTTCTTCTTCGACTTCGACATCTTCTCGATGTCGCCGATGACCAGCGGCTCGCCCGTCGAGGCCACGCGGGCGCGGCGGGTGTTTCCCTCGGTCTCGATGACGATCTGCGTCGGCTCGACCCAGTCGCCCGCCTGACTGCGGTAGGTCTCGTGCGTGACCATGCCCTGAGTGAACAGGCCGGCGAACGGCTCGGCCACCGACAGAAGGCCTTCATCCTTCAGGGCGCGGGTCACGAAGCGGGCGTACAGAAGGTGCAGGACCGCATGCTCGACCCCGCCGATGTACTGGTCCACCGGCAGCCACTTGTCGGCGGCGGCCTTGTCGATCGGTGTGTCGCTCTGCGGATTGGCGAACCGGGCGAAGTACCAGGACGAGTCCATGAAGGTGTCGAGGGTGTCGGTCTCGCGCTCGGCCTCGCCGCCGCAGGTGGGACAGCTCACGAAGCGCCAGGTCGGATGGTGCAGAAGCGGATTGCCCGGCCGGTCGAAGGTGACGTCGTCAGGCAGGATGATCGGCAGCCGGTCGGCCGGAGCCGGGATCGTGCCGCAGGTCTTGCAGTGGATGACCGGGATCGGACAGCCCCAGTAGCGCTGGCGCGAGACGCCCCAGTCGCGCAGGCGGTAGACGGTGGCGCCCTTGCCCTTGCCCATCTCTTCGATGCGGGCGACGGCGGCGGCCTTGGCCTGCTCGATGGTCAGGTCGTTGAGGAAACCGGAGTTGAAGATCTTCCCCGGGCCGGTGAAGGCCTCGGACCCGACCATATAGGTGGCCGGATGGGCGTCGCCGGGCAGGACGACCGGCTTGACCGGCAGGCCGTACTTGCGCGCGAAGTCCAGGTCCCGCTGGTCATGGGCCGGACAGCCGAAGATGGCGCCCGTGCCGTAGTCCATCAGGATGAAGTTGGCGATCCAGACCGGCAGGGTCTCGCCCTCGACGAACGGGTGCTTCACCCGCAGGCCGGTGTCCAGGCCCAGCTTCTCGGCGCCCTCGATGTCGGCTTCCGAGGTGCCCCCCTTGCGGCATTCGGCGACAAAGGCGGCGACCTTGGGGTCCGCGGCCAGCCGTTCGGCCAGCGGGTGATCGGGCGCGATGCCGACGAAGGCCGCGCCGAACAGGGTGTCGGGACGGGTGGTGTAGACCTCCAGTCCCGCCTCGAAGCCGTCCGGCGCGCGGCCGTCGAAGTCGAACGAGAACTGCAGGCCGGTGGAGCGGCCGATCCAGTTCTCCTGCATCGTCCGGACCTTCTCCGGCCAGCGGTCCAGGGTCTGCAGACCCTCGATCAGGTCATCGGCGTAGTCGGTGATCCGCAGGAACCACTGGGTAAGCTTCTTCTTCTCGACCACCGCGCCGGAGCGCCAGCCGCGGCCGTCGACGACCTGCTCGTTGGCCAGAACGGTCATGTCGACCGGATCCCAGTTGACCGTGGCCTCCTTGCGGTAGACCAGGCCCCGCTTCAGAAGCTTCAGGAACCACGCCTGCTGCTGACCGTAGTATTCCGGATCACAGGTCGCGAACTCGCGGCTCCAGTCGATCGACAGGCCCAGCGCCTTCAGCTGCTCCCGCATCCCGGCGATGTTGTCGTAGGTCCAGCCCTTGGGGTGGACGCCGCGCTCCATGGCGGCGTTCTCGGCCGGCATGCCGAAGGCGTCCCAGCCCATCGGATGCAGCACCGCATGACCCCTGGCGCGGCGATAGCGGGCGACCACATCGCCCATGGCGTAGTTGCGGACGTGCCCCATGTGGATGCGCCCCGACGGATAGGGGAACATCTCCAGGACATAGTATTTCGGCCGCGGATCGTCGTTGGCGACGCGGAAAACGTCCTTGCGGGCCCAAGCTTCACGCCAACGGGGCTCCGCGTCCTTCGGATTGTATCGGGCCATTTCGGCTTTCGGGTGGTCCGGGCCGGCTTAGCCGGCCATGTTGGCCAGGCGCAGCTGGCGGGCCTTGGTCAGGATGGCATTCTCGATATCCGTCTCGGTCTGGGGCGCCGTGGGGGCGTCCGTCCAGCCGCCGGCGCCGTCGCTGACCTGCTTGAACACGGTCGCGTTGAGGCCGTCGGCCCTAAGTCGCGTATCGAGAATGTAGACCGTCGCCTTGAAGCGTTCGTCCGGCTTTTCCGGGTTCGTGTACCAGTCGGTGATCACCACGCCGCCGTAGGGGTCGGCCGAGGCCAGGGGCATGAAGGACAGGGTGTCCAGGGTCGCGCGCCACAGATAGGCGTTGACGCCGATCTGCGCCGCTTCGCCGCCGTCGCCGACGTTCCGCGACCCGCCCGTTCCGCAGCCGGCCACGCCCACGAGCGCCAGGGTCAGAACCCCGACAGAGGCGACCCGCATCCAAGACCCGCGCGCAAACGCCATATTGTATCGCTCCACTTACGTTTCGGGCCGCGCGTGCCATGTTCGCGCGGCGGCGTACACCCCCGACGCCTCGACAGCCCGTCTACAACAGGGCCGCCTCGCCGCCAAACGGGAATCTCGTGGCCTTCGCGCAACAGGCGACCGGGGAATCGTTGGACTCCGTCCCCGAGTCTGACCGCAGCCAGTTGACCCCGGCCCCCAGCCGCTTTTAATCGCGATGAAGGCTCACCATGTTTCATCAGGAATGATGGCAAGAGCGAGACGGCTGGGGGAAGCCGGTAAAGGCGAAATGACCAAGCTTCTGAGCACTGTCGCGATTTCGGCGCTGGCCCTGGCGGGCTCGGCGACGTTCGCCTATGCCCAGACAGCGCCGGCCAAGCCCAAGCCGACGGCGCCCTTCACGGTTCGCAGCGACTTCAACGCCGGTGACGCGCAGTTCGCGCCGCAGGACAGCCGCCGGCTGGTCTGGGACGCCAACAAGGGCCGCTGGGGCCTGACCCTGGACATCAAGCCGCGCACCGATATCGGCCCGTCGGGCCGCGACGTCGAAGCGGGCGCCTTCTTCAAGGTCACGCCGCGCCTGCGCGTCGGCGGCGCCGTCGGCGTCGGACCCAACCAGCCAGCGCCGATCCGCAAGAGCGACGGCCGCGAGGAAACGCCGCGCGTGCGGCTCGAGACCGCCTTCAAGTTCTGAGGCCCTCCACCATCGCAAATCCCGCGGCGCCCGAGCTGACCAGCTCGCGCGCCGTTTTCACGTTCACGCCGCCCAGCGCGTAGACCGGCAGCGGCGCGGCGGCGACGAAGGCGGCGAACCCGTCCGCGCCCATCGGCGTCCCGGCCGAGGCGCTGGCGCTGGGAAACACCGTCGAGGCCAGCACCGCGTCGCAGCCGAACTCCG
>Ga0209066_10005769_pt1 | contig 12896 bp, 12 predicted proteins | sample All_14_2_FD_187198 | JGI IMG/M metagenome (GOLD analysis project Ga0209066, IMG submission 187198) | Freshwater microbial communities in response to fracking from Pennsylvania, USA - Allegheny Zone_MetaG_DW_15 (SPAdes) (version 2) ...
CATTACTACCGGTTTGTCAGCCATGAGCCTGCCTTTTGCCCGCGGCCTGAGCGGCGCACAGGCAGGCGCAGAATATGAAGATAACGCCGGAGAGGTATAGCCACAGCAGCAGGGCCATGAGACCGCCGAAGGCCCCGTAGACGGCGTTTAGTGTAGCGAAATGCGTGAGGTAGCGCACGAATAGGCTTTGGGCCAGGTAGAGCAGCAGCGAGGCGCACAATGCGGCCAGCCAGACCTCGGCGTAGCGGGTGCGGCGGTGCGGAGCCAGCTTGTAGAAGAACATGAGGCTGAGGAACAGGGCGAGCCAGGGCACGAAGTACAGCGCGAGCTTATGGGCGGCAGGAAGAATGTATTGCGAGTGCAGCGCGCCGGCGGCCAGTTTGGCCAGCATGGGTATGCCCAGGCCCGCCACCACCGACAGCGTTACCACGCCCAGCAGGGTCAGGCTTTTGAGCGGCATCTTCCACCAGCGGTTGCCGCCGGTGTCCCAGGCGCGGTTGGCGGCCTGTATCAGGGTAGTGAAGAACTGGGCGGACACCCACACCAGCATCAGCAGCGCCACCAAGCCGGCCTGGCCGCGGGCCTTGATCACGCGCGCCACCGCCTCGAACACATAGTCGCGCACTTCGGCGGTGGCAGGGATGAAACCCTCGGCGTAACTGATCACCAGGGCCGCGGCTTCCCCCTTCTCCATGAAGAATGAGGCGGCGGTGACGAACAGGATGATGGCCGGGAACAGGGCGAACAGGGCGCTATACGAGAACGCGGCGGCCCGCTGGCCGCCGTCGATCTGGTTGAACCTGCGCGCGGCCAGGGCCAGGGTGCCCCAGGCACTCCGCGCGCCGTTCCGTATCCGCTCTTTCATCGTTTGCCGTCGGAGCTCTTAGAGCCCCTTCTTTACCTCTTCCAGCGACTCGGCTATCATGTCGGCGGCGTGGTTGAGGTCCTTTACGGAATGCCTGTAGGCCACGTAGCCGTGGTGATAGGGCTGCAGGAAGACCTTGCGGCGTATCAGCTCGCTGTAGAACTTCACGCGGTTCTTCTTGTAAGCGCCGGTCTCGTCCTTGTCGAAGGTGATATAGGGCATCCACGGCTCGCCGGTGAACTTCACGGCCAGGCCGCTGGCCTTCACGTGCTTGCGCACCTTGTTGCAGAAGATCTGGCCGCGCCGGGCTATGACGTCGAGCATGTTGTCGCGCTCGAGGAGTTCTATGGTCTTGAGCGAGGCCACCATGGGCAGGGTGTTGTTGAAGTAGGTCGATGAGACGAAGGCCTTGCTCACCAGCACGTCCATGACGTCCTTGCGGCCGGCCACCATGCTGATCTCGTAGCCGTTGGCCATGGCCTTGCCGAACACGCTCATATGCGGCGTCACGCCGAAGAGCTTCTGCGCGCCGCCCAGGCTCACGCGGAAGCCGGTGCGGATCTCGTCGAAGCACAGCACGGCGCCGTACTGCTCGGCGAGCTTTTTGCAGCCTTCGAGGAAGCCGGGCATGGGCATCTCCACCTCGTGGGCATTGGGATGGCCGAGCGGGGTCATGATGATGACGGCCACCTGGTCGCCGTGGGCCTTCATCAGGTCTTCCAGGGCCTGCAGGTCGTTGTACTCGAACTCGAGGGTGTCCTCATAGCTCTTGGGCAGCACGCCGCCCTTGTTCTCCACGCACCAGTCGGCCCAGCCGTGGTAGCCGCAGCGTACGGTCTTGCTCTTGCCGGTGAAGGCGCGGGCAATGCGGCCGGCCAGCGTGGTGGAGTCGGAGCCGGTCTTGGTGAACACCACTTTCTCGGCGGAGGGCACGAGCGAGATGACCTTTTTGGCCAGGTCGTTCTGCACTTCCTGCACGATGGACATGCAGAAGCCCTTTTCCTTGATCTGCTTGATCACGGCGGCGTCTATCTCGCGCTCGCGGTGGCCGATGATGATGGGGCCGTAGGCGCAGAGCATGTCGATGTACTCGTTGCCGTCCACGTCGGTCACCTTGCCGCCCTTGGCGCTCTCGAAGAAGATGGGGTATTCGCCGGGGACGAAGTTGTACGGGCGGCGTATGCCCATCATGCCGCCGGGGATCAGCTCCTGCGCCTCGGCGTACAGCCTGTTGGAATTATCGAGTTTAAGATGTTCAGCCATGGTATTCTCCTTATTTCTTTCCCGTCTGACGCTCGTAAAGCTTCTTGGCCACGAAGGTGGCGACGTGGTCGGCGTAGGTGCCGCTGCCGAAGCCAGCGTCGTAGCCGAGCTCCTTGGCCAGCTTGTTGTTCACGCGGGGGCCGCCCATGATGATCAGCATCTTGCCGCGCACTTTCTCGGCCTCGGCCAGCTCTATGAGCTCGGTGAGGTTCTTGATGTGCACGTCCTTCTGCGTGACGATCTGGGACACCAGCACGGCGTCGGCTTTCACCTTCTTGGCGAATTCCAGCAGCTTCTCGTTGGGCACCTGCGAGCCCAGGTTGTAGGTCTCCAGCATGGGGTAGCGCTCGAGGCCGAAGTGGTGGTTGTAGCCTTTCATGTTCATGATGGCGTCTATGCCCACGGTATGGGCGTCGGTGCCGGTGCAGGCCCCCACCACGACGAGCTTGCGCTTCAGGTGGGTCTTGATGAACTCGTTGACCTCGTCCATGGTCATGGACTTGTCCACGGCCTCGGCGTATTCCACCTTGCTGTAGTCCAGGCTGATGTCGGTCTTGCCGTAGGCCACGAAGAAGGTGAAGTCCTCGGAGAGGGCCTCGGCGTGCACGATCTCGGCTTTCTTGAAGCCGAGCTTCTGCACGTACAGGCGGGCGGCCTCTTTGGCCCTGCCGCTGTTCTTTATGGGCAGGGTGAAGGAGAGCTGCACCGCGCCGTCGTTGGAAGTGTCGCCGTAAGGTTTGATGAACATGTTATTTCCCCACCTTGAGTTTCTTCTTGAGGTAAGTCTCTACCGGGTTGTAGTAGCCCGGGGCCTTCTCGTAGACGCCGTCGAAGCCCTTGCCGCCGTCGCGCGGGCGCTTGATCTCGGCGAACATGCCGGTCTCGATGGCGGTGAACAGGCCGCGCTTCTTCACGTCGGAGAGCATCTGGATGGTCTCGTCCACCACCAGGCGGGCGCGGCGGGCCATGATGCCGTCCTTCTTGAACTCGATGTCGTTCATGAAGTCGGCCATCGTGTTGTGCACGTACAGCGCGTTGGCGATGGCCAGGTGCCGGTCCTGCAGGTAAGGCGTATGGATGGCCTCGGTCAGCATGCCCAGCAGGTGTATCCCCTGGCCGGTGGCTTTGCTGACGAAGTTGAACAGGGTGTTCATCGTCAGGCCCTTGAAGATGTCGCCGGTCATGAACTTGGTGGGCGGCATGTACTTGAGCGGGTGCTCCGGGAAGATCTCGCGGGCCATCTGCGCCTGCGCGTACTCGTAGAGGAAGCCGTTCTTCACGTCCGGGTTGATCTCGAAGGCGTGGCCGAGACCCATCAGCCGGGCCGGCATGCCGGCGTTATAGGCGAAGCGCTCGTTGAGGAACTGGCTGGCCAGCACGGTGTGCGCCTTCTCCACGGCGTCTGACGTGGTGAGGTAATTGTCCTCGCCCGTGTTGATGATGATGTCGGCCGCGGTGTTGATCATGCGGCTGAAGAACTGGTCCGTGAACGTGCGGTACATGTTGATGTCGCGGAACAGGATGCCGTACATGGAATCGTTGAGCATCATGTCCAGGCGCTCCAGCGCGCCCATGGCGGCGATCTCGGGCATGCACAGGCCGGAGCAGTAGTTCACCAGGCGGATGTAGCGGCCTTCCTTCTCCACGATCTCGTCGAGGGCGGCGCGCATGATGCGGAAGTTCTCCTGCGTGGCGTAGGTGCCGCCGAAGCCTTCGGTGGTGGCGCCGTAGGGCACGTAGTCGAGCAGGCTCTGGGCGGTGGTGCGGATGACGGCGATGATGTCGGCGCCCTGCAGCGCGGCGGCCTGCGCCTGCTTCACGTCCTCGTGGATATTGCCGGTGGCCACGATGACATAGATCAGCGGGGACTTCACCTTGTCCTTGTACTGCTTGAGCTTGGCGTTGCGGTGGGCCACGTTGCCGGCTATGCGGGCGTCGAGGCCTTTGACGATCTCGGCGGCCTTGGCCTGTATGCGCTTAGTGTCGGTCAGCTCGAGACTGGCGATGTTCAGGCCTTTCTCGATCTCCTTGTTCAGCGCGGCGGGCGTCTTGTCGAGCTTTACCAGGGCGTTGAGGTAGAAAGTCGCGGCGCCGCCGGAGAGCTTGTCGCCGCACTGGGCGGCGATGAGGTTAGGCACCGGCACGCCGTCGGCATTGGCGCCGTCCGCGCCCAGCAGGCGCAGCGTGGCGCGCTCTATGGTCACGGTGGTGTGCTTGTCTATGTACTCCTGCACGGGGGCCGTGATCTCGCGGGCCAGGGCCCGCGCCTTGTCTATCTTTTGCTTGGACAGTCCGAGTTTGCTCTTCACAGTTGTCATTTCTTGTCCTCCATAAAATCCTGGGCCCGCCTGACTATGCCTTTGGCCACGCCCAGTATGCCGGCTATCTTGATGGCGTCGCGGGCTTCCCCGTCACCCGCCCTTTCCAGCAGTTCGTAGCGCATGAATTTGTTGATCATCTTAAGCTTCTCGTCGAGGCCGCAGGCCGAGCGGCCGGAGAAATACTCGTTGAAGGCGGCCGTGTCGAAGCCGCGCATTTTATAAGCGGCGGCGTTCTTGCCGGCGGCCAGGCCCGAGAAATGGGTGGCCAGCAGGGCGCAGGCCGAGGGCCGGTCGCCCAGGTCTTCGAGGATGGCCGAGAGCAGGGCCACGGCCTCCTCGGAGTTGGTGGTGCGGGCGAACTCGTCCATCACCAGCAGCAGGCGCTCGCCCTTGAGCCTCGCGTGGGCGGCCGCGAAATCGTTCATCTCCAGGCCGAAGCTGCTTAGTCCCCCCGCCGTTTCCATCTCGGTGCCGCCCATGAAAGCCGCCCCGTCGAACAAACAGGTCTCGAAAGCGGCCGCCGGCGCGAAGAAGCCGCTCTGCGCCAGCAGCTGGCAGAAGGCCAGCGTCTTGAGGGCCACCGTCTTGCCGCCCATGTTGGAGCCGTAGATCACGCTCACCCGGCGGCCGAAAGTGGCGGTCAGCGGGGTATACTTGAGGCCGGCGGCGGCCAGCCGCTCTTCCAGCGGCAGGAAGCGCGCCTTGGTGAGCGCCAGCGGCGCGGGAAATTTGCGTATGGCAGGGCGGGTCAGTTTAAGCTCCGCGGCCAGGCGGGCGCGCTCGGCGGCCACGTCTATCCTCTCCACGGCGGCGGCGTAGGCCTCAATGTCCTTCCTCGCCTCCAGCACGGCGGCGGCCAGGCGCTTTACGGCGGCGGACTCCAGCTCCGCCTCCCGGCCGCGCAGGCGGTCGCGTTCGGCGGCGCATTCCATGTACTCGGGGCCGTAAACGGGTTTCACCGTTACGTGGCCGCCGTCGAAAGGTTCCACGAAAAGCTCCGGCGCGCCGTTGAATTTCGCGGCGGCCTTTTCCTCCACCACCAGGAAATCCCTGTCGCTGAAGTCCAGCCCCCAGCGCTCGCGCAGGGCTTTAAGCTTCTTCTCCCGCAGGCCCTTGAGCGCCTTGTCGCAGGCCGCTATAGCGGCGCGCCCGGCGGCCAGCTCCGGGTCGTAGGCGTCGGCTATGTGGAAGGCCTCGCCCGTGCCGCCCTTGTTGAGCAGGGCCAGCAGGGCGTCGGAGTTCCACCGCGCGCCGAACTTGGCGCGCAGCGGGGCGGGCAGCAGCTTGAAGATCTCGGCGGCGTTGAACAGGAACTTGCGGGCGAGGAACAGCCCCGGCGCCCCGTCCAGAGCGGCGGCGGTAAGTTCCACGGCGGGGATATTGCGCAGGTGGAAGCGCAGCTTGTCGGCCTTGTGGCGGCCGGCGGCCGCGAAAGCGCCCAGGGCCGCGGCCAGGTCGTGCTCGGCCTTGAGCGCGGCCGCGTCGGCGTACCAGCGGCGCTCCTCGCGGGCCCGGCGGCCGTAAGGGGTGAGCGGCTTGTACAGCGCGTAGAAAGTTTCGAATTCGGCGAAAGCCCTGAATTTGTCCATCATCTTGCCACCGCGTAAGGGTTGTAAATTATCCGGTCGGCCAGCGCCGGCACGCCGAGTTTCTTTTCGAAGTCCTGCCGGGTGACATTGCACAGGTTCACCACGAAGGCGGCCAGGTCGGGCTTGGCGGCGAAGCGCAGCTCGAAGCGCCCCCTCAGGTCCTGCCACTGCTGCCAATTCAAGAAGATCTTGGTCAGGTCTTCGATCACCAGCGTGCCGCGCTTTACCTCTTTGCCCGGCAGCCGGCCCGGAGTGAGCGCGCCATCCACGATGAAGACCGGTTCGGGGAGTTTCTCCCCCGCCCGGCACAGCGGTACCGACGAAGCCGACCAGAGCAGCTTGATGGCCGCGGCCGAGGAGTCGAGGTTGTCCGGCTCCACCCGGGCCACGTAGACGAAGGCGGCCTTGCCCCCGGCGGCTACCTGGGTGATGCGGTCCACCGCGCCGTCCACGAATACCGTGCCCGCCCCGTGGCGGCGCATGTCGGCCAGGATACCGGCGAGCTGCTCGTTGTTCTCCGGCCCCGAGATCTCGGCGCGGCCGGGGCGCAGGGCCCGCAGCAGCACCGGGCGGCCGATGGCCGTGGTGAAAGGGTAGACGTTGAGCACCTCGTAATGCAGGTCGGCGGTCTTGAGCGCGCTCTCGGCGCACAGCAGCAGGTCGCCTTTTTCGGCCCTCACCTGCGGCTTGGGATTGCCGAACACCTGGTCCTGCGCCTCGCCGTCCACGCCCACGCTCAGCGCGCCCAGCGGCGCGCTCCCCCGCAGGCGGTTCAGGGCGTAGTTCAGGAACGTCGTCTTGCCGGCGTTCTTTTTGGACCCGACTATGAAGACGGTCCTGTTCCTGAGGCCCTTAATGGGATCCATGCGCGCGGTTTACTTCTTGTGCCTGCGCGTGCGCATCAGGTTGGCCGGCTCCAGCGTCAGCTTCTCGCCGTTGAGCAGCTTGGCTACCCCGTCGATGGGCTTGTACTGGTCGTCGGAGCAGTACCAGCAGTTCTCGTGGCTGGCCACGTAGCCCTCGGGCTCGGTGTAGGTGGTTATCACGCCCTCGTAGTTGCGCAGCACCACGCGCTTGCCGTTCTGCGAGATCAGGTAATTGGGCATCACCGGGGTCTTGCCGCCGCCGCCGGGGGCGTCCACCACGAAGGTGGGCACCGCCATGCCGCTGGTATGGCCGCGCAGGTTCTCTATGATCTCTATGCCCTTCGACACCGAAGTGCGGAAGTGGCTGATGCCGACGGAGAGGTCGCACTGGTAGATGTAGTAAGGCTTCACGCGGGTCATCAGCAGCTCGTGCACCAGGCGCTTCATGGTCTGCGGGCAGTCGTTGACGCCCTTGAGCAGCACGCTCTGGTTGCCCAGCGGGATGCCGGCGTCGGCGAGTTTCCGGCAGGCCTCGCGCGCCTCGGCGGTGAGCTCCTTGGGGTGGTTGTAATGCGTGTTGATGTAGATGGGATGGTACTTCTTGAGCATGTTCACCAGCTTGTCGGTGATGCGCATGGGCATCACCACCGGCGTGCGGGTGCCGATGCGGATGATCTCCACGTGGTCGATGGCGCGGATCTTTTTGATGATGCCTTCCAGCATCTCGTCGGTGAGCACCAGCGGGTCGCCGCCGGAGATCAGCACGTCGCGCACTTCGGGCGTCTTGCGGATATAGTCTATCGCCTTGTCGATGTTGGCGCTGGACATGTGCACGTCCTCGAAGCCCACCAGGCGGCGGCGGGTGCAGTGGCGGCAGTTCATGGAGCAGATATTGGTGACCAGCAGCAGCACGCGGTCCGGGTAGCGGTGCGTGAGGCCCGGCACGGGCGAGTCCACGTCCTCGTGCAGCGGGTCGGAGAGGTCGGACGGGTCCTGGTGCAGTTCGAGGCCGCGGGGGATGGCCTGCAGGCGCACGGGACAGCCCTTGTCCTTCTTGTCCATCAGCGCGGCGTAGTAGGGCGTGATGGCCATGGTGAACTTCTTGAGGCAGGCTTTCAGGTCGGCCTTCTCCCGCGCCGTCAGCACGGCCACCTTCTCCAGGGTCGGGATGTCCTTGATGACGTTGCGCAGCTGCCACTGGTAGTCGTTCCAGTCGCTTTCCGTCACGTTCTTCCAGAGCGGGATCTTCTTGTAGTCCACTTTTTTGTATTCGCGCATGTTGTTTCCTCCTGAATTCTTGCCTTCCCGCTATGCGTACATTTTTTCGTAAGCCGCGCGTATCACGGGGGATTCGCGCAGGATGTTCAGCGTGGTATCGGCGTGGTGGCGCGTGTAGCCGTTGCCCACCAGCATCGTGATGTCCTTGCCCACGCCCTCGGCGCCGAGCGCCGCCTTGGTGAACGAGGTGGCCATGCTGAAGAAATAGACGGTGCCCTCGTGGGCGCACATCAGGATGGAGGCCATCTCGGTATTGGGGATATTGACGCAGTTGATCACCACGTCGGCCAATTTCCCCCCGGTGGCCGCCAGCAGCTTGGCGTGGCAGTCCAGCGCGTCGGTGGCGTTGGCCTGTATCACGTGGTCGCAAAAACCGAATTCCTTAACCTTGTCGCAGGCCTCTTTGGAATACTCCAAGCCCACCACTATGCCGGCCACGCCGGCGATCTTGCTGGCCTCGTAGGCGCACAGCAGGCCCGACTTGCCGCCGGCGCCGATGATGGCCACCACCTGGTTGGGCCGCACCAGCTTGGCGGTCTGCGCCGGGGCGCCCGCCACGTCGAGAATGGCCAGGGCCAGCTTCTCGGGGATGTCGGCGGGTATCTTGGCGTAAATGCCGCTTTCAAAAAGTATGGCCTTGGCCTCGACGCTGACCTGCTCCGTGCCTTTCTTCAGGCCCAGGATCTTCTCGATCTTGAGCGGGGTCAGCGACAGCGAGACCAGGCTGGCTATCTTGTCGCCGGGCTTCAGGTCCGTCTTGCCGGCCAGCGCGGGGCCCACGGCCGCCACGTGCCCGAAGAACATGCCGCCCGAGCCGGTCACGGGGTTCTGCATCTTGCCGCGCTCGCCCACGATGGCGAGGATCTTGGCTTTGATCTTCTCTTCGTCGCCGCCGGCTTCGGCCTTGATCTGCGTGAAGCTGGCGGAGTCGATATTGAGCGTGTCTACGTCGACGAGGATCTCGTTGTCGTAGAGGTAATCCATGCTGTTGTCCAGCTTGAGGGCGGGCTGGGGCAGCCCCCCCTTCGGTTCAAGCACGCGGTGCGAACCGAAGGGGTTGCCGTCCTTGCGGACCTCTGGCGATGTTGTCGTCATTAGGGCCCGGTTGTCTCAGGCGTACTGCTTCTCGTAGATCTCGCGGATCTGCTTGGATTCGCGCAGGATGTTGAGCGTGATCTCGGCGTGGTCCTTGCAGTAGCCGTTGCCGATGATCATGTCCACGTCCTTGCCCACGCCCTCGGCGCCGAGCGCCGCCTTGGTGAACGAGGTGGCCATGGTGAAGAAGTACACAATGCCGCCGTCCCGGCACATCAGGATGGAGGCCATCTCGGTGTTGGGGATGTTGACGCAGTTGATGATCACGTCGGCCATCTTGCCGCCGGTCACTTTGCGGATGGCCTCGTAGCACTCCAGCGCGTCGGTGGCGCTGAGCTTGAAGGACTCGTGGCAGAAGCCCTGCTCCTTCATCTTGGCCAGGCCGGAGTCGGAGGAGGTGATGCCGATGACCTTGCCCATGATGCCGGCGCGCTTGCGGGCCTCGTAGGCGCACAGCACGCCGCTCTTGCCGGCAGCTCCTATGATGACCACGGTGTTGCCGGGGCGCACCAGCTTGGCGGTCTGCGCGGGGGCGCCGGCCACGTCGAGCACGGCCAGGGCCAGGGTCTCGGGCATGTCGGCGGGCAGCTTGGCGTAGATGCCGCTTTCGAAGATGATGGCCTTGGCCACCACGTTAACCTGCTCGGTGCCGGGCTTTATGTTGAGGATCTTCTCGATCTTGAGCGGGGTCAGGGACAGGGAAACGAGGCTGGCTATCTTGTCCCCCACTTTGAGGCTGGTCTTGCCGGCGAGTTTCGGGCCTATCGCCAGCACTTTGCCGCGGAACATGCCGCCGGAGCCGGTGACGGGGTTCTGCATCTTGCCCCGCTCGCCCACGATCTTGGCGATCATGGCCTTTATCTTCTCCTCGTCGTTATTGCACTCTTTCTTGATCTGGGTGAAGCTGGCGGAGTCTATGTTGAGGGTCTCGACCTCGAGCAGCAGCTCGTTGTCGTAGATGTAGTCCATGTTGTTGTCCACGCGCTGGGCGGGCTGGGGCAGCACGCCCTTGGGTTCCAGCACGCGGTGCGAGCCGAAAGGGTTACCGTTGGCTTTTATCTCTACCTGGGTCTGTGTGGGCATTGTGTTCTCCTTGGTTTAGTTGGGCTGGTTTATTTGATCTTGAAAAGCTCTCTGACGTCGGAAGGCTTGGCTATCTCCAGGCCGGCCTCTTTGGAGAAGCGCACGGCCCGCTCCACGAACTCGGCGTTGGACTTGGCCAGCCGGCCCTTGGAATAGTAAATGTTGTCCTCGAAGCCCACGCGGATGAAGCCGCCGGAGGCGATGGCGCTGCAGATGCCGGGGATATGCGCGCGGCCGATGCCCATCACGGTGAAGAAGCTCTCCGGGGGCATCTGGTCCATCATGTAGGAGAGGGTCTTCACGGACAGCGAGAGCGCCGCGGGCACGGCCATCACGAAGCCGTAATGGTAGGGCGGCTTGATGAGGCCTTCCTTGATGAGGATATGCGAGGACTGCACGTGGCTGACGTCGAAGCACTCCAGCGTGGGGCGCACGCCGTGCTTGTTCATCTCGCTGGCGAACTGGCGCATGATGGGCAGGGTGTTGACGATGTATTCGTCGCCGAAGTTGACGGTGCCGCAGTCGAGCGAGGCCATGTCGGGCTTGAGCGAGACGGGCGCGATGCGCTCCTCGGGCGTCATGCCCACCGCGCCGCCGGTGGTGATCTCCACCACCACGTCGGTCTTCTTGCGGATGAGGTCTATGGCTTTCTTGAAGACTTTCAGGTCCGCCGTGGGCGTGCCGTCGTCGTGGCGCGCGTGCAGGTGCACGATGGCCGCGCCGGCCAGGCAGGCCTCGGCGGCCGCGTCGGCCAGCTCTTCCGGGGTCACCGGCAGGGCGGGCTGCTGAGCCTTGGTGGTCTCAGCGCCGGTCAGCGCGCAGGTTATTACCATTTTGTTAGCCATGATCTCTCCTTAGAATTTGCCGAGCTTGCCGGCGATATGCAGCGGGGCCTCGGTGGCTTTAATGACTTCTTCCACCGTGGTGTCCTCGGCGATCTCTTCCAGCACCAGGCCTTTCTTGGTGACGCGGATGAAAGCCAGGTCGGTCACTATCAGGTCCACCTCGCCCTTGGCCGTAAGCGGCAGGGAGCATTTCTTGAGGATCTTGGGGGCCCCGTTCTTGTTCACGTGCTCCATGGCCACTATGACGTTCTTGGCGCCCACCACCAGGTCCATCGCCCCGCCCATGCCGGGCACCATCTTGCCGGGGATCATGTAGTTGGCCAGGTTGCCCTCCATGTCCACCTCAAGCGCGCCGAGCACGGTGTAGTCCACGTGCCCGCCGCGGATGATGGCGAAGCTCATGGCGGAGTCGAAGAAGCAGCCGCCGGGCACTATGGTGACGGGCTGGCCGCCGGCGTTGACGAGCCGCGGGTCCTCTTTGCCCTGCTCGGGCGAGGCGCCCAGGCCGATGAAGCCGTTCTCCGAGTGCAGCAGGATCGTGCGGTCCTTGGGGATATAGTTGGCGACCATGGTCGGCATGCCGATGCCGAGGTTGACCAGCGCGCCATTGGGCAGTTCCTGCGCGATGCGCTTGATGAGCCTTACTCTCTTGAGTTCCTTGGGGTCCATGAAAATTCTCCTTTATTTCTGCTGCAGGTTCTGCGCCGGGATCTCTGACTTGACGATGGCGGAAACGAAGACGCCGGGGATGGTGACCTTTTCGGGGTCCATCTGGCCGGGCTCCACTATGTTCTCGGCCTCCACTATCACGCGGTCGGCGGCCATGGCCATGCTGACGGCGGCGTTCTTGGTGGCCATCGGGAGGAAGCAGTTGCCGTATTTGTCGCAGGTTTCGGCCTTGATGAAGGCGAACTGGGCGCCGAGCGGCAGCTCGAGCAGGTAGTCTTTGCCTTCCAGGGTGAGCTTCTGTTTCCCCTCCTCCACGGCGGTGCCGATGCCGGTGGGGGTCAGCACGCCGCCCAGGCCCGCGCCCTTGGCGCGGATGCGCTCGTTGAAGGTGCCCTGCGGCACCAGGGTGACGTCCATCTCGCCGCAGTTCATCTTCTGGCCGGAGATGGGGTTGGTGCCGATGTGGGTGGCGTAAAGTTTCTTGACGCGGCACTGGGCCACCAGTTTGCCCACGCCGACGGCGGGAAAGGCCGTGTCGCTGGTGATCAGGGTGAGGCCGGCGGAGCCTTTTTTCAGCAGGGCCTCCACCAGCGTGAAGGCGTTGCCGCAGCCCATAAAGCCGGCCACCATCAGCGAAGAGCCGTCCTTTATGTCCTCGACAGCCTTGTCCGCAGTAAGAATAGGTTTCATGCCTTACTCCTTTTGTTGGATTAACGAAGAAAACCGCGCCGCAAATTTCCCATATTATAACAAAATTATTATATTATAAAGGCAAATCCGCTTTCTGCCGGAGAACCTATGCATAAAGTACATATCGACCACCGCGAGAGCCTGATCAAAGAGAACCTGGCCCGGATCAAGCACAAGATCCTGGTGATGAGCAACAAGGGCGGCGTGGGCAAGAGCACGGTAGCCGTGAACTTCGCCGCGCTGCTGGCCGCCCGCGGCCTGCGCACCGGCCTGCTGGACATAGACATACACGGCCCCTCGGTGGCCCGCATGACCGGGGTGGAGGGCCGCCC
>Ga0209066_10005770_pt1 | contig 12895 bp, 14 predicted proteins | sample All_14_2_FD_187198 | JGI IMG/M metagenome (GOLD analysis project Ga0209066, IMG submission 187198) | Freshwater microbial communities in response to fracking from Pennsylvania, USA - Allegheny Zone_MetaG_DW_15 (SPAdes) (version 2) ...
GGTGTAGGTGCCATGGTTGTGCATCCAGCGCGGCGTGGCGATATGCGGAACGGGCATCTTGCCGGTCTTGCTGAGCATCCAGTGCTGGTTGTCCGTCACCGGCACTTCGGCCAGCGAGCAGCCCATATTGCGCCAGTCGGGGATCAGCTCATCCAGCGCTTTCGGATCGATCACCGCACCCGACAGGATATGCGCCCCGATCTCGGAGCCCTTTTCCAGTACGCATACGGACAGTTCGCTATCCGATTCGTTTGCTAGCTGCTTAAGCCTGATCGCCGCCGACAGTCCTGCCGGCCCCCCGCCGACAATCACCACGTCGTAGGGCATTGAATCCCGTTCGCTCATTCCATCCTCCTCGAACGACGACCCTCCGCCTCCGGTCGCCGCGCGCTCCAAACATTCTGACACATCGCGCGATGACCATTCTTGACCCCGGCGTCAACCTCTGCCCAAAGGTACGGATGCGGGGTATGGCTGGAATTGGCACGGCACAGGCTGTCGATGCCCTCATGTCCTGGTGGACGCTTGCGGGTGTGGACACGGCTGTCGGCGAAGCGCCGGTCAACTGGTTGCGCCCGAAACCGTCGCCGCGTCGGATGTCCGCATCGCCTGCCGCCGCATCCGCGCCAGAGGCGGCTCGCCCCATCCTCCCCGATACGCTGGACAGCTTTCACGCCTGGCTTGCCACCGCTGCCGATCTGCCGGAGGCCGCGTGGAGCGACCGTCGCGTCCTGCCTGTCGGACCGGCGACGCCACGCCTCATGATCGTCACCGATCTGCCGGAAATGGACGACATGCATGCGGGCACCCTGTTCACCGGCGATCAGGGCCGGCTGCTGGATGCCATGCTGCGCGCCATGGGCTTTGCGCGCGACGCGGTGCACATCGCGTCGCTCGCCATCACCCGCCCGCCCGGCGGTCTGGTCGAGGAACGGACGGAGGCCGCGCTGGCCGATCGTATGCGGCACCACATCCGTCTGGTCGCCCCCGCCACCGTCCTTTTGCTGGGCGAACGGACGGGCCGTGCGCTGCAGGCGACGGACGGCGCCGCCCGGCCCGCCGGTTTATCTCCCCTTAACCATGCGGGCGGCACTGTGCCCGCGATCGCCACATTCCATCCGCGCCTGCTCCTGCGGCAGCCGCTGGCCAAGGCGGAATGCTGGCGCGCCCTTCAATTGCTTGTACAGGTATGACGCAGCCCGTGATCCGATCCGTTTTCCGCAAGGCCGCGCCTGCCGCCCTTCTTGCCGTTTTCCTGGCACACGCCCCGGCCCATGCCGAAGCGAGCCCGCTGGCCGACGAGGCGCCCCGTCCCGAAGCCCGCGATCAGTATCGCGCCATCCTGTCATCCATCGCGACCCGCAACTGGACCGACGCCCGCGCCCGTATCGGTACGCTGGGCGAAAAGGACGCGTTCCGTTCCTATGCGCTCGCCGAGCTCTATCTGGCCAAGGGTTCGCCCAAGGTGGAGCTGTTTGACCTGCTCGATCTGCTGGCAAAGGCCAGCTGGCTCCCGCAGGCCGACCGGATCAAGGCGCTCGCCACGGCGCGCGGCGCACAGACGCTGCCCGACATGCCCCAGATCCAGAAGCTCGTCTGGATGGGCGCAGCGCCCCGCCGCTCCAACCTGTCGACCATAAAGGCCGATCTTGCCGCGCAGGCGCTGGGCACGCAGATCCTGCCGCTCATCAAGAATGACGATCCCGCCGGCGCAGAGGGACTGCTCGGTCCCTCAGAGATGAACCTGACGCCGGAGGGTCTCACCGAATGGCGCCAGCGCATCGCCTGGTCCTATTATATCGAAAATGACGACGCCAACGCCCGCCGCATGGCCACCCGCGCGCTGGAAAGTGGCACGGGCGGCGAATGGCGCGCCCAGGCCTTCTGGACCGTCGGCCTTGCGGCATGGCGGCAAAAGGACTGGAAGGCGGCCGCCGCGGCCTTCACCAACGTCTCCGCGCTCGCCACCAATGCCGACATGCGCTCGGCCGGCGCCTATTGGGGCGCGCGTGCCAGCATGGTCGCGGGCGATCCGGCCAAGGTCGAAAACCTGCTGCGCACCGCCGCCGGCAATCGAGAGAGTTTCTACGGCCTTCTCGCCCGTGAGACGCTAGGCATGCCATTGGGGGCCGAGGGTCTATCCGCCAAAATGGGCGTCACCGACGACAAGGTGCTGAAGACCGCGCCCGGCGCGCAGGCCGCCATCGCTCTTGCCAGCATCGGCGAAACCCAGCGCGCCGACGAAATGCTCCGGCGTCAGGCGCAGATCGGCGGCGCGGCCCAATATGCCACGCTGCTGCGCATCGCCGCCGCGCTCGACATGCCCGCCACCCAGCTCTGGCTCGCGCATAATGGCCCCGGCGGCAAACAGGCGGACAGCTTCGCCCGCTTCCCCGCGCCCAGCTGGCAACCTGCTGGCGGCTGGCGCGTCGACCCCGCCCTGGTCCACGCCCACACGCTGCAGGAATCCGCCTTTCAGGCCAACGCCGTCAGCCCCGCCGGCGCGGTCGGCCTGATGCAGGTGCGCCCCGGCACCGCGGGCGACGTGGCGGACAGCGGCACTGTCGGCGTCGCTCAGCTCCAGCTGCCGTCGGTCAACATGGAATATGGCCAGCGTTACCTTGAAAAGCTGCGCGACATGAGCGCCACCGGCGGCCTGCTGCCAAAGGTCATGGCCGCCTACAATGCCGGCCCCACCCCGGTCGAGCGCTGGAACTATCAGGTCCATGACGGCGGCGACCCGCTGCTCTTCATCGAAAGCCTGCCCTATTGGGAAACGCGCGCCTACGTGAACACGGTGATGCGCAACTACTGGATGTACCAGATGCAGGCCAAGGGAAGCGCCGAAAGCCTGACGGGCATGTCGCAGGGCCTGTGGCCGCGCTTTCCGGGCATGAAGGGCAAGGCTTCCGTTCGCGTCGCCCCGCCGAAATATGCGCCGCCGATCCGCACCGTATCCGCAAGAGCCGGCGAAGGAGCCGCCGCCGGTGCCGATTGACGACAGCATAGCCTTCACGCCCGTCCGCATCGCCGTCCTCACCGTCTCAGACAGCCGTTCGCTGGCGGAGGATCGCTCCGGGGACGCGCTGGTGGAACGGATCGCAGCGGCCGGGCACGTCCTCGCCGATCGCCGCATCGAGCGGGACGATCGCGCCACAATCGTCGCGCGCCTCCATTCGTGGATCGACGATCCGATGGTCGATTGCATCATCACCACCGGCGGCACCGGCGTCACCGGCCGCGACGTGACGCCCGAAGCACTGCATCAGGTGCAGGACAAGGAAATCCCCGGCTTCGGAGAGCTGTTCCGCTGGATCAGCTATCAAAAGATCGGCACATCGACGATCCAGTCCCGCGCCACCGCCTGCGTCGCGCGCGGTACCTATATCTTCGCCCTGCCCGGCTCGACGGGCGCGGTGAAGGACGGGTGGGACGGCATCCTCCTCACCCAGCTCGACAACCGCTTCCGCCCCTGCAACTTCGTTGAACTGATGCCGCGCCTTACCGAGCGCTGACCGCTCTCACGCCGCCGGCTTGGACTTGGGCGCCGGATTCTCCTTGAAGAACAGCCCAGCCTCTCCCAGCATGGTCGCCCACCATTCGATGACATCGGCGAAATTCTTGGCGGGCAGGCCACCCATGGTGGTCACGTCATAGCCCAGGTCCAGTATCTTGTCGTCGTCGACAGACATCTGGCTGAAGCGTTTGTTCTTGTTCCACTTGTTCGCAAGCTCCGGCGTGTTGACGCCGTCATCGTCGAAACTCACCAGGAACTGGATGGAATCGCACCGCACATTCTTCTCGCAACCATAGAAGAAGATGGAGAAATTATAGCCATTGGCCGCGCTCTCGATCTTCGGGTTGCCGGTGGTCTCACTCTTCGAAAGCGTCGCCCTGAAACCGGATGACTGCAACGCATCGACAATGCTCTGGGGTTTGCTGGCACATACCATGCCCGTGGCACAGTCATCCTTGTCCACCGCCCATGCGGGACCACTGGCCATCAGAGCTGCAGCCGCCAAAAAATATCGCAAAATCCATTCCTCCCACAACTTCGGGGAATTGATCAGCCACGCCTCGACATGTCAAGATGTTCCCTATATGTTCCATTCATGGCGAAAGCGACAGGCAGAGGCGCGACGGCGAACCGCGCCAGCACAAGATTTTCCCTTCCGGAACGGGAAGTGGACGGCGACTGGCGTGACGCCATGGATGTTGTCGACGGCGCCCCACCTCGCCTGCGCACCACCGTCACGGTCGAACATCCACGCACGATCATCGCCCGAAACGCCTCGCCGGACATCGCCTTCAGCCAGTCGATCAATCCCTATCGCGGCTGCGAGCATGGCTGCATCTACTGCTTCGCCCGGCCGACCCATGCCTGGCATGATCTTTCGCCGGGCATCGATTTCGAGACGCGCCTGTTCGCCAAGCCCGATGCGGCAAAGCTGCTCCGCGCGGAATTGTGCAAACGTGGCTATGTCGTCCGGCCCATCGCACTGGGCACCAACACCGATCCCTATCAGCCGATCGAGCGCGACTGGCGCATTACCCGGGCCATCATCGAGTTGCTGGCGGAATGCCGCCACCCCATCACCATCACCACCAAGTCCGACCGGGTCGTGCGCGATATCGATCTGCTTGCCGCCATGGCGCAGGACGGCCTCGTCTCCGTATGGATTTCCGTCACCAGCCTCGACCCGAAAGTCGCCCGCACGCTGGAGCCGCGCGCCCCGCACCCGGAACGCCGCATCGCCGCCATCGCACAGCTTTCGTCGGCCGGCATTCCCGTCCACGCCTCCATCTCCCCTATCGTTCCGGCCATCACCGATCATGAAATAGAGGCGATCATGGCGCGCGTTGCGGCGGCGGGCGCGCGCGGCGCGTCCTTCATTCCCGTTCGCCTGCCGCATGAAGTCGCGCCACTGTTCCGCGCCTGGCTCGACACGCACTATCCCGATCGCGCAGGCAAGGTCATGACGATCATCCGCTCCATACGCGGCGGCCGCGACAATGACCCCGACTTCCGCACGCGCATGCGCGGCGAGGGCCCTTGGGCGGACCTCATCCGCACCCGCTTCATCCGCGCACGCCGCAAACATGGGCTCGACAATGCCCGTGTCGATCTGCGCTGCGACCTGTTCCGGCCCCCCAGCGATCAGGGCTGCCTGTTCTAGAAAGGGCTTCTCACAGCGGCACGGCAATGAGAGAAATGTCGAGAACGACCATTTGTGTCCGTTCATACCGCATCGTCGAATTGCCAATTGCGGACATTCATAAGTGTTGGCACGATCAGCGCGTGAGCGTTGGGAGATGTTGAGTATGGAGAGGTGATCGGACATATGAACATCGACCGGATTGCGGACATCGCGCTGAAGTGCCGCTGTTTTAGACACAGCAAATGAAGCGAGCGCTGATTTTGATCGCTACGATGTCATTTGTGGGTGCTACATATGGGTTGCTCTCGCCTACGGAAGCGCCTGCCCGCCAGACGCAGCGGCACAGCGCATCCTATCGAGAAGCTCTCGCCAAGCAGATCGAGGATAGCATGAGGCTGCCGGATGGCGCCCGACCCCTAGCGAATTACGGCCGAAATTACGCCCTAGATCGTGATGGTAAGGTTATCGGAACGTACCTAATACCCTTGGGGCTAGATACTCCCGGCAGTGACGAAGTGTGTGAAGTGGAGTTGGAAGACTTCCAGTCGCGGCCTTGCACGCAGCAGGAGATGAATGAGTTGAGTGAGGGGAAGGCCGAATACGCTGCAAGCGAGACACCGGCCGGAACGAGCCGTTGGGTCGAAGACCCCCGCGATCTTCCGGGGGTCAATGATGGCGGCTGCACGCAGATAACAATCGAGTATGAGATTTCCACCCGGCGATTTCTTCGCGTTGAGTGCAACGGTGAGGCCTGATGGCGGGGCGTTAGCTGCCCGACGACCGTCGACCATTTTCGGTCGCCAAATTCGGCGCTTGGCTCTCTTGATAGCGGACTATCCGCGACAAGCACCAACCTTGCTTGTGCGCGAGTATATGACCGCACCCTCACTAGCGGCAACTTCAATCCGACCCGAATATTCAGACTGATGCCTCACTCGATCCCTGTTCTTCCCGGGCGCGGGCAGCAACGGCCAGAAGAAGCCGATGCCGCGCGTAGAAGAAAACTTGTAGCGCCCGGTCGGTTCACGGGTCAGCAGCAACGCGGGCCGCACATTGAGTTGATAGCTCGTCTTCGACGGCTCAGCAGTGTAGCTAAACGTGCGATGGGCAGGCTCGATGACGTGTATTGCGTCCTTGCGGATGTCGAGAGCCGGGGCATTGTCAGCGACGTAACATCCCCACACCAACTGTTGGTCGAAGGGCTCAGGACGGAGGAACGTTGCTGCGAGAATGGCCAAGACGGCGAGAGGTATGACGATTATCCCCCAGCCAAGGACTTTGGCTTTGAACGGAAAGTCGTGGAAGAGCGGTTCTGCCATAGCCTCAGTATGCCAAGGCCGGAAGCCACCGTCACGTTTCAACGTCGGCTATTGTCGTTTTGTAGCCAAAACCCGACAGTCCGCGATCCACCCTAAAACCCTGCCTACGCCGACCGTTATTCTCATCCGGGACACAACTGTAAAGCACGCCAAAGCCACGTCCCGTGATCAGCATCACCAATGTCCCGGCCCTGCGCGCGCAGAATGCCATGCGCAACGCCAGCGCCGCCATGCAGAAGTCGATGGAGCGCCTCTCCACCGGCAAGCGCATCAATTCGGCTGCGGATGATCCTGCCGGCTTTGCCATCGCCGCACGCATGAATGGCCATATCCTCGGCATGAACGCGGCAATCCGCAACGCACAGGACGGCATCAGCCTTGCCCAGACCGCCGAGGGGGCATTGGAAAACGTCCAGAACATGGCCCAGCGCGTACGCGAGCTTGCCGTCATGGCCGCATCCGGCACCTATTCCGATGCCGATCGTACGGCGATGAATGTGGAGGCGCGCCAGTTGATCGAACAGATCGGCGATACGCTGCGCGACAGCAGCTTCAACGGCGTTGCCCTGTTCGACGTTTCGGTCGGCGGTCCCGGCACGTCGCGTCCCATCCAGGTCGGCGTCATGGCGGGCAATGTCGTGAACCTTCGGGTCGATCCTGTCGACCTTGCCGCGCTCGACACCGCCAGCATCGCGACCGCAGCGGGCGCGCAGGCGATGCAAACGGTGACGGATGATTTCCTGAAGACTGTCGCCACCGCCCGCGCAGGCCTCGGCGCGGTCCAGACCCGGCTGGAAGCGACGATCGACAATCTCTCCACCGGCGTCGTCAACATGACGGAAGCGGTCAGCCGCATCGTCGATGTCGATTATGCTGCCGAAACCACCGCCTTCGTAAAGGCCCAGATTCTCCTCCAGGCCAGCACCGCCATGCTGGCCCAGGCCAACCAGAGCCAGCAGGTCATCCTGACGCTGATCCGTTCGCTGTCATCATAGCCCTAAAGCCGTCCGGCCACGCCTCGACGGCACACCGACCGGTCGAACGGCTTCAGCGCTTGCGCTCCCGCTCGCCGACGTCGCAGATGGTGACGCCTCCCTCGCCCGTCGCAAACCGACAGAATGTCGTCTGGTATCCCTGATGACGCTCGTCTTCGTAACAGATGCTGCCGATCACGGTTGCGGGGTTGGACCGCGACAGCGCTTCATGCTCCTCCTGCGTCCATGGCGAACTGCGGGTCAGGGTGAATGTGCGCGAACCGCTGACCGTGATCGTCGCATTGCCCGGCAACTGGTCGCAGCTGGGCGTATCGGGCAGCTGCGCGTCAACATGCTGGACGATCCAGTCGTGCCATACATTGATGTTGATGGCAGAGGTCGGACCCATATTCTGCATCGTCAGGCGTGCCTGGGGCTTCTTGCCCACGACGAAATTCTCCATGTCCAGCGCAACCACGGATATCCGCGCCCGGCGGAACTGCCATTCCCGCTCATTGGCGGCATCGATTTCGGCGGCGACATTCTTGGCCGCGGCGCGGATCTGCTCCCGTCCCAGCGCCGCGCTCTGTTCGGTCGCTGATGCGATGCGCACCGCCGCGTTCAGTTCGGACTTGGCGACATCCAGATGATGCCCCTGCACGTCGGCCAGTTTTTTGGCATAGTCCGCCTGCGCCCTCGCAGCGATGGCCTGCCTTTCGGCGATCGCCACCTGCCGCTCCGCAGCGTTTGCCTGCCGTTCGGCGGCAGAGCGCGCCACTTCCGCCTTCTGTGCATCTTCGCCCGCCGACCAGGCCTGAAAGACCGACAGGCACGCGGCCGGCACCGAAAGGCACACGGCTGCCACTTCGACGCCCCGCGCATCGAATTTCAGCCATTTGGACCAGGACATGTCGCGAACCCCCCGATTCGTGATGCAGGAAAACAATGATTAGGGCGTTGCCCCGAACGACATCAAGCCACGCGCAGCGCTTTGCCTCCCGTCACCGATGGCCGCAAAATCCGATCGGTCCACGGCATCGAACTGGAACCGAAAGCTGAACCGCAGATTAAGGAGCGCATGGACACAGGAGCATATCTCAGGATCGAGGGCGAACTCATCCGCGGCGCGGCCGGCCTGTTCGTGCGCGCACGCGACGGCATGGTCTGGCATCTCGGCAAGCTGAACGACGTCGCCCATCTCGTCGGCAAACTTGTCGCTGTGGAAGGCATCAAGTCGGGCGTGGAGGCCCTGAACGTCAGCTGGGTAGAGGCCATTGCCCAGGTGTCCGCGCACGTGTCCCGACGCCCTGCATCGGCCGGCCTCACGGCAGCCTGACCCGCGCACGCGCGGATTTGGAGTAGAGGCGCGGCCGAGCAGGTCGCACCCCTGCCCACTCAGTCGACCAGCGCCGCGCGCGCTGCATGCGTGTCCCAATATATCGGCCGCAGTTCGATGACCTTGCCATCGCGAAAGCGGAAAACCTCGGCCGCACGCCCGCTGTAGCGGCGACCGGTGCCCTTCCCAATGCCTTCAAAGCGGAGATAGGCGATGGCGATATCGCCCGCTACGGCGATCTCGTCGATCACCACGCGGGTATCCTCCCACGACGCGAATGTCGCCATCAGCCCGGTCAGCGTCTCCGCCTTGCCCACCGCCTCGATCGTGTAGGGCAGCCCCGCCGCCTGCCAGAACCGTACGTCGTCATCCAGTATATCGGCCAGCGCGGCCATGTTGCCCGCCTCGATCTCACGGTAGAGGCGCACCAGCGCCGCGCGATTCTCCAGCGCCACATCGTCGACCGCGCCGATATCGCCAAGGGTCAGTCCAAGCCCGCCTTCACTCATCAGAATCTCTCCCGTACGATGCCTGTGGTCACGCTGATCCGTCGGCATTTGAACGACCTGCTGCGGCATTGCAGCCGGGCCGTCAATCGTCCTGCGCGGCCCGCTAGCGAGCCGTTCCGGGCCGGGTTGACCGCTCTAGGAGCCGCATCAATAATAGCTGTGGACACGGGATACATTATGATATTACGATTATGAAAATTAGTACTACTGGAGAGGCCAACCGAACAACATAAGGGCGGGCGATATGAACGGGGTTCGCGTAGGCAAAAGGGTGATCGGAGCAGACGCACCGGTAACGGTCGGCTGGGAGAATATTCCAAGGGTGGAAGGTGGTCCGGTGAAGCAGTTCGTCTTCACTTGGTTCCAGCCCACCATGCTGCTCGCGGCAATCCTGTTCTGGTACTATGCGCCCAATTCGATTGCGAAGGCCTCGACGGCGATCGGCATCGGCATCGGCTTCAAGCTGCTGCTGCTCGCGCTCGAATGGGTGAACCCCCGCTATGACAGCTGGCGCCTGACCTGGAAGGAACTGATCACCGACCTCTTCTATGTCGGGCTCGGCTACACAGTGCTGCGCATGGTTGACGGCTTCATCGGCGACGGCGTGATGATAGAGGCGATCCAGGGCGCCTTCAGCTGGGATAAATTCGCCTGGTTCACGGGCCTCCCGCTGCTGGTGCAGGCCTTCCTGATCTCTTTCATCTTCGATTTCGGCCAGTACTGGATGCATCGTGGCATGCACAACTGGTATCCGCTGTGGCTCACCCACGCGCCGCATCACTACATCACCCAGCTGAACATCAACAAGGGCGCGGTCGGCAATCCGGTCGAACTCTTCCTGATCGGCCTCGGCGTCGGCGGTTTCTTCGATTTCCTGCCGCGTGCCTTCCTGCTCGCTGGCGCATTCGGCATGACCGTCAGCATCTATCAGCACATCAACGTCCGCTTCAACACGCCGCGCTGGTGGCGCTTCATGTTCAACACGACGGAGCATCACAGCCTGCACCACTCACAGGACTATGAAGCCAGCCGCAGCAACTATTCCGGCACGTGGATCTTCATCGACCGCATCTTCGGCACCTGTGTCGATGGCGAGGCGGAACTGCTCGGCATGGAAGGCGGCCGCCGCATGTCGGTCGGCGAAACGATGGTCTATCCCTTCCGTGAGGGCTGGAAGACGATCCGCGAGAAATTCAGCCGTCCGCCGGTGGCCGTGCCCGCCGAGTGACCGGCGTCATCTGAACAACAACACTGTTTCGCCCTGCCCGTGACGGAGCCGCCCTGCGCGGCCTCGACCGGCCCCTGCTGCCCGGACGCCTTTGAAGGGCGCACGCAAAAGGAATTCCTGTGAACCTGCGCTTCATCGACTGGATCTGGCATGTCAGGGGCAGCCTGGCGCTCGCGCCTGGGCAATCGGACGATGATGCGTTCGACAGGCTCGACCCCCTGTTCCAGCAATCCGGGACCAGCCACGAACGGACGGGCGATACGCTCACCTTTCGCAAGCAGGCGCAGGCGCCGCAGGACCGCATGTCCATTTTCGATGGCGGCGTCCTGCGGATCGAACGCAGCATGGCCGGCGCGGTCCTGCGCTATAACATGTCCAGCCGCGCGCTGATGTTCTGCTTCCTGGCGCCCTTCCTGTTCCTTGCCTTCGCAGGGTTGACCATCACGATGGGCAATATGCAAAAGCCCCCGACGGCGGCCGAAAAGAAGGCGGCAGAGGCCAAGAAAAAGGCCAAGGAGGATATGGTCCGCCCGCTCAACCCGATCGACAAGGCTCTGGGCGCACCCGAACCCGAAAAGCCCAAGAAGGACGACAAGGACAAGAAAAAGGATAAAGACAAGGATAAGGATCAGGACAAGCCGTCCCCCACGCCCGCCTATGTCTTCGCGGCGATGTTCGCCACGCTCTATGTGATCGGCCGCATTCTGGAGGACCGCCTGATCCGGTCCCTGTTCCGAAGGAAACTGACGGGCGCATAGCAGCATCCGGCGTCTTGCAAGCGGGATTCACCCGTGGAAAAGATCGCGGGATGGCAGCCTTCTCGATCCGTTGCGACAGCCCGGTCCTCGTCGCCGAATTCACGCAGCCGCATGCGATCCTCAGCTGGTCGCTCACCCGGCCGGGCTTCACCATCGCCACCAGCGTCGCATGGCTGCATGTGCACGACGACGATCTGCCGCTGGGCGTCGATCCCGCCCGCCTGCTGACGGATCGGATGGCGGCGGCGGGATTGCAGGACGCGATACCGCTCATGACGTCGCGGGACGTCCGCCGACATCATGTGGCACAGGCCTTGGCCGGCCTCGGCGCTGACGCCGTCACCGCCACGTGCCTCGCCACCGTCGGCCTCGGCAATGCGGCGCGCATCGGCACGTCCCCCGCTCCGCATGGCGGCGCAGGCACGATCAACATTCTCGTCCATGTCGACCGCCCCTTGGCGCAGGGCGCACTCGTGGAAACGATCTCGATCGCAGCGCAGGCCCGCACCGTCGCCCTCACCGATCTCGCCTGGAGCCCTTACGGCGCGGTCGTGACAGGCACCGGCACCGATTGCATCGTTATCGCCGCGCCACCGGGCGCCGATGCGGAACAGTTTGCGGGCCTGCATACAAATATCGGCGCAGCCGTCGGCCGTGCCGTCTACGACGCCGTCCACTCGGGCAGCCGCGCCTGGATCACCGAACAGCAACCTCCCACCAAAATAGCGCGCACCGCATAAGGCGTAGGGCGAGGCACAGTTGCATGGGACGGAGGCGAATGATCGCCCGCATCATGCCATCTTCCCGTCTGCTGCTCAGATAATGGCATCGGCTTGGCTATATCGACAAGCATGCGCGCCACTGCTCCTCACACCACCTGCGCCGCCGCCCACCCGCTCGCCCAGGCCCACTGGAAGTTATAGCCGCCCAGCCATCCGGTCACGTCCACCGCTTCGCCGATCACATGCAGCCCCGGCACCCTGCGCGCCTCGAGCGTCTGGGATGAGAGGTGATCGGTGCTCACCCCGCCCACCGTCACTTCCGCCTTGGCGTAACCCTGCGTGCCGTTGGGCATGAAGCGCCATGCCGCCAGCCGCTGCTCGGCCGCGTCCAGCGCCTTGTCGGACAGGTTGGCGAGGTCGCCGCTCAGTCCCAGCCGTTCGACCAGCGCCTCCGCCAGCCGCTCGGGCAAGTCCCCGGCCAGCAGCTTCAGGAACGTCGTGCGCGGCGCGGCCCGCTTCGCCGCCTTCATCCATCCCGCTCCCCGATCCGGCAGGAAATTGATCGTGATCGGCTGGCCATGCCGCCAGTATGAGGAGATCTGCAGGATCGCCGGTCCCGACAATCCCCGATGCGTGAACAGCGCCGCCTCGCGAAACGCCGCCTTCCCGGCCGTCGCAACCACCGGCGTCGACACGCCCGCCAGCGATCGGAACAGCAAGTCCTCCTCGCTCAGCGTCAGCGGCACCAGCGCCGGGCGCGGCTCCACCACCTTAAGGCCGAACTGCCGGGCAAGATCATAGGCAACCCCCGTCGCCCCCAGCTTGGGAATGGCGGGGCCGCCCGTCGCCACGACCAGCGCGCGCGCCCGCGCCACCCGATCGGGCAGCGT
>Ga0209066_10005772_pt1 | contig 12893 bp, 6 predicted proteins | sample All_14_2_FD_187198 | JGI IMG/M metagenome (GOLD analysis project Ga0209066, IMG submission 187198) | Freshwater microbial communities in response to fracking from Pennsylvania, USA - Allegheny Zone_MetaG_DW_15 (SPAdes) (version 2) ...
AAAAGGCATGTATGGACTCCGGTTGCCGTTTGGCTATTGTGAAAATATTTTCATAAAGATCGCGATTGTATCATATAGGATTAAATATGCGCAATTGCGGGTCATCGAATTGCTCTGGATTTTGACAGTTGTTATATAAAGACCTATAATCAGGTCATATTAAAGATTTTAATTGAGGTCATTTATTATGCAAACATTATTTGCAACACAAGTCGCAAGTATTAGCGAATTAAAAAAGAATCCTACCAAACTGATTAATGATTCTCATGGAAAACCCATCGCTATTCTAAATCACAATACAGCCGCTGCTTATCTGGTGCCGGTGGAAACGTTTGAGCGATTGATCGATCTGATCGACGAAAATGAATTATACAAAGTGGTAGAGCAACGCCTGGCCGCTCCGTTCCAATCAATCAAGGTTGATATAGATGACTTATGAGCTTCATTTTCACCCTTTAGCTTTAAAAGAATGGAAAAAATTGGCAAAAGGACTGCAAGAACAATTTAAAAAAATATTAAAACGTCGTCTTGAAAATCCGCATGTTTTGTCAGCTGTACTCCGTGGTGCACTGAAAGATTGTTATAAAATAAAGCTGCGTCAGTCTGGTTATAGATTGGTTTACCAGGTCAATGACAGCAAACTGATGGTAACGGTGATTGCTGTCGGTAAGAGAAATAAAAATGATGTTTATGATGAATCAGAAATCAGAAAGGAATAGCTTTTGTGCCAGACAAAAATGAGTGTCAAAGAATGATGGCCTGGCACGGATGTCCGGTGCCAGGCGTTCTATTTGGGAGCAAGCTGGTTGATGAAACTATGCCGACATCATCCCTTTCCCGTGCGTCATTTTTATAATTTTATTCCTCGCTATTAATTAAAAACAAATTGCCGTTCTCCATATAAGGTTTTGTCAATATATACACGTCATGCGTGTCAGGATTGGGTGACTCTTCAACGCGAATAATACCACCATAAGGATATATTATTTTCTCAATTGCGCCGGTTCTGTTATTGATTACTTTAACCGAGTTGCGTCTTCCATGGCCATCAATCACATTGATGTTATTGATATCATTTGATAACGATCCAAAATAAACGGGTTGTTCTGAATAAAATAACTCTTTGGAAGCCATGGTGTTCTTATCAATGGCATAGACATAATAATCATGTGGTTCTTGATCTGACGAGTTGATAATATATTTTTCATAGCCGGATTCATAAAAAGTTTTGCCATCAGAGCTGATACTCAATCGTTGCCCACACATTACAGGTAGTTTACCAATAGGGTTTACCGCTTTTGTTTCAATATCCAGCGCGTATAAGGTGCTGTCATACCGGCCTAAATTGGTATAGACATAAGGCAGCTGATATAATGTTTTTCCATTCGGATCTATCAATAACAGCATGGAGTTTGTCGCAGGATCTGGATTTGAAAATTCATCCACTATTTGATCAAGATCCGTATCAATCACCGCCATACGGCCATCTATATATCGCCTTGACTGTAATGCAACATACAGTTTGCTGTGATCGCCGGATAATGTACTGGCAAAGACATAATCATTATCATTAAACCGGATGCTTGAAATGGTTTTAAATGTTTGGGTATCGATGATATCCACACCACTTTGAATCCCACCCGTTACTTTGGGTTCTTCAACATAAAACAAATACAGTTTTTTATTATCTTGTGATAAATACAGATTTCCTAATGGGTGATGCGTTGGAAAGTGTATGCGTTTACTGACTGTTTTTTGAGTGAGATCAACAAGGTACAATTCACCTTGGTATGAAGCCGAATCATTGAAACTACTGGAAACATATGCCCAATGCCCATCATTAGAAGTAACAAATGCTTGTGAGGTAAAATGGTGATCCGCCAGTTTAATTTTATGAAGCACACCGCCTGCAGCACATTGCATACTGGTAAATAAAAACAGGTAAAATAATTTACTGAAATCAAATAATCTTTTTTGTCTTGAACAACGTTGAACACATACCTGTGCGTGGTTTGTTTTTTTCATAAAAACCCCTTTGATAGCGTGGCAGGAGACCCTGACGTAATGGACACATGACTGGCAAGGTGGCCAGGATGAAACGTTTTCTGTTTCATTCAGGCGTACAATATATGACAACAGATAGAATTATAAAATCATTTTTTCTGAACCGACCCCTTTTTTTTGAAGCTGTTGAGGTTGGCTCACGACCACGGTATTAATTATATTCTTTAACAAGCACATCGTCCCTCACCCGTGCGTCATCAAAACCCTGGATCGTCTCAAGCACTGCGCGCAGTCCGGGGTAGCGGGAGGCGCCGGGGACCAGCGTGGGGTCTATGTGGCCGTGGCAGGCGTAGAGGACCAGCATGGATTCGACGGTTTGCTGGTAATGTCTGCTTTGTTTGGAGAAGAAGCCGCTGGTGGAGCTGGAGATATTTTTTGCCAGTCGCAATAAATATTCGTAGCATGTTTTGTCCAGCTGCGCGGGTGTCAGGTCGTGTGCTCTCATGCAGTCGATCACCTCAAAACGCAGTTTGATGTGAGCGATTTGCCAAGGGGTGACCTCGAAGAAAAAATCCACGTCGGGATCGTGTTGCAGGGGGCTGGCTTGTGCTGCCAGGCAGAGCAATTTGTGTTTGGGTAATTTGAAGAAGGTGGTTTCTTGCAGCGGATCAGCGTTTCTCGCGAGCAAGATATTAACCACATCGGCACGGCCTCGTTCTGCCGCAAGATACAAAGCTGTGGGGTTGACGCCTTGATCATCGCGTGTAAACGGATTGCTGATGTTGATATTGGCGCCATGATCCAGCAGCGCCAGCACAACACCCGGCTCGCCTTTTCTGGCGGCGTCCAAAAGGGCGTTGGAGTTGCGTTCCATATTCCACTCGTCCACCACCGCCTTGTTCGCCAGCAAAAATCGGGTTATCTGACTGTGCCCCATGCCGACTGCCACGGTTAATAAGGATAACGTTTGCATCCCGTATTCGCAGACGAGAATATTGACGCCTTGGTGGGCCAAATATTGGAGTATATCAAGATAACCTTTCTGCACCGCGATAAAAGCAGGCGTGCCCAGATCGCCCCAGCAGATGTCCGGATTGATGCCCTGTTCCATAAAATAAGTGAACAGTTCAAGGTCTCCTGCAAGGGCTGCAAAAGCCAGGAGGGGATTGTTCCGTCGATTGAGGGGAGAGGTATAAATCAGTGCGCCTTCGTCAAAAAATGCTTTCAGCTCCGTCTCGTCTTTGCTTTCCCACAAGCTTTTAATGTAAGCCCTTTGTCGATGCAGAATGGCCAAAAAAACCTTGTAAGTGACAGGGTATTTTGCCTCTATGTGTATGTCCGGAGCCGGGGTGTTGGAGTGCACGCGCAGCTGGAAAAAAGCATCCAGCAGTGGCTGGCAGTTTAGCCGTCTTGCCCAGTCACTCAGGTTGTTGTTTCGGCTGTCTTCGTGTTGAAAATCGTCGAGTTGAATCACATTCATCACGGCATCGATCTGACCTTCTTTCAGCAGATAAAACAGGTCTTTTCCGCGCTGGTCCAAGGGTTCGTATTCGGTTTTATGCAAGTCGAAAAAAGCTCGCTGCCAATCGATGGCCAGTTGCCAGGTCAGCTTGTCAATGGCGTGGGGGAAATGGCGTTCGCAGGTTTCTTTCCAGATAACCGGGGCGTTCCAGTATCGTTCGGGCAATTTTCCTTTCAGTGCGAGAATCTCAGGCGGGCTGAAATAGCCAATGATTTTGAGGATTAATTCCTCGGGCAAGGTCACCACGTTTGAATGATTGGGAAAGGGCATGTACAGGCTCCAATTGCCGTTGGCTTGAAAATTTTGTCAATATTGTATCATGTGGGGTTAAATTTGAACATAGTAGGTGTTTTTTTTCAGCTCTTTAACCATTAACTTCCCCCCATTTCTCCGCTAGAATGACCCTGGATTTACACACAGAAAAGGATGTTTCAGATGCGCCAATCGTTGACCTTTGTTAAAGGATATTTCTCGAATAGCGGCCACAGCGAGCCTAATACGGCTAATTATTCATTCACAACCATTCAAAACATACTTGAATTTCTGGAGCGGAACAGCAAGTGGGTGACGTTTTGCCAGCGGGTGGATCTCAATTTGGTCGTGGATGCAGGTGACGAGCAGGCGCTTGGGGCGTTGATGCTATGGCTGGATGAGGCCAAACTTCGGCATTTGAATATCAGCCTCAGCGCACTGAAACCTGAACAGTACCAGCATCTGGCGGAAGTTTTACACAAAATCGACAACATGATCGTTCGCTTTACGCCACCGCTTGATGCCGAATCAGCCCTGTCTCTGGAGGCCATCAACGATGCCGCCTTGCAGATCAAAACGCCGTATAATTCCCTCGATTGCAACAGCCAACCCGACTTGTCCCGGGTGCTGGCCAAACAGCCGACGCCGGTAACCCAGGCCAAAATCGATGCACTCCTGAGTCGACAAATCACCCTGTTGCCCGTCCAAAACAAAATCAGTTTTCAAAACAAACACCAGTTCGAGGAACAGGTGCAACAACAGGCCGAAGTGGGTATTACCCAGTCATGGCAAGCAGAGCAAAGCCAGGAAGTGACGCAGCAACAGCAAACAAACAATGGATATTTGTTTGCCGATGAAGCCGGTAATCTGCTGTCCTGGCATGATATCGAAGCCGCCTGCACGCCTGAACATGCTCAGCATGACAACAGTTGCCGCAAGCTGGGTAAGGAGCTTCTCGCTTATCGCTACCGAAACGAGGGGCTGTCCGCTTTATGGCAGCGGATAACCGGCGATGCAGAGCTCACCCGGCAAGCCAGTTTGCCACATGAAATCCTGGGCTATTATTCTCCCGCCATTCCCAAACAAATCAGTCATAAAACGCTGACGGCCATCGTTCGGCATCCGCAGCATTTTCAGGCTGGCGTGCAGCTGGATTCGTTGCCGGAAGGCCTGCGTTTTTCTGTTCATGAAGGGGCTTTGTATACTGACTTGGCCCGGGTTTCCGCCGAACCTGGCCCGCTGGTTCCGCGCCTGGATACGCTGTTAAAACCGGCTCAGCCCAGCGCCGAACACCTGTCGCTGCTGCAACACAGTGCCTTGCCCGGCAAGACCTTGTTTCAGGATATTCCGCCGCCGCAATCCTGGTCTGCCTGGCACGCCTGGCGCACGGCCTTCGCTGCTTTGAATCGCTTTAATCAGGAAGGCATCGCTGAATTGAACGCCTTGTTTGCCGCCTGCCTGCAAGACAGCAGCCAGCGCGATTACCTCATCCAGGCGCTGAATTATTATCATTATCGTCAGTGCGCAAACCAGCTGACCTGGCTGACAAACGAGCAGCCAGTATTTGAAGATCAACAGAGCAAAGCCGACAAAGAAGGCGAGCCGGACAGCCTTTCCCGGGAAACCATAAACAGCTTGCCCCAGGCCCTGCGCAAGCACATTCATGATGGTCTGGTGCACGTTATGAACACGCTGGCTTTTCGCCACGACAGTGCCGACAATCCTGTCTATGAACAGCTCTTGCTCGCGATGGTATCTCGCCATCAGATCAGGGTGAACCCCGCGCTGCTGGCCAGGCTTGATCAAAGCAATCTGATTAAACTCATGGAGCTGGCGCTGAGTCAGGACCGCAGCGTGCTGCACAACGTGTTCACCGCTTTGCAGGCCATTCATCAGCGCTGGGGCGAGGTCGGCCTGGCCGATTTTAACACGTGTTTCCTCACGCCAGCCCTGAACTTTTTCCCCCTGGCCGATGTGCCTGCCCAGCAAGCCCTGACGCAATTGCTGAACTTGTCGCCCGTCGAATATCACTGGTGGCAGCAATTGACCCGGCAGCACGCCGAACATAGCGGTTTCGCCGATTTTGCCGTTTCCATGCAGGCATTTTGTTATTTTCTGAGTCAGTTAAAAGTGCTGAATCTGAACGATGAACTGCCCATGCCTTGTCCATTACAGGGCATGAGCAATCTGCAAATCTGCCTGAATCGCGTGCTCAACGTGTTAAAATCTGCCCGTAACCCCGCTGAGCAAATGCGCAATCTTCAGGGTCTGGACTGGAGTGCCTGTGGGGTGCAATACGCGGCTCAGGATCTGCATTATCAGTTCGTCAGCGCCAATATGCAGATCAATCTGCCTTATGAACAAGCTCTGACGCGTTTTCAACGGCAATATGGTTTGCATCTGCTTGATCGCGAGTTTTATCATCACAATATAAAACTGATCAGTTCGTTTGAGTTGAAAACAAGGCTCACTGACGCTGCTTTGAAACAAGCGCTGTCTGACTTCACCCTGACCTGTTTTTTTCGTTATATTGGCTCTACCCCACACGCCGCACCGATGCAGGTTTATCATCAGTTTCTGGACGCGATGGTCTTGCCGGAACGTTTTCTGGTTGATGACAGTGAGTGCCTTAATTATGGCGCCCGGGGCGAGCGGATTTTGCATCCCATGTCAGACAGCCGCAGTCCGGTCCTGATTCAACTGTTGCCGTTGATTGCCTTTGCCACCACCAGTCGACGTGCACTCGAACGCTTGCCGCAACTACATCAGCAGAGAACGCAATTGTTACAACGCTGTATCCTGACGATATACGAGTGCGCGCGCGAACGATCCCGGAAGCACGAAGAAGATACGTTTTTGCTGAGCCAACATGTGGTCACGTATAGCAAGCTGAATGACGTTTTGCATGCCTGCGCTGAATTGGCTGCGGCAGAACATGATATGAGCAATTCCGAAGACAATTTTGGCCTGGATTTGCATGACATCACCGACTTGCTACAGGCGGTAAAACAGTCTGTTGATCGCTCTTATCAGCTTGCGGATTGTGCGCCGCTGAATGAGTTTTTACAGGAAAATCTGCGGAAACGACGATACAATTTTGTATTACTGAATGAACATAACATCAGTGTGGAAAGCCTGTTGTATGAGACGAAAAATCTGATGCGTCAATATTCGCATCATTTTTTGTCTGCATTGCAACGGCTGTTTCTGACCAATCCGCAATCCGATTATCTGACCTTTGTGCTGCACGCCAGCCAACTGGAGCCTATGCCTTTCAGCCCTTTTCACAAAGCGCATTTGATCCTGTTGCTGGGGCAGATACAGTTTGAATTTGTCAGCCCGGACAGTTACAGGCATTTTGCTGAGTTTATCGAAAAACTCCGCACGTATGCTCAACAAGCTGGTGAAAAATCCCTGAACACGTTGATCATCGGTTTGTCTTCCATTCATCCCGATCACGGGCCTGTGTCGGTCGCCTCTTTGCATGCTTGTATCGACGACTGTCTCGCCGCCGGAGAAACGCCGGTGCTCAGCATTCTCCAGACCCATTTTGGCGAGCGCCGCGGGGAAGTTCTGCCGCTTCCAGAACCGGTGGCCATGCTTTCCGAACCGCCAGAGGCAGCACCCGAAGTAACGCCAGAACCCCTTCCGCCGCACGACCCGCACCAGGAACGCAGCCCCGGCCGCCTGGCGCAACAATTTAACAATGAAATCCTCTGGCCTTTCTTTCAACGCGCCAAATACCTGCGCGAAACCCCGTTCAGTCTTGCCGACCGGGAGCAACAATTGTACGCCCAATTGTGTTTTGTCAATCAGATTGGACAGACGCAAATCCGTTTCTGGACGCTGGATGTTATTCGCGAACGCCTGCACGCTTGCCAGACTTTTTTGAAGACCTGCAGCAGTGCGGAAGAACGGCTGACCACGCAACTGACGGCTTTGAGTCTGATACGTGAAGCGGTCTATAAAACCAGCAAGGCCGGGTCGATTTTATGGCCGACTGCTGTGCAAATGCTGGCTATTTTGAGTGCGATCGATCATCAGAACACACATGGCTGTCCCTTGTTTCAGCAACTGGCAACCGGGGAGGGCAAGTCGCTGGTGAATGTGTTTTTGGCCATTCTCACATGGCTTGAAACCGACTCCGCGGCGGTGTGCACACACCGGTCATCGTGGGCTGCCCGCGATGCTGATTTTTATGCGCCCTTGATGCGCGCCCTGGGCATCAACAGCCGGCATTTGCAAGCCAATCGTTATCGGCGTGAGGCGTTGTTGCATCGTTTGTTACACAAAGATCAACCCGAATTTTCCGGCGTCTTTTTCGTGGAATACAACGAATTAATGCTGATTCGGCAACAACGTTTGCTGGAAATCGGTCTGGATATTGAGCGGATGGCTTTTATTGTCGATGAAGCCGATCAGCTCTTTTTACACCACGAAACAGACTGTAATCTGACGCAGATTCAGGGCGCAGATCCCACGCATCCTCATCCCTGGGTGTTTGAAATCCTGGCCGGCTGGCCCTTGCTCGACAACGCGGCGGGTACGGTGCTGGATACAGAGCAAGCCATGCAATACCTGTGTTCAGCGTATCCACTGGCGGCCAGATTCAGCCAGGATGTGGAGTTTCTCGCCAAACTGCCGGTTTATGTGGAAGCGGTTTGGCAGGCACGCAGCTTGATCCAACGCCGTGATTTTGTATCCAAAGCCACGACCGATGACGCGTATTACGCATACGCAGCGGTGTTGCTGGACGACAAAGCCATGCCTCCCAATGTCAGCTTCAATGGTCTGGTTCAACAGGCGCTGCATGGTATTTTGAACCATCAATCACGCGAGGCGCGTTTGTCCAGACAGTATCCTGTAGCTGCCGAAAGCACCTTATACGCGTCCATGACCCCGGAAGCGGCTTTGTCGTGGATGATTGAAACCGGCCCGGTGATTGCGCTCAGCGCTACCCTCGGCGCTTATGAACGGGCAGAATTGCGGCGCAATTACGGGTTTGATTGCATCAAATTACCGAAAATGCAAAGCAGTTCGCGTGTCGAGTATCCCGAGCTATTTTGTGCCAATCGCGAACAACAACTGAGCGCCATAGCAGACAAATGCCGGCAATTTACCGGCAACAGAACATTGGGCAAATCCAGGGCGATCATCATTGGCACGAAAAATATTCCTTTTAGCGAAGAGCTGGGGCAATACCTGCGAACGGTTTGTCCGGATTTCAACCTGCGCGTGTTACATGCCGACATGCCTGATATGAATGACGAAACCTTGTGCGCCATGGAGAAACAATCGGGAACACCGGATCATATTTTCATCGTGCCCAAAAAATTGATCGACCGGGGTTTCGACGTCAAATTACGTCAACTGTTGTCTGCCCGGCAACTGGTGGTGATCAATGCGGATCTGACCTCGGAGGAGGAAGAAACGCAGATAAAAGGTCGCGGCGGCCGCATCAATCCCGCCACTGGCAAGCGCGACAAGGGCAGGTTTGTTGGCATTTATAATCTGTCGGAAGAAGCGGCGCGTTATCCGAATTTGCCGCTGGATACAACGACTCTAAGCCGGAATCCCGATGCGTTCAAACAGCGGCAGTATTTTGGTCATTATCTGCAGGAAGCGGCTGCCCGTTTGCATCGACAGCTGGTTGGGGTGGGTAAATCTGCGGTGCAAGCGCATTTTTTTAAACTGTGGCAAAGCCTGTTCAAACAAGAGGGCGTGTCGCTGGATATGCGCAAGGATTGCCAGCGTTTGTTTACCGATGCGCTGGAAAAAATCGTCAACGCCATTCCCATGACGGATTTTACCAATGAAAACGTCCAGGGGGAGCAGGTTCGACACGCATTTAACATGTCCATTTTGCGCATCTGGGAGCAAGCGCTGTGGCGCATGAAACCGGTGTTGGGTGAGTATTTTGACCCGGCCTGGGACAACATGCTGCCAGACACCTTGCGGAGGGTTGAAGCAGCACAGGAAGCTTTGTTGCAAAATTATCAAGCAGCACTGAGCCGCGGCCCCAATCCGCCGCGCATCAAGGTGTACGAAACCTGGAAACCAGGTTTGCACTATGGCGAGCATTTGAAAGCGGGCAAGCAGGGTACGCTGTCTTTTCTGCGTGAGAAGGCCAGTAGCTGGTTTTTGTCCAGTTCGGATCGGTCGGCCATTGAACTCAGCAAACAAGAATTGGCGCAAAAAATAATGCGAACCGTTCATAAGCGAGCGGATTTTTTGACGAGTTTGCGAGGAATGGGAAGCAGTCAGGACAGTATCATGACGGCAGCTTTGATGGCGATATATCAGCGATATCTACAGCCACAACAAGACCTCAACATCTCCGGGCGGACTGTTGACGAGTATCCAGAGGACATGTTTTTCTTTCGGCATGTACCGCTGTCGGGTGTCGCCTGGCAAATCAAGATGAATCATCCTGATCTGAGCGTTTTTGAGCAATTTCAGCAACAGATCACGCAAATCTGGACAAAGTATCGCATCACAGTACCGTTGGACTTTCAAATTGCCATTCAGCAAAACGCGGAGATACGTATCTATATGTTGACGCTGAATTTTTCCAGTCACGCGTTTGATCCCTATGATCGCGCGGCTATTTTTACCGAGCTGGCCAGACCCTATGGACAGGATTTCAGATCCCTGTCGATTCCACCTTTGTCTGTCATGCAAACGGTGATGACGGAACTCAGCGCACTGCAACCGTCGTTGAAGCGTATCGAGCTGCCTGCACTGGCAGAATCGGCGTATAGCTATGCGGTTGTATATTATCAAAGCGTTTTTCTTGAGGCGATTGAGCAATTGAAAAAACAGGCACATTTACTGCCTGACGAGCTTAAAAACGCAGCACTGGCACTGTTTGAGTATGCTACGGATTTCCACTACATGGACGAAACAGGCCGCGCTTGCCGGGCAACGGTTCCGCGTTTTGAAAACCTGGCTGATTTGCAGCGTAATCAAGCGATTCGCACGGTATTGGCTTTGATCAACAAGCAGGGAAATCCGAAGGAGAAAAGCACGCAGCCTTTACTGTTCCGCCAGCAACTGGAGTGCCTGCTGCAACTCGGCTGCATGCTGGTAAAAGCGGATCGGGAGGTTTCTTTGCAAACTTTGTTCAACACCTGGTGGGATATGCCGCTGCATTATAACAAACAGGAGATTAGCATCGCTCAATTGATGCAGCAGCGTCATCGCGTGCCGTCCATGATTTGGGGAGACCAGTATTCCCTCGACTGGCTGCCGCTCTGCGATAACATCCGGACGGTTCTGCAAGCGGGATGCGTTTCGCCATCTGTTGCCTGTTCTTCGAGCAACATGTAAATCAACAGCCCGCACGCCTTCGTTATGGTCTATGCGCGGGAAGGGCGGGGGCGCGCTGCCATTCAGTTAAGGAAAATCCAGGCAAGAACGCGTAGGTTGGGCCCTGGCCCAACATGGTTTTACCCCGAAAGATCGTTGTTGGGCCAGGGCCCAACCTACGCGTTCTTGCTTGGCTCCAACCTTAACTTAACGGCTGTGAGGGCGGGGGGCAACGGTGGATATCAGTGTATCCAGTTTTTCAGAAAAATTTTTCTCCGTCACCGCTGTATTAACCAGTGCGGATACCAGTTTTTGGGCCAGTAGCTTGTCTACCGGTGAGTCGTCTGCAAAGTTGTTTTCACGGCTTTCAGCCAGCCACCGGATGGCCAGCGCTTTGCGATCCGATTCGTCGATACGCGGATCAACGAGTGTGGTTCCGTACATAGCCCGAGACATATCCGTCAAGTATTCTTTCATAAAGCCAGCTTCATTTTCCGTAATCGGCTTCACGCTACATTCCATCATGGTATGGTGCAAGGCTTGTTTCACCTGGCTGCCAAAGGTGTCGACTTTGACGGCATCTTTAAAGCGGTTCTGAATGTCGCGCGCAGATTCAATCATGTCCGCAGAAGACGAAGAGGCAGCGCTGGACATGGACGAGGATGGCGGCGCTTGCCGTCTGGCTCGTGTTGCCTGTTGGGGAGCCGGTTGCGCAGGCGATTGTTGCTGCAAGGTACGAAAATGGTTCACCATAAAGTCAGCCAGCGGTTGACCCGCCGGCACTTGCATTAAAGGACCCAACTTGTCCTCCCCGGAACACGATCGCAGCCCGCCCTCCGGGCTTATCACAAAACGGTGATTGGCGACCTTGCTGCTGCCTGGTGCTGCGATCCCGGATATGGTGAAGGTTGTGTATCCCGGCTGTCCGCGCGAAGAAGGACGCATGACGAAAGACGCAGAGGGATTCTGGACAAAATATTGTTGCACATCCGCCGGTGAGCGTAATAGCGGCTTGTAAATCGGCGATCTGACCAGCTCTTTTTGCAAAGCCGCCGCCGATTTTTCAGTTATTGGTTTAATCCCTTCGATATGATCCTTTTGGAAAACTATCGGGCCATCGTTGAGGGTTTCCGTGAGCTTGCGAGAGGGGGCATCGTAATCAAAAATACGAACGGTTTCGGGAGAGCGGGTGCGAAACGACAGATTGTTGCCAGCCTGTTCGCCGGGAGTCAGAACACCGTCAAAACGATCCATGAGATCAACGGAGGCAATGATGCGCGTGGAGATGCCTTTTTCACCAAACAAGGCGGCCAGGTGAGCCGCCGTGCTTTCCGAACCGCCGTCACCGCTGCGACAAGCCCACAACACGATGGTGAGTTGGTCGCCTGCCTGCAGGGTCGAATTGTCGACGATAAGATCGCGATATTGCTGCAGTGACCATTGCATATCCATGTCATCCACATCGGGATCCGGCGAGGTGTATGCTCCCTCGAGGCTGGAGGCTTCACTTCTGCCATGTCCGGTAATATACACAACCCCGCCAGTATGAATCTGCCCCAGCTCGACCTTCTCCGCATCGCGGGCGAGGGCATCGCGGTGCATGGGGATAACGGCCAATTCCGTGACATGATTCAGCACAGATGCGGTACCGCCAGGTCGGGGAAACGTCTGTCCCGGGACGGGGGTTTGGGTGGAAATAATAATGCCATTTGGCATGAACTGTCCTTGATGTTTGAGTGCAATATTTAATCAAAAGATAGTTTGTTTATGGGGTAATTGCAAATGTGGGTGGGGCGGGAGATCGTTG
>Ga0209066_10005773_pt1 | contig 12893 bp, 10 predicted proteins | sample All_14_2_FD_187198 | JGI IMG/M metagenome (GOLD analysis project Ga0209066, IMG submission 187198) | Freshwater microbial communities in response to fracking from Pennsylvania, USA - Allegheny Zone_MetaG_DW_15 (SPAdes) (version 2) ...
GCGCGGGGGCGGCCAGTCCCTGGCCCCGGCGAAACTGCAGGAAGTTACGATAGAAAGGAATTCGGACACCGTTTTCGGAGTACAGCCGGCCGCCGCGCCTAAAAAAGAGGAAAAGGCTCCCGAGCCCGCCAAAGCCGCCCCCGCCCCTGAACCCAAGGATACGGGCAGCAAGCCCTCCATGCTGGTCCCCCTCCTGAAAAAGGCCGGCAAATTCGTGCTGACCCTGGTCCTGCTGGCCGCGGTGCTGATAGGCGGCCTGATAGGGCTGAAGAATTTCGCGCCTGAGATCCTGGCGATGATACCCCCGGCCATAACGTCCAAGCTCCCGTTCCTGGGCGCCCCGGCCGCGCAGCCCGCGGCCGAGCAGCCGCCCCAGCCCGACCCCTTCTCCGGCGAGTCAGCCCAGCCGCAGGAACAGGCCCCGGCGCAGGCCGAGCCCCCGCAGCTGACCCCCGAGCAGCAGGAAGAAGCGCGCAAAGCCGCCCAGGAGCAGGCCCAGAAGGCGCAGGACCGGGGCAATCCGACCGTGCCTCCCGAGGCCGTGCCCGAGGTTATCTACATAACCCGCACCTATAAGCTGAAGAAGGCGGGCCAGAGCCTGGAGAACAAGATCTACGAGCACGCGGGCAAGGCCGGCGGCAACTACAACCGCACCAATTGGGAAGTCTCCGTCGCCGACGGCGGGAAATTCTCCATAAACGCGGTCATCCCCACCAAGGACCACACCCTGACATACACCTTCCTGGTAGACCGGGCCAAGAAGAGCGTAGCGCCGGTCAACGACGCCGCCAAAGAAGCTTTCGCCGCCCTCTCGGCGCCGGCCCCCCGGCCGGCGGCCAGGCCGGCCAGGAAGAAAGCGGCCGCAAAGCCCGCCCCTAAACCCGCGCCTAAGCCCGCGCCCGCCGCAGAAGAAGCGCCGGCGGACGAGGAATATGAATACGTCTACGTGGACGAGGACGAGGAAGGCGCGGAGTAAGGAAGGCTGGGAAAGAAAGGCCGGGACAGGAACTTTTCCCTGTCCCGGCCTTTTTATTTACGACGTTACTTCCTGGCCGTGGTCAGCCGGCGCTTATCCGCGGCGGCGCGCAGGGCTATCCCCACCAGGCGCTTAAGTACCTGCCCGGGCTTGAGGCCGGTCTTTTCCCAAAGCCGCGGGTAGAGGCTGTGGGAAGTGAAGCCGGGCAGGGTGTTGATCTCGCAGAAGTAGACGCTGTTCACCCGCTTGGGGTCCACGAAGAAATCGATGCGGGCCATGCCCGAGCCGCCCAGGGCCAGGAAGATGCGCACGGCCAGTTCGCGCAGGCGGGCGGCTACGGCCGCGGGCAGCGGCGCCGGCAGCAGGAAGTCCATGCCGTCGTCGTCCAAATACTTGGCCTCGTAGTCGAAGAACTCGTGTTTGCCCTTGGGCACCACCTCGCCGCAGACGCTGGCCGCGGCGCCGGCCGGGGAGCCCAGCACGCCGCAGACTATCTCCCTGGCGCGGTCTATCCCTTTCTCTATCATCACGGCGGTGTCGAAGCGGAAGGCGTTGAGCACGGCGGGGCGCAGCTCCGAAGCCTTCTTGACCTTGGCGACGCCCACCGAAGAGCCCTGGGCCACCGGCTTGACGAACAGCGGGAAGCCCAGTTTCAAAGCTTTCTTCAGCAGCGGCCCCATGGCGGCCTTCTGATGCGCCCGTATCACCACGTGCGGCAGCACCGGCACGCCGTCGAGCGCGGCCAGTTCCTTGGAGATCACCTTGTCCATGCCCACGGCGGAGGCGGTGACGCCGCAGCCGGTATAGGGCAGGCCGGCCAGCTCCAGCAGGCCCTGCAGCACGCCGTCCTCGCCGGTGGAGCCGTGGATGATGGGGAACAGGGCGTCGGGCTTTACAGCGCCTCCGCCCTTCTTCAGGAAGCAACCCCGGCCGAGGGAAGGCTCCAGTTCAGGGCCTTTAAGCGGGCGGCCGGCCAGCAGGTCGGCCATTTTAACCAGCCGCCAGGCCCCGGCGCGCGGCGCGTAGAAAGGCAGCGGCAGGAAGCCGGCCTCGGCCAGTTTGGCGCAGACGGTCTTGGCCGATTCAATGGAAACCTCGTGCTCCGGGGACTTGCCGCCGAAGATCACGCCTATCTTTTTTTTCATAGTCCTTTACTCCTGGAGCCTGCCTGTTATGATCCCCCCGCCCAGCACCCGGTCGCCCTCGTAGAGCACCGCCGACTGCCCCGCCGCCACCGCGAACTGCGGACGCTCGAAACGCACCTCGGCCGTACCCTCACGCCCGAGCCTGACCGTACAAGGGGCCGGCTTATGATGATAGCGTATCTGGGCCGCGCAGGTAAATTCCGCCCCGCGGTCGCCGGCCAGCCAGTTGAGCCCGGACAGCGAGAAACCGCGGCAATGCGCCTCCCCGTGCGTGCCCAGCACCACCTCGTTGGCCTCCGGCCTGAGGCCGGTGACGTAGAGCCGCGCCCCGCCGTAAACCCCGGTGCCCCGGCGCTGGCCGATGGTGAAATTGTAGAAACCGTTATGCCGGCCCAGGCGCTTGCCGGCTCCGTCCACTATCCAGCCCGGCCGGGGCTTCACGCCTGCGTATTTCTTCAAATAATTCCCGTAATCGCCCTCCGTCACGAAACAGATATCGTGCGACTCCGGCTCGGCCGCGGAGGGCAGCGCGCAGCGCGCCGCCAGGCGCCGCACCTCCGCCTTCTCCAGGGTGCCGAGCGGGAACAGCAGCCGGCCCAGCTGCTCCTTCTTCAGGCAGTAGAGGAAATAGCTCTGGTCCTTCACCGGATCGGCGCCGCGGTACAGCCCCCAGCCCGCGCCGGCCCGCTTTACCACGGCGTAATGCCCCGTCGCCAGCGCGTCGGCCCCGAGGGACAAAGCCAGGTCGTAGAGGTAGGAGAACTTGAGGCTGCGGTTGCATTCCACGCAGGGATTGGGCGTGGCCCCGGCCAGGTAGCTGGCCGTAAAATTGTCTATCACGTCGCGCGAGAAAAGCCCGTGCGCGCTCTTGAAATAATGCCTGATGCCCAGCGCCTGCGCCGAGGCCCGCGCCTTGGCCGCGCTGTCCGCCCCCCCGCAGCACTTCACCGCGCCCTTGCGCTCCTGGAAAAGCCGCAGCGTCACCCCGATGACCTCATACCCCTGCTCCAGCAGCAGCGCCGCCGCGACGGAGGAATCCACCCCCCCCGACATCGCCACCACGACCTTCTTCTTAATCATCCCCTATATTCTAATACTTTAGCGTAGGCAAAGAAAAAAGCAGGGCTCTGGCTGGTTACATTTAAACCTGCGCGTGCCGGGAGGGCAGGTTAGCAAAACCCTGTCGGAGGCCGACGCTTGCGTAAGCGCGGAGGCCGAGACGGGGAAGGGCGAGCACGGTGTGCGAGACCCTGTTTTTGCGTTCTGCCCTCCCGGCACACGCCCGTCCGGAAATAAAAAAAGAGGGAGAAATCTCCCTCTTTTTTCATTGCCGGAGCGGACCCTAATTGCCGAAATCGAACCCCTTGAACAGGTCGTCCTCCGCCTGCGTCCCGCCCGCCGGGGCGGCATCGGCCGGCTTCACGGCCGGCGCCGGAGCCTGCGCGCCCGGCAGGTTCTGCATGCGGCCCTTGCCCTCGCCCACCGGCTGCACTATCACCTTGCGCACGCCTTCTCCGAAGGCCAGGAAACCCGACTCCAGGTTGTAGTAAAGCCGGAAAGAAGATTCCTTCATCTGCGGCTCGTAGGCCTTGCCCAGGTTCAGGCGCTGCTGGTCCCAGCCGGGATTGTACAGCAGCTTGCCGCGCACGTCCACCTCGTCGTCCTTGACGGGCAGCGAGAAATGTATCTTGAAAAGCCCCATCGTATCGGTAATGCCGGGCGCGAAGGAAAGGTTGATGGAGGAATTGGCGTTCTCCTCTATGGCGAATACGTCCCCCCCGCCCCCGTCGCCGCCGGCGCCGGGCCTGCCGGATTCGGGCACCACCTTGACCGTCACGCCCTCAATGGGGTTGCCCTGGTAGTCGGTGATAACCCCCTGGATATTGCCGTCCAGGAAAAGCCCCATCTTGGTGGTGGAGAAAAAGAGGAACTCGTTTCTGCCTACGACCTTCTTGGTCAGCGACAGGTCCCCCACGCGGGCGTCGGTAAAGTCCACCACCTTGAGGCGCTTCATGCCGCCGAAGCAGCCCGCCAGGGGCGCGCAGAACAGGGCCAGGGCGGCCAGTTTTAATATGCGTGAGCTCATAAATTTATCCTCCCTCCGCGGGGGCTTCGCCTGCCGGCACGGGCTCCGCGGGCGGCGCCGCGGGGGCCTCGCCTGCGGGCAGGGCAGGAACTTCGGCCGGCACGGCCGGGGCTGCGCCTTCGGCCGGGGCGGCTCCGGGCGGTCCGTTGGCCGGGGCGTCCGGGTACGGGGTGTTCTTTATGAAGAACACCACGCGCCGGTTCTTCTTGCGGTTGGGCTCGCTGTCGTTGGGGACAATGGGGTGGTACTCCCCGTAGCCCACGGCCGACAGGCGGCTCGGCCTGAAGCTGCCGGCCAGCATCGACTTGACCACGCTGGTGGCGCGGGCGGTGGACAGTTCCCAGTTGGAAGCGAACTGCTTGGTGGCTATCGGGATATTGTCGGTATGCCCCTCCACCACGATATCGTGCTTCTCGGAAAGCTTGAGGAGGACGGGATTGATCTTCTCCATCTGGGAGATCATCTGTTCGGTCAGCTCGGCGCGGCCGCTCTGGAAGAAAGCCACCTGGCTCTGTTCCTCGAGGGTGATGCGCATGCCCTCTTTGTCTATCTGCACCTGGCCCGCCATCTTGCCCTCTTTGATCATCTCCTGGATGTCGGCCTGGGCCTTCTGCATGTCCTTGTTGAGGGCGGCGGACAGGGCGTAGAGGATGACGAAGAAGCAGACCAGCTCCGTCATCAGGTCGGCGTAGTTGACCATCCACGGGGGCGCGGGCTCGCCGACGGGCGCCACGCGCCTGTCGTCCTCCGGGATCATTCCTTTGACTCTGACGGGCATAGCGGGGCCTTAAGCGGGGGTCTCTTTCTTGATGGCGGCGCGGGCGGCCGGGTCCAGGTAGGCCTTCAGGTTGGCCTCCACCACGCTCGGCGTGGCGCCGCTCTGCAGCAGCAGCACGCCGCGGATGATAATTTCTTTGACGAACAGCTCCTCGTCGGAGCGGTTCTTGAGCTTGCCGCCCATGGGCATGAACAGCCAGTAGCCCGACGCCAGGCCGTAGAAAGCGGCCGCCAGGGCCAGCGCCATGCGGCGGGGCACCTGGGCCACGTCGTCGATGGAGGAAAGCATCAGGATCATGCCCAGCACCGTGCCGATGATGCCGAACGCGGGGGCGTAGGTGCCCAGCGCGTTGAAGATCTCGCGCCCGTTCTTGTGGCGCTCGCGGATGAAGTCGATCTCGGTCTCGAGCATGTTGCGGATGAACTCATGGTCGGCGCCGTCGATGACCAGCTGCACGCCGCGCTTGAGGAAGTCGTTATCGATGGCCTTCACGTCGGGTTCCAGCGCCAGGAAGCCCTCCTTCTTGGCCTTCTGCGAAAGCGAGACGAAAGTGGAGACCAGCCTGGAGGTGTCTTCGCCCTTGGTGGTCAGCACCTTCCGGAGCACCTTACCGGAGCCTATGACCGAGGAAAGCGGGAAGTTGACGAGCAGCGCGCAAAAGGTGCCGCCCATGACGATCAGGAAAGCCTCGATGTTCATGAAAGGCTTGAAGCCGGCTATTCCTTCCTGCAGGTACACCGACCCCAGGACGAAGCCCATGAAAACCACTATGCCGCTTAAGGTACCTATATCCATGAGAGTGGCAGCTCCTTACTTTTTCTCGAATCCCTCGAGGGGGTTGACGCATTTCCTTTCGGAATAAACTTTCTTCTTGTAGTCGATCACCATGGCTATGACATCATCCACGGGGTTGCGGACCAGGTAGCGGTTGCCGGTAGCCAGGTTTATCACGGTATCGGGGGCGGCTTCCACGCTCTCTATCAGTTCGGCGTTCACCACCACCAGCGTCCCGTTCAGTTTTTCGAGCTTTATCATCGTATTAATTATACTTTATTGACCAATGCGCTAAAGCGGCGGCAACCTTGGTTCCCCCCGCCCGGCGCGCGCCAGAAGCTGCTGTTACTGTTTTTTACCCTTGAGGGCCCACTTCAGCCTCTCGGGGAGCGAGGCCTCCATGGCCTTGTACTTCTCGAGCTCGGCGGAAATCTCCGCTATGCGGGCGGAATCGCGGGCGGCCTGGTCGGCGGCGGCGGCCTGCAGGCTGGCCAGGCTGGCGTCGCCGGCCTCTATCCGGGTGGCGGCCTCCTGGGCCTGGTAGTCCATCTGCTGTATCTTCTGTTTGAGGAAGAGCAGTTCGGATTCAAAGCGGGCGCGGTTCTCGCCTTCCAGCCTGAGGTTCTCCCCCTGGGCTTTCAGGCCTTCGGCCAGGCGCGCGGCCTCAGCCTCGGCGGCGGCGGCCCTGGCTTCCAGGGCGGAATGCTTCTCGCGCAGGGCGGAATACTCCGCCGACAGGCGCTGGCGGTCGGCCTCCGAGGCCCCGGCGGCGCGCTCTATGGCGGCGGCGCGCTCTTCCCGGCGCTTGAGTTCGGCCTCGGTCCTTTCGATCTTTTCCTGGAATTCCCTGGTGCGCTCCGAAATGGTCTTTTCGTAGACGGCGGACTCGGCGGCCAGGCGGCGGTTCTCGGCCTCCAGGCGCGCGGCGGCGTCCATGGCCGAGGCGGCGGCGGCCTTGGCTTCCTGCAGGCGGGCCGTGTAATCGGCCTCCAGCTGGCGGCGCACGGCCGCCTTCTCCTCTTCGGAGGTGGCCTCGTACTTCAGGCGCAGCTGGGACACTTTGGCGTCGAATTCGGCCTGGCGCTCCGCGAAGATCCGCGACGCTTCGCCCTGGCGCTCCGCCGCTATCCTGGCCAACTCGGCCTGGTGGTCGGCGGCCGCCTTGGCGAGCTCGGCCTGCTTTTCGGAGGAGATCTTGTGCACTTCCTCCTGGCGGGCGCGGGTCAGTTCCAGCACCTTCTCCTCGTGGCGGCGGTTAAATTCGGCGGTCAGGTCGTTGCGGAGCTTCTCCAGCTCGGACGCGGCGCGGGCCGACTGGGCCTCCAGTTCGGCCTGGTGGGCGGCCTTTATAGTATCCAGCTCCTGCTTCTGGCGCCTGATCTCTTCCAGCTGGGCGGCCATGTTCTGGGCCAGCTGCATCTTCTCCAGCTTCAGCTGGCCGCGCTCCTTCTCGAGCACGGCGTTGATGGCCTGCACCCGGGAAACAAATCCTTTTATCTTCATCAGCTCGGAGATGGCGCGCACCTTCTCGCCCGAAACGTCGGCGATGGTCTTTTCCTTCTCCTGCAGCTGCGCCTCGTAGCCCTCGGCCGCCTTGCGCAGGGCGTCGTTCATCTCGGCGTTCTTGCGGTCGGCCATGGTGCCGATCTCGGCCTGCAGGCGGCCTATCTCGGCCTGCACTTTCTCCAGCTCGTAGCGGTGCTTCTCCTCGCGGTGGGTGGTTTCCAGCCGGGAGTTCTCCTCGCGGGCGCGCAGTATGGCGTTCTCGGAGCGGACCTCGGAGATCTCGCGTTCCTTCTCCGGCATTATCCGGAGCCAGCCTTCCACGGAGGCCTTCTCGCGTTCGGCGCGGGCCAGGTCGTCGCGCATCTTGGAGATCTCGCGTTCGGCCATGGACTTCTCGAGCGAAATTTTGCGGTACTCGTCCTCCACTTCGCGCAGCTTCTCGGCCGAGGACTTCAGCGAGCGGATGAGGTCCTCGCGGGCGGAGATCTCCTTCTGCCACTGGGCCTTCTCGTCCAGCCAGCGGCGTTCCATCTCCTGCAGCCGGTAGACGAAGTGGCCTTCCACGTCCTTACCCTGGGTCTCGCGCTCGGACAGCTGGTTCTTGAGCGTGGTCATCCAGGTCTCGCGCTCCTGCGCCAGGCGGTTCTCCAGTTCCTTGATCTTGGACTTGAGGGTAAGGCGCTCCTCCTCGACCTCGTGGTCGCGGCGGTCGCGGCGCATCTTGTCCTGGATATCCTTCAGCGAGGACTCCACCCGGGAGGAAAGGGCCTCGTCCTGCTGGTTCTTGAGGGTCGCCAGCAGCGCCTTCTCCTTCTCGGCCGACAGGAGCTTCTCCATGTCGTTGATCTTCTTCTCCAGCCTGTCCTTCTCCTCAGCCAGCCGGCGCTCCTCCGCGTCGTCCTTTACGGGCGCCTGCGGAGGGGCCGGCTGCTGGTACTGCTGGGGAAAGCCGCCCTGAGGCAGGGCGGGGAAGGGCGCCTGCTGCAGGGGAGGCATTGACGGCATCGGAGGCTTACCGCCGGGAGGAGCCGGCGGCAAATTGGGTTTGAGCATCCCCGGGGGAAGCGGGGGCATCTTAGGAGGTTTCTTGTCGTCTGCCATATAATAAGGTAAAGCCGTTATCCGTCCCTATATTCTAAAAAAACCCCGTTTCACTTTCGTTACAAGATTATTAACAACTTTATATTTACCAGACCCGGCAAGGGTATGCCTTCGTAGGGGCCTCACGAGGGTGAGGCTTGCGTAAGCGCCGAACCCGGGTGGAGCGAAGCGACACCGCAGTGTTGACAGAGCGAGGCCACGGTGTGGCCGAGCGTACCCGAAGAAGGCATACCCTTGCCGGGCCGCATTTAAAACAACTAACGTCCTACGCTCTGCTTAAAGCCCGCCAGCCACTCTTTGGCGGCGGGGTCGCCCGAAAGGTTCGCGTACTTCTCGTAGGCGGCCACCGCCTCGTCCACGCGCTGCAGCCCGTAGTAGGCCGCGCCCAGGTACTGCCAGGTGGAAGCCTCGCCGGGGTTTATGGAGGCCGCGTACTCCAGGTACTGCAGGCTTTCCTGCACCTGCCCCTGGTTGTACATGTTGGCGCCGGCCTCGGCGTACTGCCGCGCCTGCTCCAGCTGCTCGGCCGTGGGGCCGGCAGGGGCCTCTTCCTTCCTGGGGGCGGAGAGGCTCTCGAATTTCTTGCGGCGCTCGTCCCCGGAGGACATCTCCGCGCCGTCTATGATATAGACCTCCTGCGAGCTGCCCGCGCGCGCGGCGATCTTGCCCTCGGCCTCCAGGGCCTTGATGGCGTCCAGGATCTTCATCTGCGCCTCGTCGGTCTGCGCCGGGCTGATCTCGCCCGAGTACTCCATGATCTCCTTGACGGAATTCACGGCGCCCTGCGACATGTTGGAGAAGAACTTGTTGACGATGGCGGGGTCCGCCTTGGACAGCGCCTTGGCCACGTCCTCGTTGTTGAGGTTGCGGATGATGGACTGGATGTCGCGGTCCGAGAAGTTGATGAGGTCCTCGAACATCAGCACGATGCGGCGCACCTTGTCGTAGATGTCCGGCTTCTGGGTCTTGAGGTACTCTATGATGTTCTTGCGGGTGCCGGGGTCGGAATCCTCCAGCATCTTCGACAGGCGCTCTATGCCGCCCATCACGAAATCCACGTTCTCCTTGATGTCCTTGTCGATGGCGTCGATCTGCTCCCTGGTGGCCTGCCTCACGGTCAGCGCCTCCAGCGCCACGCGGCTCTGCATCTCCACGGGCAGCATGGACAGCGCCTGGCGGGACAGGTCGGGTTTCATGTAGCTCAGCACCACGGCTATCACCCACGGGTCCTCTTTGCGCAGCAGGAACAGGTAGATGAGCCGCTTGAGGTTTTCCTCGTTCAGATAGGTGAAAGGCTCAAATTTCTTCATACTTTCGTCCTCCTCCTCCTTGGCCTCTTCCTGCTTCTGGAGGAAGTTCATGTCTATGCTCTGGTGCCCCTCGGTCTCCTGCGCGCCCTCATCGTCGCCGCTCCCGCCGCCCTCCTCGCGCTTGTCCTCGATGTTAACCTCGGCGCCGGGCTTGGCCAGCAGGGCCTTGATGTACTTGCGGAAGAAGCCCCAGAGCGGGCCGAACAGGAACAGTAAAAGTATAAGGAAAAGCAGCGCGTAAAGCAAAGGCAGGTAGACGGAGGGCTTCTTGAGGTCGTCCAGGGGGTTGGCGGCCTTGAACTTGGTGGGCTTGAAGAGCACCGTGGGGGCGTCCTTCTTGCGGATCTTGTAGGGCACCAGGAAATCGTCTATGCGCTCGCGGGCCAGCATGACCGCGGCGGGCGCCAGGGTATCGTCGTGGATGACGGTCAGCTGGAAGCGGGTGATCTCCGTCTCCATGCCGTAGCGCACTTCCTGCACGCCCTTGGCCTGCTGGGCCTGCTGGCCCTGGGCGGCCTCGGGGCGCTCGTTGTCCTTGCCCAGCACGGAGCGGGGCTTGGGGATGCCGGGCAGGATGAAATCGGTATCGGCGCCGTCGCGGCTGGCGGGCTTCTCCTTGTACTTCTGCATCACGCCAAGGCCTTCCTTGGTCTGCTCGGCCTTCTTGGAGATGACCTCCAGCTCCACGTCGGCGAACACGAACGACCTGTCGGCCCCGAGGATGGGGTCGAGGATCTCCTTCTTGACCTTGGTCTCCGTCTCGCGGCGCATGGAGTCCTGCTTCTCCATGAGGGAAGCTTCCATCAAAGGATTGTCGAGGCCGTCCGCGGTATAAACCCGCGCCGGCCCCAAGCTCAGCAGGAGCGCCAGGGCGGCAAAAAGCCTTTTCATATCGTATTTATTTTATCTTTACAGTATTACAGAATAGTTTCAAAAACATTCATTTCTTATTAGCCCCCCCCCGCTTTCGGCGGCCTAGCGCATCAGATGCTTTGGCGGCCTACCATATGGGCAGGATCGCAAAACCGGCGTCGGCCACACCGTGGCCGCGCCTGCCGCTCACTGCGGTGGCCTTCGTCCACCCAGGCTCGGCGCTTACGCAAGCCTCGCCTTCCGAGGGGCTTTTGCTAACCCTGCCCATATGGTCTCCGCCGGTTTCTCTCATGATACGGCCTCGCTCCGAAAAAACAGTAGGCTGGTGAGGGTATGCCTTCGCAGGGGCCTCGCGAGCCCCGAGCTTGCGTAGCGCGAGGGGCGAGTTGACAGAGCGAGGCCACGGTGTGGCCGAGCGTACCCGGAGAAGGGATACCCTCGCCGGCCCGCCCCTGCCCCTGCGCTAGGCCCCGGCCGGGCTTCCCGCGGCTACTGACTAAAGCCGGTTATTTGACCTGGCGCAGGAAGTTGCGGACCATGGTGTTGTTGGGGTTGATCTCCACGACCTTTTCCCAGATGACCTTGGCCTTCTCCTTCTGGTCCATCAGGTAGAACGCGCTGCCCATGATCTCCAGGGCGGTCTCGTTGTTGGGCTCCAGGTCCAGGATGTCCTGCGCGCGCTTCATGGCCAGGTCGTACTTGCCGTCGTAGATGGCCGCGCGGGCGTCGTAGGTGCGCTGGTCGATGTAGGTAAAGATCTCGGGGCCCTCGGGCTTGCGGGTCAGCTCGGAGACGCCGGACTCCCTCTCCACCATGTTCAGCAGGGAGAGCAGGCGGTCGTTCTTCGGGTCCTTGTTGAAGGCGTGGCGCAGCACGTTGACCGAAGCGCGCAGGTCCTTGCCGTCCACGTAGGAGATGATGCCGCGGCGGGTCAGGGTGGGCACCTCGTCGCCGCCGGTGGCGTCCGGCACGTACTCTATGGCGCCGGCCAGGCGGGTCACCATGCGGCGGATCTCGGCGTTGCCGGGGTCGGCGTCCATGGCGGCGCGCAGCTTCTCCATGGCGCGGTTGAAGTAGCCGCTCTTGAAGTACTGCAGGGCCTGGCGCACTATCTCGCGCACCTGCATGTCGTGCTTGGCCTTGTTGCTCTGGCCCAGGCGCATGGTCACGGAGAAACGGGTGGTGCTGCCCAGGTCGTGCACGCCCTGCGCGATGTCGAAGCCCAGGCTCTTGTACTTGATGCCGAGGCCGAAATCGGCCTCCTGGATGCCGGGGGCGCCCATCACGCCGAAGCGCAGGGCCGCCCAGTACATCAGCCAGTACTCGCCGCCGAAGCGCCAGTTGGTGGTGGCGCCCTGGGGCTTGGCCACGTCGAAACCGAACACCAGGCTGCCCTTGAACAGGGAGAGCGCCTGGCCGAACTTCAGGGTCAGGGGCAGCTTGTCCTCGGTGTCGCCCGAGGCCATGGAGAAGACGTTCTGCACGCCGATGGCGGCGCGGTAGGTCTTGGAGAACTTATTGAGCATCGCTATGTCTATGGCGTTGAAGGAGTCGGCCGAGGTGTCCAGGGTGCGGGAGATGTTCTTGGCCATGATGCCGAAGGCCAGCTTGTCGGACACGTCGCGGCCCCAGGAGAAGGCCAGGGCGCGCTCCACGCTGTCGAAGGTGCCCAGGGTCTGGATGTCTATGATCTCGTCGCCGGCGGGGTTGGCGGTGATGGAGATCTTCTCGAAGCCCACCGATTTGAGCTGGGTCATGCTGATAGCCCAGGTGCCCTTGGTGGTGGTGGGATGCGCGTAGGTGAAGAAGTTGAGGGTGGTGTCCGCGAACAGGGTGGCCTGCATGGCGGTGAATTCCTTGCGCTCCAGCAGGGTCAGGGCCGCGGGGTTCCAGTAGGAGGCGGAGGCGTCGTCGGCCACCGCGAAGAAGGCGCCGCCCATGCCCAGGCCGCGGGCGCCGGCGCCGTAGCTCATGAAAGCGCCGGGCTGGCCGCCGCCCTGCGCCATAACGTTAGCCGCCGAAAAGGCAATAAAAAACCCCATGGCAATGGTGAAGCGCATTATACGCTTCGTTTCAGCCCATATAGCCAAGGGGGCAAAGGCAATACAAAGATTGCTTTTCATCGTTTTCGGCAGCCTGACCCCCGCTCACTTAGCGGGTCTTAGCTTTGCGCCGCCGGCTTTCGCCGGCTTTGCTATTATCGTAACAGTACTGCATTACAACTACGTTACAGATTTACGGCATTAATATTATAGCAGATATAACCTGCTTGTCAAGGGTAATCTATTGACATGTCAATACCCCTTACTACCTTATAGTATACCCCCGAATCCCCCCCTTGTCC
>Ga0209066_10005775_pt1 | contig 12892 bp, 8 predicted proteins | sample All_14_2_FD_187198 | JGI IMG/M metagenome (GOLD analysis project Ga0209066, IMG submission 187198) | Freshwater microbial communities in response to fracking from Pennsylvania, USA - Allegheny Zone_MetaG_DW_15 (SPAdes) (version 2) ...
GGCGCGTATAGCTGTCGATGTTCTCCAGCACCACCACCGCGTTGTCGACCACCATGCCGATCGCCACCGAGAGCGCGGAGAGCGAAATGATGTTGATCGTCCAGCCCCGGACGAACATGAAAAAGAAGGCGATGATCAGCGAGAACGGAATCGTCAGCACAATCACCAGCGACGCCCGGATCGTCCGCAGGAACACGAAGGTGGTCAGCGTCACGAACAGGCCGCCCCACATCAGCGTCTCCGTCACATTGCGCAGCGACTGCCGGATAAAGTCGCTCGTGTCCATGAGGTTCACCATCTCCACATCCTGCGGCAGGAAGCGCCGGTACTCCGTCACGGCACTGCGGACCGACTTGCACACCGTCATCGTGTTCGCGCCCGATCGTTTCTGCACCACGAAGATCACGCTCTGCCGCCCGTTCGCGCCCGACAGGCGCGTCGGATCCTCGAACCCGTCGGACACCTCCGCCACATCGCGCAGATAGACGGCCCCGCCGTCTTCGTTGCGCTTGACGACGATGTCTTTGGCCTCCTCGGGGTCCTCAAACTCGCCCGGCACGCGGACCGTGTAGTCGATGGTCCCGCTCTTGATGTTGCCGGCCGGCAAGGTCAAGTTTTCGTTGGCGATGGTCTGCTCGATCTGTCCGAGGGTCAGCCCGTACCCCGAAAGCTTCATCGGGTCGATGTCGATGTTGATCTGCCGGTGCAGCCCGCCGTAGACCTGCACCGCGCCGACGCCCGGCAGGCGTTTGAGCGCGTCGCCCAAATCGTCTTCGACGATGTCGAACAGCTTTTCCCACGACTCCTTGGCGGTGGCGGCATACACGAGCACCGGCATCGACGAGCTGTTGAACTTGTAGATGATCGGCTCTTCGATGTCGTCCGGCAGATAACGCCGTGCCACGCTGAGCCGGTCGCGGATGTCGTTCGCGGCCTCCTCCAGATCCGAGCCCCACTCGAACATGCAGGTGATGGCCGAGATGCCTTCACGCGTGCGGCTCGTGACCTCGTCCAGATTGTTGACGATGCTGAGTTGGTTCTCGATCACGCGCGTGACGCGGCCCTCGACATCCTCGACGCTCGCGCCGGGCCACTGCGTGATCACCGTCACCGACGGCGTCTCGACCTCCGGGAAAAGATCCACCGGCAGGCGCACCAGCGACACCAGTCCCATCACGAGGATGGCGATGAAGATCATCAGGGTGAATATCGGGCGCTTGACGCCCAGTTCCGGCAACCGCATGGCCTACTCTCCCCGCTTGCCTTCGGTGTCAGCCAGCCGCACGGGAAGCCCGTCCGTCAGCCGGTGCTGCCCCATGACCACGACCTGTTCGCCGACCCGCAGTCCTTCCGTGACCTCCAGGATGTTCCCGTCGCGCGCGCCCACCTTCAGTTCGCGTGTCTCGGCTTTGCCGTCCTTCACCACGAAAGCCAGGAAACGCGCCCCGCGCCGCAGCGCCACGTCCGCCGGCAGCGTCACCACCCCGCTCTTCGCCTCAAGGATAATGCGGCCCTCGGCATAAAGCCCCGGCCGCAGCAGCCATTCGCCCGCCCCGTTCCGTTCATTCTTGAGGCGCACCTCCACCGTGGCGGTGCGCGTCACGGGGTCTACGGCCGGATAGATGCGGGCGATCAGCCCCATGAAGGTCCGGCCCGGCGCCGCGTCGGAATAGACGCTCACGGCGGTCTTGCCGGCGGTCAGCAGGTGCAGATAGGGCCCCGGTATCGCGAGCAGGAACTTCAGCTCCTCCATGGGGATGACCTGCACAATCCGCGTCGTGGCGTTGACCATCGCGCCGGGGTCGACGTATTTGGCGCTCACCACGCCGTCCATCGGCGCATGAAGGAATGCCTCCGTGAGATTCACGTCGATCACCTCGACTGCGGCCTGCGCCTGCACCAGCTGCGCCTCGGTTTGCGCGAGCCCCGTCACCGACTGCTCGTACGCCGTCACCGCCAGGTCGCGCTGCTGCTCGGTGGTCGACCCCTCGGTGAAGAGCTTCTCCATGCGCTTGCGCTCGCGGTCGCGGTCCTTCAGCACCACCTTGGCCGTGGCGATCGCGGTCCGCGCGGTCTGGACCGCCGCTTTGGCTTGCGCCAGCTGCGCGCGGATGTCGCGATGGTCGATCACCGCGATGACCTGCCGGTTCGTGACCGTCAAGCCTTCTAAGACGGGCGTGCCGTCCTCCAGCGACAGCGTCTCCAGCCGGCCCGCGATTTTGGGCATCACGTCCACGGTGCGCGTGGCCTCCAGCGCCCCTGTCAGCTTGATGGCGTTCGTCACGCTGCCCGCCGTCACCGCCGCGGTCCGTACCGGCACCGCCCCGCCGCCCTTCGCCGCGGCAGGCGGCTTGGCCTTTTTCTCCGCGGACGTATAGCCGTACCACGCCCCGGCCGCGATGCCCGCCGTCACCGCCAGGTAAAAGGCACCTTTCAGGATTTTCTTCATTTCTGTTCCAACTCCTTCCCCAAAAGCCCTCTCGACTGATCGAGCGACAGCCGCGCCATGCAGTGATCGAACAGCGCCTTGTAATAATTGCCCCGCGCCTCGGTCAACGCCGAGCGCGCGTCGACGATCTCGACCTCGGTGTTGACGCCCTCGCGGTAGCCGGTCATGGCCAGCCGCAGGCCTTCCTCGGCGTGCTGCAGGTTGAGCCGTTGCGACTCCACATACTCTTCCGCGATTTTCAGGTTGAGCAGCGCCTGCTGCACGTCCAGAAACACGTCTTCCTCGACGCTCATGAGCTCGATCTCGCGCTGTTTCAGGCGGGCCTTGGCGGCGATCAGTTCACCTTCCCGCCCGAAGCCGTCGAAGAGTGACCAGTTCATCTCCAGCGCCGCTCGCTGGGTGCCGGACCACTCCGAGTCGCCGTCGCGCGCGCGATCCGTGCCGGCGCTCAGCGCCAGATCGATCTCCGGCAGATACGTGCTGCGGAGCGCACGCACGTTTTCGCGCTGCATGCGGATGTTCAGTTCGGCCATATAGAGGTCCGGACGGTTCTTGTAGGCGACCTTGATCGCCTCCTCCAATGTCACCTTCACGGGCACATGGTTTAACTGGTCCGAAAGATGAATCTGCGCCTCGGTCGCGGTCCCCAGTGTTCGCAAGAGGCTGGTCTTGGCAAGGACGAGAATGTTCTCTTGGCGGATCAGTTCGGCGCGAAAGTTTGCCACATCCACTTGCGCCCTCAACTCATCGTATTTGGAGGCCACGCCGTTCACGCGCTTGACGCGCACGTCGTTCAGATGCGCCTCGGCGGAGGTGACGGCGTCGCGGTTGACATGGCAAAGATTTTCGGCAAGGAGCGCGGTGTAATAGTCGTCATGAACTTGTCGGATCACCGTTTGGACGGTGTCGCGTACGCTTTCGTCTGACCAGAACGCGTAGAGTTTGGCGGCCCGCAGCCCGGCGGTTACACCCCCGGCCCGGAAGAGCGGCTGCCGCAAAACAAGTTGGGCGCTGTCGGAATCGCCGGTTCCGTAGGCGGTCGACGCCGTCGCGTCCACCCGCGGCATCGCGAGCCGATAGGCGGAAACCAGTTGGCCGCGCGCGACTTCTCGTTCCTGGATTTTGGCCTGGAGGGATTTGTTATAAAGCAGGGCGATACGGACAGATTCGTCAAGCGTCAGGCTCTCGGCTGGAACAGGGATGTCGCCGCTCTCACGAATCCTCAGCCACGACTCGTAAGCGTCCTCGCGTGTCTCACGTAAATCCTCATAGAGGGCCTTGCGCGTGAGACAGCCCGTCAGCATGGTCATCGCCAGAAGTCCTGCTCCTGCCCATCCCCGTAATACCTGCGTCTTCATACCGCCTGGTTCACCCTTCGCAACGGTCCCCAAAAATTATTAAAAGCTGAACTATCTTACATCCGGTTCCGTTTGCTGTATACCAAAAACACAGCTGGATCCGAGGTCCAGGGCTGCTTATGGAAAAGCGGTAGAAAAGACAGGCTTCTGGCGAAAGGCGTGCTGTCAGTGCCCGCGTTTAGTAGGCACGCCCGAGGGGTGGCAGTCGAGGCAGCGCATCGTGTGAACGTTGTGCGTGCTCACACGTGACCGGAAGGTCGTGTCCATCGCGGTCACGTCGAGGCCGCACGACGAGCGGGCGGGATGGCACAGCGCGCAGGATGCGCGCGTCTCGTTGGAGTGCGGCGCATGGCAGGCCACGCAGCTGATCCCTTCGTGGACGCCAGTCGGCGTGCGGTCATCGCTGCTGCCCGCGTTCCCGAACGCGTCGGGCGCGTGGCACTGCGTGCAGAGCCTCTGGCGCGGGTCTGACGAGACTTTGACGGGACGGCCTTGGTCAAAGAGTCTTGGCACGGACAGATCGTCGATCGAAAAATGAGCCTTCTCCTGACGCACGTAGAATGCGAGGGTGTCGCGCCGGAAAACGGGCGGATTTGTGGCCGCTGCGGCAACGTGCAACGATGGGCGTTTGAACGGCTGGCCGGGCGCATGCATCCGGTGGCAGGCCAAACACGGAATGACCGGCCGTTCCGCAGTGGCCGGCGTTTTAAACTGCCACGGGCCCTTCGTGTCGAGCGGTGTGACCAGATCAGCCATTTTGCCCTCGAAAAACATGCCGTGACAACGCAGGCAATCGTCCGCCATCTGCTCTGTCCGGTTGTGCTTCGCATCCATGAAAATGCCGGCGTAGTTCGTGCCGTGGCCACCTTTCTGCCAGTAGGCGAACTCGCGCGCATGGCAGCTCTGGCAGGCTTGCATCATCCGGATTGTCTGTTCTTCGCTGAGCCGGATGTTGTCGTGGCGTGTCTCGGTGAGGTGATAGAAGACCCGCTTGGCGTTCTCGCGCAGTGCGTGGATGGAATCGGCCGACCCCCCGTGACACTGTTTGCACGATACGCTGCGGTGAACCGCGTTTGTCCAATGCGCGTGGGAAGCACGGATTTCGTGACAGGAAATGCAGGTTTTCTCGGGAGACGTGAACTCGAAATATCCGAGTCCGCCCAGAACCGTGCACAGCAAGAAAACGGCCACCGTCACCACAGGCAACGCGCACCATGCACGGTCCGCCGCATCATTTTCTGAAGGGTGTCTCATAAGGTTCACGCGCGGAAGTGCGCTCCGCCTTTCCACTCTTTTGCGATGTATTCGCCGACCCAGTAGCCTAGCGCCATAATCGTCAGTGCGGGATTGAACCCGCCGTTCGTCACGTTCAGGCTGCCGTCGGCAATGAAAAGATTGTCGATCTGATGGACCTGCCCATAGCGGTTTGTGACGGACGTCTTGGGATCGTTGCCCATTCGGCAGGTGCCCGCCTGGTGTTGTCCGCCGCTCAGACCGAGCCCCGGCGTCCAGGTCCAGATGTCCTTCGCGCCCGTCTCGCGAAGCAGCGCCGCAACCTTTTCGACAACGAATTTGGCGATCTCGATATCGTGTGGGTGACGGTGTCCCGAGAGTCGCACAACGGGGATTTCCCAATGGTCCTTGACGGTGGGATCGACGCGCACGCGTGCCTCGAACACCGGCATCTCCTGAACCGGGCCCATCACCCGGATCGTCCGTTTGTAATATGTGCGCTGATGTTCCTTGTGCGCCAGCCCCCAGCGGGGCGAGCCCGGAGGACGGGTGTTGGTAAAGGCGTAAGGAAGGGCGATGAACTCGTTGGCGATCATGGCTCCCCCGCACAACCCCTCGTTGCCGTGGCTGAAATCGCAGAAAGCGACGCATGAGCCAGGTCCGGCCTCCTCATAAATGTCTTCGTCCATCAGGCCGTTCGCTCCGCAGTAGCAGTGGCCTTGCAGATTGCGTCCGACCCAGTCGTTGTCGTTGCCTGCGCCGTTGGGAAAAAGCTTTGACTTGGAGTTGAGCAGCAGCCGGGGCGTCTCCGTAGCCGAGGCCGCCACGACAACGATATCAGCCGTCTGCTCCTGCAAGCGGTCGCTGCGGTCGAAATACGTGACGCCGCGTGCAAGGCCGCGGCTGTTCAGCAGGATCTCACGGACTACGGAATCTGTGCGGACTTCGCAGTTGCCCGTGGCCATCGCGGCAGGGATCACCGTGTTTTGCGTGCCGCATTTTGCGTTGATCGGGCAGGCGAATCCGCAGCACGACCGCATGTGGATGCATTTGGGTCTGCCGCCGTACGGGATCGAGTTCCGCAACATCGGGACGGGGAAAGGGTGCCACCCCAGCCGTTTTGCAGCCGCGATAAGAATGTGGGCTTCTTTGTTGTAAGGGAAAGCCGGCATCGGCCGCGGCTTTCTGCGCGGTGGCGCGAACGGGTTGCCTTCGTCATCACCCGCCACGCCGATTTCCCATTCGGCGCGCTCGTAACAGTGCTCCAGATCGTCATAAGAGATTGGCCAGTCGTCGAGCGTCGAGCCTTTGGGACAGCCGTAGATGGACTTCAGCCGGAAGTCCTGTGGCATGAAACGCCAGGCCATCGCGCCGTAGCTGAGTGTGCCGCTGCCTACGCAGGCCGCGTTGTTGTTATAGCCACCTTCGCTGGGCAAAACGACGCGCGTTGAGCCATCTGCGTTTTCGATCACCCGACAATGCCGCGCATCGTCTGGCCCGTAGGCGTTGCCAAGCACGGTTGTGCGCTGGGACATCAATTCGTCGTCGGTGGTGTCCTCGAACGAGTGCCACGTGCCTCGCTCCAGCAGCACGACGGAAAGTCCGGCTTCTGCCAGAACCTTCGCCACAACACCGCCGCCTGCGCCGGCGCCAACGATCACCGCGTTCACATGTTTGTTCGCCATCGTGTTCTTTCCTTACAACCCGTCCGCCTGGGATCAGTCAGCCCACTTCAAAGTTCAAGTTTCGGCGGGTACCGGTTCTGCCCGATTACCCGTGGATATTCGAGCCCCAACATTTTGTAACTCGCATAGTTCCGGTTGCCGCCGTGGCGCGGACTTCCATAAAACCCCTGCATGCTATGGTCTCGGATCAGGTTGAAAAACTCCGATGCGGACGGTTTGGTCCAGAGGTCTTTGGGGACCTTGTTCGATTCCAGAGACTGAAGGACACGGGTCTGGTCAGGCCAGGCCAGCTCTTCGAAAGCCCTGCCGAACAGGGCCTGACAGGTTCTCTCCAGACTTGCAAGCCCCGTGTGATAGGCTTCCGCGAAACGCCGATAGGGGCCATCGAGTTGGCGGTCGATGAAAAAAACAACCCCGGCCTCGCGTGCGCCAGGATCGCGGTCAGACGGAATGACCTGTTCCGCGACCGCTCCGACAAGCCTCGCCTCCTCCGGTGTCAGCACGCGCCAAGGGCCCTCGGGCGCGCGGCCCATGCGCCCCACCAGCTTGGCGCCGCCAACGCCTGTTGCCGCACCGCCCGCCGCTGCCGCCAGAATTTTAAGACATGTGCGCCGTGACGCGCCGAGTCCTGTCGTGTGAGCCATTCTGAACCCCCTTCGATTTCATTTCACAACCTACGGTGCGCAACATGGTGCTGTTCCGGTTTTTCTCCGTCACCCGCTACGCCCGGCAGGCGCTTCGGTCATCTTCTAGCGGGTCCGGTAAATGGCCCCGCCCGCAAAAGAGGCCCATGCGGTCTCGAACCAGTGAGACGTCGCGGGTAACGGTCTGCGTGACACCCAGCGCTGACGGATGTGTCCGTCCGTGCCGACGTGTGTCTCTTGGACCTTTTCTCGAAACGACGGATCTTCGGGGACCGGGCATCCGTCACGGCCGAGGACCCAAGCGGAGCCGCGGCTGCCCACCCCGGACAGCACGGCGAACCGCTGCGCCGCAAGATAGATCCCGTGCGCGAAACAAAGCTGCCTGTTTTCGAACGCGCGGATCAACTCCGCTGCGTTTTGCGCACGGCAGCCTGCTGTCGCAAGCCGCACTGTTTGTTCTCGCGCTTCTTTAAGTGCCGCTGTCAGCGAGGCAGCCGAACGCAAGTGTGCGCCCGCACGGCTCATGCGCTGTTGGAACTCGGAGCGGCAGTCGCGCCAGGTCCATGACGCGCGCGCGCACGTTTGGGCGAACCGGCGGTTCTCTTTCAGCGTCTGCTTCAGGGCCGCATTGAACGCCGCCCCGCATTCGCAGCCATCCGCATATACGGAGGCAATGTACTCCGCTACCCGCACGCCTCCAACCTGTCCCGCATTGAGGGCCGCGCCGCCAGGCCGGCCAACCCCATGCGAGCCGTTGACTTCACCGACCGGGAAGAGGTGCTTGATGTTGACCGATTCCCACCAGAGGTTAGCGGCCAGACCGCCGTTGTTGTGCTGGGCACAAACGGCGATCTCCAAAGGCTCTTTCGCGAGGTCGATGCCCTGCGCACGATAAAGGCCGTACGCGCCTGGGTTCATGTGCCTGAGACGGGCGAGGGGCGACGGCTGCTGCGCACCGGACTGTTCAAGATAAGCGCGCGCCTCGGCGGCGAGTGCCGCGAAACGGAACCCTGTGTCGTCCCGCCTGAAATCGAGGAAAACGCGGCGGCCCTTGGTCACCCGTTCTTCGTGGATGAGCCGGTCGATGCGCGATGAGCCGGCCTCGGCCTTGTCCGCATCGAACGGCCATTGATAGCCCTTAAGGAAAAGCATGTTGTGCGCCTCGGCCGCGGATCCGAGCGACTCCGTCAAAAACGCCCGCTCATCGGAACGGCCGTCGGCTGCCGTCGAAAAGAGCCGCGGCACGGCTTGCATGTAGGATCCCGAGACGTTCCAGCGATGCCGGATCGAAGCGAGGCCGAACTGTGATTCGGGAAGATTTTGCGCACGGGCACCGGCCCGCAGCGCCACGCCGATCGCGCCGGTGTGGACCGCCGGGTAAACGCTCGCGGCATAGAGCCCGCCGAAACCTCCCGTCGCGAACACTACGTTTGCTGCGCGGAACGCCTGCCACGCACCCGAAGAGTCCAGTGCCAAAGCGCCGCACACTCGCCGTGTTGAACCCCTTCCGCAAACCAGCAGGTCGGTCACGGAGAGCCTCTCGAATACGGGCACGCCCAGCCGCTTGACTTCACGGATGAGAGCCAAACACATGTCCCGCGAGGTGTAGGGGCCGGTTGAGGTCGCCCGTCGCACGGGATCATGGTCCGTCTTGTATCCTGGGTACTGGCCATACGCGTCCTGAGGGAAGGGGACTCCCAGGTTGACCAAATTGAAAAATGACCGCGCCGAACCCGCGGCTTCGGCCAGGGCCAGGTCGCCGTGCATACCGCCAGATGCGAAAAGAGCGGAAGCCATCTCTGCGACCGAGTCCGCCTCCGCGCCACAGAGCCCCACCTTGTAATAGGTCTGCTTATCGCTTCCCGTGTTGATGGAGGTGCCTTTGTTGAGGCCTTCGGTGACGATCATCACGTCGATGCCGCGCCGCCGTAGCTGCACGGCCGCGTTGAGTCCCGCTGCGCCCGAACCGATCACCAGCGTGTGGACACGCGTGACCTGTACATCCGTCTCGAATCTCCGCGCTCCGGTGTGCCGTCCGTGCATGCAAGCCTCCTGGTTAGAGCCGCTGCACGGTCAGACCGCCATCGACGTGGATGACTTGGCCCGTCGAGTAGGGCAGGTCGCCGCGGGCCAGCATGGCGACCGCGCGCCCGACATCTTCGGGTTCGCCCCAGCGCTTCTGGATCAGCAGTTCGGTTTCTGCGATCTTCGCATCGTATTTTGCGGTGACACTCTGGGTCATGTCGCTGTGAATGATGCCGGGGCGGACCTCATAAACCGGAATGCCGGACGAGCCCAAACGGCTTGCAAAAAGCCGGGTCATCATGGACAGGCCGGCTTTTGAAACGCAATATTCACCGCGGTTAACCGAGGCGACTTCGGCCGACACCGACCCGATGTTCACGATGCACCCGCTGAAAGCGGCATGCGCCTGCCGTTGCTCCAGCATCCAGCGAGCCGCTGCCTGTGTCAGAAAATAGGGCCCCTGCAGATTGATGCGCATGACGCGCTCGAAGCTGTCTTCGGCCGCGTCCAGCAGGTCGGCCCGAACCAAAGGGGCGACGCCCGCATTGTTGACCAACACGTGCAGCGCGCCAAAGTGGAGTTGCATCCGCTCGAACAACGTTCGCCGGTCCTCGGCGCGGGAGATGTCGGCGCGGCTGTAGACAACATCCGCACCTGTGGTGCGCAAGGCACCCAGGGCGGGCACGATGTCTTCTTCCGCGCGCGTGCCGCAGACGGCCAGGTTGAAGCCTTCCTTGGCCAGCGCGAGGGCAATGCCGAGACCGATGCCGCGCGTACCGCCTGTCACTAACGCCACCCGTTTCATCGGAGCCCCCTTGTCTTCAATCGTGCGAGACTTTGACTGGCTCGATATGCCAGATGTCGCGCGCGTATTCGCGGATCGTGCGGTCGGACGAGAATTTGCCAGACCGTGCCACGTTGATGAGAGCCTTGCGGTCCCACGCCAGCGGCTGTCGGTAAAGCTCGTCGACCTTGTCCTGGGTTTCGATGTAATCGCGCAAGTCGGCCAGCAACATGTAATAATCGTTGAAGTCGAGCAGTGAACGGATGATCGGATCAAGCAGCCCCGGCGTCAACAGGCAGAAAACGTTGCGCCGGATCATGTCGATCGCGCGGCGGATCTCCGGGTCAGCGTGGTAAATGGCGCGCGAAGAGTAAATCGGCCGCAGCTCATCCACCTGCTCGGTGCGCAGTCCGAAAATGAAGATGTTGTCGTCGCCGACCTCTTGGTGGATCTCCACGTTTGCGCCGTCCAGCGTGCCCACGGTCAATGCGCCATTGAGCATCAGCTTCATGTTTCCCGTGCCCGAAGCTTCGGTTCCCGCCAAAGAGATCTGCTCGCTGACATTCGCGGCGGGAATGATCTTTTCAGCCAGCGAGACGCGGTAGTCGGGCAGGAAAACCACGCTCAGTTTGTCTTTGACGTGCGGATTGAAGTTCACCACATCGGCGATGCCGTGAATCAGGCGGATGATCAGCTTCGCCATGGCATAGCCTGGCGCGGCCTTGGCAGCAAAGATGAAGGTGCGCGGCTGCGGGTCATACGTCGGGTCGGCCACCAGACGGTTGTATTGCACAATGATGTAGAGCGCCAGCAGCAGCTGCCGCTTATATTCGTGCAGCCGCTTTACCTGCACGTCGAAGATTGAGTCGGGAGAAACCGTGATCCCTACCGACGAACGGATATGTGCGGCCAAGGCTTCCTTGTTCGCCTGCTTCACTTTGCGGAATGCGGTGAGAAAAGCCTTGTCGTCCGCGAACCTCTCCAGCGCGCGCAGCTCATCCAGTTCGGTGATCCAGCCAGAGCCGATGGCCTCCGTGATCAAGCCAGCCAGCTTCGGGTTGGCTTTGAGCAGCCAGCGGCGCTGGGTGATGCCGTTCGTTTTGTTGGTGAAGTGGGCGGGGTAGAGCTCGTAGAAATCCTTGAACAGCGACTGTTTGAGGATCTCCGTGTGCAGGAAGGCAACGCCGTTCACCGCACTGGAGCCGACGATCGCGAGGTTCGACATGCGCACTGAGCGGTCGCCGTGCTCATCGATGATGCTCATCCGTGTCAGCCGGGCCACATCGCCGGGCCACATCGCGGCCACCTGTTTGAGGAATCGCCCGTTGATCTCGTAGATGATTTGCATGTGTCGCGGCAGCAGCCGCTCCATCAGGGCGACGCTCCACTTCTCGAGCGCTTCAGGCAGAATCGTGTGGTTCGTGTAGCCCGTGCAGGCGCGTGTGATCGACCAGGCTGTATTCCAGTCCACGTTTTCGTGGTCGATTAGCAGCCGCATCAGTTCGGGGATGATCAGCGCGGGGTGCGTCTCGTTGAGCTGGACAAAGACCTTCTCGGGCAATTGTGTCCAGTCGCTGTTCGTCAGGCGGAAACGCCGCAGAATGTCCTGAAGCGAGCAGGAGATGAAGAAATACTGTTGCCGCAGGCGCAGTTCCTTGCCGGCCATCACATTGTCGTTCGGATAGAGCACCTTTGTCAGGTTTTCCGCCAAAACCTTGTTCTCGACCGCCTCGACGTACGAGCCTTTGTTGAAGTCGTCCAGATGAAACTCGTCGTCGGCTCTGGCCGACCATAAACGCAGAGTGTTTACCGAGTCGCTGTATCCGACGATCGGCAAATCGTAGGGCACGCCCATGACCTGCTCGGTCTCGACCCAGCGCCATTCAACGCGCCCGTTGGTGATGCACTCGACACGTCCGCCGAAATGAACGACCTGCGTATGTTCGGGGCGGGCGATCTCCCAGGGGTTGCCGTCTTTGAGCCAGTGATCCGGCTCCTCGACCTGCTGCCCGTCCACGATGCGTTGCTTGAAAATGCCGTAGTCGTAGCGCAGTCCATACCCCATGCCGGGCAGGTTCAGCGTGGACATGGAGTCCATGAAACAGGCCGCCAACCGTCCGAGGCCGCCGTTGCCTAAGCCGGCGTCCACTTCGAAATCGCGCAGGGAGTTCCAGTCGATCCCGTAGTCAGCCAACGCCTCACGGCAGATCGGGTCCATTTTCAGGTTGATCACGTTGTTGCCGAGCAGCCGCCCGATCAGGAATTCGAGCGACAGGTAATAGACGCGCTTGACGTTCTGACTGCGGTAGGTCGCCTGCGTTTCAATCCACCGCTCTACGAGCCGGTCGCGCACGCAGTATGCGAACGCCGTATACTGATCGCGATGCGTCGCATCCTCGGGAGCCTTCGACAACGTGTAGCGGAGGTGCCACGCATAATCTTCCTTCAGACCTTCGACATTCATTTCAACCCGGCGGTCGCGACTCCGCCTGCGCGCTGCTGCCTTTTGCTCCATGGATCTCCTCTTGTGTTCTCAGACCGATTTGCATTATGCCAGAATTCCGCACACCCGTCACGCCGTAAGGTACAGGGCCGACGCATCTAATTTTTTGGTGTTTGGCAGGGATGTCGGCCTTTTCCGTCAGATTTTCGTGCGTTTAGAGACCGCGTCGGCGTATTCGTCGGCCAGTTCGAGGAACCTCTTGTACCCTGCG
>Ga0209066_10005778_pt1 | contig 12885 bp, 8 predicted proteins | sample All_14_2_FD_187198 | JGI IMG/M metagenome (GOLD analysis project Ga0209066, IMG submission 187198) | Freshwater microbial communities in response to fracking from Pennsylvania, USA - Allegheny Zone_MetaG_DW_15 (SPAdes) (version 2) ...
AGGCCGATGACATTGACGCCACCATCAAACAACTCAGGGCCGTGAGCCGAGGCCTGCGACACGCAGCCGCCTGCCCTGCCCCCAGCCATGCCGAGTACCCGACGATTCAGGGGCGCCGGATCGACAGTGGGTGGGGAGGAAGGTGGGGGAGTAGGGTTGTTTGGGGGTGACCACTTTCGCCGCACGTTGCTGACTGCGAACGAGCGAGTCGGAATGCTACAAGGCATCACAATGTGGACTAGTTACTATCGCTCGCAGGTGATCGCACTGAGGGAAAAGATCTTCAACAACGAACGAACTTTTGTAGCGAAGAGCACAGCAAAACTGCGTCGGAAATGTTGCGTTAGCATTGGCTCGTTTGAACAGGGAGACTCTGCAGATTTGCACATGCGGAGGTGCTGCGGAGTCTCCCTGAATGCGCTCCATGCCACATCGCTAACGGTCATCGGTACGAGTCTCAGCTTTCAGATCGAGAACAGTACCAAAACCCAAAACATGCAAGCATCGGTGTTGGCATCCGAGTGCCTGATGTGTCAATGTTGAGCCACTCCCTATACTACATCTAGGTAGCTGGGCTCTTAACCTTGTCTACTGAGGTGGTCCATGTCTGTAAGTGAATCGAATATTGAGTCGCTACGCCGATGGCGTTTGTTGCTCGGTCGCTATGCAGCGCAGCCTCTTTCCCGCGCGAAGTTCCAGGCGAGCGATTGGAAGCTGGATCAGGCTCTCGAGTATCTTTACGGACGAGAATACGATGGCCGCGGCTTATCCCGCCCCGGCGGAGGGGCAGGCTCTTTGGACCCCAGCCAGTTGCGTGCTATCGACTGGCTCAACCAATCGCGCAAGTTGTTCCCGAAAGATGTGTTCGAGCGCATGCAAACGCAGGCAATTGAGCGCTATCAGCTCAACGACTTGCTGAATGATCCGTCGGTACTGCGTTCACTCGATGCGACGCCCGGTCTGGCGCGGGCTTTGCTGGGATTGCGGGGGCGGTTGTCTGGCCAGATGCGCGACGCGGTGCGCGAGATCATCCAGAAAACCGTGGACGACATCACACAGCGCCTCAAGAGCGACTTTGTAAACGCCTTGGTCGGGAGGCGCAACCGCCAACGCCGCTCCGAGGTGAAGAACGCACAAAACTTCGATGCCCGAGCCACCATTGAGGCCAACCTGAAGAACTATGACGCGGACCGCGGCCGGTTGGTCATACGGCACCCCTTGTTCAACACCCGCGTCAAGCGCAACCTGCCCTGGGATGTAGTGCTGTGTGTGGACCAGAGTGGCTCCATGATGAACTCTGTGATTTACAGCGCAGTCATCGCTGGCATCATGGCGGCGCTGCCTGCGGTGCGCGTCAAGCTGGTGGTGTTCGACACCAGCGTCGTGGACCTGACCCATCTGGCCCATGACCCGGTAGAGGTCTTGCTCACCGTGCAACTCGGTGGTGGCACAGACATCGGACGCGCCGTGCGCTATTGCGAGTCCCTGATCACCAATCCCCAGCGCACGGTGTTTGCCTTGATCAGTGACTTTGAAGAGGGCGCGATGCCGGGGCCGTTGCTGGCTGCTGTGCAGCGCATGGCGCAGGCACGTGTCAAACTGCTGGGTCTGGCGGCGCTGGACGAGTCAGCCAACCCGGTGTTTGACCGCCAAATGGCCCAGCGTCTGGCCAACCAGGGCATGCATGTGGCAGCCCTCACACCCACCCACTTTGCCCAGTGGTTGGCGGAAGTCATGAACTGATGGACTGGCACGCTGCCTACCGAGCCTACGACGACGACACGCTGGTGGCGCTGGCCAATGCCGGCCTGTTGCGCCGCGCCGCCAAAGATGTGGAGGCGGGCAAGCTGCGCTGGGCCGAATCGGATGACAGCGCATCCACCGTGGAAGTCGATGACCAAAGGGTTGATCTGGACGCCAGGGGCCCGCAGTACAGTCGCTGCAATTGCCCTGCACCGGGCCTTTGCAAACACATTCTGGCCGCCGTGGTGTGGCTGCGCACCCCGTCCCCAACGCCATCCGGGGCTCTGACTGCTAGTAGCCTAGTGGCCACCGCCACCAGCGAGCCTGATCCACTGGACGATGTGCTGGCACTCGACAGCGCCGCGCTCTTCAAGGATGCTGGCGTGGCCGCCACCCGCCAGGCAGCGCAGACCCCGGTGACTGGTGTGGAATGGCGAGTGCATGGCGGCACACTGATCTTCGATTTACCTGACCTGGGGGTCACCTGCCGATGGATCGTCGGTGCGGGTTTCGCTGGCATGGTGTCGGAGGTGGCCGCAGGTCAGCGCAAGGCCATACACCTGATCGCATTGGCAGCCCTGCGTTCAGCCATGGGCAAGCCCCTGCACTGGCCGCTAGGTCTGGCCCCAAGTGCAAGACCAGCGGCGGATTCAGAACTGGCTCCCAGTGAACGGGCATTTTTGGGTCAGGTACGCAACACCTTGCATGAGCTGCTGCGCGCTGGTCTGTCACATGCCAGTTCACTGGCGAGTGCCCGTTTGCTGGCGCTCAACATGTCTGCACGCGGGGAAGACATGCCTCTGTTGGCCGCCATGCTGCGCAACCTGGGCGGCATGGTGGATCTGTTGGTCCGCCATGACCACCAAGCCCAGGAGCGCGATGCGTTGGCTTTGATGTCTCGCATCGAAGCGCTGTGCGCGTCCATGCTGGACGAAGCCAATGCACACGATGGCTTGCCGGCCTTGCGCGGCCAGTTGCGACGCGCATTTGCTGCCACCGACACACTGGAATTGCTGCCTCTGGGCGCCCACTGGTGGCAAACCCTAGGCGGCGCGCGGGGCTTGAGCCTGTCATTGTGGGACGTTCAAGGTGCGCGGCTGTTGCAGGCCAGCGTGGCGCGGCCCGATGCCAGCGATGCCACGTTTAACCGGCAAAGCGCGTGGAGCGCCCAGGCTTTGTGGCCAGGAGCCGGCGCTGCAGCCAAGGTTTGCACTGGCCCGTTAATCCTGAGCCAGCCCCGCTTGGCGGACGACAACCGCTTGGCGCTCGGAGGCTCCAGCCGTGCCCAATGCCTAGCCGCCTGGCAAGCCAACGACCCGCGCCTGGGGCAGTTGGGGATTGGCGACTGGGCTGTGCTGGCCGAGCATCTGCGTGGTATGACGGGTGTGGCAGCCAACGTTGGCGATACTTTGCTGCTGCGCCCGGTCAACACGCGTGCGCCGGTGCTGCACGAGGCTCAGCAACAGCTACGCTGGGCAATTCAAGATGCGCAGGGGCTCTGGCTTGAATTAGTGCTTCCAATGGGGCCGCAGTACGACCAGCGTGCGGAAAACCTGGACCGCTTTGTGGCCCGGCAAGCTGTCCTGCATGCACTGGTCGTCCGCATCGAACAAAGCCATGCCACCACACATCTGGTGCCATTTGCTGCCTTGAGCACCGATGCCAATGGGCACGTGCACGCCATTTCATTTGACTTTGCCAATGAACCTGTGCGGCAAACCTCTCTCGCCCAACGGATCTTGCGCCTCATGCAGCGACGCAAAGACCTGGCGCCAGTCACAGCGCTTCCCACGCTAGCCGAGCGCCTTTTACAGCCCGTGCTGCAGGTGCTGGATGCCCAGGCCGCCACCGGTCGCATGACATTGACAGAGACCCAGCGTGAACAATTGCACACGGCTGCCGGCTCCATAGCGGCTGCGGGATTGCACACGCTCAGCCGTGCGCTGGATACCCATTGCGCAACCCCAGGCCCCGAAACTCTACTGCGCTTGCACCGCTTGAGTATGTGGGTGCTGCAACTCGACGGGTTGCCATATGCCGGGTGCGCAACCCACTGAAAAAATCATCGCACACTACATAAACCACCAAGATGAAAGGGAGTGAGGAATGGGACTGCTTAACAAACTGGTCAACGCCGTCAAGGACCAAATCGGCCTGGGAGACATCGGGGGCCTTTCTGCACAGCAAGCGATGAACTTGCGCCAGGCCCTGGAGCCATTGGACAGTGCCATGGCAGGTTTGGGCGACAAGGCTGCAACCTTTGTCATCGAAGGCACGCAGGAAACGGTGTTGCTGGACCTGCAAGCCGCCCAAGCGAAGGAACCAGGGCAACTGTTGGGTGACCCGGGTCGCCTGCGCTGGGGTTTCAACCGCTCCGGCGACAAAAAGCTGGAAACCCTGGCCCACAACAGTATGGCCGGTCGGGCCTCGTGGTATGCCAGCGTGGAGCAGACCACCCCTCTGCCCCCCCTGGTCCGCCTGGGCAAGGTGTTGGCGGCCGCAGATGCGGGTAAGTCGCTGGAGCAGCCCGGCGCGGCTGTACCGGACTGGTTGCAATACTTGATCAACGACGCGGTGCATGCCAGTTACAAAGAGGGCAACCGCAGCAAACATGATCCGGGCAAGGAGCGCCCGGCCTGGGATGTGTACCTGATAGAGCGGTTGCTGGTGCACGAAGGCCTGGACGCACGGCTGGCCCTACACGTCATTTTTGAGCGCAAGGGCCTGGACAGCTACTACCACGATCGCCTGGACGGCCTGGTGAATTCGGCAACCTTGAGCCGCTACCTGAGCGAGCATGCCGATTGGGTTGCGCAACTGACACAAACGCTGTCTGCAGCCGGGCGCGTTATTCTGGCCAAGCGCCTGGGTGCCAACAAAGACTTGCTGACCGAGTTTGCGGAGGTGGTAGTGGCGCTGGCGGTGGATGGCAGTAAAACCGTGCGAGCCGAGGCTATTCCCTACATTGAAGGCATCCCCCAGGCTCTGCGTATGGCCTTGCTCAGTACTCAGCTCAGTGGGGGTGATAGTACACAACGAGCCCAAGCGGCGGACCTGATGGCGCGCCTGCCTGCTGGAGACAGCCGCGCTACCCTAGAGGTAGCGTTGGCCACCGAAACCAGCAAGCCCGTGCAGCAAGCCCTGCGTTCAGCGTTGACCCGCCTGGATACGGTGGAGGACGTGGGCGATCAAACCCTGCCGCAGGCCCCGCCCTGGAAACCCTTCGAGGACGTCCCGCTAGGCGACGAAGTACTGACACTGCTGCGTGCCAACCACGCCGAAATGCTGCAAAAGGCGAAAGTGGCAGCAACCGAAGAAGCAGAAGAAAACAAGGCCAACAAACACAATTACAGCTGGCGAAAACGTCACCTGGACAATCTCTCCAAAGTGGCCGAAGAAGATTTTCGCATTGCGCTGCGTATCCTCAACGGCACGGGAAGCACCAAGGACGCCAATCTGATGCGCGTGGGCGAGATGAACAATGTGGTGAGCCATGGCGGCAAACTGCATGCATTGTCCACCTTCGGTCCGGTGCACCTGATCCGATGGCTGATGGTGTCCCGCCATGGTGGGCAATTCTGGGGCGACAACGGATTTCAGAAGTGGTTGACACGTCAACCCCAGGGCAGCGTGGACCTGCGCGCAATGGCCGACCTGCTCGTGCGCTCCCATGTGCCACTGGACGCGGTCGCCAGGACTGCCCTGATCGATTACTGGAACACACCGTCAGCCATCGACTTGTTGCCCGCCGAACAGGTATGGCCCTTCTTCATAGAGCATCCGGAATTCATTGACGAAGGTCTGGGGTTGGTCCCACCCAAACCCGATAGTCGAGCCATGGAGCTGGGGCCCACATTGAAAACCATCGCAATCTTTCCGGTGGTGCCCAAGCGCTGGGTGCCTCGGCTGATGGAACTGGCACTGGGCGAAGGCAAAACCTACCGTGGCGCAGCACAAAAGGCGCTGGGGGGAATGCCCGATATCGGACGGCGTGTCATTGAGTCGCTGGCTCACGGCAAGAGCGAAGTGCGCATAGAAGCCGCCCAGTGGTTGGCCGAGTTGCGGTATACAGGAGCCGTTCCGGCTTTGATCAAGGCACTGGAGAAAGAGTCTCGTGAAACCGTGCGTGCGGCTTTCCTGACTGCGTTGGAGGCTCTGGGGGAGGACCTGGCGCCCCGACTGGCCCCCGAAGTGCTACTGGCTGAGGCTAAGAAGGGACTTAAGGCCAAGCTACCGTCTGGGTTGGACTGGTTTGCATGGGACGCCCTACCAGCTTGCTTATGGGCCGATGGCCGGCCGGTGGAGCCGGAGATCGTGCGTTGGTGGGTGGTGCTTGCCTGTAAGCTTAAGGAGCCGGGTGGTAATGCACTGTTGACCCGTTACCTGGGCCTGCTCAAGTCCGCAAGTGCGCAAGGCCTGGGAGGTACCATCCTAGGCCAGTTCATCGCCTACGACACACGCCACCCAGCACTGGAGGAAGGTATTGCTTATGCGCGAACCCATGCTGCGAACCGCTACCAGAGCTACCAAAGCAGCTACCTGAGTGCCCAACCCGAGTACCGCCAGTACTACGAATCCGGCTACGCAAAATCTCAGGAACAGGTTTTTGAAGAGTGCAAGCGCGAGAAGATGGCCGAGTATCTGGGCAGCGCCATTGGCGAGAAAGGCATCCTGGCGTTGACCGCCAAGGCGCCTGGCCATGAAGTGGTGACGCTGTTGCAACAATACATGCGCGACCACTACCAGCGCCGCTCGCAGATCGAAGCCATGCTCGACGGCGTGGCAGCAGGCAACGAGCCGGTGGTCATCCAATTGCTGCTCGGCTTGTCCCGGCGCTACCGCACGGCCTCGGTTCAGGAAAAGGCTCGAGCCCTGGTGCAGGAGATTGCCCAGCGCAATGGCTGGACACAAGACCAACTTGCCGACCGCACCATCCCGACTGCGGGCCTGGATGAAACCGGCACTCTACAACTGCCCTATGGCGATCGCAACTTCACCATGGTGCTCGATGCTGCCATGAAACCCGAGCTGAGAAACCCCGAAGGAAAGACGGTGAAAGCCCTGCCCGAGGCCCGGCAAAACGACGACCCTGCCGTGATCAAGGAAGCAAAGACGCAGTTTGCCAACAGCAAGAAGGAGCTCAAACAGGTCATCGACATGCAGACCACGCGCCTGTTCGAGGCCATGTGTACCGGACGCCTGTGGCCACAAGACGAATGGCGTGACTACATGCACAACCACCCGATCGCGGGTCGGCTGATCCAACGCCTGGTCTGGCTGGAGGTGGACGCCAACGGTGTCGCACAGCAGAGCTTTCGCCCCAGCGAAGACGGCTGCCTGCTCAACACGACTGACGATGAGGTCAGTCTGTCAGGCAGCGGCCTCTTGCGCCTGGCACACGCTTCATTGGTGGGTGCCTCAACGACCAATGCCTGGGTACAGCACTTCAAGGACTACAAGCTCGCACCCTTGTTTGCACAGATGGCGCACCAATCTCCGACGCTGGCCTTTGCCGACGAAAGCGGTATGGCCGTGACCGAGGTCAAAGACCACCAGGGCTGGATAAGCGACACCTTCACTCTGCGCGGCGCGTTCACCAAGCTGGGCTATCAACGCTCCCAGGCAGAGGACGGTGGTTTCTTCCACCAGTACACCAAGGACTTTTCCAGCGTGGGTGTGCGCGTGGTTATCGACTTCTCGGGTAATACGCTGCCAGAAGAAAACGTGGCTGCAGCACTGAAGACGTTGGCCTTCGAAGACAGCAAGGCACGCGGCTGGTCGGACCGCAACCTGGCGTTGGCCAAGGTACCCCCCGTATTGCTGGCGGAGGCCTATGCGGATTACCTGGCCGTGGCCCAGGTCTGCGCAGGCTTCGATGCGGAATGGGAGAAGAAGATGCCCTGGTAAGGGAGATACCAGGAGACCACTGACCAAGTTGGCCTACAGACCTCGTTTTTTCCGGATAACTACAAAAAGGATAGCAAATGACTGCTTTGACAAAGCCGTTGAAGAGTGATGCCGCGTTAGGACAGGCGGTGCGGCTGGCCTGCGAGCACCGGTGGGCAGACGAACTAACTCGCCTGACTCACGCGGACACGCGAGCCAGACCGCCAGGGTGGAAGCTGTCGCCACGGGCGGTTCGCCAGTTCATTCTGGGCGACGATGCACTCAAAATCAGCCGCAAGTTCTATGGCGACGATCCACTGGTGGACCGCGCCATCGTAACCCTGATGGGGCACCAGGGCCTGATGCTTGTCGGGGAGCCCGGCACGGCCAAATCACTTCTGTCAGAACTGCTGGCCGCCGCCATCAGCGGCGACTCTGGACTGACCGTGCAGGGCACTGCGGGCACGACCGAAGACCATATCAAGTACAGCTGGAACTATGCGCTGCTGCTGGCCGAAGGCCCGAGCCAGAAAGCGCTGGTGCCATCGCCCGTGTATCAGGCGATGCGCTTTGGCAAGCTGGTGCGCTTCGAAGAAATCACCCGCTGCCCACCAGAAATCCAGGACGTGCTGATTTCCCTGATGAGCGACAAACAACTGATGATTCCCGAGCTGGCTCAGACCCATCCCGACGCCCACGGCACGGAGACTGACGGTTCGCGCCTTTTTGCACAACGCGGCTTCAACATCATCGCCACCGCCAACCTGCGCGACCGTGGTGTGCACGAGATGTCGTCAGCGCTGAAGCGTCGTTTCAACTTTGAGACCGTGCGCCCGATCCGCGACCATGCGTTTGAGGTAGAGCTGGTAACAGCGCAATTGCAACGCGATCTGGCGAACAGCGCGATCCCTGTCGCCGTGCCTCGCGACGTGGTCGCCTTGCTCGTTACTACCTTCCAAGAGTTACGCGCTGGCCAAACGCAAGAGGGTACGGCCATCAAAGGGCTGGACGCCGTGATGTCCACCGCCGAGGCGGTCAACGTGGCCTATGCAGCCGCTTTGCAGGCACAGCATTTCAATGATGGTGTATTGACCGCGCGTGAGATCGCCGGTCAGCTGCAGGGCGTAGTGCTGAAGGACAGCGCGGACGACGTCAAACGCGTCCGCCACTACTTTGACACCGTGGTGCGCGAACGCGGCAGGCGCGACGCCAATTGGAAGGCGTTCCACGATGCCGCCCGAGCACTGTGGCAGTGAGCGACCAAGTTACCCAAACCGTGGTGGACGGGGCGCTGCCTGACGCCGTGGCAGCGTTACTGGCGCCACTGCTTGGCGCCGACGGCGTGTACTTTGTCCCCATACGCCACCACAGCCCCGCGTGTGCCTGGGCCTTGCAGCACCTGCTGCGTGACGTGCAGCCAGCAGCAATTCTGATTGAGGGGCCGGATGACCTGACGCACCTGCTGCCCCTGCTGCAGCACACGCAGACCCGGACACCGGTTGCACTGTTGTGCCAGGCACGACGCCAACGCAAGGTCAAAGATGCAGAAGGGCCGGATGCCGACAGGCCCGATGCAGACCAGCCACCGGTGGTCGAACAGGGTGCGCCTGCGCAAGAGACGCGCAGCTCGTTCTTTCCGCTATGCGACTACAGCCCTGAGTGGGTAGCCTTGCGCACAGGCGGGGCGCTGGGGGTGCCCGTTGCCTGGATAGACCTTCCATGGCGGGACAAGGCCTGGGATCGCGAGGGCACTGACGGTAATGCGCCGCCGGGCAACAAGTCCCACGACACCGCCCGCAGCCAAATGGAGGAGCGGTATTTTGCACACAGCGCCTACCTGCAGGCGATGGCCCAGCGCATGGGTTGCGTAGACCACCAGGATCTGTGGGACCGTTTGTTTGAACTGCGCGCTCCATCCCATTTGGTCAACTGGCAGCAGTTTTTTACCGATGTTTTTTGCTGGTGTGCGATGGCTCGGCAGGACTATGAGCAAGAGGTGCTGGAGGCCGAACTGAGTCTGCCCCGCGAGCGGCACATGGCAGCACACATTTCGCGCTGGCGCAAGGAGGTGAACGGCCCTATCGTCGTGGTCACCGGCGGCTTTCACACGCCCGAATTGCTGCGCAGCTGGAAAACCACCGCCGCTGCCCGCAAGCCGACCGAGAAAAGCTCATTGGAAGACCCTACGGCCTGGCTCATCCGCTACAGCTTTGAGCGCCTGGACGCGCTGAACGGCTACAGCGCTGGCATGCCCTCTCCAGGCTATTACCAGCAGGTGTGGGACAGCTTGCAAGCCGCCTCCTCAGAAGGCGGCAACCCCTTTGCCAACGTGGCGCTGGATTGCCTGACCCGATTTGCCCAGCAGACCCGCACCCAGGACCAGTTCGACCCTGTATCCACCGCCCTGGTGCACGCTGCGGCCCTGCAGGCCCAGCGCCTGGCCGATTTGCGCGGCAACGCCGGGCCAGGTCGCCAGGACCTGCTCGATGCAATGCGTTCGTGCTTCGTCAAGGGGGCCATGGACGATGGCACCCGTGGCTTCACCGCAGACGTGCGTGCCCTTTTGGGCGGCAGCCGCATGGGCGACGTGCCACCCTCTACCGGCTCACCACCGTTGATCGAAGATGCGCGCCGATTGGCCCGCGCCGCCGGTATCCGCCTGGACGACAGCACCGCGCGAGTGGCGCGCCTGGACCTGTACCGCAAGCCCAGCCACCGGCAGCGCAGCCGCTTCTTTCACGCCATGGCCTACTTAGATACCGGCTTGGCGCAATGGCAGATGGGGCCCGATTTTCTGGGCAATAGCCGCCTGAACGTCTTATTTTTGAAGAGTGGCGAGCAGCTTGGTCACCTCTGGTAGAGGCTCGCCTGATTGAACTGGCGGTCGAAGGCAGCAGTGTGGAGGCCGTGTGCCTGACCAAGCTGGAACGCGAAGAAGAAGCTCTGGCGGCTCATGGCTGCGGACGCAGTGCCAGCGCCGCAGTCATGTTGCTGTTGCGGGCTTGCCTGATTGGCCTGCAGGCACGCTTGCCACAGTTGCTGGCTAAGCTAACGACCCATCTGAACGAAGACGCTTCTCTGGCCTCCGTGGTGGACTGTGGGCACCGGTTGGTCACGCTGTGGCGGGCCCGCGAACCCATGGGAGTGCAACAGCATCCACAGATCCGGGAGTTGCTGCAGAGGCTCAGGCCGGCCGCACTGTTTTTGCTGCCCAATCTCGCGCAGTGCCCGTCCGAGGGGCAAATGCAAGCGGTCAAAACACTGCTCTCGCTGCGCGAGTTGTGGCGGTTGCTGGAGACCCTGGACAACGAATCCGATTTTGCAGGCGACAACACGCTGGTCAGTCCTGATGCATTCACGGCGCATCTGCAAAGCTTGGCCAACCCCTGCGCCTCACCACCCGCCATCGCTGGCGCGGCTAGTGCGCTGCTGTACCTGGATGGCATGTGGGATGAGGCCGCCCTGGGTGCCGTGGTTCAAACCAGCTTTGGCATCGGCGCACAAACACAGGATGCAGTATCTTTCTTAAGCGGCTTGATGATGGCCGCACCAGAACTGCTGCTGCGTGTGCCCAGCCTGCTGAAAGACCTGGATAGGCTAGTCAGCAACTGGTCACCAGAGGCCTTTGTCGCCTACCTTCCGGAGTTGCGCCAGGCGTTTACCGGACTGCGCCCCCAGGACACCGCCGACCTGGCAGCTCAAGTCCTCAATCTGCATGGTGCAGACAGCGCCACCGAACTGGTGACCATGCAATACGAGACCACCGAGGGGGATCTGCGAGCGGGACTGCAACTTCAAGCCGAATTGGAGGTCTGCCTGCGCCGCGATGGATTGAGCAGTTGGCTAGTGTGAAAACTGGCTTCGCATCGAGGCATGAGGCCTTCGTGGCTACCAAGCGGATGTCGGCCCGATGCGGTCAATGCACATACGCAAGCTCGCACTGTCATCGAACAGGGTCAGCAACGAGGAAGACCGAGGGAGCTACGACTGAGGGAAAGTTGACATACCCCGCCGTCTGCTTCAGCGCGTGGTTCGGCGTCTTTATCGAAGGCCGAGCCGTCTTCCAAGCCGCGGATGAACGCCTCAAAGCTTGTGGCCAAGACGACGATCTTGTCGTCCCACTCCTGGTCGATGTGGACCACCTGCAATTCGCCCGTCAGCCCGCATGCCCGGTAGTCCAGGCACACCGTGTCGTGTCCGGCCGACGGCAGCCGGCGAAGTAGACCCCGTTAGGCGGGTAGCCCCACGCCTCTGGCCAGAACTGGCTCCCGCTGCGAATGACTCGGATCAGCCTTGAACCGACGCTCATTGGTGGCGGACAAAAGTCCTCTACCGGTTCGACGCAGCCCCTACCCGACCGGGGCCCATAGGCCCCGGGTGCGCCCCGCCAGCACACCAGCCACCCGCGATGCATGTGTTGGCCCCACGCACAACCCACATCACCCCAGCCCCATGTGATGCTACGCTGGCAACGCCTCACGCCTCACGCCCCTGCAGGCAATCAAACGGACGGACAGCAAAATGAAAATGGCAACGCTGCGCTTGGCGGCCCTGTGCTTCATGTTTGGCAGCCAAGTGGCCGCCGCGCAAACATCGCCCCCCGCCCCTGCCGACGACCTGGCAACCGACAAAAGCACACTCAGCCAGGCCAATGGCCTGCTGATGCTGGACTACACCAAACTGGGGCTCAAAGGCGGCGGCTCATTTGACCTGCTGGGCTTTCACTACCTGCACCAATTGAACGACTGGCTCTACCTGGGCGTCGGGATCAGTGGCCCCCTGGTCGAGGGCGACTATGGTGGCTTCTTCACCGTCGACACCACCCTTCACGCCAAGAAGCGAGTATTTGACAACTGGTTTGTGGATGCAGGCCTGGCCTTTGGCGGCGGTGGTGGTGGCGCCAGCATTCGCAACATCAAAGAGCTGTCCGGCTCTGGCCGCTATACCAAAACATACCTGGGGCTGGGGTATGAAACCAACGGCATGTACTTTGGGGTGAACTACTCAAAGGTCAGCCTTGGCAACTCACCCATCAATGATGGTGCGCTCAACTTTTATGTTCAAAAGCCCATCTCGTTCTGGGTGGGATCCTACGGTGACGCTGGCAGCAACATCACCGCCACGGGTGTTGATTACCGAGAGCATGACAGCATCATCTCCGTGGAGCTGAACAACCTGTCCCAGATCGACCCCAAGGGGTCGTATCGCGGTGACATTGGCCTGGTCTCTCCACAGTTCTCGCAGTTCTTCTCCAAA
>Ga0209066_10005779_pt1 | contig 12883 bp, 7 predicted proteins | sample All_14_2_FD_187198 | JGI IMG/M metagenome (GOLD analysis project Ga0209066, IMG submission 187198) | Freshwater microbial communities in response to fracking from Pennsylvania, USA - Allegheny Zone_MetaG_DW_15 (SPAdes) (version 2) ...
GCCATTATCCATCAATTGCTGGACAATGAAGAGTTGCGTGCACTTGCCGCCACAGCTGACAAACACAAACAAAGCATCCTGCATCATGCCGCCAGAATGGAGCGCGTGGATTATCTGCGAATATTCATTGAAAAACTGCCTTTCCTGCTCAATATGCAGGACAGTTTTGGTAACACCCCCCTGCATACTGCCGTTCTCTCTGGCCGGCCAGCCAATGTTCGGGAACTGGTCGGGCATGGCCGTGTCAATCGCCTGCTACTCAACAATAAAAATAAATCCGCTGCTGCACTGGCAGAGAACATTGAGGACCCGCAAACAGCAGAAGATATAAAAAAGACACTGGAGGAAGTTGATTTAACAAGCATCAAACTACCGGAATTTATGTCACCACCCCATTCTGATCTTGATTTTTCCAGTTCAGCGCTATCGGCCAGCTTTCCCAGGCTCAGTTCCAGCCCCCGACATGGCAGCCCGGCGGCGTCCTCTTCCAGCTCTGGAAATATCAGCCTGTCTTTGTCCAATGCGCTCAGCAATTCAAACTCCAGTTTGAGCACCTCAACTCCGGGCACACCATCTCCGCGTACTTTATCTCCGCGTTCGCCATCAGTTGACAAAAAAGACTTAATCGCTCAACTTCATGAGTGTTCGGAAGAGGCTTATCCCTTGTTACTGCATACGCTTTTTTCGTATTGTCATACCCATGATCTCGGTGAAGGATCGGTTATCGAAGCCCTCAAAATACGCCCCGATGCACGCCTGCTAATTAACGATTGCCAGCAATTTTTATCTCCTGTCATCAAAAACCAAATGTTCAATTTCAGACAAGGCAGTCAGGAACTGCTGAAAAGCCTGGCCGAAATTGTGATTCGCGCGGGCATAATGAGCAAATTGCCTCCCGTAAAGAAACCGGATTTTATAGAGACACTTGGGTATTTTACTGGATGCGAGGCGACAGAAATTCGTGCCCTGTTAGCTCTGACGCCGGAGCACATCAAAACAATTGATGACGCGGACAAGCTGGATACAATAAAAAACCTGAAAGAAACGCATCGATGGCTCAGTACTCTGTGGTTGATTTGTACCGGACACACTCAGGAGGATGGCAATCGCCTCATTAAAGATGACGTGTTTTCTATGTTAAATAATTATGCCCTCGGCTTGAAAAACAAGCTGGAATTTTCCACTGTTTTGAAATATCTGATAGCCCTGTTTCCGCTATTTGATTATCATCAGCAACTGCTGGCTAATTATCTGGCCGTTCAGCTGCTCGTCTACAATGCATCCTGCATCATGAAACAAGACAGCAATGCTATCCTTCGATTACATCTTTTTGCCAGAAAAAATATAAAAGAAGAATCACTAACAGGCTCTCTGGGACAAAACATTTGTGAGCGCATTAAGGCATTTCTCAAAAGCTGCGAACAAACCGAACATCCGCTGTTATTACAAAACTGGCAAACATTGGCGGAGTTATCAAGTCCACACAGCTTGCATCAAACGGGTGATTCTTTTGATGAGATGGTTTCCGAAGCCATATCAAAGGTAGATACGATGCCCAATGATCTGACAACCTGGATTAGCCGTGAATTGAAAATGCACTGCAAAGCTTTCTATCAACAATTGTCTTTTCATCCTTACTATTCAGAAGCCGGGATCAAAATCATCGCGGAACATACGCGGTATTTTAATCAACTCAGTAATTATTTCAGCGCCAGAATATTGCAGGCCAAAACACCAGTTGAGCGACTCAATACGCTGCGTTTTATGTTGCAACTCTCCAGCGAGCTTTTCAGATCCGAGCCAGAATATCCTCGCGACTTGAATCATTTAAAATTAATTTGCGGTGTCTTGAATACGTATCAAATATCCCGTTTGAAAGATTTATTTGAGCAATTAACACCTGATGAGAACAATCTCTGGACTGAAATCAATGATTTTTTCAGGGGTACTGGCCGCACATGGACACGAAAAGTCAGCCAGACTGATCCGGACACCTTATTGCCACTGAGTGATCTGGCAACCGATTGCGAATTTGCCCATCAAAATGACAGTCTGCACGACCGACTGGAAGTATTGGGTAAGGTTTTTCCGCCATTACAGCAGCTTGCCACTCGTATTCAATGCAGCCCGATCGCTTACAATAGCGACCTGACCCGCTTTCTGGGCAGCAGGGTCATGGTTTCGGACTACGAGCTGGGCACGATATCTTACGGACTCCACAGAGCCCCGCTCAGCCCCAAGATGGATGTCTTGAATCTGGATAACGAAGTCACCGAGATACCCCAAAACATGCTGACAGTATTACAAGAATTGAGCGAGGTGTATTTAAACAAGCGCATAGTGCCCAGCATTATTTTGAAAAACAGGCTTTACCCGGCAGAACAAATCACTGTGATTTTATTTCGTTGGGCGGGTTCTTTGCTGTCAGTACCAACGCTTGAAAAAGAGCAGATCTCTGGTCTGGTAAAAGAGTTTAGAAAAACCATGCTCGACCTAATCCGCGTGATTGACGGTTTCGAGCATAGCAATCACCAGGCAAAAATCAATCCAATCACCATGTTGCAGAAAATTAACAAAATGGAAACAGCCCTGTTGGCCGGCGACCCGTTACCGGAGGAATCCCCCCCGGTTTCTGCGGACAAGCCAGCCAGAAAAGGCAGCATGCGCATCAGAGGGTTATTTCATAATCCGTTCAAAAGCTCGGGATCAGGGTCAGAACCAGCCTCAAGCAGCAAACAGGGGCCAAGGCAATAGCCGTTACGAACAGAACAACCCTTCCTTTTCTCAACAACATTGCTAAAACACAAGGGTGTTTTGACAATGTTGTTGCTATTTTACAAGGATCCTCACCTGTACCGCTGGTAAATCCCACACTCATCTGGACAACGCGTTCCTGCGCCGGCTTTCCAGGCAACCACGCTCCGCGAGACAGGGCAAGATCATCTAATTTTTGAACAGTTTTGTTTTTTTCGTGAACGTTTGCCTGCCCGCCTGCGTTACCGAATTTACATTGAATACAAGAAAATGCTTCATATAAAATGCCATTACCAACAATGACTCGCCCCTCTTCGGTAACGCAGGCGGGCAGGCAAACGTTCACGAAAAAACCGATTCGTACCAAAAAATGACACATCACGAAAAGCCAGTGTTAACGTAAGCAGTTTATGACCGTATTAGAAGTCGATTTCAGAGAAACCATCATTAGGCAAGTAATTTAAGATGCGTTTGCCCTGCTCCGCGAGATGGGCCATTGCCTTAATCAATTGGACGGTGATACAATCGACAATTGGACGACTCTTGATTAAACAATTGGACGATAGTGCATCAGGCAATTGGACGAAGGACTAATCATGTTTACTCGATTTATAGAAAGTAAAGTTCGGGAAGCGCTGCTGGATACTCCCGTTGTCTTTATCATGGGACCCAGGCAATCAGGAAAGACGACCATCGTTAAAAACATCGCCCATGAAGATTCTCTGTACATCACGTTTGATGATGCAGCGCAACTGCACATAGCCCAATCAGACCCTGTTGGTTTTATAAGAAATCTGCCATCTCATAAAGCCATTGTGCTGGATGAAGTGCAGCGACTGCCTGACGTATTTGTATCTATAAAACAATCCGTTGATGAAAACAGGACTCCCGGCCGGTTTCTACTCACTGGCTCAGCCAATGCCTTGCTGCTTCCGAAGCTTTCCGATTCCCTTGCGGGTCGCATGGAATCGATCACACTGTCTACGTTGTCAGAGTATGAAATATTGGACAGGGAGCCCGTTTTTTTACAGCAGATTCTACAAGGTATTGCGCCGGAAACCAAAGAAATCAGAGTACGTGATTATCTCATACACCGCATCGTCAGCGGATGTTTTCCTGAGCCAGTTCAACGTGAAAAAGAGTCACGGATTCAGGCTTGGTACAAGGGGTATATACAAACATTAATCCAGAAAGACATACGGGATTTGGGTCATATTGAGCACCATGACACAATGACCCTGTTACTGGAAGTACTGGCTTTGTACTCAGGGAAACTCGTTAATTTTTCTGAGCTTGGCGAAAAAGTTGGCCTTAACCGCCTGACCGTAAAAAAATACATTGCCCTTTTGGAGCAGCTTTTTCTGGTGGATACCCTCCATCCGTGGCATACCAACGCATACAAACGGCTGATAAAAACGCCTAAAATTCACCTGATAGATACCGGCTTGGCTTGCGCTACTCGTGGTCTTGGTCGTGAGAAATTGGCAACCCATCCGGAGTTATTTGGTGCGCTCCTTGAAACGTTTATCTTTAACGAGCTCAAAAAACAAGCCAGCTTTATCGATGAGGGATTGCGATTTTACCATTACCGCGATAAAGATCAGGTCGAAGTGGATATCCTGATTGAAAATAGTCTGGGAGAGCTGATTGCCATAGAAATAAAGTCCGCCGCCACAATAACCGGGAAAGATTTGACCGGTCTAAAAAAATTGAAAGACATCGTAAAAGACAAATTCAAATTGGGCATAATTCTCTACGACGGCGATCACAGCACATCGTTCGGCAGTCATTTGTTTGCTATTCCCATCGCCGCCGTGTGGGGATAGCTATACCTTGCGAGCGCCCCAAATATTGCTATTTTACAAGGATCCTCACCTGTACCTTGCGTCCTTTCAGCTTACCGTTTTGCAGATGTTGGCAGATTTTTTTGGCCTGGCTGTGGTGGATGGCGACGTAGGAATTGAAGGCTGTGATGTCGATTTTGCCGACTTGTTGGGCGGGTAAGCCGGCGTCTTTGGTCAAGGCGCCGAGAATATCGCCGGCGCGGATTTTGTCTTTTTTACCCAGGTTCAGAGAGAGCGTGACCATTTCGGGTTGGATAATCGCTTTTTCGACCTGCGCCAGCTCGCTGACTTGCCCCCAAACGATGGGGTAGGCGAGGTCGTCTTCGATCATCACGATACGCCGGGCATCGGCTGGCGTAGTCAGGCTGAAGGCCAGACCGCGGTGGCCGGCGCGTCCGGTTCGACCGATGCGATGAGTGTGCACATCGCGTTCAAAGGCCAATTCGTAATTGATAACGGCGGGCAGTTCCTTGATGTCCAGGCCGCGCGCCGCCACATCGGTGGCCACCAAAATGCTGCTGCTGCGGTTGGCGAAGCGTATCACGGCCAAATCCCGCTCTGGCTGCTCCATATCGCCGTGCAAGGCCGTCGCGCTGAAACCGGCTTGAATCAGGCGTTCTGCCAGATCGGCGGTCTCAAGTTTGGTATTGCAAAAAATCAGGGCTGATTCAGGCTTGTGCTTCCACAACAAAGATTGCAGCAGGGAAAACTTGTTCGCCGCATGCGGAACTTCGTAAAAACGCTGTTCGATATCCAGCTCGGCATGCTTTTCTTCAATGCGCACATCCTGGGGATTTTTCATGAATTGATGAGATATCTGTTTGACTTCGTCAGGCCAGGTCGCCGAAAACAACAGGGTTTGCCGCTGTTTCGGGCATTGAGACACGATGGCTTTCATGTCATCGAAGAAGCCCATGTCCAGCATGCGATCGGCTTCGTCCAGCACCAGGGTGGACAGTTTATCGAGCGTCAGGGTTTCTTTATTCAAATGCTTTTGCACCCGTCCCGGTGTACCCACCACAATATGCGCGCCGTGTTTCAGGGAATCTTGTTGCGGACGCATCGGGATGCCGCCAGACAGATTCAAAATTTTAACGTTGGGCAGAAAAGAGGCCAAACGGCGTAAAGACTGACAAACTTGTTCCGCCAGCTCACGTGTTGGACAGAGCACCAGTGCCTGCACCGCAAACCAGTCCAGTTTCAGATGATGCAACAAGGACAAACCAAAGGCCGCGGTTTTACCGCTGCCGGTTTTGGCCTGGGCGATCACGTCTTGCTGTTGCAGAATAAAGGGCAGACTGTGTTGTTGAATGGGGGTCATGTGTTGGTAGTCCAAAGACGCGAGGCTTTTCAGCAATTCATCGCGCAGAGGCAGCGTGGAGAATTCGTTGAGGGTGTTCAGTTCAGGCTGGCTCATGGAAGGATTCACTCATTTTTTAACAGGGTGTGTATATTATCACATATTTGTGCGCGGCGCGGATCTCAAAGCATGACACAAGACCGGCCAGATTTTTCAGGCGATACCGCCCTGTTTTGCGCGGAAGAAAAAAAAGACCCCCATATCAAACCACTACCACCAGGCTGAGAAGACGAGGCGGCCACTGGTTGCAAATTCAGGCGGTCAAATATTGCGATCAGATCGTCAATACCAATGCGCTCTTCGTTGTTTCCCCTGATAGCCCAGCTGACGGCGTTTTTAATCAGCGCCTTGCTCTCCTCATCCACATCATCCAGGCCTGTGAACATACTGTCCAGGACGATCGTCCGGGCATAAGCGGCTTGTTCCTCAATCGTGGACCGTTCATTGTCCATATAGAGCACTAGCCCATCCAGACGCCAGATCAAAGCAATCACCAGACCGAGCGAATACATATCCGAATTGGCATTAACAGGGCCGCCTTCCACCATTTCCGGCGAGGTATACCCTTCTTTACCGCAGCAGCGCTCGCTCAATTCATGTTCGGGTCGACTGAATCCGAAATCAATCAAGGTCGCTTTGATCGGAATTCTGGTTTGATCGATGATGATATTTTCCGGACTGATATCCAGATGCAGGATATGGTTATTGCGAAGTTGTTCTTTTACCGCTCTGAGCACGGCTTTGGTCAAAGCCAGACGTTTTCTGGCTGGCAATGAAGCCTGGCACAACAGATCAAATAATTCCTCGCCACGAATATTGCGCATGACCATATAGGCGTCGCGCTCATCAATCACCACCGGGCTTTTACTACCCAGACCAGCCAGCTTGCCCATATTGAATTCGTTGTGGATGGAAGACAAAGAGCGATCATGTTGCAATTCTTCTTTTTTAATCACCCGGCGCTGACCATGTTTATCGGTTTTTTTGAACACAGCGCCGGTATCGTTGAGCACCAGGGTCGCGTCAACGTGATACACCTCTCCATAGGCGCCAGACCCCATTTCTGCACCGATGAACTCATAGCGCAAACCCGGCTTTCCGTCCTTGCGTTCGCGCGCCAACACCGGTTGGCAAAACTGGAACGAGGTATTGTCCGAAAAATGATAGATGCGAAACGGTGACCAGAAATGAACGCCCTGCCGCGCTTCCCCGGCAAAAAACTCAGACAGCATGTTCGCAGTTTCGTCTGTCAATGTCGGTGGCCCGATGATTTTGCTCATGGCGTTCTGCTAATGCAAGCGGCTGGAGCGGCGAATCGTAATGAACGCCAGCAAGACCACAAACATCATGGTAAACAAGGTCACCAGCGCCATGGAATTGTAAATATCGTGCTGCTCTTTGGCACCGAAGGCCTCGACCCATTGCGTGAACGCCTGAATGGCATAAATAGTGACGATTTCCACCCAGAACAATTTTCGGTTGAACAGGGTATCTTTGGCGGGATCCTGATTATCATGGCGGGAAATGTACAGGGCGAAGGCCTGGAAAATAATATACACCACAAAAAACCAGCCAAAATAATTTTTTATCGGCACACCAAAATACGCACCGCCATCTTTCCAAACCCACAGCGACCCAATAGTCGAGCAAATGGGATCCATGCACAAATCCCACATCACCATAATAAAGGTGGCAACCAGCGGCACCAAAAACATGGCGCGGCCTGACAGCGGTTTATGATATTGACCGGTCAAAATATGGGCAATCATCCAGGAGGCGTAACCGGTGCCAAAATAAGCGAACATGATGACCAGCGGCACTTCAAAGAGACGCGGCCCGGCCAGTTTGTCGTAAAAATAATAGCCGAAAGGAAAACCGGTTTGAATGCTGTACGCTTCGAAAAAATGACTGACCAGCCAGGTAATAAAGAAAAATACCAGCATATTTTTCAGACCATAGCGTTTTTGCCCGTGTATCCAGGCGGCAATAAAGATGGAAAATACAACCATGACGGGCAAAAATTCGGTCGCCGTCGGGGTCAACCAAAACCCGGCCAGCAAGGTCACCGCAAAATACAAAACAATAAAAAACCACTGCATCACATGACAATCGGTTTTACAGGTATCCGGGTTTGTTTTGCTGCTGCTCATCCGTGCCTCCATGGCTAAAAATAAGTCGATATTATCAAAAAAAGTCTATACTCAATAAAACATCACCGAATCCAATATCCTGCAGGGTGAGTCAGTATATGAAAAAAATCACCGCCATACCGGCAAACGGAACCTCCCACATTCTTTTTCGGGCCAATGAAGGCATTGCCCAATTAAATAATCTAATCGAGCAATACAACAACAATACATCAGTTAGTGAAAAATTTGAAATCTTGATGGAAATCAATCAGCATCAAAATCGCATCATCAATATTTTTCCTGCTGATTTCATGATCGACTTCCAAACGTTTCAGCAAGAAATGCAAGTCGATCTGTTTAAAGAAATAAAGGCAGAATGTGCGAAATTGGACGTCAGGTCTCTTTATCAGCCCAGCCTGGATAATGCAGAATTCACCCGTGCTACCACGGTTACGAAAAAGCAGGCAACCGAATTTAACAACTTGCTTGCCAATAAAAAAAACGCAGGCAAAGCATTTTTTGGCAGGACAAAGGGGCTTGATGATATAAAAGCCTTTATTCGGACCATCCCCAAAGAAAGCACATCACCCCGGGACATGCATCAGGAACTGATGCGTTTAAGAAAAATGACGCGAACGTGGATTGCAGAACATCCCGGTGCAAGTCCGGAATCGGTGCAGCACTTACGATTGCTGATTGCCGCGACTACCGCAAAAATACAAGATCTGCAAAAGAAACACCCGGATTTATCGCCTTCAACAAGCAACAGCTTTGCTGACTTTATTGCCAATATGGCGCCTGAGAAAGCGGCTCAAATGGCCGGTATTTTAGCCAAGGGCAGCCCGTACCACATAGGGCTGGCACGACTGTATGCACCTGGCGAACCTGGCGCAAGAACCTTTAAACAATTGCTGGACTCGCATGAAATCGAGTTTTTAGGCGGATCAAACTCGAAAAATTTTAAAATCACCAACACCGTCAATAAGCGTGAATATGTGCTCAAAGTCGAAAACAGACTCGATGCCCCAAGATTTCTTGAAGACAAACTGGCAGATTCTGCCATGAAAGATACCCTCGTCACGGTATTTGCCAATCGCTCAACCAGCATAGTCGATGCGGACGAGGATACGATAGGTGTGAATTTGCAGGTAACCGAATTTTGCCGCGGCGGCGATCTGGTAGACCACAGCAAGCGCCATAGCAATGATGCCGGCCGCATGAAAGCCGCTGCCTCCCTGTATCAACAACAAGCGCAAATGATGATGGATATGGCGCGTGAAAATGTGGCCTGCAGTGATTTGAAAAACACCAACGGCCTGGTTGACGCGCATGGAAAGCTGCGCATGGCCGACACCAAAGCCTTGCTTCCCGTCACCGGTGGGATGGTGAACAATTTGCATGGTGATAATCAAAGGTTTGAAATCCTGTCGACCACTTACATAGATCCACCGGAAGTCAGACGCGCGAAAAATTTAGCGGAGACCTCCAGACAATTTTCTTATCAAGCAGATCCTGCCAATGCCTGGGTGTTGGGTAAAAATTTGTATCAATACTTGTCTGGTTGCGACATTCAATATTTACACGTCAACCATGATGGCAAACGATTTGATTTTTCAGCACCCGTTTTTCAAACGGACGAAGGCAGGGAATGTCAAAGGCTGATTGAGGGATTGGTTCAGCCTGATCCCAAAAATCGCATGCCGGTGGCGGAAGCATTGCAAGCCTTGACTGTTATGGATCAACGCCTGAATCCGGTGGCGCAAGCATCCACGGCGGCGGTTGCGGCCAGTTCGTCCGTACCCTTGCCTGCAAAAGAAGAAAAAACATCGCTCAACCCGCATCGTGGAACACGAAGAACCAGGAAGCCTGTAGACTCAACAAACGAACCTGAGCTGAGCGCTCCGACACAGACCACTCCGCCCGACCCTCTGCTAAAAAAAGAAAATAACCTATCGTTCATCAAACCCCTTCGCAGGTTGTTAGGAGGCAAGAAAGCTAAAAACCCGGCACAGCAAGCGTCAAGCGAAGCAGAGCAGAGCGATCCGGCAATGAGCGCTCCGGTATCGACCATTCAGGCACCTGGCGCGCCCATCGACCAAAGCCGGGAAATACTTAAGCTGAAAAACGAATGCCTTGAACTGGTCAGAGAGATTGGCGAGTTAGAAAAACAACAAGGCAAGGCTGTCACCCAGTATACCGATGCCATCGGCGCAGCCAGGGGCGTTCCTGGTCTGGAGGCATTAAGAGACAACTTAAGCAGCAAGTATAGCGATGAGGCTCGTCAGACAGCACAGTTAACCAAAGACTGCGAAGACTTGCTGGGCAGGATTGGTAAACTGGCTGTAGGTTCCAACGATATACAGATGGACCACTATGTTGCCGATATTAGACGGCGCATGGAGCAGCCAGGCGTCAACCTGGCTGCTTTAAAAAAAGAATTGACTGAAACAGAAAAATCAGCCAATTCTGTGGATGTGCAATTGATCAAAGAAACCATTGAAAACTATACTGGAAAAAAAGGGCTGTTTTCCGTTGATAAAGACAAAAAGGCAGAGCGTATCGAAAACGCCCTTGCTGAAGTACCCGTTCATAAGAGGGGCAAGATTTTTGAAGACAGTGAAAACAATAATCCTGCGGTGCTGGCTGTAAGAATAGAATTGGCAAGACATCGATATCTCGGTAAACACGACAAAATTTATATGACAGGGGATCAAGTCGATGAGAACAAAGCGGCGTCAACATTTCGATCAATAAAAGACCGGGTTATGGATATCAAGAACCAACAAAAACCGGATGATCCCGAGCAGACTGCCGTTTCCGATACGCGATATAAACCCCGATAACCCATTAACCAATGAGGAAGACATGGCCATGGATTTCAACACCTTGACGGAGACCTTGTCCCTGACAGGCCCGGAGCGCTTGAACGCCTTGGCGGACTGGTGCAGGCAGACGATTTCCAGCGACTGTCAATACGGCGGCAGTACAGCGGAACAATATGAGGCTTATCGGGATTTAGCCGAGGATTATCTGGATAATTTTTTGCTCAGGCTACCGGCTAATCCCATGCAAAGCGTGCCGGAATTTGATGAGCTGAACGCCATTCAATATGCGGCTTTACACGGCTATGACCGATGGTTGATGGCCCAGCCTTCCCTCAACACCGATGCGTTGAATATGGGCAACGAAGCCGGCATGACGCCGCTTCATCTGGCCGCGCTGGGTGGACATATCAATACCCTGAAGGTCTTGCTGGACAGCGGCGCCTCACCCAACCAGGCCAATCAACTTAATCAATACCCGATTTATAGTTCGCTGGTACTACCCATACTTGCAGAGAGCGAATTGAAAGCCAGAAAAATGACCATCTTTCAGATATTAAACACGGCCGCCCCCGACACCGCTCCCGCCATAGACGCCAATGGAAACAACCTGGCTCATATGATGGCCATCAACGGTTATGCTGCATTAAACAAGGAATTGCTGGCAGCGCATCGCGAGTTGTATTTTCAGGCCAACAATCACAGCCAATACCCCATCCATTCAGCGATACTGAACACGCGCCTGGCGATCGTGAAAGAGCTGCTATCCGTTGATGGCATGGCGATATTGCAGGATGCCCAACAACAAACACCCCTGCATTACGCCGCACGCTACGGCAGCGCAGATATCATGAGCGCGTGCTGTGCGCATCATCCCGATCTGAATGTCCGGGACGCTTCAGGCAAAACCGCTTTGATTTTGGCCGCTGAGTCCAACAATTTTCCCGCAGCCAAGATATTGATAAACCAGAAGGCTGACCCGGAACTAACAGATTATACCGGGGAAAATGTGCTTCATTACGCAGAACGGGTACACAACCCGAAGATGGTCGAATGGATTTTGGACAACACCAACTTGCATAATAATACGCACTCACCCTGAAAACTTGACAAGTACGCAGGGTGGGCAAAGGAGCGAGTAGCGACGTGCCCACATGTCAAACCCACATGGAAACAGTATCAATGAAGGCATTGCCCAATTGAATAATATAATCGAGCAATACAATAACCATACACCAGTTAGTGAAAAATCAGGGCGAAATCATGAGTGCGTATAAATTAGCCTGACCGCCAACGTACCGCGCCTTATGCGCGGTATCCAGCTCCGAACTGGATACCGCGGACGTGCCGCGGTACGACGAAGATCTGTGCTACGTCTGCTATCCGGTTATTTTATAAGCACTCATGATCTCGCCCTGAGTGAAAAATTTGAAATCTTGATGGAAATCAATCAACATCAAAATCGATTTCTCAGTAAATTTCCTGCCGCACCACTAAATAATGCTTGAGAATTACTACTCATTACAGAATACTCCTTGTACTCTATGGCAGACTCCGAGCGCGCCATACTATGCCAGAACATTGAAGTCATGTTAAATTTTAGGGGATATGAATGGATTTTGAGGTTTATTGTGACGAAAATTACCCTGATCTATTTTCTTCATCACACCCCAAAGCGCGTTATCTAATGATTGGCAGCTTATGGTTACCTTCCACTCTACGAAAAGAACTCAAAAGCAACATAAACGAATTACGTAAAATCCATAATGCGTGGGGCGAGATAAAATGGAGAAAAGTTAGCCCATCAAAGCTCCCCTTTTATGAAGCCTTAATTGATTTATTTATACAATATGATAGTGAACTGCGTTTTCGTTGTATTGCCATAGATAATAATGACTTTGATCAAAGTTGGCACAATAATGATCATGAGCTTGGCTTTTATAAGTTCTATTATCAACTATTACATCATTGGAT
>Ga0209066_10005780_pt1 | contig 12882 bp, 18 predicted proteins | sample All_14_2_FD_187198 | JGI IMG/M metagenome (GOLD analysis project Ga0209066, IMG submission 187198) | Freshwater microbial communities in response to fracking from Pennsylvania, USA - Allegheny Zone_MetaG_DW_15 (SPAdes) (version 2) ...
GATGATGGTAACTTCTTCCATGAATGCCCTCTCCTTCAGCTTGTGTTTCGACACCGCAAGCTTGGCACATCGCGATGCCGTCAGGGGAGAGCGGCATCCACCCCATCTCCACACTAGGATATTGATTTTAAACATACATACGACGGCTGTCTTGGAGGAGCGGATTTCATCCGGAGCGGTTCATCATAGCACAAGGTCGGTGGCGCAGTGCGGCAATCGACTTCGTCAATCTGTGGTCGCGCCCCTGATCAGCCAACCATCGTCCTCGGCCCGCCAGAGCGGCACCGACGTAGATGGCGAGGGTGCCGGATGCGGTCACGATATCACCTCGCTCTCCGGATGCCGGTGATCGGTCGCACACAGGGAATGATCCCCCAGAACTTCGATGACCCGGCAATCGGTGATCCGACCGCCCGCACATGGTACGACCATGCGTTCGCGCTCCCCTTGCAACGCGCTTAGCTTGGCAAGGCGGCTTCAGGCCCCGGCCAGTTGCGCCGTTGAGATGGCAGCCGTGGCGGCACCGGACTGGTCGGGCCTGCCCGACAGGCTCAGGAGGTCGCGTATCGCCTCCAAGGTAAAGCCCAGGTCGCGTGCGTGCCGGATGAAGGCCAGCCTCTCAAGGGCCTTGCGGCCGTAGAGCCGCTGGTTTCCCGCGCTGCGTTCGGCCTCGGGCAAAAGACCGATCTGCTCGTAATAGCGAATGGTCGGGACCTTCACCCTGACCTGTGCCCCGAGCTTTCCGATGGTCAGCATCAGATTCCCCCTAAGTCTGTAGTTGCTAGAGACATTATGTTCCAGATTCGATGACCACAACTGCGCCCTCGGGGCCGAGGGAAAACGATGACGGAAGCAAAAAGCGAAGCCGCCTGCGACTGGACCGTGTCAGGCATGAACAGCTGATGTGACCCTGGTAGCTTCTTCGGGTTGAAACTCCGCCGACCCTCATGGCTTTTCATGGTGCGGATCGCGCCGGATCTCGGCGCAGAGGCGGGACGAGTCGGCAGTCACAGTTTCTTAGCCTGGATACTACTCGTCGTAGTTTCTGCAAGCATCGACGCCGCTTGCCGCGTCCCTGAGCAGCTCGTCTGCAAGCAGCAACAGCTCCTCCGAGCGCGAATCGCTCAAGCGGTAGTAGACGAAGCGTCCATGTGGGTCGCCAGTTACGAGACCGCATTCGCTCAGGCAGCGGAGATGGTTCGAGGCGTTCGACTGCGACAAGCCCGTTATTGCGACGATCTCTCCAACCGAGAGGGGCCCTGCGCGTAAAGCCTCCAGGATGAACAGGCGCGAGGGATCGGCCAGCCCCCGGAACAGCTTCGCCCGTAGCAGGACAGAGTGGGCATCGGCCCGCCCAACCAGTTCGGCATCGCTCGACATATCATCCACGAATGATATAATCCTTCAGGAACAGAGAAGGTGTGGCCATGAACATAGCAGCTGCAACGGAGAAAGCCGAGACCGAACGCTACCGGGTCACCGGCATGGATTGCCCGTCCTGCGCCGGAAAGATCGAAAAGGCCGTGCGCTCGGTCGGGGTGGAAGACGTGAAGGTCTCGACGGCAACGCAGATCATGACGCTGCGCGTCGATGATCCCGCCACACGGCTGCCCGAGGTCGAGCGCGCTGTGACCGGGATCGGCTATCGGCTGGACCGCCTGGACAGGCCCGCAATTGACGGCGAAGGCGACATCGACGACCTGCCGAAAGACTTGGCGCACATCACCCCGGCCTACAAGCGGGCGCTGTGGATCGTGATCCTCCTGAACATCGGCTATGGCGTTGTAGAGGCGGTCGGCGGATTCATCTCGGGATCGCAGGCGTTGAAGGCCGACGCGCTCGACTTTCTTGGCGACGGCCTGATCACCTTCCTGGGCATTCTCGCGATTGGCTGGTCTCTGGCGTGGCGAGCCCGCTCCGCGCTGATCCAGGGCCTGTTTCTGGGTGCTCTCGGCCTGGGGGTTCTCGCCAACACCGCGTACCGCATCCTGGTCCAACAGCAGCCCGAGGCGGAGTTGATGGGCCTGTTTGCAGTGATTGCGCTGGTGGTCAACGTGGTCGCAGTGCTTCCGCTGCTGCCTCACCGGACAGGAGACGCCAACGTGCGGGCGGTCTGGCTCTTCAGTCGCAATGACGCCATCGGCAACGCCGCGGTCGTCGTGGCGGCGGGCCTGGTTGCCTGGACCGGAACGGCATGGCCCGACCTTGTGGTTGCGGCCGTGATCGCCGGGCTGTTCCTGCAATCCTCATGGTTGATCGTCCGCGATGCTCGGGCCGATCTGCGGGAGAGGACATGAGCGCCGTCCGCCGACTTGGCGTCGCGTGCGCCGTGGCTGCGTTCGCTCTGGACCAGGGCTCGAAGGCGATCGTCGTCGCTTCCCCCGCTCTCGCCGCCGGCGTGGAAGTTCTTCCCTTCTTCAATCTTGTGCGCGGTCAGAATTCCGGAGTGACCTTCGGAATGTTCGGTGGGGCGCCATGGTGGGTGCTCGCACTGCTCGCCCTCGCCATTGTGGCGGCGCTCTCCGTTTGGCTGTGGCGAGCGCAGAACCGGCTGGTCGCCGCTGCCCTCGGGCTGCTGATCGGCGGGGCCCTCGGCAACGTGCTGGACCGGCTGCGCCACGGGGCCGTGACGGACTTTCTCGATTTCTACCTCGGGGCCTATCACTGGCCCGCCTTCAACCTCGCTGACGTGGCTGTTGTCAGCGGAGTTGCCCTGCTTCTGCTGGACGGTTTTCGCGCTCCGCAAGAGCAGCGACAAGGGGAGCCGGAGGAGGGATGACCGTGCCCCGTATGCCGCGCGATGAGGATTTCGACAGCACGCTGGCGCTGCTCCGCGATCCCTATGGCTTGATTTCCAAGAGGTGCCGCCACTACGGGACCGACCTATTCGAGACCCGTCTCCTGCTCCGCAGGACGATCTGCATGACGGGGCCGGAGACCGCAGAGCTGTTCTACGATCAGGAGCGGTTCGTCAGGCGTGGTGCGGCGCCCGGCCGAGTTCAAAAGACGCTCTTCGGCCGGGGCGGCGTTCAGGGGCTTGACGATGAGGCACACCGGCATCGCAAGCAGATGTTCATGGCGCTCATGACCCCCGAGCGGATCCAGCATCTCGGAGAGCTGAGCGCCGAGCAGTGGCGCATCCATGCCCGGAATTGGGCGAGCATGGACCGTGTCGTCCTCTATGACGAGGTCCAGGAAATCCTGACCCGGGCCGTTTGCGCCTGGGCGGGCGTTCCGCTCCCAGAGAAGGAGGTTCGTCGGCGCACGGCGGAACTGACCGCGTTGTTCGATTCCGCGGGGGCGACCGGACCGAGGCACTGGTGGTCGCGCCTGTCCCGCAAGCTGTCGGACAAGTGGATTTCGGACATCGTAGAGCAGGTCCGCGCGGGCCGTCTGGACCTGCCGGAGCAAAGCCCGGCGCGCGTAATCTCCACATGGCGCGGGCCGGATGGTCAGATGCTGAGTCCACGAATAGCTGCGGTGGAACTGCTGAACATCTTGCGTCCGACCGTTGCCGTGTCCGTCTTCATCACGTTCACCGCCCACGCGCTGCACCAGTTTCCAACCTGCCGTCAAAAATTTCGGGCCGACGACGGATATCTCGAGTGTTTCGTGCAGGAGGTCCGGCGCCGGTATCCCTTCTTTCCCGCCGTGATGGCGCGCGTAAGGCGAGATTTTGAGTGGAAGGGCTACCGGTTCCCGCGTGGCCGGCGGGTGGTCCTTGATCTATACGGCACCAACCGCGACCCGCGGGCATGGGATGCGCCGGAGGAGTTTCGGCCGGAGCGATTTCAGGGTTGGGATGGCAGCCCCTTCCATTTCATTCCTCAGGGTGGCGGCGACCACCACCGGAACCATCGCTGCCCGGGCGAATGGATCACGATCGAACTGATGAAGGTGGCCTGCGAGTTCCTTACGGAACAGATCGTCTTCGATGTGCCGGACCAGGACCTGCGCATCGATATGTCGAGACTGCCGGCACTCCCGGAAAGCCGGTTCGTGATCAGCAATGTAAGGCCTGATGAGCGATGAGCACGGTCCTTTGGGCAGCTGTTCTGCTGGGTGCCGTCTGGGCGGCGCATTGGGGCGCGGAGCATCTAGCCGACCCGCTGAAGAAGCTGCGCCGCCAATGGGGGTTCTCCGTCGCGGCCGGTGGCTCGTTCATCGGACTCGCCACGGCGAGCCCGGAGGTCGGAATCAACATCACGAGCGCCTTTCGCGGCGTTGCCGATATCGGTCTCGGCGCGATGCTGGGCGCCAACATCATCGTCGTTCCGATCCTGCTCGCCACCGCCTATCTTGCTACACGGAAGAAGGAGCTTGGCGGAGAGCATCGCGATCACGAACGGCATCTGCGCGAGCACTTCCTGCCCGTGGATCCCGGGGCAGTTACCGTGCAGGCGCTGCCGTATCTCGGCATCCTCGTCGTCGTCGCCCTGCTGACGCTTCCAGAACCGTGGCGGGGCCTCCAGCCAATCGACGGCTGGATCCTGCTCATTGCGTACCTGGCCTATCTCGCGCAGGCGCTTCTGCGCGGCCGGAAGGGAGGCGAGCAGGTCGAGTGGAGCCGGCGCGAACGATGGCTCGCGGCTGGCGGTTTGGCGGCGCTCGCAGTCGGCGCTTACTTCATCGTCTTCTCGACCGAAAAGATTGTCAGCGCGCTTGGTATTTCAAAGATCATCGGCGGGCTGTTCATTACAGCGCCGGTGGCGGCGCTGCCGGAGGTCTTCGCCACATGGACCCTCGCGCGCCGTGGCCAGATCACGGCGGCCGCGACCGACGTCATCGGCGATATGGCCGCCACCATGACCATCGCCTTCATCCCGCTCACGATCATTGCGATGCCGATCCAGGACCTGCGTCTGTTCTGGGTGAGCCTGGCCTTCGTGGCGATCATGCCGGCACTCTACGCCGCGTTCATCTGGTGGGGGCGCGTGCGCGAAACCGGCTTCAGGCGGTGGCAGGTTCTCAGCTTCCCGGTCGTCTACGCTTTGTTCGTGGCGACCGTCGTTTTCTGGGTGCAGCCGTTCGGGCAGAACGGACAGAGCGGCGGAGCCGAATCCGGAGGCAGCCCAGGCGCATCGGACCAGCAGCGCTAGAGAATGATGATGCTCGCACGAACCGAGAGAGGATACGGAAGCGACATGCGGGGCTTTGAAGGGGAGCTCTGGCACGACCGGATCCGCACGATCCTCGACCACGTCAAGAGCACACGGCCAGAGCGGGAGTTCCAGGCAGTACGGAGCCGTGCCGACGAGGTTGGGCGATGACCGGGACCGAGCGCACGCGGGGCGGGAGCTCCAGCGCGCAGCCGCGCGGCTGGATCTTCGCCATACCCCTTTCCGTAGCCCTACTGCTCGGCTCCGTCTTCTATTGGGGCCTCTCGAACAGCACCGACGACCTGCCGTCCACCATGATCGGCCGCGAAGTGCCGGAGTTCGACCTGCCGCCGGTAAAGGGGCGATCCCTGGGCCTTTCGGACGGCGACCTCTACGGCGAGGTCTCGCTGGTCAACGTCTTCGCCTCCTGGTGCGTCGCCTGCCGCGAAGAGCACCCAAATTTCATGGCTCTCGAGCAAAGCGGCGCTGTGCCGATCCACGGGCTCAACTACAAGGACCAGCCGGCGGATGCGGCGGAGTGGCTGGATACGCTCGGCGACCCCTACACCCGGACCGGGGCCGATATCGACGGCCGCGTCGCGATCGACTGGGGCGTCTACGGCGTGCCGGAGACCTTCGTCGTCGGGGCCGACGGGACCATTGCCTACAAGCATATCGGTCCGGTGACCCAGTCCGATCTCGACCGAAAAATCCTGCCGCTCGTCCGGGAGCTTCAGGCAGCTGCCAAGGAAAAAAGGAACCCCGGATGAAACACCTTCTCAGCGCCGCCCTGGTCCTCGCAACATATTGGAGCAGTGCCCTGGCGGATCCGCCGCAAAACTTTGTGCTGCACGAGACGCCGCGCGAGGTGCCCGAGATCGGCTTTGCCGACGGGCAAGGGCGCGAGGTCACGCTTGAGGATTTCCGCGGCCGCACCGTGCTCCTGAATGTCTGGGCGACTTGGTGCCCGCCCTGCGTCGAGGAGATGCCGACGCTCGATGCGCTTCAGGCCGAACTCGGCGGCGACGGTTTCGAGGTGGTCGCACTCTCGATCGACCGCGCCGGGCCGGGGGCGGTGCGCACCTTCTTCGAGCAGACCGGCGTCGAACATCTTGGGCTTTACATCGACGAAACCGGCCGCGCCTCATCGAAACTTGGCGTGCTCGGGCTACCTGCTACCCTGCTGATCGATGAGGAAGGCCGTGAGCTTGGGCGCCTCATCGGCCCGGCCGAGTGGGACGAACCGGAAATGGTCGATTTCCTGCGGGGTTTGGCGGCCCGGGGCGGCAAGAGGGCCATACCCGCGGAGGCGGAACAGTCCGCCTTGTCGGAATGACCATCAATAGGAGGAAGAAGTGAGTCGCCTGACCCGCCGTACCGTGTTGGCACTCGCAGTCGCCCTCGTCGCCACACCCGTTCTTGCCCATTCAACAGCCGAGCTGAGCGAGCTGCTCGGTGGCAAGGAAAGATACTTCCAGGCCTTCGATATGCAGCCGCCGGATTTCAGGTTGAGCGATGCCGACGGCCGGATCTACAGCCCAGGGGACTTCCGCGGGAAAGTTGTGGTGCTGAACTTCGTCTATGCCAGCTGTCCCGACATGTGCCCGCTGCAGGCGGAGAAGCTCGCGGCTGTGCAGGAAATGGTTAATCAAACGCCGATGAAGGGTCTGGTCGAGTTCGTGACGATCACTACCGATCCGGCGAACGACACGCCCGACGTGATGCGCGCCTATGGACCTGCGCATGGGCTCGATCCCGCCAACTGGACGTTTCTGACCACCGCGCCGGACCAGCCGGACAACGCCACGCGTAAGCTTGTTGAGGCATTCGACCAGGGCTTCAGCTCGGCGGAAGCCGGAACACGGATCCACGGTGCCGTCACACATATCATTGACATGACGGGCCGCTGGCGGGCGAACTTCTACGGGCTTGGGTTCGACCCGACGAACATGGTGCTGTTCGTGAACGCCCTCACGAACGACTTCGCCAAGCGGCACACCAGTAGCGGACCCGGATTCTGGGGCCGCTTGACGGACTTCTTCAACTGAACGATTGGGATCGCCATCAGCATGCTTGAAATATCCGGCATCGGTGTGTTCGCCGCTTTCCTTGCCGGCGCCATCTCTTTTCTCTCGCCCTGCGTTCTGCCGCTCGTACCGGGCTATGTCTCGTATATCGCCGGCCAAGATCTGGCAACGGCGCGACGCGCCAATGTTGTGGCCCGCCTGCCGGCCGCAGGGCTCAGCCTCTGTTTCGTGCTCGGGTTCTCGACGGTTTTCGTGCTGCTCGGCGCGGGCGCCAGCATGCTCGGCCACCTGCTCCTCACATATCGCTACGAGCTCAACCTGGTGGGCGGCGCGGTCGTCATCCTCTTCGGGCTGTTCATGCTCGGCGTGTTTCGCGTCGGCCTGTTCTTCCGCGACACCCGATTCAGCTTGGACGTCCCGGGCGGACGCCCGCTCGGGGCTTATCTGCTTGGGCTCGCCTTCGCCTTCGGCTGGACTCCCTGCATCGGCCCGATCCTTGGCGCCATTCTGACGGTGAGCGCCAGCTCAGCGCAGATGTCCGGCGGAATCTGGCTTCTTTCGATCTACTCCGCCGGGCTCGGGGTGCCTTTCCTGCTGGCGGCGCTCTTCACCGATGTAATCGCGGTGCGCCTCAAGGAAGTCGGGCACGCCGGGCGCCTTCTCTACAAGGGGGCTGGCGGCGTCATGGTCATCATGGGGCTGGCCATGATGACAGGACAACTGTCGCGCTTCGCCTATTGGCTGCTCGATACCTTCCCGGTCCTGGGCAGGATCGGGTGAGGCACCGCCACGTAGCGCCACCCCGTGGCTGCCGCGAGCGAGGTCTCAGCTGTCGACAATTGTGCAGCCGCAGCCCGACAGGATGGGACTGGCGCCGCAGATTGCCCTCAGTCCGCCTCGACATATCATCAGTCGATGATATATGATCGCCTCCATCTGGAGGTCTAGGCAAAGGAGCCAAGAGCCAGTGGAGCGACCGACCATGCCCGATTATCAGCACCTGACCCGCCACTCCCCCTCCACCGGGCGCGGCAGCCCGGACGTATGGGGCGTGTACGAGGCCGCCACGGGCTCGATCCAGTACGTCGTCGCCTGCCCGGAGACCAAGGCCGCCGTCGTCATCGACACGGTGTTGAACTTCGACCCCGCCGCCGCGCGAACCTCCACCGAAAGCGCCGAACGCATCCTGGCGCTGATCGAGGAGAACGGGCTGACGCTGACGCGGATTCTCGACACGCACCCGCACGCCGATCACCTCATGGCGTCCCACTGGCTCAAGCAGCGCACCGGCAAGCCCAACGCGATCGGAGAGAAGGTACGCGAGATCGCCAAACTCTGGCGCGACTACTATCATGAGCCGGGCGCCTTCCAGACCGAGCGCCACTTCGACGCGCTCTTCGCGAACGGCGACACGTTCGAGGTCGGCTCGCTGTCCTTTCGCGTCATGCTCTCACCCGGCCATACGCTGGGCTCGATCACCTATGTCGTGGGCGACGCAGTCTTCGCGCACGACACGCTGATGTACCCGGACGTGGGCTCGTCCCGCGCCGACTTTCCCGGTGGCAGTGCGGCCGAACTCTGGGACTCGATCCAGGCGATCCTCGCACTGCCGGACGGAACTCGTGTCTTCATCGGACACGATTACGGCGCGGACGGGCGCGACGAGCCGATGTGGGAGGCGACGGTGGGCGAGCACCTGGCCTCGAACAAGCACGTGAAGAAGGGAACGACGAAGGCGGACTTCGTCGCCACGCGCGAAGAGCGCGACGCCACGCTCGGCCTGCCCGAGCGCATGCTGCACGCCCTCCAGGTCAACTTGCGCGGCGGCGCGCTCCCTGAGCCCGAGGTGGATGGCAACAGTTACTTCAAGATCCCCGCCAACAAGTTCTGATGGAGTCGAACCGTGACCAAGTCAACCCGACGCGAATTCCTTCGAACTTCGGCCGCCGCGCTGGCCGTGTCCATGACACCACCCGTAATCGGGCGCGCCTTTGCAGCCGAAGGTGGGCGCGATCTGCCTGTTCCGTCGCTGGTCGAAGTGGGGGATGGCGAGCGCTTCTCGCTCAGGGCACGAACGGGGCGCTCGAGCTTCCTGTCAGGGCGCGAAACGCCGACGGTCGGTTTCGAAAGTGACTATCTCGGTCCGGTTCTCAGACTTCGACGCGGCACCAGCGTGCGACCGGAGGTGACGAACGATATCGATGAGCCGATCACCGCTCATTGGCACGGGCTGCATGTCGAGGGGCGATACGATGGCGGTCCGCAGACGGCCTTTTCTCCGGGCGAGACCTGGCGCCCTATCTTGGACGTCGATCAGCCAGGTGCGACGCTTTGGTACCACTCCCACATCCATGGCCGCACGGGACCGCACGTCTATTTCGGCCTCGCCGGGATGCTTCAGATCATCGATCCAGAGGCTGAAACCCGCCTGCCATCGACGCATGGCGTCGATGATCTGCCTCTTATCGTGCAGGACCGCCTCTTCGCCAAGGATGGCTCACTGCTCTACGCCCCGCGTGGTCCTTCGCTCATGCATGGATACCGAGGCGACCAGATTCTCGTGAACGGAGCGATCCGGCCACGCGCAAGTGTGCCGGCGGGGCTGGTACGGTTGCGAATTCTGAACGCCTCAAACGCACGCACCTACCGTTTCGCGTTCGAAGACGGCCGTCGCTTCTATCGCATCGCCTCCGATGCGGGGTTCCTGCCCATCCCGATGACCATGAGCGAAGTCGAGCTCGCACCGGCCGAACGGGCAGAGATCGTGGTCGACTTCGCCGACGGAGCGGCGACACGGCTCGTATCCGGGCGTGGCAGACGTTCGAGAGATCGTATGATGGGTGGCATGATGGGCATGAGACTGCCAGAACCAGATGCCATCGATCGCGAGGGGCGGTTTGAAATCATGCGCTTCGAGGTCGACGGTAGGCCACCCTCCGCTGTGACGAAGCTACCGGAACGCATCCAAGGAGCCCCAAGCCTGGCGGGGCCGACAGGTGATGAGACGCGGCGGACGTTCACTCTCGACATGCATGCAGGTGGTATGGGCATGCGCGGGATGCGGAGGGAGGGGCGCATGGGCATGTCGGACAGACGCGGCGGCCGTGACATGTGGATGGGTGGAGGCATGGGCATGATGGGGATCAACGGCCGATCCATGGATCCGGACCGCATCGATCTGCGCGCCCGTCTCGGTGAACCGGAAATCTGGCGCGTGGTGACCGACTGGATGGCCCACCCGTTCCACCTGCACGGTGCGTCGTTCCGCGTCCTTTCTCACAACGGCAATCCCGTATCGCCCGAAGCCTCCGGAGCAAAGGACGTGGTACACGTCAATGGCGAAGCGGAAATACTCGTCACGTTTAACCGCAAGGCAGACGAAGCGACGCCGTACATGTTTCACTGCCACATTCTCGAGCACGAAGATGCGGGTATGATGGGACAATTCACAGTGTCATGACGGACAAAGGAAGCTGCATTCGTCATCGGGCGGGGCAGCATCGGGTTCCGACGATCTGACCGCTCTCCGTCAGTTCTGGCGGCTACGGCGCCGTCTATATGGAGTCGCAAGTGGATGCTCCGGGTGATGCCAAATAGTCGCGCTTCGCCTATTGGCTGCTCGATACCTTCCCGGTCCTGGGCAGGATCGGGTGAGGCACCGCGACGTAACGCCACCCTGTGACTGCCGCGAGCGAGGTCTCAGCTGTCGACAATTGTGCAGCCGCAGCCCGACAGGATGAGACTGGCGCCGCAGATTGCCCTCAGTCCGCCTCGACATATCATCGGCCGATGATATATGGTGGCCCTCCATCTGGAGGTCTAGGGAAAGGAGCCCCGAGCCATGAGTCTTCGCATCAACGACACCGCTCCCGATTTCGCGGCCGACACGACCGAGGGCGAGATCCGCTTTCACGACTGGATCGGCGACGGCTACGCCGTGCTGTTCAGTCATCCGAAGGACTTCACGCCCGTCTGTACGACCGAGCTCGGCTACATGGCCGGGCTGAAGGAGGAGTTCGCGAAGCGCAGCGCCAAGATGATCGGGATCTCGGTCGACCCGGTCGAGGATCACCGGAGATGGAAAGCCGACATCGAGAAGGTCTCGGGCCATAAGGTCGACTATCCGATGATCGGCGACCCCGAGATGAAGATCGCCAAGCTCTACGACATGCTCCCCGCCGAGGAGACTGGCGCGTCGGAGGGGCGGACGCCCGCGCAGAATGCCACCGTGCGCAACGTGTTCGTCATCGGGCCGGACAAGAAGATCAAGCTGATTCTGACCTATCCGATGACCACGGGTCGCAATTTCGACGAGATCCTGCGGGCGCTCGACTCGATCCGGCTCACCGCGAAGCACCAGGTTGCGACCCCGGCGCAGTGGAAGCAGGGCGAGGACGTGATCATCACGCCCGCCATCTCCGACGAGGACGCCCGGCAGCGCTTCGGCGAATTCGAGCAAGTCCTGCCCTATCTGCGCAAGACCAAGGCCCCGACCGCCTGATGTGATCGCTTTGATGTCGGCTGCCGCAGTCTGCGGTGAGCATGATCGCCTTCGTCCCGACCTACGTGCCGCCACCTCCGATTCGGCCCGGCAGCACCGAAGTCGGTCGAATCCGGCAGGCCGAGGCCTGAGTGCGCAGGACGACATAGTCGCTCAGCATGTGGACCACCGCCGAGCCCGGCGGCAGAAGCGCCACCTCTTCGGCCGCGCGCGCCTGAAACTCCCTGCCGTACTCCACGACCGGCGGACACACCGCCCGCTTGCTCGGATCAGAACCGACCGTTGCGCAGCCGGTCAGCCAGCTCATCGCGATCGCGAGGACGGCGAGCCGCCGCATCGAGCATCTGGCGTTGGACGTCATTAATCTTCTTCGAGGTTTCGAGGCGTTCGGAGAGGCGGCCAGCACGCTCGCCGGAGCGCCGGAGTGCCAGCAAGAACAGAAGCACGGCGAGTGCGATGGCGCCGTAGCGCAAGGCCGCCCGCATCCACGGGCTGGCGACGATCTCGGTGAACAGAGCGGCGATCATCGACGCCCCCGTTTCCAGTCGTCGATGCGGGCGTAGATCGTCACGGCAACGCCCGCGAGCGCCACGGCGATGAACACCCAGCGCAGGGTGTCGAGATAGGGGACGAGCGGCAGGATCGCGGACTGGGTCTCCGTCAGGACGCTCTGCGCCACCTCGACACCCGCTGCGCCCAGCGTCGCCGCGCCTGCCGCACCGCTGCCCTTCATCGTCCGGCTGTTGGCCAAAACCTCCCGCACGGGCGCCGTTTCCGCGGCGAACGCCGTCGCCTGCACCGGGAACCGCTCGCCCCATTGCCGAGCCGGGCCGAGATCGATGTGCATGAAGCCAGAGCGGGGATAGTAGCCGAAGCCGAGGAAGCCAACGGCTCGGGCGGCGGCCTCGAAAGCGACCGGATCGTGGTTGCCCATGGCGATGTCGAAGGCGGTGCCGTCCATGTGCGTCGAGCGTGGCGCGCCGCCGACGGCCCGGTTATGCGCCGGACTGCGGTAGGCCGAACGGACGATGAGGGGCTTGCCAAGCCGATCGCGCAGCGCCTGGAGCTTGTCGAGCGCATCTTCGTTGATCCGCAGGGAGCCGCTGCCTCGGCAGGCGATCTCGGCGGGGGAGAAATTCTTCCAGCGCCACGAGCGCTCGGGCACGTCGCGCCAGTGTTTGTAGGTCATTGTCGTCATGGCAGGTCTCCAGGCACAAAAAAGCCCGCTCCTCGACGAGGGCGGGCGGTGGTCTGA
>Ga0209066_10005782_pt1 | contig 12880 bp, 17 predicted proteins | sample All_14_2_FD_187198 | JGI IMG/M metagenome (GOLD analysis project Ga0209066, IMG submission 187198) | Freshwater microbial communities in response to fracking from Pennsylvania, USA - Allegheny Zone_MetaG_DW_15 (SPAdes) (version 2) ...
CCAACTTGGCCCAACCGTCGGATCGACGAGCTACTACCGCATCGCTGGCGGCCTGCTCAGCACGCGACTTCAGCCTTCTGACCTTTAGCCTTCTGACGCCGTCAATATGGGTTGGCCGGACGCTTACGGCGCAATGGCGCAAGCTTCCGATGGGCACATTCATCATTGGCAGCCATCGCACACCGGCCGTGCTCAAGCGCAGCGGGCGTGGACTCCAGTTCTTTGCTGCGGCACCGGGCTTGGGCGGAGCTACAGCGCCTGAGTCCATCGATCACCAGGTCGCAAAGATCAAGCTGGTAGAGGGAATGCGGGCTGCTGGTCACGAAGCCAGGGCCGAGCAGCCTGGGGCGACACCCTCAGGCGAGCAATGGCCGGCAGACGTGTTGGTGCAGACAGCATGCGGGCCAATGGCCGTCGAGGTGCAATTGGCCCAGCTGAACAGCCCCGGCTTTCAAGGAGGCCGGTTGGTTTAAGTTGACACCTCTGTCGAGGGGTTGCTGGAGACGAGTTGCTTCCAGTAGTTTGCCTCAGCCTCTGCCGGAGGGATGCCCCCGATCGGTGTGAGCAGTCGGACATGATTGAACCAGTGCACCCACACTGCAGGGTGGCCAGTTCCACGGATTCCCTGGTCTTCCAGGGGCCCCGGCGGTGAGTCAGCTCGGCCTTGTAGAGCCTATTGATGGTTTCGGCCAGTGCGTTGTCGTAACTGTCGCCCCTGCTGCCCACCGAGGGCTGTATGCCCGCCTGATCCAGGCGTTCGGTATAGCGGATGGAAGCGTGACTGCCCCTATCGGAATGGTGCGTCAAGGCATCAGCCGCAGGCTGGCGCTCGTACAAGGCTTGCTCCAACGCATCCAGCACGAAGTCCGTCTGCATGCTGCGACTGACCCGCCAGCCCACGATACGCCGGGCGTACACGTCCACCACGAAGGCCACATAGAGCCAGCCCTGCCAGGTGGAGACGTAGGTGAAGTCCGACACCCACAACTCGTTGGGGCGGCTGGCATGGAAGTGCCGGTTGACGTGGTCCAACGGGCACGGTGCCGATGTGTCTGGCGTGGTGGTGCGCAACGTCTTGCCACGACGTACCCCTTGCAAGCCCATGGCACGCATGAGCCGCTCAACGGTACAACGTGCCACCAGGATGCCCTCGCGGTTCATCTGCAGCCAGACCTTGTCGGCTCCGTAGACCTGCCAGTTGGCGTGCCACACGCGCTGGATGTCAGCCTTCAACCCCTCGTCACGCAGGGCGCGTGCACTGCGCAGTTGCGGGTTGCGTTGCCGGGCGGCATGGCGCCAGTAGCACGACGGGGCCATCTGCAATACACGACAGATGGGCTCGACCCCGTAATCGTCACGGTGGCGGTCGATGTAGGCCTTCACGACTTGAGTCGGCGGTCGAGCTCCGCCTGCGCGAAAAACGCGCTGGCCGTTTTGAGGATGTCGTTGGCCCGGCGCAGTTCCTTGACCTCGCGCTCCAGTTCTTTGATGCGCTGGGCATCCGAACTCGTGGTGCCGGCACGCTGACCACTGTCGGTTTCAGTCTGCTTGACCCAGTCCAGCAGGGTGCTGGGTACACAGCCTATCTTGGGTGCAATTGACTCCACGGCGGCCCACAGTGACGGGTGGTCTGCGCGGCATTCCTGAACCAAGCGAACAGCCCGCTCGCGGACCTCGGGTGAGAACTTGTTTGACTTTGTCATGGCTCCATCTTCTCAAGTGTTGGAGCCTCCTCAATACCCGGGGCTGTTCAGGCTGTCGGCCGCATCGCGGGCATCGTCCAGCAGCTCCGCAGCAATGGCGTTGACCTGTGCTTCCGAAGAAGCCTTGCTCGCACGAGGCTCCTTGTTCTCCACTTCAGTTACACCGGTCGGGTCGCCATCGGCGGCCTGGGCATTGCGCACCCACTCAGTGGCCCGTTCGATAGCTTCTTCCCGACTGGCATCGCCAGCCGCGACAAGTTCAGCGGCAGTCCGTGCAATCAACGCTGCACACCTCTCCCTGTAGTCGTCCTCGGCGTCTTCAACTGCTTGATTTGATCCAAAACTCATGACGTTTCTCCTTCCTTCTATTTGATCCAGTTCTCAACTTGAAGGCCCCTCACCCGCCCGAAGTCCTTCACATTGTTCGTGACGATGACGGCTCCCATGGCGCGCGCATGTGCCGCGATCATGAGATCAGCAGCACCGAGCTGGGCGCCTCGCTTTTTCAGATCAGCACGAATCTCGGCGTAGTGTTTCGCCGCATCTTGAGGCCAGTCCAGAACAGCTAAGTGCAAAGCCAGGCTGTCGAGAACTGCTTGATTCTGTTTGCGCTTGGCGACGGCGGAGGCTTGCACGCCATAGGTCAGTTCAGCGAACGTCACTGCCGACATCATCTGTTGCTGTAGAGGCACCGACTGCACCTTATCCGCCAGCGTCTGAGACTCGCCCCTCATAAGGAAGATGCACGTATCCGTGTCCAGCATGAACAGTTGCGCAGTCAAAACGAGCGATCCTGAATGGGCATACGTTCAATATCCGCCATGAAGTCAACAGAGGCCTTCATGCCAGAAGCGAAAAACCCCGACCAGTCGCTGGGACGCGGCGTCAAAACGACGCTCTCACCTTCTCGGCGGATGAATACCTCGCGCACAGACTCAGGAAACCGGTATTCGAGCGGCATCGTGACCGTCTGCGAACGGTTGTTCCAACCGACACGCGCAGTCGGCCGATGGGTAGGTGTGTGATTTGTTGCCATGTATCGCAGTATATGGCAATGTGCGCCACATGCCAAGCCATATATCAGATGGCATTCGCGAACATATCCTGCAACACGGCCTGATCCACGTCCACATAGCGCTGTGTGCAGTCAATGCTGGTGTGGCTCAGTAGCTGCGTCAGGGTCTCCATATCACCCGTAGCGGCCAACACCTTGCCTGCAAACGTGCGACGACCAGAGTGACTTGAGCCGCCCCGGATTCCGGCCCGCTGATACAACGTGCCTCAACATCAAGGAAAGTCGCAAAGCAAGCTGCACATGCCTCATGCGAGTCACTGTTCTGGCGATGCATGCTCACGGAGAATGTGAGCCAGGTTTGTCGCTTCAAGCCATCCAACCCCGAAAACACAGATGACGACCAACATCAACCTCCCCCTCGGCCGGATGGCTATTGAACGCCGATTCATCCCCATGGCCGACCGCGCAGTGGCTGTCAGTGGGGAGCGGCCCGAAGCGCTACAGGCTGTTGAAGAGGCCATTCTTCACTTGGGCACGGACGAAGATCGCATGCATGCCCAACGAATCCTCCTGCGCGCCCAAGACGCACATCGGATGCCCCTCGCTGGCGCTCGCACGGGTTTCATTTGGATCGGGTGCCTTCGGTTGACTGCTACCACCCGAAACCATCAGGCTGCGCATGACGGGATGCATGGCGTATTGCAACCCCAGGAGGCTCGCCGTTTGTGGCAGCTTCTCGACCAGCATGTGCGCGATCTCCCCAAGAGTGCTTACATCGTTGACAGCTTGACGAGACCAGGTGTACCAACATGGCCGGGAGTCGTTCTCCATGCAACCACAAGATGTACCGGTGATGTCAGGGCCTGGATCGCCTTCCACTGCATTGCCAACATGCAAACAGAAATGGTCGCCACGTTTTCTGAAGAAGGCGCAATGCTGCCAGGGCAGCTCATGGTGTGCGCGGCAATCCCCGATGACACGATGCAAGTGAAAGACTTGCAGGACGCCTCCCGGGTCATCCCCCACAACGGATACGCACAAGCCCTGCGCCACCGTCTTGATGCAGCGCTACTGCAGGCCATGAGGGAAATGCCTCACCTCCAGGTGGGCTTCGAAGACGGGTGGTCCCGCATGTCCACAGTGATCGAACAAGGTGAAGCCGAAGCCGCCGCCAGCATGGCGGTTCAGCGGCTGGACCAGACGACGGTGGAGCGTATCCGTGCCGATTCCCCTGGTTGTCTTGAGCTGGTGTGCGGATCTGCACGCACCGAGCACCCCAATCCTGGACAAGCGGCCTTCCTACCACTTTTTGCACCTGACGGCGGGGGCATCATCAACAATGCCTTCGCCGCCCTGCTGCCGGGAACGCCGCTCTCCCTTGTTGCCGAAAAAGCCATCGCTGCGCTGGCAGGGGTGGGCCTGACCGCCAAGGCCGTGGTCCTTGAACCCCGCGCACCCATCCAGCGACTGAGCAAAGAGACCATGTTGCTGCCTTGCGCCGATGGTCGATATCGGAACATGAACGTGGCCTACTTCGGCAGGCGGGCCTGGGGGTTCAAGCGCTTCGACTGGGATGCCGGGTGGAACTTCGATGGACCCGCATTCGAGTCGGATGATGCCGTTCGCAAACTGGGCCAGATTCCCCACCCCATCGCCATGCAAGTTGCGGGGGTGGAAACGGCGCTCTCGGAGCACTACGAAAAAGACCTCCTGACCTCTCTCGAAACCCAATTGCTGCGTCCGGGACGTGCTTCTCGTAGCGCGATTGAGCATTTGATGGTGGATCACCCTGAGCTGGCGGAGTTGAATGCCATGCAGCTCAGCCAAAGCATGAGTTTCGACACCGATTGGTACGCTCCTTCCGATGGGATCTCTCCACCCGCGGGGGTGTACTGCGCCGCGCACTGGAAGCGCGTTGGCGGCGTACTCATGGTGGCCAAGCGCTCTCTGATGGACAGACTGGAGGAGACCTCCATCGAGAAGGGGTTCCCGGTCAAGTCCCTGAAACTGCCCTACCCCGACATCTACTTCCATTTCGAAAAGCCGCTCAAGCATCAGAGACAGGATGGACTGAGCTTCATCCTCACAGGTTTCTATGCAAGCGAGGAGGAAGCGAGTGACGGCACCGGATTGCGTGTGATGACGCTGACTTACACGTACCTGTATGACCGCGAGGTGATGCGAGTTGGAGGGTTGGAGGTCACCATTGCCATCGAGCCAGGTGACCCCCGCGATCTGACGGAAGTGGTCTCTGAGCGCCGCGCCCGCATCAACTCGACAGCATCCTCGCGGTCATCCAGTGACCAAGAGTCAATCCAGTTCACCAACGACACGCTGGTGATCGCGGCCAAAGTGGTGCTCTACACGACCCTCAGAAACGCAAGGATGACTGAAGTCGCTGACCGACGCCGCCTGTTGGACCAGATGCGCAATCTGAAGGGCAACAAGCGCGACAAATTGCGCGCCCGCATCGCCCAGGCCTACGATTACATTGCCATCGGGCCAGAGGAAGCGACGGATAGCGAGGGGGCTGCAGAGATGCGTGTCGTGCACGCCCTGGAAGCACGGGGAATCAAACCTCATTGGCGCAGAGGCTTCTACCGTACACAGCACTTTGGACCCGGCCGTGCGCACTCCTACGATGTCTGGATACCACCGGTACTGGTGAACGGCCACTTGGTTGATGGGGCCCCGCCTGTGCGGAAAGACTACCTGCTGGACTGATCTCGGCCCTAGGCATCCCTACACGGTCTCGCATGGCCATACCCCCACATGACCCTTATCGCAACCATCGCGGCAACAGGCCAGGAAATAGAGTCGTTCACCACGTCCCCCGATGTGTGGGCGCAATGGCGCAAGCTTCCGATGGGCACATTCGTCATTGGCAGCCATCGCACACCGGCCGTGCTCAAGCGCAGCGGGCGCGGGCTCCAGTTCTTTGCCGCGGCACCGGGCTTGGGCGGAGCCACAGCGCCAGAGTCCATCGAACACCAGGTCGCAAAGATCAAGCTGGTGCAGGGAATGCGGGCCGCTGGCCACGAAGCCAGGGTCGAGCAGCCTGGGGCGACGCCTTCAGGCGAGCAATGGCAGGCAGACGTGTTGGTGCAGACGGCACGCGGGCCAATGGCCGTCGAGGTGCAATTGGCCCAGCAGCACTGGGACGAGTACCGGGCCAGGACCGCACGGTACAGCGCCAGCGGGGTGTCTGTCGTGTGGCTGGTGCGGGAATCGCATTTCCAAGCACTTGGAAATAGCAGGATTCGACACCACATGGACAAGGGATGGTCCGTCGATGAGGCGATGAACCGTGCCATGGATGACATGCCCTGCATCCCTCTTGATGGGCCTGTATGCGATGAGGACGGGCCGCGGGTGATCGTCCACCCTGCTGATCGTTCCAGGCCCTTCCTACGACTGCCTCTGGAGGTTTTCGGTGCCGGGGTCGCGGGTGGCGCTTTGCAATTCGGTGAGCGCAGGTACTTGGACGGCTCACGAGTCTGGCCAGACTGGATGTGGGACAGCACGAAGGTGCCCGAGGCGCTCTTGCCACCTGGTGGTTGTCGATGAGTGAGCTGCAGGCAGGGATTTCTGCCCTCCAGACCGCAAGCCGCCTCGACATCAAGGAATCTTGGAATTGGGTGCGCCAATGAAAAAGGCCCATCCGGTGAGGGATGGGCCTTGTGTGGATGCACCGATGTCAGTGCAGGAAGAGCTTGAGCAAAATCGCCACGTTCATGGCGATCAATGTGCCCAGCATCCATTTCGTCAGATTGACTTCACCCACGAGTGTGTTGATTCGTCCGTCGATCTTCAACTCGGAAGCCTCGACTTTCGCAACAACATTGCGCTCAACGGTAACCAAGTCACCGGGGAAAGCAACCGACTTTCCCAGCACGTCAGCCAGGAGTTTTGACTGCTGCTCGGCTTGAGCAGCAGGCACACCAGCCTTCGCCAGTTGCTTGGCGTAGTCTAGTGTGTCAAAGGGGATGTTCATGTTCATGATGATAGAGGATGATCGTTTTCGGGTGTTGAAAACTGACCTTGCCCCTGTTTTGTGGAGTTGGAGTTGACCCGGTTCGATGGACACATCATTGTTTGTGTTCAAGGAGACCAAGATGTCCAGAGTACGGCCGCTGACCTTGCCCCTGTTTTGTGTAGTTCTTAGCCCAACGGGCACGCGGTTTTTTTACGCTGAACCGGTACCTAAAATCTGGCGATCAACCCGGTGTTGCAACGATCGGTTGAATCCGCCGAAGCTGAGGCAAACTACTGGAAGCAACTCATCTCCAGCAACACCTCGACAGAGGGGCCAACTTAAACCAACCAGCCTCCTTGAAACACGGGGCTGTTCACTTGTTACTTTGGAGCCAGCCGAGAGTTTGGGGCGAGGCGACATTGATCTTTTGATAACACCGGTGCATTTCACGTCACCGTTCCACCAAAAGCTCAAGTTGCTTGAGGAAGACTACGTTTGCGTGACTTGGCGTGACAGCACTCGCTTCGGCGACACGCTTGATTTGGCTGCTTACAAAGCAGCAGGACACGTGGCAGTATCGTTCGCGGGTGGCCGTACGCCTGGCTTGGATTCGGCACTTCTGTTGGAGTCGGGTGTCGAGCGTCGAGTGGAAGTGGTTGCGGGTAGTCTGCTGGCGCCAGCTGAACTCGTCATTGGTACCGACAGAGTGGCGACCGTGCAGCGACGACTGGCCCGTCGCGTCGCGCAGCACTTGCCACTACGTTTGTGGGATGTCCCATGCAAACTTCCCCCGCTGGTCGAGTACATGCAGTGGAATCGGGTGCGCGACGCGGATCCGGCACTGAAGTGGCTGATTTCACAGTGTCTTGAGGTCGCCGCTGCGATCTAGCGGGCCCGTAGTTTGAGCGCAGGCAGATTGCGTGATCCCACAGACCTAAACGTCACTCTGGTCGTCGGACGTTTGCGGGTAAGGTGTTGGCCGCCACGGGCGATATGGAGACCCTGGCGCAGCTGCTAGGCCACACCAGCATTGACTGCACGCAGCGCTATGTTGACATCGACGCAGCAACTTTGGAAGCGACGTCCGGTGATGCTCAGTAATGTTGCAACAATGTTTTAATTTTTCCACTTGGCAAGCAGGCATCTAAGGAATAACATTGTTGCAACTGGAGAGGTTCATGGAAGTAGCAATTCGCAACATTGGTAACAGCAAGGGCGTGGTCCTTCCCAAGCCCCTATTGGCTCAGGCTGGATTGAGCGGAGAGTCCATGGCTCACGTCGAAGTGGAGAACGGCTCTATCGTCTTGCGCAAGCCATCAAAGGCCGTTCGTGCTGGTTGGGCAGAGGCTGCTTCGGCTGTCTCGACTAAAGGTGGTGACGCGCTACTGATGGGCGAGTTCGCCAATGCAGACGATGGGGAGTTGGCTTGGTAAGGCGCGGTGAAATTTGGCTTGTGAACCTGGACCCGACAGTGGGCAGTGAAATCAAGAAGTCACGGCCCTGTGTGGTGGTGTCACCAGCGGAGTTGAACGACAACCTGCGCACGGTGATTGTGGCGCCCATGACCTCCAAGGGATTTGCTGCTCCGTTTCGCGTACCGGTTACGCATGCGGGAACGAAGGGGTTGATCGTTTTGGATCAGCTTCGGACGGTTGACAAAGTTCGTCTGGCCAAACGGTTGGGCGCTGTGTCCTCAAAGACATTGACTGCGGCGTTGACCACGCTCCAGGAAGTATTTGCAGAGTAGGAAGGAAAAGCCAAAAAAGAAAACAACCACTTGGATCAGCAGTGCAGGGCAACCGATGGCTATTGCCGCATCCGCCGAAGCAGCTTGTGCTCTGAGGCAGGCCGACCTGCAAGTGGCCCTTGATTCTGACAACTGCTCTCTGGAAGATTTCGATGGCGAAATGCCCATCTACAGAGCCAGCAACGCTCATCGCGTGATCCACGACGTGAAGAGCTATGCCAACGACCGCAATGCACCGGATACCCTGGATGTTATAGCCGCTGCCGAGCGCGGCGAACTGTTTGAATACGCCTGCTGAACGCCAAGGAAAGAGCTTCATGACACACGACCAAGCGCGGGCGATTCTGGCCCCCTTGCCACCTCGACGAATGTCGATCCTGGCTCGTACTATGAGGTCAATGCCTGATTGCCCAAGTCGTCAGGCCCTTCGAGCCGAGTTTTTCAACACAATTGATCCTTTGCTGTCGTAGCTTTCGCCGACTTCGCTTGACGAAAGCAGTCCCTCAACGTGCTGAGTGACAGTTTGCGAGTACTTGACACCAATATTCTTGCTGTGGAATATTGGCGCTATGGAGCATATACAGATCACAGATGCGGAATCGGCGCTATTGGGCCTGATCGCCGAAGCCGGTCCAGTGTCAGGCTATCGATTGATGACGTTAGCGGCCGAGCGCCACATGCTGCAGTGGGCCAGCCTGAGTCCATCGAATGTCTATAACAGCCTCAAGAAGCTGCGCAGCAACGAATTAGTCTTGGCGGTTCAGGATGTTGACAAGCGTGGCCGCGGTCCGTCCGGCCTGCACTACACGATTAGTGGGACTGGCCGCACAGCGCTGCGCCATCAGATCGAATCCTCGTTGGTCGAAGGCCGCGAGCAATCTGCGTCATTCAAGCTGGCCCTGGCCTTTTGCGCTTGTATCCCGTCGCAGCGCATTGCCGCGCTTCTTGCTGAGCGTGGAACGGTGCTGCACGAGCGCCTGCTGCAAGTGGAAGCAGCCCGAGCAGAGTTTGATGCCGATACCAATGCGCCGCCGTCGGCAGCGTTGCTGTTTGATTACGTCGCTCAAAGTCTGAATCACGAGATGAAGATGGCACAACGCCTCGCGCTTGCGGTGTCGAAGGGGGGAGGGCTTGAATGAACACTGCGACCATGATCGCGGGCTTCAAGCCCATGCACGGCGTACATTGCGAGACCGTGGCTACAGGCTCACTGCTCAAAGCCGCGGGCATCGAGCTTTCCGAGGCGATGCTGTTCGGCCTGGGCGAAGGCTTGAGCTTTGTGTTTCTGAACCTCGCCTCCTTGCCGCTGCCCTTCGTGGGCGGCCGCGTAAAGCCATTTGAGCTCACCGAGCGGCTGTGTCGCCAACTTGGCATCACCCTGCACGCAGCGGAGACAAGTTCCAAATCCAAGGCCTGGTCTGCGCTGGAAGCCGCGATCGAAGCTGACAAGCCGGTGGGCCTCCAGCTTGACGCCTACCATCTGAACTACTTTTCGATCCCGTTTCACTTTGCCGGGCATTGTGTGGCGGTCTATGGATTCGACTCTGAGAAAGTGTGGGTCGTGGACACAGTGCAGCAGGGTTCGCTGCATCAGGTGGCGCGGCCCCGTATCGAAGCTGCACGCTTTGAAAAAGGCCCCATGTCCGCGCGCGCCAGGGCCTGGACCGTTGAGCGCAGCGGGCTGGGCATCGCGCTGGCCGACGCGCTCCGCGCAGCGATGCGCGCCAATGCCGCCGCCTATCTGGCACCGACATTTCAGGGTGCGTCCTACCTCGGCATCCGCAAGCTGGCAGCCTCGCTGCCGAAGTGGCAGCAGATCAGCGGCAATCCTGGATCAGACCTCGCGCAAGCCGCGCTGCTCATGGAGCGCGCTGGCACCGGTGGTTCGGTTTTCCGTAACTTCTACCGGGACTTTCTAGTCGAAGCTGGTCCACATTTGCGCGACGGACGTGATCTCATCGCCGAGGCAGCAGCGCTATTTTCGGCCTCCGCACAAGCCTGGGGATGCGTCGCCCGCTTGATCGAATCTGCTGGAGCAAAGCCGAGCGACGACACACCGCTGCGGGAAGCCAGCACCACCTGCCTGCGCATTGCTGAGTTGGAGGTTTCGGCAATGCAATTGCTGGCCCGCCTTTGAGTAGGTTCCGATGGCTGGATGTGGCCAATCACCCGACTCAAGACCGTTGCACAACTGAGTATGCAGAACGCGATTTCCGCTTCCGCCGACAATTTGCCTTGTTTTTGAGCAGTTTTGGGGCTGACCTTCCCCGTTTTCCCCGCCTTTTGCGGGTTCTCGCCCCGTTTGGGGCTCAAGCAGGCGTACCGGTGCCTTGGGGCATCGGTTGTTGCATTCGCTGCAGCTTGCGATGAGCCTTCAAAAGGTTCATTCCCAATGCCGCCCAGCACATCTGCGCTTGTACCTTGGCTGTGCCAAAGTACCGTGCCCTGGCCAGATGGAATTTGCGCTTCATCGTCCCAAACGCCTGCTCGACCTTGAAGCGCAAGCCACCAATGGCGGTGTTGAGTTTCTTCAGAATGGGGAGTAGCGGTTTGCCTTTGGCTCCCTTGTGCTGTATCAGGTCTGCCATGCCCCTGTCCTTGAGGAACTGCCGGTTGGCTTTGCTGGCATAGCCTTTGTCTGCCAACACTCCATCGGGTGCGATGCCATTGGCGGCTGTCATGGCATCAATCACCTGGGGCAGCTTGTTGACCTCGGCTTCGTTGGCCGGATGCACCTGAACGTGCTCGACATAGCCATCGTCTGCATCGACGATGCTGTAACCCCGGTAGCCGTAGAAGGCATTGTTTCCCTTCTTGACCCAACGTGCTTCACGGTCTGCGCTGGTGATGACCTGAAGCTCTTCACCTTCCATGTCGATGTAGCTGTTGGGCCTGGCTGCGCTGGGGATGATGGTGGCGTCCAGAATGGCTCCACGGCTGCCCTGTACTTTCAGTCCCCGGTGTTCGAGTTGGCTGTTGATGCTGCGCAGGAGCACCTGATCCAGTTTGGCGTTCACCAGGCGGTTGCGGAATCGGCAGATGGTGCTGGCATCTGGAAACTCACCGGCGGCAGGCTCGAACCCGGTAAAGACCATGAAGTCGATGCGCACCTTCAGGGCTTGTTCGAGCTGAACATCCGACAGGCCGTGCCACTGGCCCAGCAGCATGAGCTTGAACATGGACAGTGGAGCGTAGGGCTCGGGTCCACCTCCATGGGTTTGTTCCCGTCGGTACAGGCCTTTGAGCTTGTGGCAGACAGCTTCCCAGTCGATGAGTTGGTGTAGCTTCCAAGTCGGGGAGTCTTCGACAAGGGGCTTGGCACCCATCAGAAAGAAGCTCTCCAGTGCCATCTCCATCTCCTGCTGCTCAGATGCCCAATTCAACCCAAGCCCGTCGCCGAACACCATCCGGATCTTCACCAGTTATGCAGCGGTCTTGACTCGGGGCACCGAGCCGGTGGACCACTTTACCGAAAGGTCCTGCAACCGCTCGTGGAGGTTCATTGATGAACGATCGCGAAGCATTCGACAATGCTGTTCCAGGTGCTTGACGCGTGGCGCTGATGGATGAATTTCTTCGGCGGTTGGGACACCGGCTGCACACCCTGCATCCAGATGCCCTGGTAATCCCTACAAAAAGCATCGGGCTGAGAAGTAGATTCAAGCGGCCATGGCCTGCCGCTGTTGAGGCTGCACATCAATGGTCTTTATAGCCAGCGCTTCAACTGATCCCATGGTTTGGTGGGGTATCCGCTGCAAGGGTGGTTCAAGGTGGTTTCTCGAACCATTCCACAGCGGCGACGCAGCACCCCCAATGAAGTATGACAGCTCACGCTTGTAATTTGCCGAGTTAAGTCCAATGGTCATTCGAGCACGTGCTGCTTGTTCCGATCAAAAACACGAAACTGACGCACCTATTGATCTTGCTAGGTGCTAAATTTCGAAGCGCTAAATAGAGTCTCAGCAAGCTTCTTGGCTGGCAAAAGGCGCTAATTGGTGTAGCTTTGTGAGTCGATGTTGATTAAAACTACGGGCAATTTCCGCTCTCCGAAGCCAAGGGTCGTGGGTTCGATCCCCGCCAGCCGCACCAGCATTCAATAGTTTGCTCTGATTTTTGATAAATCGAGCTGGATTTTCAAAAGGACCAACGGTCATTCCGAGTCATGTGCCCTTAACGAGCCCATGGTCAGTTCATTTTCCCCATCTTGTTCTGTGACCTTGCCCCTGTCTCGTGGAGTTCTTAACCCACGGTTCACGCGGCTTTTTTACGCTGTGCCTCGTACCAGCGTTGCTCGAACTGCATCGGGCTGACCTAGCCCAGCGTCGAATGCAGCCTGCGGTGATTGTAGAAGGCCATCCAGTCCATCACAGCCTCTCTGGCCTGCGCTCGGGTAGCGAACTTGTGGCCGTGGATACTGGCCGTTTTCAGCCGACCCCAGA
>Ga0209066_10005783_pt1 | contig 12879 bp, 12 predicted proteins | sample All_14_2_FD_187198 | JGI IMG/M metagenome (GOLD analysis project Ga0209066, IMG submission 187198) | Freshwater microbial communities in response to fracking from Pennsylvania, USA - Allegheny Zone_MetaG_DW_15 (SPAdes) (version 2) ...
CGTCGAGGCCGAGCAGCTCGACTACGCTCTCACCGAACCCCTCGAACGAGCGGGCTGACACCAGCAAAACGCTCTCCGGACATGCCGGGGTGACTCAGATAGCGAGATCCGTTATTCGGATGTCCGCCGTTTCCTGGCTCGCGCCACGTCGACATGGGCGCGCGACAAGACCTCGACGTGATTGCGAAAGACCGTGATGGCGCCGCACCTGCTACTACATATGACTCACACTCTTCGGCCGCCGAGCCAGGCTGCTTGTCTGCTGTGTGCGACACCCGCCGACAACCCGGTGCTGCGTGCCGCCGGTCACTCGTAGCACGACTGATCCCGTGAGCACAATAGGCAAGCGCTGATTCCTGAGGGTTCTTACGGTTAAACCTGCGAGGAGGTAGTGACGAGGAATGGAGACCAGCGCGCGGGGTGTCGACGAGTGTCATGTCGGCCGATGCGCGCTACTAGCCGTTCATTCGTCGCCACGCCACGTGCCAGCAACTCGGGGCTGTTCGGCTCTAGATCAGTCTCCGCAACCCACGAAGCAGCCCGTGGCTGTGACGCAGTGCCCCACTGCCGTATCTCCCGCTGGAGTCGGCAAGACTTGAGAGGACATGGGATGACTCTCCCACCGCCACCGCCGCCGCCATCACAACCGACTGGCTCAACAGCTCCGCGGGTTCCTCCGCCTCCCCCTTCGGGAGGAAACCCCTACGGCGGGCCCCCTCCCGGGAAGAGGCGAGCCACGATGGCAATTATGTATGGCCTCCTTGGCCTCGTTCCGGGCTGCGGGCTGATCCTGTCGGTCTTGGCCATCATCATGGGCGTCAGCTCGCAGAAAGCATCCGCCGCTGCGGCCGCACGCCCCTACGGCTCGGCAAAGGCGGGCATTGTGCTCGGCTGGGTTGGCCTTGCGCTCACCCTGATCTTCGTCATTGTTGCGCTCCTGAGCTCGATTAGGTAGGGCGGAAGTGAGTAGCTCAGACGTTTCGCTCTACGAGGTCTTGGAGATTGCCTCGACGGCGACTGAGGCAGAGATCCGTACGGCCATCTCGGCCGTTCGTCGCAAGTGGCAGAAGCGCTCAAACCACCCGAACCTGAGTCAGCGTCAAGTGGCTGAGCAACGCATCTCGGCGATTGCCGAAGCTGAGCGAGTCCTTCTCGACGCTGCGGCGCGGGCTCAGTATGACCAGACACTCTCGGCCCATCGGTCAACGACAGGCGGTGAGAACGAGGGGGCTCCTCGGCTGGTCATCCCTGCGAGCGGTCAGACGACGTCCGCAAAGATCGACTTGCTCCGCGTGGTCGAGGTATCTGCGCCTTCGCCAGGCCCTTTCGTGCCCGTGCTGAACGCAGACAAGAGCCCCGTGATGCTTGAAGGCGAGAAGTACCTCCAGCACCTCACCGGTGAGGGCGGTTGTTTCTATCAGCCCTGGCCTTCCGCGCCTGTGCAAGACGTGAGTCCGACCTGGGGCAACACGACCCTGTACTTCACCGATCAACGTCTGATCTTCGTGTGTCCCAACTTTGTACGGCCGAAAGATTCGAGCGTCGATGTGGACACCGAAAGCCTCGCTGGATTCCTCGTCTCGGCTGCCATTCGCGGCGCGTCGGAGACCGCGAAGCACGCTGCCGCTGCACACGCCGTCGTGGGCCGAGCGCTCGCCGCAAGCATCCCATGGGAGTACATCGTCCAGGTCGAGGTGTGGCCTGATGAGCAGTACGGCGGCGGCGCTCTTGTCTTCAGGATGGTAGGCGGCGATGCCACGTATTCGTTGGCGCTCGGCATGGACTTCGGAGACCTTACTTGGTATCGCCAGCAGGCAGAGTGGTCGATTCAAGTGGCACTTCACCGTCGACTTGATCTCTTGGGCGACGGCGTTCTCCCATCGGAGCGTGCTGCTGTGGAGGAGATCCTGGCGAACCCCAGGCCGGAGTATGGGGCGGACGGCTCGCTGTCGTACCTGGCTCCGGTGGCGCTCGATGCCGGAAACGCGCTGACGAGACTTTAGTCCGTGGTGCCTCGTCGTGCTCTGCACACGGCGGTTGCGTCGTCGCTCGCGCTTCGCGAACGGAGTTTCAGCAGCACAACGACACGGTGCTGCGAAGGGTGAGGGGCGATCACCTCTAGAACAATTCCTCCACTATCGGTACTCTCGAGAAAAGGTCAAATAAAGCGCCTCGAGCTCATCGTCGAATCGGCGACTTGCTGTCGCTCACTCTGGGGGAGATATGAGGGAGTCTTGTGTCCGAAGCTGACCATCTTGCTATGCGCCTCGACGGTCTCTCGGACGCCACCCGGCGCGCCTACCTCGGCGACCTCGCTGACTTCTTTCAGTGGTGCGCAGCGCACGGACTTGATTGGGACAATAGACAAGTCAGGAGCCGGCATGTCTTCGCATATCTACTAGGACTCGCGAGGGATGGCAGGACACAGTCCACGATCCGACGCAGAATCACAGCGTTGCGCCATATGGTGAGTTCTCTTCCCTCCGTGGGACTAGCGCTGGATCCGGGCGAGTTTCCGCGGTTCGAGCGTCGCATTCGTGATGCAAAGGCCGATCAGGCGAGCGTTCTTGTCGTCTCCGACGACGCAGTTATTCGAGCGGGACTACGTGGAGTACTGACCGAAGCGGGGGCCGTGTGTTGGTCGGAGTCAATTGACTCGCTCGACGCCAGCATCGTCAGTGTCTGGGACTACGTTCTTGTGTGGATCAGATCTGGCCGCGGCTCGGATCGATACGGAGCGATCTCGCGAGTAGGCGAGCTTGGGCCAGGCCTCACGACCGCGGTTCCCGTCGTAGCGGTTCACGCGGCGAATGTCGCACCGGTCGTTCGACTTCGCCTCGCCGAAGCGGGCTTTCGTTACCTCGTTCCACACAACTGGCTGTCGGCAAACCTGCTGAACCTCTCGCAGCTCTTGAGTAGCGCGAGTATCCCAATTCGCTATCACCTTGAGACTCCGCTGGCATTGAGAGAGTCCCTCGGGCTTCAGCTGAGCGGAGATCTCGCGGAGTTGGTCGAGGCCGCCGCGAAGCTTGCTCCGTCCACGTGGCGAAAGGAGAAGCCCCCGTCAGCGGAAGAATTGGGCCGTGCGGACATCAATCGCCTCCGCGCACTCGCGCTGCGGTCTGGAGGGCTCCCTGCCCCTGACTTTGCCAAGTACGCCACGTCGATGCGTCGACCGCCCGAGTTGCCGGAGTGGCCAAGAGTGCGGGAACTACTGCGGCAGGCACTAGGTTACGCCGATACCACGTCGGACTAGTTTGCACAACAAGAGCTTCCTGATTCACAGAGATCAGTAGCTTCGGTTGACGACGCCTCACCACGGCGTCTTAATCACACACTAGGAGTCGTTTACATGGAAATCATCGGCATCCTCCTCCTCGTCATCGTCGCGCTGTTCGCACTCGGTATTTGGCAGACCATTGCTGCGAAGCGTCAGCACGAGACCATTACGAGCCTGAGCCCTGCGCGCCTTCGTGCGCTCATCGACGACAGCTTCGGCAAGCTTTTCTGGGCGGAGACCAGCGGACCCGGCGACCTCAACTTCCGCCGCCGTACTCCCAACGGCAGCGGCGCGACCATCTCTATCGACTTCGAGACGGCTGCTGACGGCAGGACTGTCGTCCAAGCGTGGATGTCGGCGTGGCAGTCGCGCATGGGCATGGTCGCCAGTGGCGGATGGGGAATGGCCAAGAAGATCATCAGCAAGATCGACCAGGCGGCCTAGGCGATGGCTCCCGCAATCGGGATCGACCTCGGGACGACCTATTGCGCGGTCGCCGTCTTACGCGACTCGGGAGAGGTTGAGATACTGCCGAATCGCGACGGGGAGGACATCACTCCTTCGGTCGTGCTGTTTCAAGCGTTTGGGAGCTCCGACGAGCCACTTGTCGGCACCATGGCGAAGCACTCGGCGGCGAGCGCGCCCGACGACGTCGTGCAGTTTGTCAAACGGCAAATGGGGGACCCCGACTGGCGATTCACTTCAACGAGCGGTGCCAGTTACTCGGCCGAGGAGATCTCGGCCATCATCCTCAAGCGACTGAAAGAAGATGCCGAACTCGCGCTCGGAGAACCTGTTCGAGATGCCGTGATCACGGTGCCGGCCTACTTCGACGATGCGCGCCGCACAGCAACCAAACACGCAGGCGCCATCGCAGGGCTAAACGTCGTGCGGGTCCTCAACGAACCCACCGCCGCTGCGCTTTCCTTTGGTGTGGACACCTCGGCGCAAGGACTCGTGTTGGTTTACGACCTTGGTGGCGGCACGTTCGACGTGACTCTCATGCGCATCACTGCTGACGGTTTCGACGTGCTGGGAACCGATGGAGATCGAATGCTCGGGGGGTTTGACTTCGACAACAAGCTCATCGAGTACATCGCCGAGAAGATCGAGGAGCAAGGCGGGCCGGCCGACCTGCTCGACGACTCGACGCAAGTCGCGTCGCTCCGAGAGAAGGCCGAGATGGCGAAGCGGAGCCTGACGACCGTCGCCACAACGACAGTGCACGTTTCCGCCGGAGGCAGTCAGTACCGAGTCCCCATTGAGCGAGCGGAGTTCGAGCGCATCACCAAAGATCTGGTGAACCGCACCAAAGACTTGACCGAGTTCGTGTTGAGTGAAGCGGGATTGACCTGGGCAAGTATCGACCACCTCCTGCTGGTCGGCGGGTCGACTCGGATGCCGATGGTGCGTGAACTCGTCGAGCGCCTAGCGGGAAGGCCAGCAGACCGTTCGGTGCGCCCCGACGAGGCAGTCGCCATGGGCGCGGCGATTCAAGCAGCAATGGAAGCATCCACAGCTTCCGGGGTAGATCTCGCCGTCTTTGACGGCAAAGCTCCGGTGATCTCCGACGTGACTTCACAGGGTCTCGGCGTGATCTTTCTCGATAGCGAAACTCAGCGGGACGTTAATGAGGTCATCATCCCGCGCAACACGAAGATTCCCGCCAAGTTCAGTACCTCAGGTTCGACGGTGCAGGATAACCAGACGTCCGTGCTCGTCCAGGTCACGCAGGGCGACGACACCAATCCAGATTACGTCGTGGAGATCGGTTCTAAGGAGATTCCGCTCCCGCCATATCCGAAGGGTGCGCCGCTTGGCATCACCTACGCCTATGACATTGATCAAACGGTCTTCGTCGAGGTTACTGATCTGACCACGAACCAGTCTCTCGGCACCTTCGAGGTCGACCGTCTCGCCAATCTCACGGACGAACAGCTGAAGGCTGCGACCACCAAAGTCGCGTCTCTCTCCGTCCAATAGAGTCCGACGTTTTCAGCTAAGGAGAAGCTCAACCATGGCTCTTGACAACTACTACAACATCCTCGGCGTTCCGCAGGGTGCGACCCCTGAAGATCTCCAAAAGGCGATTGCCGAGAAGAGGCGAGAATGGACGCCGCGCACTGGCCACCCAAAGCTGGAGACCCGACAGCTCGCCGAGCAGACGATCAAGAACCTCGCCGAGGCGGAGGCGATACTGCTTAGTGTGTCGAAGCGCAGGGACTACGACCAGCAGCTCGCCGCGCAGGTCGCCGCTCCTGAGCCCACCCAGACGGGTCCGACTCAGGGACGTGATTGGTTGCAGGTCGCTCGAGACTATCTCGTGCAGGGCAACAGCTCGCAGGCCAACTATGCCGCTCGCGAGGCTACCAATCAGCAGACGGAGAACCCCGAGACGTGGTATATCCGCGGCCTCAGTTCGATTCAGCTCGGCAACGATGCCGACGCTGAGTTTGAACTCCACGAGGCGATCAGACTCAATCCGAACGAAGCCTCGTACCACGCCGAACTGGGCGACCTCTACAAGAGCAATGACCTCTGGCAAAAGGCGCTACCCGAGTACAACCGTGCTAGCGAGCTCGAGCCCAGCAATGTGTACTACTCCGCGTTTGTCGGCCTCTCTGAGGGGGCGCTCGGCAACATAGAAAAGGCGCATGGCATTCTCAAGGCCGCTTACGAGAAGTCCCCGAATGACGACACAATCCGCTATTTCTACGGCCTCGCGCTGTCGGACATGATCACCCGAACCTGGTCGACGTACCACGACGGTTCGAAAAGCATCTTGACTGAGAGCCAGCTCAACTACAGTAAGGAAAAGCTGGCGGCCATTGACGCGCTGAGGATCACTGACGCGGACTTCCGCAACGACCTGGATGAGATCCGTGTAAACATCGAGCGCGCCGAGTTGGTGAAGTTTTGGTCGTTCGACGGCTTGGGTGGACTTGCCTTCGCCGAGTTCGTCACGATCATCGCCATGTTCGTCTTCTTCGGAAATGGCCAGGGCTTCTTCGGCATCGTCTGCCTCGCTCTCGCGGTGCTCTGGATCGTGCTATTCGTTCGCTTCCGCCGCATTCCCGGTTGGAAGTACAACTGGAAGCACTCGCCTGCTTATGTTCGCCAAACCGGGCTTCAGTAGGCATTCGGTCATGAGCGCCCCCGACGAACTGGTGGTTTCTGAGGCCATCAAAGGCCTGCAAGAAGAGGTCGCGCAATTACGCGATCTCTTCCAGCGGAGGCTCATCGAAGACAAGAGCAAGAACGCACTCATCGAGACTGTCCAGGAACAGGCTCGCTCCGTCACCGACGCGCTTCGCTATCGCCAACTCGAGACCTTGATCAAAGAAGTGTTGCTTGCCGTGGACAGGCTGCAGACAGAACCGCCCTCGCCAGAGCTAGTCGAATCCGTGACGGAGGAGCTCCTGGAAGTGTTCTTCCGCCGTGATCTTGTCGAAGTGGACGATTCAGCTGAGTTCGATGCTCGCGTTCATCAGATCGTCGACACGGTGGGCGCCAGCGAGGAATTCCCCGCGAATAGCATCGTCGCGGTTGCGCGCAAAGGCTACTTGTTAGGGGACCGTTTGCTCAGACCTACTCAGGTGACCGTCGCTGTGCAGGCCGATGACGACGCCGCTTGAAGCTGTCTCTCAAGAACTTCGGTCCGCACACGCGAGGCTGATGGGGACTCTTGATGCCGCTCGCAAGGGTGCGGAGAGCGCTCGTGCCAGCGCGTACCAGAGAGTTCATGCGGAGTTGACAAAACAACAGGCGATCGTTCGGAACAAGGCAGCGCAAGCAGTCTCGGAGCACAGCCTGCGAGCACGAGACACTGCCGAGATGATGCTCAAGAGGGACAACAGTCCGCTCGACGTGGCGGAGTACGTCGCTCTCGGACAGCTTTCCGTGGATGGTTCTGCGTCCGGAGTGAACTCACAAATCGCAGCCCCATTTCTCCTTCCACTCATTGGTCACGGCAGCGTGGTGGTCGAGGCGTCGACCGACCGGCGAAACGAGCTCATCGAGAGCATTGTGTGGGGCGCTCTTCAGGGGACTGCTCCGGGACAACTCGACGTAATCGCCTACGACCCACAGCTGTCTTCGGTCATGGCCCCATTCAGTACGCTTCGGAGTATCTCAGACGATTCCTTTCGGGTGCTGAACTCGCCTTCCGACCTTGAGGGCGCGATTCGTGAGTTGGTGGCCGATGTCCAGCGCGTTAACGAGACCTTGCGTGGCGTGTCGTCCACACTGATTGACTTTCGCGTCCAAGCCGGTCATCCGGTCGAACGGTTCACGCTCGTCGTGCTCGCGGACTATCCGGTCGGAATCGATGAACCACTCCACCGCCAAGTGCTCGCGCTCGCGCACGCTGGAGTCGCTGCTGGCGTCTCGTTTGTCTTCGCCGTGTCGCCCGGGGCTGAGGACAAACCAGACTGGTGGCGAGATGGTCAGCTCGACCCCGTCGGCGCGACGATTCGCGAGCAGAACAAGATGCTCCGGTGGACACGCCATCCTGAGTTTGCGTTGACAGTTCCCGCGCATGATCGCGCCGCGCTCGCTCGAGATGTCGATGCCCTCGCCACTCAGGCGGCATCGGTGTCCGCCCCCTCTGTTCCGTTCGAGCGTGTCCAGCCGCTCGACGCCCGGTGGACCGAGAGCAGCGCCGAGCGACTGCGCTTCTCGCTCGGACTCGCGGGGCCGAGCTCCGTCGAGATCACACTCGGCGATGAGAAGGAGCAGCGGCACAACATCCTCGTGACCGGCGCTGTAGGCCAAGGCAAGTCCAATGTGCTCAAGGTGATCATCCACAGCCTCGCGCAGCGATATTCGCCTGACGAGCTGGAGTTATACCTCCTCGACTTCAAAGAGGGGGTCACCCTCTATCCCATGGCCCCGACGACAGGCTCACCCGACTTTCTGCCGCACGCCCGCGTTCTGGGCCTCGAGAGCGACCGGGACTTTGGCCTGGCCGTGCTCAAGCACATCGAAGGCCAATTCTCGCGCCGAGCCAAGCTCTTCCGACCTTACGGCGACAGCATCGCGCAGTACCGTGCTGCTGTACCCCATGAGCGCGCGCCGCGAATCGTGGTCATGATCGATGAGTTTCACATGTTGTTCGATCCCAACGACAAAACGGCGGAGGAGGCAGCGCAACTCCTCGAAGCCATTGCGCGTCGCGGTCGCTCCTATGGCATTCACCTGATCTTGGCGTCACAGACCGTCTCAGGAATCTCGGCGCTTATGGCTCGAGAAGGCGGAATCTACGCGCAGTTCCCGATCCGTGTGGCGCTCAAGAACGCCGTTCAGGAGTCGTTCGCAACGCTTGGTCAAGGGAACGACGCGGCTGCCCGACTACGGGCCCGTGGAGAGGCGATTCTCAACCTCGACTATGGCCTCGTTGACTCCAACCGTCAGATATCCATTGCGGTAGCTAAGGATGACCAGCTCGCCTCGCTCCGGCGAGAGTGGTGGTTGCACGCTCGAGACACGGCTGAACAGCCGCTGGTTTTTGACGGCAGCCGGCAGATCCGCATTGGCGACGCTACGGAACCGCTTCGCCGCTTCCGTGCCCGATCTGTCGTAGAGGGGAGCGATGCAGTTGCCCTACTCGGCTTTCCTATCGCGATTACCGACGAACCCCAGGGTGTACCACTTCCTGCGCAGCCGGGTCGTCACCTCGCGATCTTGGGGGCCGGAGAGCCGGGCGTGACCGAACCGGGCGAAGATCCCGTGAATAATGCGATTGGCACCTTGCAGGCGGCCGCAATCTCACTGGCGCTTCAGCACCCCGGCGGAGACGCCGAATTCGTGAGCCTCGACATACTCGACGATCAGACGCTCTCCCGAAATAGTCACGCTCAATGGTTGACCGTCATGGAATCCATCGGCTACCCGGTTCGTCGCGTCTCGCGCGCAGAAGTCGCGGGCTATCTTCAGGAACTCGCTACGGAACTTGGTTCTCGAGAAGCTGAGTCGCCACCTCGATACATATTCGGTTTTGGACTCGATAGAGCGACAGCGCTTGACGTTCCCGATATGTTCGCGCGCAAGCCCTCAGAGGATCTCCAACAAGTACTTCGCATGGGATCGGCCAAGCACATCCACATCCTCGGCTGGTGGGCCAACGCTGCGACCTTCAGCTCACACATCGGCTTCGGCGGTGAAGGCTTCATAGACACGTTGCTCATGCTTCGGATCGATCAGGGCAGCGTGCAGGACTTCCTCGGACCATTCGTCAACTGGTCAGTCCGCGACAATCGGGGCTTGCTGTCTGACCGCACACAGTTGCCCCAACCCGTGACGATCATCCCGTTCGCTCCCGTCACCGTGCGTGACGTGACGAAGGTAACCAAGACCGACTGGGAGGTGTAGCGATCGTGGCAACACCGAATCCGCATAGAGCATATTCGTCATATGACGAGTATGAGACGGCGCTCACTGCGATACTCAAGATTCCCGCTCAGCTCAATTCTGGTCTGGTTGCCGCCGACCAGGCCGCAGCACGTGCGAAACAGGCGGCAGACGAAGCGTTTCAGCAGTTCGAGGCTCGGCTCGCTGGATTGCGTCGCACGGCGAACTCGCGCTATTCAACAACTGTTGACGCGCTCAAGGTGCATCATGTTCTGCTGCCCGCTCAAGTGAGGCCCGAGGGTTCGTCGAGCGGTGACGAGAACGCCGTCCGCAACGCGGTGGAGACACACACGCGAGCGATTGCAGCGGTCGACGTGGCGATCAAGACCGCGGCTCACGCTGCCGAACAAGAGAAGAACGATGCCGCAACTCGCGTTCAAGCCGCTCAGCAGGCAGCGCTGGCGCTGAAACTTCGTCAAGACCGCATCCGCCAGCAGCAGAGAGAGGCCGTGGCCCGTGATGCGGAATCACAATCTCAAGCAGAGGCCGCTGCTCAGCGGCGGAAGCGCACTCTGATCATCTCGTCAGTCGCCGCGGCTGCACTGTTCGTCGCGGTTATGGTTCTACTCCTCACTCAATAGCTAGGAATTTGAAAGGGCAGCACATGTCTCAGCTCAGTGGTGTCAAGCAGCAGCTCACCAGTATCGCCAGCGATGCGAAGTCGACTGCGGGTGGCCTGACAGGGTTCAAGGCCAAGTTCTCCCAAGCGGTGAACCAGGTGCAAGCGACGATCGGTGGCAGCGCGCAGGGGGTGGATAAGGAGATGATCCAGACTCTCCAGGCCGCCGAAAAGCAACTCGATGCGGCAATCGCTGCTTTGCAGCAAGCGTCGCAGTCGGCGAGCAAGTTCGCCGCCTCGCTCTGAAGAATCTCAAGGTGGCACTATCGTGACGAGCTCACTGCAAGAGCTGTTGGTCGCGCTCGATGCTGTCACCAAGGAAGCGGAGCACTATGCCTCGCGGCTCGCGCAGCACGCACGAGAGCTTGCACAGGCCGCATCGAGCGCAGCGAACGCGACACAGGGCTCCCTGCGATCCGACAGCAAGCAGGCCGCGGCGTCTTTGCAGATGGCACAGCGTTGCGTCTCCCAAGCCGCACAGCACCTTCACCAGGTCGCGCTGGCAGGCAAAGGGTTCGTCGCCCGCAACGCGGGTGGGGGGCGTGCTGGCGGACCGGAGTCGCTTGAACGTAGCCCTGAGTTTGCGCCTGGTGCGAATCTCGAACCTCGACCTCCGTGGGCAACTACTCGGTACATTGCTCCGACGGCAACGCAACAGGAGCTATTTTCGGAGGCCGTGTCGATCTTCGGTGCGCATGGGATCAGCACGTGGATCGGCGCATTGAACCCTAATTTGTCCACGGGTGACACGGCGTGGACGAACAACTGCGGCCCGTGCGCTCGCGCGCTCGCTGACGTATATCAAGGCGTTGGCACCGCTGCCGCCTTCGGCGACAGCGGTCAGCCGCCCGGTGAGTTGGGTGAGATGTGGGCGGCAGTGGGGGTTCAGCCGACTACGGGTCTCTCCAATATCGGCCGAGTCGATGATCCCGCGACTTTCTCGGCCACCGCATACTCTGCGCTGGAGGCGAAGTTGCTGGAGGAGGGGCCGGGAGCAGTCGCCATCATCGGCGCCGATTGGGATGATCCGCGAGTGCCCCAAGGGGAGGCCGGTGGTCACTGGTTCAACGCATACGTCGACGACCACGGCACCGTACGGTGGGCTGACGGGCAGATCGGACAGGAAAGTGGCTGGCCTCCTGGATACTCTGTGCCTATTTGGAATCTGGAAGCTGTCGTCCGACCCTCTGGAGGACAGCCCTGGAAGGAGGTGCAATTCTGATGTCCGATGGACAGACCAATGCCGCGGTGGAAACTTTGAATAAGTGGCTGGCGGAACATGGGATGCCCGATGCGCGAACGTTGCCCGAAGACTGGAACATCAACCCTTTCGAGGATGCGCTGCTGTTCTCCCCGGTAGGACAGCGACGGTCGAATCGGGTCTACTTCGTTCGAGGTGAGTCAGTCTCTGCGTTTTCCCCGTCAGTCACTACGTTCGATGAGGGCTACGCCCAGCTCGGAGACCCAGAAGACCCACCTGCAACCGGGTGAAGGCCGCAGGAGTGCGCAAGGGTGCGCGTTACCTCAGCGGTCACGTCGTGGAGGCTGCCCCTTGGCCCCAGCACGATCGCCCACAAAGAGGGGCGGTAGCTCAGCGCGACTCGATCTCTCGGCTGCCCCGCCGGTACCCAACGGGCTTCGCTACCGCTCCGCATGCGACTACGGGCGACCGCAGGTGACCGCAATTGATCCGATAGACTTGTCGTTCGGCCGTCGCCGCACTCCCTGCTCACGCTAGGAAACCCAAGACACTCCGGGGCAGCCGGGCCCAGCCGGTGATGGCTCGGTAGCTGCGGGAGGCCGCAGGTTCACATCCTGTCGCCCCGACCAGACCTCTACACCCAACGAATTCAGGAGAATCTGTGGTCCAGTCCACGGTTGAGAAGCTCAGCCCCACTCGCGTCAAGCTCGCCATCACGGTGACCCCCGAAGAGCTGAAGCCGAGCATCCAGCACGCCTACAAGCACATTGCCGAGAGCGTGAACATTCCCGGCTTCCGCAAGGGCAAGGTGCCGCCGCCCATCATCGACCAGCGTGTCGGTCGGGCCGAGGTTCTCAACCACGCCGTGAGCGAGGGCCTCGACGGTTTCTTCCGCGAGGCTGTCAAGACGCACGAGCTGCGCACCCTCGGCCGCCCGAGCGCCGACATTGCCGAGTGGCCAAGCGAGAAAGATTTCTCGGGCGACCTGCAGGTCACCGTCGAGGTGGATGTTCGGCCCGAGTTCGAGATTCCGAAGTACGACGGGCTGAGGATTGAGGTCGAGGCCGCCGAGGTCACTCCCGACGAGGTCGAAGCCGAACTAGAGAACCTGCGTAGCCGTTTCGGCACGCTCATCACTGTCGACCGCCCCGCGGCCAAGGGCGACTTCGTGCAGCTCGACCTCGTCGCCAAGGTCGGCGACACGCAGGTCGACTCGGCCAGCTCGATCTCGTACGAGGTTGGCTCAGGCGAACTCATCGAAGGCATCGATGACGCTGTCGAGACGCTCACCGCCGGTGAGAGCACGACCTTCGAGTCGAAGCTGCTCGGCGGCGACCACGAGGGCGAGATGGCCCAGATCGAGGTCACGGT
>Ga0209066_10005784_pt1 | contig 12878 bp, 10 predicted proteins | sample All_14_2_FD_187198 | JGI IMG/M metagenome (GOLD analysis project Ga0209066, IMG submission 187198) | Freshwater microbial communities in response to fracking from Pennsylvania, USA - Allegheny Zone_MetaG_DW_15 (SPAdes) (version 2) ...
CTTCGGTCGCTTGCCACCATTGCGCCAGGCTGACCAACGGGGCCATGCGGCGCTGGGCGAGGAAGCCGGGCAGGAAGGTGCTGGCGTGTGCGGCGTTGTAGAGCACCAGTGGCGACGCCTGCAGGCCGGGCGTCTCAATGCTGTCGATGGGCTCGCGCAGGGGGCCGGCGGGCAGCAGCCAGCCGTTGCCCTGGCCTCGTTCGTCGAACACGATGACCTCGATGTCGCGCTGCAGTTTCAGGTGCTGCAATCCGTCGTCGCACACCAGGATGTCGAGCTCGGGGTGGGCAGCGAGCAGGGCCCGTCCGCCTTGCGCACGGTCGCGGCCAATGGCCATGGGCGCGTGGGTGCGGCGCCAGATCAGCAGGGGCTCATCGCCCGTCTCGGCGGCGCTCAGCGAGGCTTCGGTGGAGGCATCGAGCAGGCGATGGGGCGGGGCATCCTGGCTGGCCTTGTAGCCACGCGTCAGCACCCCCGGGCGCAGGCCACGCGCTTGCAGGTGCTGCAAGATGGCCAAGGTGGTGGGGGTTTTGCCGGCACCGCCGACGATGCGGTTGCCCACCACCAGCACCGGCACCGGCAGGCGCACGGACGGCCACCAGCCCTGCCGGAATCCGAATCGGCGCAGCCGCACCAGCACCGACATCAGCAAGGAGATCGGCCACAGCGTGCAGGCCAGAAGGCCGCGGTGCAACCAGGCGCGGTTGAGGTGCTCTGCGAGGCGACTCATGGGCAAAAGGCGCCCGGTGCGGGCACCATGGGGTCAGGGGCCAGAGCTGGCTGCGCCGTCGTGCTGGCCTTGCGTCGCGAAGGTCAATTGCGTCAGGCCCACGCGCCGTGCCGCATCCATCACGTTGATCACGCTCTGGTGCGAGGCCTGGGCGTCGGCGTTGATGATCACCACCGTGTCCTTGGCGTTGCCGGCGACCTGAGCGAGGCTGGCCGCCAGGGTTTCGATGCCGCGGCCGGCCAGCATGCGCTGGTTGACCATGTAGCGGCCGTCGGCCGCCACCAGCACGACGACTTCCGCAGGCCGCGATTTGCTGGCTTGTGCGTTGGCCGTTGGCAGGTTGATCTTGAGCTCACTGACCTTCGAGTAGGTGGTGGTCAACATCAGGAAGATGAGGATGACCAACAGCACGTCGATGAAGGGGATCAGGTTGATCTCGGGGTCTTCGGGCGGGCGCCGCCTGCGGAAATTCATCGCCATGGCGAGGGGCCTCAGGCGCCGTTGCGCTTGCCAGGCAGGCGCATCAGGTGTTGCAGCATGCGCTCGCCGGCCTCTTCCATGGCCATGGTGTAGCCATCGATGCGCGTGCGGAAGTGGCGGTGGCAGATCAGGGCCGGGATGGCCACGATCAAGCCGAAGGCGGTGTTGTACAGCGCGACGGAAATACCGTGGGCCAGCGCGGTGGGGTCAGCCCCGACGCCGTTGGCGCCTCCGGTGGCACCGAAAATCTCGATCATGCCGATCAGGGTGCCCAGCAGGCCCAGCAGCGGGGCCGCGCTGGCGATGGTGCCCAGGGCGTTGAGGTAGCGCTCCATCTGATGGACCGCCTTGCGGCCGCCGGCTTCGAAGGCCAGGCGCAGCTTCTCTTCGCTGATGCGGGGGTCGGCCACCGCAGCACTGAGGCCGTCGGCCAGCAGTTGCCCCATCACGGAGTTCTCGGCCAGCTTGTCGAGGGTGTCGGCCGAGGGCAGGCTGCCGCGCGTGACGGTGATCACTTCATCGACGAGGTTGGGGGGGGTGACGCGACTGGCCCTCAGGCTCAGGAAGCGTTCAACGATCAGGGCCAGGCCCAGGATCGAGCAGAGGAGCAGCGGGATGATGGGCCAGCCGGCAGCTTGTAAGATCGACAACAACGAAAGACTCCCTGTGAACGCGTTCGTGGGCGGGCTTGGTGAAGGGCTGATTATGGGCTGGAAAATCCGCCTGACGGGCCACGGTGACGCGCTGTTTCATCCCCTGGATTTCCCCGGGTCGCCTGACCGAGTCATCCACTGATCCTGTGGATAACTTTGTGGGTAAGCCGTGGGTCATGGCGCGAGGCCCTCGAAAATACGTGCCAAACCTTAGATTGCTTATTTTTTAAGCAAGTTAAAACATATATGAATCAACAACTTATGACCTTGCTGGTGCGGTCTTCACTGGGTGGAGGGTGCCGGTGGGGGTATGCGCCCCGCTGTGGACTTGTTCTGCTGGGGCGAGACGCTGGGAGCAGGGCGTGAATCGCTGGGGCGAGCCGGCTGAGCGGCCCCTGGCGAGGGTGTGGGGGGTGTCGGCCCTGGTGCAGGCCATCGGCGACAGTCTGGCCACACGGTTTGCAGGCTGTGTGGTGCGAGGCGAAATCAGCGGCTTCACGCGGGCGGCCAGTGGGCATGGCTACTTCACGCTCAAGGACGAGCGCGGTCAGGCATCCTTGCGCTGCGCGATGTTCCGCCGTGCCTTGTCGCAGGTGGACTTTCAACCCGCAGAAGGCATGCTGGTGGAGGCGCGCGGCAACCTGGCGGTGTACGAGGCGCGCGGTGAGTTGCAATTGGTGGTCGAGGGCTTGCAGAGGGCGGGCGCGGGTGCCTTGTACGAGCAGTTCTTGCGGCTGAAGGCGAAGCTGGAGGCCGAAGGGCTGTTTGATGTGGCCCGCAAGCGGCCGATACCGGGTTACCCGCGTCGCATCGGGGTGGTGACCTCGCTGGCCGCCGCCGCCTTGCACGACGTGTTGACGGCACTGGCGCGGCGTGTGCCGCATATCGAGGTGGTCGTCTCGCCGGCCGCCGTGCAGGGTGCAGAAGCCCCGGCTCAGTTGGTGCGGGCGCTGGCCGCCTTGACCTTGGCGCACCATGGTGGCACGCCCTTGGACGCGATCATCGTGTGTCGCGGTGGCGGCTCCATGGAGGACCTGTGGTCGTTCAATGACGAGCGGGTGGTGCGTGCGGTGGTGGGGTGCCCGGTGCCCGTGATCAGCGGCGTGGGCCACGAGACCGATGTCACCTTGGTGGACTTTGCGGCCGACCTGCGTGCGCCCACGCCGACAGCGGCGGCGGAGATGGTGGCGCGCGATCGTGGCGACGCGCTGGCGCAACTGGATGCACTGGCGCAGCACCTGTCGCACCGCATGGGGCAACGTCTGGATGGCCAGGCACAGCGTCTGGACCAGATCGCGTTTCGTCTGACGCGCCCCTCGCAGCTGTTGGGGCAGCACGTGCAGCGCCTGCACATGGCCGAGCATCGCATGCTGGCCGCCTGCCAGCGTCGGGTGCAGGGGGGCGGGCAGGCCTTGCCGGTGTTGCAGGCCCGCCTGATGCGCGCCACGGCCAGTCAGCTGGCGCAGGCGCAAGCGCGCCTGGAGGCGCGAGGCGACCGGCTGGAGGCCTTGAGCCCACAGCGCGTGCTGGAGCGCGGTTATGCCTGGCTGGCGGATGCGGGTGGTCACGCGATCACCGGGGTGGCGCAGGTTCAGCCCGGGCAGGCCGTGTCGGCGACCCTGGCCGACGGCTTGTTGCAGCTGCGCGTCACGGACGCCGAGGCCCGTGGCGAGACCGTCGCAACGGTCGCGCCCGGAGGTGCGGGGACGCCCATAAGCCCTGCACCGTGACGGGCCATGCTTCCACATGCTGGAGTCTCCTGCAGCTGTGCCTACAATCGTGATCGATTTCACCACCCATCCATCAGGAACAGCACCATGGCACATACGCTTCCCCCACTGCCGTACGCTCAAGACGCTCTGGCTCCGCACATCAGCGCCGAAACTTTTGAGTACCACTACGGCAAGCACCATCAGGCTTACGTCACCAACCTGAACAACCTGATCCCCGGCACCGAGTTTGAAGCTCTGTCGCTGGAAGAGATCGTCAAGAAGGCCAGCGGCGGCATCTACAACAACGCCGCCCAGGTCTGGAACCACACCTTCTTCTGGAGCTGCATGAAGCCCAATGGCGGCGGCGCACCGACTGGCAAGCTGGCGGATGCCATCAATGCCAAGTTCGGCAGCTACGACGCTTTCAAGGAAGCCTTCACCAAGTCGGCCGTGGGCAACTTCGGTTCCGGCTGGACCTTCCTGGTCAAGAAGGCTGACGGCTCGGTGGACATCGCCAACTTTGGCCCGGCCGGCACCCCGCTGACCACGGGTGACACTGCCCTGATGACCATCGACGTGTGGGAACATGCCTACTACATCGACTACCGCAATGCCCGTCCGAAGTTCGTGGAAACCTTCCTGAACAACCTGGTGAACTGGGAGTTCGCTGCCAAGAACTTCGGTTGATTCCCGACGTTTTTCGCATCAAAGCCGGGCTCGTCCCGGCTTTTTATTTGGGTCAATGTAAAAAGTGTTCGCCCTTCGGACGGGGGTTGAAAAGTTTTGCCCGACGTGGCAGCACGGAATCTTCATCGGTGCTACATTGAATGCTTATTTACGGCCCTTCCCGTCGCCCTTGCTCGATTTGGTCTCCAAGCAGTCAGCAAGGCGGGTCGCAATCCGCCAACCGGTCAAGCCGTGTCGCGGAAGGTTTTATCAACCAGCCAATGTCTCAGGAAACCTGAGAGTGAGGTGAGCGAAATGATGCAGCAGTTCAGGTCGAACTCGTACCTGTTCGGGGGTAACGCCCCCTATGTCGAAGAGTTGTACGAGGCGTATCTCGACAACCCCGGTTCCGTGCCAGATAACTGGCGCTCCTACTTCGACGCCCTCCAGAACGTCCCTGCCGGCGACGGCACCGACCAGCGCGATGTGGCCCATGCCCCCGTGGTCGAGTCGTTTGCACAGCGCGCCAAGACCAATGCCTTCATGGTCAAGACCAGCTCCGCTGACTTGGCCGTGGCCCGCAAGCAGGTTCACGTTCAATCCCTGATTGCTGCCTATCGCTTCCTCGGTTCCCGCTGGGCGGATCTTGATCCACTCAAGCGTCAGGAACGCCCGAACATTCCAGAACTCGACCCGACCTTCTACGGGTTCGTCGAGTCTGACAAGGAATTCTCTTTCAGCGCCACCAACACGTACTTCACCAAGGCCGAACACATGACCTTGCGCGAAATCGTGCAGGCCCTGCGTGAGACCTACTGCGGCAGCATCGGCGCCGAGTTCATGCACATCACCGACCCCGGTGAGAAGCGCTGGTGGCAGGAAAAGCTCGAGAGCGTGCGCTCCAAGCCCACCTACACCGTTGAAAAGAAGAAGCACATCCTCGACCGCCTGACGGCTGCCGAAGGTCTGGAGCGTTTCCTCCACACCAAGTATGTCGGTCAGAAGCGCTTCTCGCTGGAAGGTGGCGAAAGCTTCATCGCCTCCATGGACGAGCTGATCCAGGGCGCTGGCGAAAAGGGTGTTCAGGAAATCGTGATCGGCATGGCCCACCGTGGCCGCCTGAACGTGCTGGTCAACACCCTGGGCAAGCAGCCCAAGGAGTTGTTCTCCGAGTTCGAACACACTGCACCCGAAGACCTGCCTGCTGGTGACGTGAAGTACCACCAGGGCTTCAGCTCCGACGTGACCACCCGTGGCGGTCCGGTTCACTTGGCGCTGGCCTTCAACCCGTCTCACCTGGAAATCGTGAACCCGGTGGTCGAAGGCTCGGTGCGCGCCCGCATGGACCGTCGTGGCGATCCCCGTGCGGATCAGGTGCTGCCGATTCTGGTGCACGGTGACGCGGCCTTCGCCGGCCAAGGCGTGAACCAGGAAACCCTGGCCCTGGCCCAGACGCGTGGTTACACCACCGGCGGCACGGTTCACATCATCATCAACAACCAGATCGGTTTCACCACCTCTGACCCGCGCGACCTGCGCTCCACCCTGTATTGCACGGACATCGTCAAGGGTGTGGAGTCGCCGGTGCTGCACGTCAATGGTGACGATCCAGAAGCGGTGGTCTTTGCGACCGAGTTGGCCCTGGAATACCGCATGGCCTTCCGCAAGGACGTGGTCGTCGACATCATCTGCTTCCGCAAGCTGGGCCACAACGAGCAGGACACCCCGAGCCTGACCCAGCCGCTGATGTACAAGAAGATCGCGGCGCACCCTGGCACGCGTCAGCTCTACGCCGACAAGCTGGCTGCCCAAGGTCTGGGCGCCACGCTGGGTGAGGAAATGGTCAAGGCCTATCGCGCTGCGATGGACGAAGGCCGTCACACCATCGACCCGGTGCTGACCAACTACCAGCGCAAGCACGCGGTGGACTGGTCGCCTTACCTGGGCAAGAAGTGGACCGACGGTGGCGACACCGCCATCCCGCTGGCCGAATGGAAGCGTCTGGCCGATCGCCTGACCACGCTGCCCGACAGCATCTCGCCGCACCAGTTGGTGAAGAAGGTCTACGCCGATCGCGCTGCGATGGGCCGTGGCGAGGTCAATGTGGACTGGGGCATGGGCGAGCACATGGCGTTCGCCTCGCTGGTGGCCTCGGGCTACCCGGTGCGTCTGTCGGGTGAAGACTGCGGTCGCGGTACCTTCACCCACCGTCATGCCGTCATTCACGATCAAAGCCGTGAGAAGTGGGACGAAGGCACCTACGTGCCGCTGCAGAACGTGGCCGACAACCAGGCACCGTTCGTGGTCATCGACTCCATCCTGTCGGAAGAGGCCGTGCTGGCCTTCGAATACGGTTATGCCGGTTCGGACCCCAACAGCCTGGTGATCTGGGAAGCCCAGTTCGGCGACTTCGCCAACGGCGCCCAGGTGGTGATCGACCAGTTCATCGCCTCGGGCGAAGTGAAGTGGGGCCGTGCGAACGGCCTGGTGATGATGCTGCCGCACGGCTACGAAGGCCAGGGCCCAGAGCACAGCTCGGCACGCCTGGAGCGCTTCATGCAGCTGGCTGCCGACAACAACATGCAGATCGTGCAGCCGACCACGGCCAGCCAGATCTTCCACGTGTTGCGTCGTCAGATGGTGCGCCTGTTCCGCAAGCCGCTGGTCATCATGACGCCCAAGTCGCTGCTGCGTAACAAGGACGCCACGTCGCCGCTGATCGAGTTCACGCGCGGCGAGTTCCGCACCGTGATCGGTGAGGTCGACGAGGCCATCGACACCTCGAAGGTCAAGCGCGTGATCTGCTGCTCGGGCAAGGTCTACTACGACCTGGTCAAGAAGCGCTCCGAGAAGAAGTCGTTCGACACGGCCATCGTCCGTGTGGAGCAGCTCTATCCCTTCCCGCACAAGGCATTCGCTGCAGAACTGAAGAAGTATCCCAACCTGAGCGAGTTGGTGTGGTGCCAGGACGAGCCACAGAACCAGGGTGCCTGGTTCTTCGTGCAGCACTACATCCACGAGAACATGGCTGAAGGCCAGAAGCTGGGCTATGCAGGTCGTCCTGCATCCGCTTCGCCGGCAGTGGGCTATGCCCACCTGCACCAGGAACAGCAGAAGGCGTTGCTGGACCAGGCATTCGCCAAGCTCAAGGGCTTCGTTCTCAACAAGTAAGGTTTTGGCGGTCCAGGCGTGCCTGTGACCCCGTCCGAGCAGGTGGCCCGCGCAGGGCGCCAGACGGGCAGGGCACGCCAACAGTGACCGCAACAGGAGATACACATCATGGCAATCATTGAAGTCAAGGTTCCTCAGTTGTCCGAGTCGGTGGCAGAAGCCACGCTGCTGAGCTGGAAGAAGAAACCCGGCGAAGTCGTCGCGGTGGATGAAATCCTGATCGAGATCGAGACCGACAAGGTCGTGCTCGAAGTTCCCGCACCTTCCGCAGGTGTGCTGGCCCAGTTGGTCAAGAACGATGGCGATACCGTCGGCAGTGATGAAATCATCGCCCTCATCGACACCGAGGGCTCCGCTGCGGTCAGCCCGCTCGAAGTCAAGGCCGTCGCCTCGCTCGACAAGCCTGCCGCTGCGCCCGCAGTCGCCGTGGGTGGCAGCAAGGGCGATGTGGCCATGCCGGCTGCGGCCAAGCTGCTGGCCGAGGCCGGCCTGAGCGCGTCTCAGGTGGCCGGCTCCGGCAAGGACGGTCGTGTGACCAAGGGTGATGCGCTGGCCGCTGTGGCCGGTGGTGCCAAGGCCGCTGCGCCTGCGCCGGCCGCACCCGCCATCCCCACGGGCGTGCCCACCAAGGCACTGCCGCCGGTTCAGGCTCCGTCCTCCGGCCCGAGCCTGGGCGAGCGTCCTGAGCAGCGCGTGCCGATGAGCCGTCTGCGTGCCCGTGTGGCCGAGCGTCTGCTGCAGTCGCAAGCCACCAACGCCATCCTGACGACCTTCAACGAAGTGAACATGGCCCCGGTCATGGCCATGCGCAAGAAGTTCCAGGAGAAGTTCGAGAAGGAACACGGCGTCAAGCTGGGCTTCATGAGCTTCTTCGTCAAGGCCGCGGTGCACGCGCTCAAGAAGTACCCTGTGATCAACGCGTCGGTGGACGGCAGCGACATCGTCTACCACGGCTACTTCGACATCGGCGTGGCCGTGGGCTCGCCCCGTGGCCTGGTGGTGCCGGTGCTGCGCAATGCCGACCAGATGACCTTCGCGGAAATCGAGCTGAAGATCGCCGAGTTCGGCCAGAAGGCGCGTGACGGCAAGCTGGGTCTGGAAGAGCTGACCGGCGGCACGTTCTCGATCTCCAACGGCGGCACCTTCGGCTCCATGCTGTCGACCCCGATCATCAACCCGCCGCAGTCGGCCATCCTGGGCGTGCACGCGACCAAGGACCGCGCCGTGGTGGAAGACGGTCAGGTCGTGGTGCGCCCGATCAACTATCTGGCCATGTCCTATGACCACCGCATCATCGACGGCCGCGAAGCCGTGCTGGGTCTGGTGGCCATGAAGGAAGCGCTGGAAGATCCGTCGCGCCTGCTGTTCGACATCTGATTTTGAGTTTTGCGGCCGGGCGGACCTCACAAGGGTCCGCTCGGAACCTGCAATCACCCACAGAGAGAGTCCACCATGTCACACGCTGATGAGCTTGAACGTCTGGCTACGCTGCGCGATCGCGGCGTGATCAATGAAGAAGAGTTTCAGCAGCTGAAGGCACGCATCATCCAGGGTGGCGTGACGCCGCCGCTGGGTGGTCCGGTGCTGTCGAGCGTGAACCGCCTGCGGCGTTCGCGTGATGACCGATGGCTGGGCGGCGTGTGTGGCGGCGTGGCGCGCCTGACCGGGATGGAGTCCTGGGTCTGGCGCATGGCGTTTGCCTTGCTGTTTCTGTTCTGGGGTGCAGGCCTGCTGCTTTACATCCTGCTGTGGATCTTCGTTCCGGACGAATGATCCCGACTCAACCTGCTGAACACCACCACATCATGTCCAATCAATTCGACGTCATCGTCATCGGCGGCGGCCCCGGCGGCTACATCGCCGCCATCCGTGCAGCCCAACTGGGCAACAAGGTTGCCTGCATCGACGAGTGGAAGAATGCCAAGGGCGGCGCTGCCCCCGGCGGCACCTGCACGAACGTGGGCTGCATCCCGTCCAAGGCCCTGCTGCAATCGTCCGAACACTTCGATCACGCGTCGCACCACTTCGCTGACCACGGCATCTCCGTGGGCGAGTTGAAAATGGATGTGGCCAAGATGATTGCCCGCAAGGACGCTGTCGTCAAACAGAACAACGACGGCATCCTGTACCTGCTCAAGAAGAACAAGGTCAGCTTCTTCCACGGGCGCGGCTCGTTCGTGAAGGCTGTGGAAGGCGGCTACGAAATCGCCGTCGCTGGCGAGAAGGCCGAGACCCTGGTCGGCAAGCACATCATTGTGGCCACCGGCTCGAACGCCCGCGCTTTGCCTGGCACGCCTTTCGATGAAAAGCAGATCCTGTCGAACGACGGCGCGCTGGCCATTGGCGACGTGCCCAAGAAGCTGGGCGTGATCGGCTCGGGCGTGATCGGCCTGGAAATGGGCTCGGTCTGGCGCCGTCTGGGCGCAGAAGTCACCGTGCTCGAAGCCATGCCCACCTTCCTGGGTGCCGTGGACGAACAGGTGGCCAAGGAAGCGCAGAAGATCTTCACTAAGCAGGGCCTGAACCTGCAACTGGGCGTGAAGATCGGCGAGATCAAGGCCGCCAAGAAGGGCGTGACCGTGGCCTACACGGACGCCAAGGGCGCCGAGCAGAAGCTGGAATGCGACAAGCTGATCATCTCGATCGGCCGCGTGCCTAACACCATTGGCTTGAACACCGAAGCCGTGGGTTTGCAACTCGATGAGCGTGGCGCCATCGTGGTCAACGACGACTGCCAGACCAACCTGCCCAATGTGTGGGCGGTCGGTGACGTCGTGCGTGGCCCGATGCTGGCGCACAAGGCTGAAGAAGAAGGTGTGGCCGTGGCCGAGCGCATTGCCGGTCAGCATGGTCACGTCAACTTCAACACGATTCCCTGGGTGATTTACACCAGCCCGGAGATCGCCTGGGTCGGCAAGACCGAGCAGGCGCTGAAAGCGGAGGGCCGTGCCTACAAGGCCGGTTCCTTCCCCTTCTTGGCCAACGGCCGTGCCCGTGCACTGGGTGACACCACCGGTTTCGTGAAGTTCCTGGCCGATGCCGCCACGGACGAGATCCTGGGCGTGCACATCATTGGCCCGATGGCCAGCGAGCTGATCTCCGAAGCCGTGGTGGCGATGGAGTTCAAGGCCAGCGCCGAAGACATCGCGCGCATCTGCCACGCGCACCCGAGCCTGAGCGAAGCGACCAAGGAAGCGGCCCTGGCCGTGGACAAGCGGACGCTGAACTTCTGATCTTGCCTCGGCAACATCATTGGAGGGGCGGCGTGGCTGCCCCTTTTTAATGTCTTATGACGTGTTGATCCATGACGAAGCCAACCATTTCCGTGACCAAGCTCTATGAGCAGAGCCTGGTCGAGCGGGGTTACAAAGCCGATGCGGCCCAGCTGAAGGGCATTGCCGCGCTGCAACGTTGTCAGGACGAGTGGTCTGTCTACAAAGGCCAGCGCTCGAACGCCTTGACGAAGATGCTGCGTTACCCCGTGCTGCCCAAGGGCGTGTACATGTACGGTGGGGTGGGGCGCGGCAAGAGCTTCATCATGGACTGCTTTTTCAACGCGGTTCCGCTGCAGCGCAAGACGCGCTTGCACTTTCACGAGTTCATGCGTGAGGTGCACCGCCAGTTGCACGAGCTCAAGGGCGTGCAGGATCCGCTGGAGGTGCTGGCCAAGCGCATGGCGCGCAAGCACCGCCTGATCTGCTTTGACGAGTTCCACGTGGCCGATGTGACGGACGCCATGATCCTGCACCGTTTGCTGGACGCGATGTTTCGCAACCGCATGAGCATCGTCACGACCTCGAACTTTCACCCGGACGAGCTCTACCCGAACGGGCTGCACCGTGATCGCATCCTGCCGGCCATCGAGTTGCTCAAGAGCCAGCTGGAGGTGGTCAACGTGGACAGTGGCACCGACTACCGTCGTCGCACGCTGGAGCTGGCGAACCTGTACCTCACGCCACTCAACGAGGAGACCGATCGCGAGATGAACGAGGTCTTTGACAAGCTGGCCGAGTCGGCGGACGAAGACCCGAAGCTGAACATCGAGCACCGCGTGTTGCAGGCCCGTCGCAAGGCCGGTGGCGTGGTGTGGTTCGACTTTCACACGCTGTGTGGCGGCCCGCGTTCACAGAACGACTATCTGGAGCTGGCCAACCAGTTTCACACGGTGATGCTCAGCGATGTGCCGCACATGCCGGTGCGTCTGGCCTCGGAAGCGCGGCGCTTCACCTGGCTGGTCGACGTGCTGTACGACCGTCGGGTCAAGCTGGTGATGTCGGCCGCGGTGCCGCCGGAGGAGCTGTACACCGAAGGCCCGATGTCGCACGAGTTCCCCCGCACGGTTTCGCGCCTCAACGAGATGCAGTCGAAGGAATACCTGAGCGAAGAGCGCCGCCTGGTGGACACCTCGCTGACCTGAGCCAGGTCTGAGCGAGAGGCTTGTCGGGGATTCAGTCCTCGATGCGAACCAGGGCCAGCGAGAGGTTGTCACCACCGCCTCGGGCGCGGTGACGGGCCTTGGCCACCAGCATCTCGGCGGCTTCACGCGGGGGCAGGGTGTGCACGATGGCGCCCAGCTCCTTGGGGGTGAAGTAGTGCCACAGGCCGTCGGAGCAGGCCAGCAGCGTGTCGCCGGAGTGCAGGCAGTTGATGTGCTTCATGCCCAAGGGCGGCTCGGTCGGGCTGCCCAGGCACCCGGTCAAGAGGTTGGACTGCGGGTGCGTGTTGGCCTCGTCTTCCGTGATCTGCCCTTCGTTGATCAGGCGTTGCACGTAGGAGTGGTCGGTGGTGCGAAACACCATGTCGGCACCACTGAAGTGGTAGACACGGCTGTCGCCAATGTGCGCGATGCAGGCCGAGCGGTCCGGGTTGATGATGAAGGCAGCCAGGGTGCTGTGCGGCTCTTCCTCGGCCGAGATGGCCGTGAGCTTGATCATCAGGTGGGCCTCTTCGGCCAACTGCTTGAGGAACTGCTCAGGCAAGTCGTGGGTGGCCGAGTAGCGCTCGAACAATTGTTTGGCCGTCAGGATGACCTGATCGGCGGCTTTGCGCCCGCCACTTTTGCCGCCCATGCCATCGGCCACGACGGCCAGCAGACAGCCCGCCGTGCGGGCGTGGGGCAGGATTTCGACCTGATCTTGTTGATAGGCCCGGTCTCCGCGGTGGGTGCCTGTGGTGGCGACAAGGCGGAAACTGGTGGAAGCGGTCATCATGGGGAAAACTATAATGCCTAAACGCTCTGCTTCCTGTGCCCCGGAAGCAGGATCATCCCTTGGACCCGCCCCCTGATCGGGGTCTTCTGCACCTTCATGCAATCCAATCTGCATTCCCCGCAACGACAGCTGATCGAGCTGCGCATGGAACATGCGGATCTGGACAACCTCATCGACCGGGCCGCCGACCAGGTGCCTTTTGATGAGCTGAGCCTGCGGCGCCTGAAAAAGCGCCGCCTGATGCTGCGCGACGAGA